>Ga0209225_1000515_pt1 | contig 43912 bp, 45 predicted proteins | sample WasSprMetagenome_FD_184732 | JGI IMG/M metagenome (GOLD analysis project Ga0209225, IMG submission 184732) | Sulfidic aquatic microbial communities from Washburn Spring, Yellowstone National Park, USA - WS (SPAdes) (version 3) | ecosystem: Environmental > Aquatic > Thermal springs > Hot (42-90C)... | reverse complement strand
CTTCTGGGTCTAGGATTTGGTGGAGGCCGGCTTTATGCCTGTTTTCAGCTAGGACTTTTGGCAGTTCTTCGAAGGTTAAGTGGTCAAGCTTAACGGCGTCTGGACGTTTCTTCGGATCCTTGTTGTACACACCTTCCTGGTCTGTGGCTTTTATAAGCATGTCAGCGTTTATCCTTTCAGCCACAATGGCGGCCACGGCGTCTGTTGTCATGCCCGGTTTTAAGCCTCCCAAAACGGCGATTTTACCGCCTTTCAAACATTCAGCCGCCTCCTCAACACTTGTTGGGATTTTTTGGCAAGCATCTGCGCCAAGCATTTTTGCGAAAAGTTGGGCGTAAAGCCTTGAAACGCTTATGGCCAAGTCGTCCTGGTCTTCTTCCGGTAGGCCTAGTTCTTTGGCTATTTTTATGAACTCTCTGGCTAGGGCTCCTCCGCCAACAACAACTGCTAAAGTGTGGCCTTCAGCCTTCAACTTCCTCAAGATTTTTGCGTGCTCGCTTATCAGTTCAGCGTTTACCGGTGTAGCGATAACGGATCCGCCCAGACGTATGACTATGCGCATCTCGCTCCGCCTTGGTTTAGAGAATGGACACTTAATGCTTAAAAGAATTTGTCCAGCTGCCCCTGTCTTGGTTTGGCTGTTTGCACTTCGATTTTTTCGCCAAAAAGCACGCGCATTCCGTCCGTCGCCACCACCGTAGGCGTTCCAGTTTTCTCTTCGATGATTTTTGCTTCTCGGGTTGGTCCCTGAAAGATCATTTGCATGCCGAGGTGTGTCAAAACTGCTTGTTCTGGACGGGCTTCCTCCACAATTTTTATGGCGTCTTCTGTCGTCATGTGGCCCTCCCAAGGTCTGCCGGCTGGCCGCATCACGCACAGCATGAGTAGCCTCACACCTTTGTAGTATTTGCCTATCCCCTCAAAATATTGGGTGTCACTTGTATATGCGAAGTCGCCGTACTCCCTTGTTTCGAAGCGGAAACCCACGGCGTCTGGATCTGTGTGGCGGGCTTCAGTGGCTGAAACCGCCAAGTCCGCTACTTGGAAGCGGGTGTTTGGAAAGGCTTCAACAAGCTGCTCAACCATTTGCTGGTGATATTTTGAAATGGACGGCTCGCAGACATCGTTGCCCTTTAAAACGCTTTTGGAGGCGGCTAGCACCCCACGCTTTTTGGTCATGCCGCGGGTCATGGCTTCAATGAGCACCTCGGCGTCCGTGTAGTGGTCTGGATGGCTGTGCGAAACGAATATGGCGTTAAGCTTCTGGGGATCCAAACCTTCACTTATTGAGTAGACAAGCGCCCCTGGACCTGGATCCAAATGGAGGTTTAGGTTTTCGCCTAAAACGCGTATTCCAGCCGTACGCCTCTTTTGGGTTATAGTCGTGAATCTCCCGCCGCCAGTTCCGAGAAAAACTATTTCATACGGCGCCATGCTTCATGCCCCTAAGATGAATTAAAGATTCGTTTACAAGTCTATATCTAGAATCCGTTGAGGAAATATTTTAATACAGAGCTTGTTTAGAGCGTTTGAGGCGGAATTATGTTTGAGGAGTTGGAGCTGCTAGGCAACACAATTGTTCTTCTGGTTTCCCTAATAATTCTTGACAGGGCAGGCGACTGGGCGCTAACGAACAGCGTTAAAGTTGCGGACATAACTGGTGTTGGAAAGACAACCATAGGCTTCATTCTGGTGGCTTTCAACATTGCTTCCGGAGCTTTGCGTTTCCAATATTTGCTGCTTTAGGCAACATCGTCGGAAGCTGTTTATAAACATAACATGCATTTCAGGTAGCCTAGTAGGCTCACCTTTAGCCGTCAACATGGCGGCTTCTCCCACTTCGTCATGTTCTCGCTCATAATAAATCTTCTCTTATGGTATTTCCTGTCCAGCGAGAGAATAAGCTGGAGAGAGGGCACCATGCTACTCATAATGTACGGCGTCTTCCCAGCCACAAGCTTCGGAGGCTACCAACAAACATAGAAAATAGCTTAAATAAGCGGTATCTAACCGTTAAAAACGAGGTTTATGGCGGAGGCAAAAACCAAGCCCAAAGCGAAAGCTTTAGCGCTTTTTTCAGGCGGTTTGGACAGCAGTCTCGCCATAAAATTGGTTCAAGAGCAAGGTATCGAAGTTGAGGCTATAACTTTTCTCACGCCCTTCTATTCGGCCAAGTCGGGTGATTTCAGCCTTGAAAGGGCTGCCCAACAATTGGGTGTGTCTTTAACTGTTGTGCGTTTAGGCTTAGACTATTTGCGGGTTATCCGCAAACCAAAGTATGGCTATGGAAAGCACATGAATCCCTGCATTGATTGCCGCATTTACATGCTCAAAAAAGCCAAACAATATGCTAGGCGGATAGGCGTAAGCTTCATAATAACTGGTGAGGTTTTAGGCGAGCGTCCCATGTCCCAGAACTGGAAAGCCCTGAGAATCGTGGAGGAGGAGTCCAGCCTTAAGGGAAAGTTGCTACGGCCATTGTCGGCCAAACTTCTGCCGCCGACGGAACCTGAGAAAGCTGGAATAGTGGATAGAAATAGGCTTTTAGATATTAGGGGGCGATCGCGTAAGAGACAGTTGGCCCTTGCAAGGGCTTACGGCATAACTGAGTATCAGTCTCCGTCGGGCGGATGTCTCCTAACCTACAAGGAGTTTGCGGCTAAACTCCGCGACTTGTTGACGCATAGGAAACGCGTTTCCATGGCGGATTTGGAGTTGCTGAAGGTTGGACGCCACTTCCGCCTCAGCGACAACAAGATAATCGTTGGGAGAAGCCGCGAAGAAAATGAGATGCTTTTAAGGCTTAAAGGCAGAAACGACTACTTTTTTGAAGCGCAGGGTTGCGGAAGCCCCATAACATTGCTGCAGGGCCCAAAAACAAGGCAAGCTATAGAAAAAGCCGCACAACTAACGGCCTACTATTCGGACCAAAAGACAGGCAAGGTTCACATTAAATATGGCAGGACAAAACTGGAAAAAAGCATCTTTGTGAATATTCCAAGCGAGATGGAGGTTGAGAAGCTGCGAATACAGTAGAGGTGGATTGGAAAAGTGTTGTGGCTGGCCCTTTTTGGACACGTTTGCGTAACCTTCAATGTTATCTGGTTGCATAGAGTATCAACCTGTTACCTGCAAGCTCCCCAGCTAGATATGCTTACACATCTTTCGGCGAGAAAGCACGGTTTTAACCCTGGGATGAATCGCCGCTAAATTCATGTTTCTCAATCTTCTTCATTGAATGTGGCTGTCCAAGGGCTCGAATAAGGCTCCAAGCCGAGATAGCTGGGTTTCAAGCATTAAGCTTCTTCAGGCCTGAAGAAGCCGTTAACGGGCTGGCGGCACAGCCCTTGCAGATAGCTCCTGAAGGGATGAACGCCGACACATGTGTGTCCCCAGGCGTTGAAGGGGCTGTGTGCAGGAATCTCCCGGCTTCAGCGTGGAGAGTGTCAAATTAGCCCAGCATGAGTGACGGCTCATATCCATCATCGGCGGGTTCTCTAACTCCATTTCGAGGAAATCTGCAACAGGTTTGAAGCCCATCTTCTGAACAGCGGCAAGCGCCGCCACGTTGTTTGGCTCCGTCATAAGCCTAACAACACGGACGCCCATGTTTTTGGTGTATTCCATGCATTGCATGGTTAAAGCCGATGCCACGCCCACGCGCCTATACTTGGGCGCTGTTCTCGCTCCGCTGAGCCAAGCCTCAAAGGGCTTGTCGATGGTTATGTGTTGTATGCCAATAGGGTGTCATTGTCCAAGGTAGCCACGAAAACCTTGCCATTAGGCTCCTTCAACCACTCGTCCCACGCACGTGGAATATAGTCGCCCCAGCTTCGGGTTTGGGCGGCAGAACTCGAAAACGGCATCGCGGTCGGAATCCTTAGCCTCCCGCACGTTAACCCTCAATTTTGCTTTAGACCGCCTTCGCCGCTCACAACTGCCACCGGAGCCTTCAAACGTGCATAATTTAATAGGTCATCAAGCCTATTTTAGGCAATTGATGTCGGCTGAAGCCATAAAAGCCTATAGAAACCTCGAAAGCGAGGATTTCCGCATACTCCAAGTAATTGAAGCTGCCATGGCAAAACATGAATTCGTGCCAAAGGAGGTCATAGTCAAATATTCAAAATTTCCAGAGGAGGAGGTTGCATTTCGCCTTGAAAAACTTCACAGGTTCCGTTTGATACGCCAGACAAAACGGCCGTACTTGGGCTTCACTCTGAACTATGCGGGCTACGACTGCCTAGCCATAAACGCCTTCGTAAAAGCAGGGGTATTGGAGGCTTTCGGCAAACCTTTAGGCGTGGGCAAAGAAGCTGACGTCTACGACGCTTTAACTCCTACTGGGGAACGCATAGCCATAAAATTTCACCGCCTAGGAAGGATAAGCTTCCGTCAAACAAGGAGGAAAAGGAGTTGGACGACGGAGGACGTGCACTGGCTACTGCGTTCAAGAAAAGCTGCGGAGAAAGAGTACGAGGCGCTAATGCTAGTATACCCGAAAGGCGTGGCTGTTCCAAAACCCATAAACCAAAACCGCCACGCAATAGCCATGAGCGCCATAGAAGGGGCGGAGCTCGCCCAGTGCCGCGAAATCCCAAATCCGAGGAAAGTGCTTCTGGAAATCCTACGCAACGTCCGAAAAGCGTATCTTAGGGCCGGGGTAATCCACGCAGACCTAAGCGAATACAACATCATCCTAAAACCAGACCTCCACGTTCTCATAATCGACTGGCCCCAGTACGTGACAAAGGATCACCCAAACGCCCAGCAACTCCTAAAACGGGACGTAGAAAACGTCATAGCCTTCTTCAAGCGTAAACACTTGCTGGAAGCTAACGTTGAAGAAGCCTTTACCTACGTAACTAGCAGAGGTAAAAAGCCCACTACCTTTTGAGAGCGTCCAAAATTATGTAGAGGATGTTGTTGCCTCTCAGCAGAACATTCCCATAGTTTGCAACGGGCTGGTCGTCCCTGTACTCCATAGCCCCCTCCAACAGAATATTCATATGCCCATCACATTTAACCATTCTGCCTCTATACTCGCAACCGTTCTTCAAAACGACAGCAATATGCGCATTTAACTGTTTAACGAGTACATTTAAAGGCTTCTTACTAGGTTCCATGACAGCACCTTAGGCTACCCTAACCATAATCCACACAAACATTACATATAAAAGTTTTATGAAAACATTTCCAGAAAAAGACTTTTCCCAAGGAATTTAAAATCTCAAACGTCGAGGTTTAAGCGGAGAAGCCCATGCATAAAATTGTGCAAATAGACGGTGAAGCCCTAACCATAGAGGATGTTGTTGAGGTCGCTTATGAAAGGGCGAAGGTTTCTATCCCGGAACCCGTGAAGGCTAGGGTGAATAGAAGCCGCCAAGTTCTGGAGGAACTTCTGGAGAAAGGCGAGACCATCTACGGCGTAAACACAGCCGCCCTCAACAGCCACAGGGCTGAAAACTCGTCAAGGCGGCGGAAACCGCCAGCTCTCTCCGTGGAGGCGCTACATGGCGTAATAGACGCCTTAGACGGGAAAATCCATGAAGCCAGACCTCACCTTGGGCAAGCTGTAACGGCCAAAAATCTAATAGAACTGGTGCTGGAAGCAGGCTTGTCAGAAGGGGCAGGGAAGCCATGGCATGCACGGGGAAAACCCCATGACGCCTACAGCATAAAATGCAAACCTCAAGTTCTGGGACCTGCTAGAGACGCTGTAGCCTACGCGAGAAGAATCGTGGAGATTGAGATGAATTCGGCAACCGACAACCCCCTGGTATTCCCGGATGAAGGCGTATGCCTTCAGGCGGAAACTTCTACGGGCAACCCATATCCTAGCTATGGACATGCTTGGAATAGCCATAACAATGGTCGGCAACCTTTCAGAAAGACGCATAACCCGCCTGTTAGACGAAAATCTAAACGGACTGCCGGCCTTCCTAATACCGCCCCATGTGGAAAAAGGCTTAAACAGCGGGCTTATGACAGCCCAATACACCGCCGCAGCCCTTAGCCTCGGAAAACAAGATTCTAGCGCATCCGGCCTGCGTAGACTCCATCCCCACATCAGCCAACTTCGAAGACTTCGTAGGCATGGGAACAACGGCAGCCCAGAAAGCTACCCAAATACTGGAAAATACCGAATACATAATAGCCATAGCACTCCTCTGCACAGCCCAAGCCATAGACATCCGCGGGCCAGAAAACTTGGAAAAAGAACTGGGAAAGCCTACACCATAATCAGGAAAATCGCCCCACTTATAAGAAGACAGACCCCTAACAAAGACATAGAAAACATTAAACAAGCAATCCGGAAAAGCGCCTTAACCGAAAAAGTATAGTGATGGTCGGGCGGGCAGGATTTGAACCTGCGACACTCCGGTTTCTACACTACCTGTACGCTTGGTAGGCTGAAACGAACACCCACCATGGGCAGGTGTCTACAGCCGGAAGCTCTACCAAGCTGAGCTACCGCCCGACTGCCAAAATTTTAGAGTTGAAAAACACGATTTAACCGTTTCGCAGACCTTCCCCTCCCTCAAAAGTCACTTAACTTCATCCCTAAGCCAAAGAACACTCCATAAAATGGAAAAGCCCGACGTAGCCCAGCAGAAGAACACTAGCATTCTAACAGCGCCCACAGCCATCTCCTCAAACATTCCCTTAGTCTCCCCTCAAACTTTCAAACATTAAAAACTGCACGAACAGTTGAAAGCGAAATTTCCATCAATAAAATACGCCTGTAAAACAGCATATTTTAGAAAAGGGACGTATGCCAACACCGGACGTGTCAACTTAAGATTAGGTTTTTATGTTTCCTTTTACTTTTCTTCATGTTTAGTGTTAGGGTTTGAGCGCGCGCTTTAGAAATGGAAGCTAGGCGGGGAGGACGCCGGTAGCTCTTCAAACCTGAAATTCTTGTTCCTCGGCCTTGCTTTAGAAACGCTATAACTTTGTCCATTCAAACCGTTGGATGAATCGGGATCCGTAGGCTCACCGAAAACTGGTCTCTGAAAAGGGCTAAACAGAGATTATTGGGTTGGGGAACGGTAGGCAGAAGGCCAGACGTGCTTAAAACTCCTTAACGTGGCTGTGTTTCAGACTTTCAGTCCGTCTGGCGATGCTGAGGAGGATTGGCATAACGTCCCTTCCATAAATATAGCCTAGCCTACCCCTGCGGGCTGACTTTTCATTGTATCTTGAAACCCCGTCTTTAACAACCCCGCAGCCTGCTATTGTTATGGGTGTTGGATCTGCAGTGTGCAAACGCAGCTCCGTTGAGGTTACGTGATCAGAGAGAAGGGCGACACATACATCGTTTAAGTCAACGTTGTCGAGGATTGCGCCAACCATTTCGTCTATCTTTTGTATGATGGCTATTTTCCCCCAAACATTTCCGTCATGACTTGCCTCATCAGGAGCCTCGACATGTACAAGGACAAAGTCGTGGCTTCTTAGGCTGTTTAAAGCCACTTCAGCCTTGGCGTTGACATTAGTGTCCAAATCCCCTGTTGCTCCCTGAACATCAACAACGGTCATCCCTGCAAGCTTACATATGCCTTTAATGAGGGTGGCTGCAGCCACACAAGCCCCACTCAAACCATATTTAGAGTGGAAAGGCTCTAGCTCAGGCTTTGTGCCGACACCCCAGGGAATAACTATGTTTGCAGGGGGAAAGCCTTTCCTTTCGCGTCTCCTGTTCGCCGGATGGTTCCTTAAAAGCTTATAGGAGGACCAAATCAGTTCGTTTAGCACTTGAGAGGTTTTCAAAGCCTCCCTCGAAGAGTCTAAAGGCCTGACAGAGCCAGCTTTACAGCCAACCTTTGGGGGGTCAGCTGCCACATTAGGGGATAAACCCCTCCCCCTTAGGACAAGGACGCCCTTATGGCCTAAGGCGCGCTTGTAAAAAAGATCCAAATCACCGTAGCCGTCCATCTTTAATCCCGCAAGGGTGTTTGCAAGTTCATCTAAACCCTCCTCAACCCTGCCTGCCCTTGCATCTACAACGTAAAAATCCTCATTAACAGTGGCGAAATCACATCTGAAAGCCACATCGCCAAAAGCCATCTCCACTCCAACTCCATAAGCCTCAAAACCGCCTCGCCCAGAATAGAACTTGTTTGGGTCGTATCCAAGTATGGCCAAGATGGCAACATCGCTACCGCAAGCCACACCAGACTCGGCAGCGTAAAGCAGGCCGGAAACCCCTAAAGAAGCCAGCCTATCCATATGTGCGGTCTGTACAAACTCGAGGGGTGTCAAGCCTCCGAGCTCTTTTATTGGACGATCAGCCATCCCGTCACCTATAATCATGATAATCTTCATTGTGACTCCTAAAATTGGATGGATAATCCATACATATAAACAGTTATAAAATGGGCAAAGCCACCTCTAAACGTTGGAAACTCCCGACTTCAGTCGCGGAGTAGCTCACCTGAACGAACAGTCCAGAAATAGGTCGTTAGAAAACTTTCAAACTACAGCATAACCTTCTGACCGGTTCTGTTTAAAATGTCGGGCAAGGGCTGCTAAGGCTTCTTGGAAAGTGTACACCTCTGGGATAACGTCAACTTTTAATCCGTTATCCCGAAGGGTTTTAGCGGTTTCAGGCCCTATGGCTACTATGAGGGGGCGGTTTAGGGTTTCCCGTAAAGTACTCAGATTGAGGGATGTGCCAATAAGCTGTAGGAAGTTTTTGACGCTTTGCGAACTCCCAAAAACTATGGCGTCAATCCTGCCGGATGTGAGGTGCTCTATAAGAGCCTTGGTTTTTTCATAATTGATTGGGATTTGCTGCTCGTAAACATGGATTTCCCTCACACGGGCCCCCAAACTCTCAAGTTTTTCCCTGAGAGTTGGGCTTGCCCCTTTTGCGCGGGGAATAAAAACGCTTTTGCCCCTCAAGCCAATTTCCACAAGCGCTTGAGCTACGCCGTTGGAGCTGTATTTCTCAGGAATCAAGTCCACGTGAATGTTATGTCTCATCAGCTCCTCTGCTGTTCTAGGTCCCACAGCTATGATCCTCGTTTTTCCCAAGCCACTGTAAAGATGGCGTGTTAAACCTAGAACTTCAGCTTCTTTAAGGAGGAAACGAACAGCGTTAACGCTCATGAAAACCGTATAGTCCGCTTTTCCATGTTGGAGGTCTTCAATAAAGTCCCTGATCTGGGACAGGTCCTCGGGCATTTTAAACTCCATTGTCGGGATTATGTAGGGCTTGCCGCCCATCCTTTCTATTAAGCTGGCTGTCTCCTCAGCCTGGCCCTCAGCCCTTGTGATGGCGATCACCTTGCCTTTTAGGTTAGGGGCTTTTTGAACCATGCAAGTTTCCTGCCCAGTTCAGCTACTTCGCCCACCACGATGATGGAGGGTGGTTTAAAGGACGCTTTTTCAGCGTCGTCGGCTATTGTCGCTAAACGGCCAATAATTGTCCTCTGATTTTCAGTTGTCCCCCACTCTATTATGGCTGCTGGCGTATCCGGGCTTAGACCGCCCTCGATAAGGTTCACAACAATATTTTTTACGAACTCAAGTCCCATTAAAATGACAATGGTGTCCACGGCTTCGGCTATTTTTCTCCAATTAACCTTCTTTGAAGCATCGGCGGCTTGGCTTCCAGTAACTATGGCTACAGATGACGCATAGGCCCTGTGGGTTAAGGGGATGCCCGCGTAAGCTGGGGCGGCAAAAGCTGAGGAGACGCCTGGAACAACTTCGAATTCTATGTTTTTGGAAACTAAAGCCTCAGCCTCCTCGCCTCCTCTGCCGAATATAAATGGGTCTCCGCCTTTCAGCCTAACAACGGTCTTGCCTTTCATGGCCTCTTCGATCATAAGGTTGTTGATTTCCTCTTGGGTTAAGGTGTGCTTTCCAGAAGCTTTTCCAACGTAAATTTTCTCAGCCTTCTCTGGGATAAGCTTCAAAATATCCTCGCTTACAAGCCTGTCATATATTACGACATCCGCCTCCTGGAGCACTTCCAAAGCCCTCAACGTCAGCAGCTTTGGATTTCCGGGGCCTGCGCCTACGATGTAAACCTTACCATAGCCCATATTTTTCCCGCCACTGCGCCCTTATTTCATCGGCTCCTTTTGCAATAAGCATATGTGCAGCCCTTTTACCCAAATCTTCAGCCTCATTAAGGCTGCCCTCAACGTGAACCTCAATCTTTCTCGACGCATCGGCTGAGAAAGTGCAACCATAAAGGGTTAGCTTTCCAGCCTCGGCATGGGCGTAGGCGCCTATTGGAAAGTGGCATCCGCCTTCCATGGCTGCTATAAGGCTTCTCTCCGCAGTCACTTCAGCCCTCGTTGGGAAATGATCGATTTTCCTGAGGAGGTCGATGAGGTCGCTTCTATCTTGCCTTACCACAACGGCTAAGGCTCCCTGCCCAGCAGCCGGAGCCATAATATCGGGGGGGAAAACCTCGGTTACTAGGCTGTTTAGGCCAAGCCTAGTTAAACCTGCATAGGCCAAAATTACGGCGTAGAATTCTCCACGTTTTACTTTCTGCACTCTCGTGTCAACATTCCCCCTTATTGGTTTAACCTCCAAGTCCGGCCGCAGGAATTTTATCTGAGCCATCCTCCTGAGGCTACTAGTGCCTACAATTGCCCCTTTAGGGAGCATTTTAAGAAGCGTATTGTCCTTCGAAACTAAAGCCTCTAGAGGCGAATCCCTTTCCGGAACAGCCGCCACAACTATTTCTTCATCACCCTTTAATGTAGGTACATCTTTTAGGCTGTGCACCGCCAGGTCTATTTCACCCCTGACGATGGCTAGGTCTATTTCCTTCTCAAATACGCCCTTCCTATCCATGGCGAAGAGGGGTTTCTTCCGCTCAACATCACCCAGGGTCCTTATTACCCTGATTTTAAAGTCAACATCAGGCTTTACCTCTTTGATTTTATGTAAAACATGTTCTGTCTGTTTAAGGGAAAGCCTGCTTCCCCTGGTTCCAACAGTCAGCTTCATTGATCCTACCCGCTTATAGAGGCGGCTGAAGCTAAAGCCTTATCAAAGGCTTCAACAGTCGCTTCAATATCGGAGTCTGAGTGGGCTGAGGAGAGGAAACAGGTTTCAAACTGGGAGGGCGGTATGAAAACTCCGCTTTTTAGAAGCGCCTTAAAGTAGGCGTGGAACAGCCTTGTATCTGAAAGTTTAACGGTGGCGTAGTCCCTCACGGGTTGTGGGGAGAAGAAGATCTGAAACATTGAAGCCAAACTGTGCACTTGAACCGCAAGTTTGTATTTCCTGCTTAAATCAGATAAGGCTGCAGCCAGCTTTTTACAGTTCTCCTCAATTTTCGGGTAAATCTTGCTCCTATTCTTAACCAGGTATTGAACCGTATAGTAGCCAGCTGACACGGAAATCGGGTTTCCGCTGAAGGTTCCAGCCTGGTAGACTCCGCCGGTTGGGGAAAGCTGCTCCATAATATCTTTTCGCCCTCCGAAGGCGGCTATTGGGAAGCCTCCTCCGAGAATTTTGCCGAGGGTGGTTATGTCAGGTTTAACGTTATAGTATTCCTGCGCTCCCCCCAGAGAAACCCTGAACCCAGTCACAATTTCATCGAATATTAAAACTACACCGTAATCGCTTGTCAATTTTCTCAAAAATTCAAGATAACCCTTTGCTGGCAAAATTAAGCCTGAATTGGCGATTACAGGCTCTATTATTACAGCGGCTATTTCATGGCCTTCCCTCTTAAAAGTCTCCTCTAAAGCTTCAAAATTGTTGTATGGGAGGACTATGGTGTTTCTGGCTGTTTCTTCAGGAACCCCCTGTGAGCTGGGAGTGCCAAACCACGCAGCTCCGGAGCCTGCCTTAACAAGCACGCTGTCGTGGGATCCGTGGAAACACCCCTCAAACTTAACCAGTTTTTTCCTCCCGGTGAAGCCCCTTGCAACCCTCACAGCATGCATTGTCGCCTCAGTTCCTGAATTTACAAGTCTAAGCATTTCCATGGTTGGGTACAGCTCATGAATAAGCTCTGCAAATTTTACTTCCAGCTCCGTCGGAGTTCCATAAACCGTCCCGTTGTCAAGCTGCATTTTTACAGCGTTTATAACCTTTTCATGGGCGTGGCCAAGTATAAGCGCTCCATAAGCCATGCAGTAGTCAATGTAGACCCGCCTGTCAACGCTGTACAGCCTTGAACCTTTAGCCCTACTCACAAAGAATGGGTAGGGCTCGAAAGCCCTCACTGGGCTATTGACGCCTCCGGGAATCAGCTTTTTAGCCCTCTCGTAAAGCTCTTTAGACTTCAACCCTAAATCTGGCTCAGCCACAGAGCAGCCTCCCTTGCATGATATGTTATAATTAAGTCTGCCCCAGCCCTTTTTATTGCTGTTAAAATTTCAACGACGGCTGCTCTTTCGTCAATCCACCCAAGCTGAGCCGCAGCCTTAACCATTGAGTATTCGCCGCTTACGTTGTAGGCTGCTATTGGAACATTGAACTTTGACCTTGCAATGCATATTACATCCAAATAGGCTAAGGCAGGTTTAACCATAACTATGTCAGCACCCTCCATTATGTCTAACTCTATTTCCCTCAGGGCTTCCGGTTGACGTCCATAACCCATCTGGTAGCTTCTCCTATCGCCGAACTTTGGCTTTGAATCCGCAGCCTCCCTGAAAGGCCCATAAAAGCATGAAGCGTATTTTGCAGAGTAAGCCATTATCCCAACATCTTTGAATCCAGCATCGTCCAGCGCTTCTCTTACGGCCTTAACCTGCCCATCCATCATGCTTGAAGGCGCCACAAAGTCTGCTCCAGCTTGAGCGTGGCTCACAGCAACTTTACCGAGAACCCTCAATGTTGAGTCGTTGTCAACATGGCCGTTCCTTATTATGCCGCAGTGGCCGTGGGCAGTGTACTCGCAAAGGCACACATCCGTCATTACAACCAAATCGTCGCCAAATTCCTTTTTTAAAAACTTGACAGCCCTCTGGACTACGCCATCCTCGGCGTAGGCAGATGACCCTTCATCATCCTTGTGGAAGGGTATCCCAAAAAGAAGCACAGCCTTTATGCCAGCGTCGAGCACTTTCTCAGCTTCATTCACCACATGTTGTACAGGAAGCCTAAAGTATCCTGGCATGGAGCCTATTGGAATGGGCGCCTTAGCATTTTCGTCGACAAAAATTGGACATATGAGGTCGCTTGGGTGAACTCTCGCCTTGAAGGTTAAGCTCCGCAGAGCCGGCGTTCTACGCAGTCGCCTCATCCTAACAGTTGGGAAACCTGACATAACATCACCTGCTGGAACCCGTAACCTTTGATTTGTATCCTTCAATAACCCTGAAGGATTCAGCTAACGCTTCATCAAAACGCCCCATCTTCAGAAAGCTGGAGATTTTTCCATTGCGCAGAATACCGTAAATAATTCTCCTCCTAGTCTTCTGGTCTGGAAAAATCTTTTTCAGCACCTCTCTAATCTCAAGTTGAAGCCTTACCTGGAGAAGGTCCCCCTCCGTGATGAGCTTCTCAACCCTTTTTCGCAGAGCCTTTGCCATGGCTGGGCTCTTACCGCCTGTCGATATGGCAATTTTAAAATCGCCGACCTCGGCTAAGGCTGGGAGCTTAAAATCGCTTAACTGGGGATTGTCAACTGCGTAAACTATGCAGCCGTAAACTTTCGCCTTCATGGCTAGCTCAGCATTGAGGTCGGGGTTGTCGGTTGCAGCGATTAACACGTCGGGTTTTGGATTAAGGCTTCTAATGAAACCGTCCACATCGTAAACCTCAAAATTGACCAGTTCAACCTTTCCTTCACGGGACAGCCTTTTAATTCCAGCTGAAAAGGACCTGCTGAAAACCTTGACCTTTGGTTGTTCGCTGATAAACTTTAAAAGCTTTTTATAGCTTTCCCTACCGCCGCCCACTACAACTATATTTTTTCCAGAAAAGTTAAAGTCGATCAGCAACAAAACCCCCTCCAACAAGTATCCTCTTAAATTTTTCTATAAACTGTTTAAAGTCGGTTTCAGTTATTCGCGGGGGCTTAGCTAGCTCCGTAAGCCTGTTAAGGTTTATGAACTGCTCGGCGACCTTGACAGCTTTAGATCCGAAATCATCGTATCTTATCTCAACTTCTGGGATCATGCCCCTGTCCTCAAACTCCATGCGGGGGACTATTCCCAGCAACTCCATGCCATGAGCCTTCAACGCCTGATCAATGAAATGTCTAACATCCTCGGTTAGATAACTGAGCCTAGCCTTGTTAAGAATTACAGCAGTAACATTCACGCCTAGGCCTCGCATAATCCTTGCGTGGCTTATAGCGTCCACTAGGGCGCCTTCTATGCCGGCCTTATCGCATCCCACAACGGTCACTGCCGGCGCGTTTACAGCTAAAGCGACTTCCGCTGTTGAGAAGGGGTGTTCAACGGTTTCGTTTAACAGCCCTGTGAAATCGCTCATAGCCCCCTCTATAAGGATTAAGTCATAGTCCCTGCAGGCTTGGGAAACAGCTTCATAAAGGGATTTCCATCCGCTTTCACCTATCCTTATTGAGGAATACGATTTCATAGGCTCTTTGATCAGGTAGAGTGCTGGAACAATATCCCTCACATCCCCGCCAACCTTTAAAACGCCAACGTTAAAACCCCTCAGCTTTAAAGCCCCCGCCACCCCGGCGAGGATGAACGTCTTGCCCACGCCGCTTTGAGGCGCCGTAAAAAGGATAAGCCGGGGAGACATGGACCGCATTTCACGCAGCCCCCCGGACCCCTTGACAGTTAGCCCTGCTGATATGCCTACTTCGCTTTTCATCCAATCCCTCAGCGACGCATTTGCCCTCCTGACCTCCTCAAGATCTTCAGGAGTCATGTCCAGAGTCTCTGCTATTTTCTCCACGATCACTGGATTTTCGTCTAAGAGGGCGTGAACCAAAACCCCAACCACGTTGCCCTCCGGGTTAGCTACTCCGGAAACTATTTCCTGTGGGTTGCTGCGATAGTTCAACCTTTTAACACTTGAAACTAGAACAGGTTTGGCGTCCTTGTAGAGGGTTATGCTGCCATAGGTGTGGCAGTGGAAACCTGTAACCTTTAAGCCGACATAATCTGCTATGAAGCTTTTTCCAACAACCGTTGCTACAACGCGGTCTGTGCATATTAAGGGCGCAAAGCTTACATCTAGTAGGCCAAGCCCATGCCTCATGATTGGAACTGGGGACAGCCTTCCAGTATCAGTGCTCTGGGCCAGCACTTGAAAGCCGGCGCACACTCCCAGCAGCAGCTTTCCAGACTCCGCCATCTTAACGATCTCTTTTGCGAGGTTGCCTCCTATGCTTCCGGATTCGACAAGGCTTCCACCGGGAATTATCAGCATGTCAAGAACTTCAGACGCCTGTTTACCTTTCACGAGCCCGTCTTGTCCAACAATGTCCGTGGGTAGGCCGCCAAACTCTTCAAAACAGGGCAAAGCCCCAGAAACATACACGAGGCCTATCCTACATTTTAGGCCTATAAGCTCCACCCTCACCGGAGTCGCAATAGCCTTATATTTGCTCACGTATTTAAATTCATTGGATGGGTAATCCAACCATGCCTTTGCCCGTTCAAGTATTGGACATAGTGAACGTAAGGATGACTTTTCGCAAGGCAAAGGTCCCGCTTCTTGAAGCTGTATCCTTCAGGGATAAGGGCAGGGCCTACGCAGAGATTTTCGCCCTTGGCCGTATTAACGAATGTGTTATTCTGCAAACATGTAATAGGGTGGAGCTTTACCTCGTAACACCTGAAGGAGAAAACGTTGCAAGGAAGCTGAGTGACTATTTGGCCAATAGGGCGGACGCCATGAGGGATGAAGCCCTCAAGGCGATTGAGACAGCCCTAAACCATGAAGCCCTAATACACCTATTACATGTAGCCTCAGGCTTAGACTCCATGATAATTGGTGAAAACGAAATTTTAAGTCAGGTTTGGAATGCCTACTTGGAGGCGGAATCCTTCAAGGCTGCCGGCCCCATCCTAAGAACAGCTTTCAAGAAAGCTGTAAGTGTTGGTAAACGTGTTAGAACAGAGACCAGCATAAGCAGGGGGCCGTCATCCTTCGGAGCTGTGGCCGTGAAATTGGCTGAATCTCTCCTAGGCGGGATCAACGGTAGAAACGTTATAGTCATAGGAGCCGGTGAAATGGGAACATGCGTAGCCAAGGCTTTAGCCCGCCATAAACCCCATGCGATCTTCGTAGCCAACAGAACATACGATAGGGCTGTGAAATTGGCTGAGGAGGTTGGAGGTAAGGCCATAAAGTTTGATATGCTTGAGGAAGCTTTGGTTGAGGCGGATGTCGCCATATGCACTACAGCTGCACCCCACTACGTCTTAACAAGAGACTCCGTCTGCAGAATCCTTGAGAGGCGACGTAGGAACAGTGATCTGCTAATAATAGACATTTCCAACCCGAGGAACGTTGAGAAGTCGATAAAGGAGCTTGCCGGCGTGAAGCTTTACGATATAGACGACTTTCAGGCCATAGTGGAAAGGAGTCTTGAAGAGAAAAGGAAAAGCATGGAAAAGGCCCTAGAAATCGTGGAGAAGGAGCTTCCAAGCTTGTTTAAAGAATTAAAGGAGCAGTCTGTGAGGGAACTTATTTCCAGAATAGTTTCACGCGCCGAGGACGTGCGTAAGGAGGAGCTTGCAAGGGCGTTTAAAATGCTTGGTTCTATAGGCGATAGAGAGCGAAAGGTGATTGGCGATTTAACCAATGCAATTCTCAAAAGGATATTGCTGCCGATGGTTGAAAGCCTAAAAGCTGCAGCTTTAAACGACGATGAGCAACTGATAGAGGAAACAGTAAAACTGTTTGGAGTGGAGAACGTGAGCCTGTTAAAGTGGAGCGGAGCTAATGGATAACATTGGATTAATCCTAGTTGGCCACGGCAGTAAGCTGCCTCAACATAGGGAAAACATAGAAAAACTCGCTGAAATTTTAAGGAGCAGATCAAAGTTCAAGGTTGTTGAAACAGCATACATGGTTAGGAATAAACCATCAATAGCTGAAGCTTTAGATGAAATGTCCAAAAGGGGGCTGAAAAAAGTTATCCTGGTTCCGGTTTTTATGGCATTTGGAAGCCATACCCTAGAGGATATTCCAAAAATTTTGGGTTTAGGGAAAAGCGGACGTGTGGCTAAATGGGGGAATATGGAGGTTGTCTACGGCGACCCAATAGGATCAGATGTGCGCATAGCCGAGATAATAGAGGAGAAAGCCTTGGAAGCCCTGGGAGAAATAACACAACCTCAAATGAGGCTTGATTCTGAGGGGCCAGCCGTTGCCAATGCCATGTTCGAAGCAAGCATGGGCGTTGTTAGGAGCATGATCAGGGAGGTCCTTGAAAGGGTTCCGGAGAAACATGCTAGGATTATTGAGCGGGTTGTGCATGCAACAGCTGACCCTGAGTTTGCCAAGCTCATGGTCATACGTGATGGGGCTGTTGAATCTGGGGTTAAAGCCATAAAATCCGGAGCTAAGGTGGTAACGGACGTTAAAATGGTTTTGGCTGGCATAAATGCGGCGAAACTGCGTAGGTTTGGCGGGAAAATTTTATGCTATGTGGATGATGAACGCGCTTTGAAGCTTGCTTCCGAGCGGAAATTGACGAGGACCGCGGCTGCCCTGCGCCTAGCCATCGATGAAGGGCTAAGCGGCGCCATAGTGGTTATTGGAAATTCGCCAACCGCAACCTTCGAGCTTGTGGAGGCTGTGAAAAACGGAGAAGCTGAACCCGCCCTTGTAATAGCCACCCCCGTGGGCTTTGTAAAATCCGCAGAGGCTAAGGAAGCCGTTATGAAGCTTGACGTACCCTTCATAACTCTTAGGGGGTTTAAGGGTGGGAGCCCCGTGGCTGTTGCCGTATTTAATGCGCTGCTGATGTTGGCAGAGGAATCAAACTAGAGAGGCTTGAAATGAGGTTTCTCAAGTACGGCATATCAACGGGTGCATGTGCGGCGGCCGCAGCTAAAGCGGCGTTGTTGACTCTGTTAGATAGGCCGGTGGAACATGTTGGAGTTCCTACGCCTATAGGCCTACGCCTGGAGGTACCCATTAAGGGTTGCAGGAGGATAGACTCCGAGAAGGCCGTGGCGTGGGTTGTTAAGGATGCAGGGGACGATGTGGACGTCACCGGCGGCATAGAGATCTCCGCCACCGTTAGGCTGTTAGAGAGGCCTGGTGTTGTCATAAGGGGTGGGGAGGGCGTGGGCACGGTGACAAAGCCCGGCCTGCCAGTTCCGGTGGGAGAGCCCGCAATAAACCCTTTTCCGAGGATGATGATAGAAAACGCTGTGAGGGAGGTTTTGCCTCCTGGCAAAGGGGTTGAAGTGCTGATAGAGGTTCCCAGGGGCGCTGAAATCGCTGGAAAAACTTTGAATCCAAAGCTTGGCATAGTGGGCGGCATATCCATCCTTGGCACGACAGGCGTTGTTAAGCCGTATTCCGTAAAGGCCTATAAACGCTCGCTGATTCCCCAGATTGATGTAGCTTTGGCCAGTGGGCATTCATGGATATTTCTTGTTCCAGGAAACATCGGTGCGGAAATCGCCAGAAACGTGTTCAAAGCGCCGGAAGACGCCATAGTTCAGACCGGAGACTTTGTAGGTTACATGCTTCGAAAATCCGTAGAGAAGGGTGCTAAAAACTTGATTCTTCTAGGACACGCCGGAAAACTTGTTAAACTGGCAGCTGGAATCTTTAACACTCACCATAAAATTGCTGATGCTAGAATGGAGGTTATAGCCGCCTATGCGGCTTCGACGGGCGCACATCCCCAGCTTGTTGAAAGAATACTGCAGTGTAACACAACTGAGGAGGCAATAGCCCTATTAAGGGAAGCCAACCTTTTGAGGCCAACCTTTAATAAAATAGCCGAGAGGGTGCGCCGCCGCTGCATCGAAAAGGTTGAGAATAAGGCGGAAATCAGCGTGATCATTGTCTCCCTGAACGGGGAAATTTTAGGGGTGAGTGGAAAGGCTGAGTGCGTGGAAGAATGGCTAAAATCCACATAGTTGGAGCCGGGCCGGGTTCTCCGGACTACGTGACGCCCATTGCGAGGAGAATTGTAAGGGAAGCCCAGCTGGTTGTAGGCGCCGAGAGGGTTCTGGAACTGTTCAAGGAGGATTTAAGGGGGGAAAAGATTCCGCTCACAGCCAAAAACATAGAAGAAACCATAAAATATGCCATCAGATGTGCAGAGGAAGGCAGGGATGTGGTTCTACTGTCTACCGGTGACCCATGCTTCTCCGGCCTTCTTAAGACTGTTATTAACGTTGTTGGAGGAAACATTGACTTCGACATTATCCCAGGAATAAGCTCCATTCAAGCATGCGCGGCCCGCCTTAAAATAAGCTGGGACGAAGCGGCGGTTGCAAGCTTTCATGAAGGGGCTGACGAAAACAGGAAGGGTGAGCTTCTTGACGCTCTGAGGAGGGGGAAAACAGCCATTGTGCTTCCCGACCCTAAAGCCTTTAAGCCCAAGGAAATCGCGAAGTTTCTAATTGATAAGGGTTTACATGGGCGGACATCCGTCTTCATGTGTGAAAACTTAACCCTTGAAGGGGAGAGAATAATCGAAACCACGTTGGAAGAAGTTTCAAAACTCGATTTTGGAAGCCTCTGCGTTATGGTCATCAAACCCTCCGAAAGGAAGTGAACATATGTGGAATTATAGGACGCCAGGCATACCCGACGACCTTTTCATAACCAGCGAGGGAGTTCCCGGTCCAACTAAGGAGGAAATTAGGGTCTTAACCATTTCGAAGGCGAGGATTAGGGAGGGCTTCCATGTTGCGGACGTAGGCTGTGGCGTTGGAAGCTTAACAGTGGAGGCCGCCCTGCAGGTTGGCCCCTCCGGAAGGGTTTTCGCCATAGACGAGAACGAGGAGGCTGTAAGAGTCACAAGGGAAAATGTGATGAAATTCAATGTTCAAGATAGGGTCGAGGTTATTTGTGGAAAAGCCCCAGAGGCAATGCATAACCTACCGAGCATGGACGTGGTGATCGTTGGTGGAACCACCTCCCTGCGAGGGATTCTTGAAACCTCTTGGAGGAAGCTTAATGATGGGGGCCGAATAGTTGTTAACGCAATCATGCTGGAAACAGCCTGTGAGGCGTTACATGAGCTTAAAAGGCTAAAGTTTGGAGACATTGACGTAGCCACTGTTTTCGTGGCGAAGGGAAAGTTTGTGGGCGGCGGAGTTATGATGCTAGCCCGCAACCCTGTTACAGTAATATCAGCCACCAAGCTTGGGTGAAAACTTGCCTGGAAAATTCTTTGGAGTCGGCGTTGGACCAGGAAACCCGCAGCTGGTAACCATTAAGGCTTCACAGGTGCTCATGACGGTGGATGTTATATGCGCTCCTAAGGCAAGCCCTGAAAAGTCAAGCCGCGCCCTGGAAACGGTTAGGACCATAATAAAAACCTTAAACAAAAGTCAAGAGACAATAGAGCTTGTTTATCCAATGGTTAAAGACAGAAAACTTATGGAAGGAGCTGTGGAGAGAAACGCTGAAGTCATTGTTTCCAGGCTTAAGGAGGGAAAAAATGTTGCATTCATAACTCTCGGAGATCCAATGCTCTACAGCACATTTATCAACACTTACAGGAAAGTTGTTGAAAAACTGCCTGAAGTCGAAGTGGAGATAATTCCAGGGGTAACTTCGTTTTCAGCCTGCGCTGCAGCCTCCAGAATGCCCATTGCGGAGGCTGAAGAGGCCGTAGTTATTATCCCCACAACTTCAAACCTTGAAGGGCTTGAAATGTTGGCGCAGCAGGCTGACACCATAATATTCATGAAAGGCGTTAAAGACGTGGAAGGCTTATTCAGAGCTCTAACTAGAAGCGGATTCAGTGAAAACTCGCAGGCTGCAGTGGCCGCAAACATTGGAACGCCCTTAGAGGAAGTTAGGATAATGAAGCTTCACGAGCTTAAGAAAATGAAGGGCGGATCATACTTTTCCACGATTATAGTGAGGAGGGAAAGCCTATGACGGGCGGGGGAAAAGTCTTCTTTGTCGGCGCCGGACCAGGAGACCCGGAGCTCATAACTTTAAAGGGTAAAAAAATCCTGGAGAAAGCCGACGTCGTTGTCTACACGGGCTCGCTGCTGAACCCTGAAATCCTAAAATACGCGAAAGAAGGGGCACAACTCTTTGACAGTTCAAGGATGGACCTCGAGGAGATCGTTCAAACGCTTGTCAAAGCCGCCAAGGAGGGTAAAATTGTTGTGAGACTCCATGACGGGGATCCAAGCTTTTATGGCGCCATAAAAGAGCAGATGGATCTTTTGGATAAGGAAGGCATAGAATACGAGGTTATTCCTGGCGTGAGCAGTTTGCAGGCTGCAGCCGCCAGCCTAAAGCTGGAGCTAACCCTTCCAGGAGTATCCCAGACCGTTATTATAACAAGGCCTGAAGGGAAAACCCCAATCACAGGGGCAGACAACCTAGTTGAACTTGCCAGACATAGGGCTACCATGGCCATTTTCCTCGGAGTTCACGCCATAAGAAAGGTTGTGGATAAACTCAGGCTTGGAGGTTATCCCGAAGACACGCCGGTAGCAGTTGTTTATAAGGCTTCCTGGCCTGAGGAGGAAATCGTCAAAGGTACCTTGAGGGACATAGCCGAAAAGGTTGAAGGTGAAAACATTAAAAGCACAGCCCTAATCCTCGTGGGAGACGTTATAGAGCCCAAGGATTATGGCCGCAGTAGGCTGTATGATGCAGGCTTCACGCATGGGTTTAGAAGAGGCAAAGGTAATGTTTGAAAGGGGCGTAGCCATAATTTATGTTATAAGAAAAGCTAAGAAAACAGCCCTAAAAGTTAAAGAGGCTTTAGAAAAGGCGAAAATAGACTGCAAAGTTTTTGCTCCAGAGAAAATAGCATCTAACGGTGTCCTCGCCCTAAAACCCACTTTTCGCAAGGGAGTTGAAGAGATTTTCTATAGTTACGACGCAATAGTGGCCGTCATGGCCGCTGGGATAATCATTAGGGCCGTCGCCCCCCTCCTCAAAAGCAAGTTTACAGATCCAGCTGTAGTTTGCGTGGATGTCGCTGGACGTTTCGCCGTAAGCCTCATCTCCGGACATTGTGGCGGAGCGAATCATCTTGCAAAACTCATAGCTGATGGGATGGGCGCTGTGGCCGTAATAACAACGGCTTCTGAGGCTGTTGGAAAGAGTAGTGTTGAAGAAATCGCTGAGAAGCTCCACTGTAAAATATTGAATCCAGAAGCTCTCAAGGAGATTAACTCCTTGATAATTAATGACGGAAAAATAGCCCTAATCCTCGTTGGTTGGGCGAAAGCTTTTTCATCAACGATTTATGGCCGCAGGCTGTTAACAGCCGAAAACCTTGAGAAAGCGCTTAAAATGCTGGAAAGCTTTGATGGCGGAATATTGATCATAAGGAACGCGGAAGAAAGCGAGGCCTTGAAGGCTGTTAAGCATTTTTCCAAGCCCGTAGCTCTCTTTAGCCCAAAAAGGATAGCTGTTGGGGTTGGCGCTAGAAAAAATGTAGACGGAAAAGACGTTCACGGGGCTATTGTTAGGGCGTTGAGGGCTGTTGGCGTCCCCCTGTTCTCCGTTAACGTGATAGCCACCGTTGATGTTAAAAGGAGTTCTCCTGGAATTCTCAGCGCTGCACATGAGCTTGGCCTTCCATTGCATTTTGTAAGCGTTGAGGAGCTTCGCAGCTTCAGCCATAAAGATTTGTCCCCTGACTCAGAGCTTGTCCAAGAGAAGATCGGGGTTGGAGGAGTATGCGAAAGGGCAGCCCTGATGGCCTTAGGGGGGAGGGGAAGATTAATTCTAAAAAAGATGAAGATGAAAGGAGTTACCGTGGCTGTAGCCGAGGCCGAATAGCTGTAGTCGGCATTGGCCCAGGTTCCATCGAGCATATGACTTTGAAGGCTAAAAGCGAAATAAAGAAGGCTGACGTCATAGTAGGGTATTCAACATATGTTAACTTCGTGCGACCGCTGATAACGCCCACGGCGGAGGTTATATCCGGTGGGATGGGCAGAGAGGTTGAAAGGGCCAAGTTAGCCATAAAAAAGGCTTTAGAAGGCAAATTTGTGGCCGTTGTCAGCGGCGGAGACCCAGGAATTTATGGCATGGCAGGTTTGGTTATAGAGGTCGCCGAGAAAATGCATGCGAATGTTCCAATAGAGATAATTCCAGGGGTGACCGCTGCAATAGCCGCAGCTGCGAAGGTTGGAGCACCGATAATGGGTGACTTCGCCGCCATAAGCCTAAGCGACCTCCTGACGCCATGGAACGAGATTGAGAGGAGGCTGAGGGCTGCTGCAGAGGCAGACTTCGTCATAGTTCTCTATAACCCTCGAAGCAAAAGGCGAACAGAGCCCCTCATCAAAGCCCACCAAATACTGCTTGAATACAGGAAACCCGACACTCCAGTAGGCGTGGTGCGAAACGTTGAAAGGGAAAACGAGCAGAGGATCATAACAAGGCTCAAAGATATGCTGAACCATGAAATTGACATGGCCACAACCATAATTATAGGAAACTCGAAAACGCGTATAATAAACGGACAAATCGTCACATCAAGGGGATACAACTTGTCAGAAGAATGTGAAAAATGAAGCTTAACTTTCGTTTACTTCACAGTATCCCTGGTTCCCGTTCGCTCGGTTTTTCCATTTTTAGAAGCTTATGGATTTCCCTTCTGGCTTCGCCTATTGTTAATGGCAGAGAGTTGCCTATTGGAAGTCTATCCTTTACTTTTATGATTTCGAAGAGATGGGCTATCCTTGGAAGGCGAAGGTCAACGCTTCTAAGGGTTTCAGTGCTTGAAAATACATCCCTCAGCGGGCCGTGTAGGTGGATTTTTCCGCGACCCAGAACGTATATTTTGTCCGCACATAAGGGAACAAAGTCAACATCATGGGTTGCAATGATCAACGTCATACCGTAATCCTCATTTAACTTCAGAAGAAGTTCCAGTATGCTGTTAACTGTTTTTGGGTCAAGATTCGCGGTTGGCTCATCTAAAGCGATTATTTCCGGCTTCATGGCTAATACGCCAGCTATGGCAACCATCTTTTTCTGGCCTTGGCTGAGTCTTTGGGGCGGCTTATTCTCTAAGCCCTTAAGGCCCATGACTTCCATGGCCCATTTAACCCTCTCTTCAATTTCCTTGTCAGGTAGCCCGAGGTTTCTGGGACCGAAGGCTATGTCCTGAAAAACTGTGGGCGCAAACAGTTGATCATCTGGATTCTGGAAAACCAGGCCAACTTTTTGCCTTACAAAGTCAAGGTTGTTCTTGGAAACTTCTCTACCTAAAACATAAACCTTCCCTTTTGTGGGCATCAAAAGTCCATTAAAATGATATAGAAGGGTGGATTTCCCAGCTCCGTTGGGGCCCAACAGAGCTATTTTATCGCCTTTTTCAGCTACGAAGTTAATGTTTTCCAAGGCCTTGGTTCCATCTGGGTAGATGTACGTAAGATTTACTGTTTCAATAGCCTTTGGCAATTCAGGTTCCTCCGCACTGCCTACAAGATGATCAGCAGCCCGCTAGAATGAGGAGGGTGAACGCCAAAATTAAGCTTAACCCGTAAAGTACATCTTTAGTTGAGAGGGGCCTCTCTGAAAATTTGAACAGCTTTTTTCCAGTGTAGCCCCTTGCAATCATGGCGTTGCCAATAATCACAGCTCGGTCATAGGCTCTCGTGAACAGCATTCCGAAAAGGGTTCCATAGTTTCTAAGCCTTCCGAAGAAGCCGAGAGCCTTAGAATAGCCACATCTTGACTGTTGAGCGTTATAGATTCTCTCGGCTTCTTCTGATATTACGAAGATGTAGCGAAACATCAGCAAAGCCACGTCCAAAAGCACGGAGGGGGCACGGAACCATGCTAATGCGCCTATAATTTCCAAAATTGAGGAAACGGAAATCAGTAGATTCAGAATCGCCACGGCGGCTAGGCATCTGCTAAAAACCAACAAGCCAAACAATAAGCCCTCATAAAAAATTGGAAAAGGTAAAAGAGGAGTTATCGCCACGATTGTTGAGCCATAGGTGAACGGTTGCACGGCGGAAACAAACGTAATTACGTATAGGGGGTAAAGCATTCTTCGAAGATAAAGTCTCATTGATACTTTACTGTAAAAGGCTAAAACTAGACATGAAGCAAAAACAAGCATGGCTGTGTGCCAGTGAGCTATTGTGAGAACCCCAAATAGGGCGAAGACAGCGCATACAATTTTTACCCTAGCGTCAAGCCTTCTAATGCTTGAATAGGCTTCGGAGTCAACGAGTTCCCAGTGTAAGTTATGCAATTTATTTTCCGCGCCTCATCCTTCTAAGCCTTATGCTTCGTCCGATTATTAGGAATGTGAAGAAGAATATTGTGGTCAATATTCCAACCAGCGGGTCGCCCATAAGCCACTCAAGCATTCGCCTCCCCTCCGCTTTGCTTGGCTGCCTTTTTTGCCTCAAATATTGGAGGTATCAGGTATCCTATGAGGAAACCAGCTACGGCTCCTGCAGCTGAGAAGGCTGTGTACTCGCCTACCTCTCCAAGTTCCACTAGGTGGCTGAAGTTGAGACCAAGTTTTTCAGCCTCACTTTCAATGATTGTTACGTATTTTGTCTCCATGTTGCCGCCGTAAATGAAAACACCGATGTATGTTGAAATAATCATTAAGGCAACCGCCGCAACCATTATTAGAAGCACATACTTGGTGAACTTGTCCATTTCACCATATGCCTCCAAGCATTTCGGGCTTTATGGCAACATACCTAACAACAGCGGCTGTTAAGGCGAACTCTATTATGGCTAGTGGCACTTGGGTTGGGAGGAAGCCCACTGAGAATATGCCCCAGTAAAGCATCGGATTCTCAGGGTGAAGGGATAGGGCAAGCTGGGATGCCGTTGTGACATAAGTTGCTAAGTCTCCGAAGAAGCCCGCCAATCCAGCTGAAATCCAAATTGGCGCATGCAGTTTTCTTAGGGCGAGGTATATGGCGTAGCCGAGAAAACCACCAGTTATTCCCATGGAAACAGTGTTAGCGCCAAGGGTTGTGATTCCGCCATGGGCGAGGAACATCTGGAAGAACAGCGCTATGAAGGCCAAAACGGAGCTTTCAAAGGGCCCGACGAGGATCGCTGAGAGAGCCACTCCGCATGGATGGGAGCATGAACCGGTTACGGGGACTGGTATGTGCCAGACTGAGACTATGAATATGGTGGCGCCCATCAAAGCCAGCATCGGCATGTAGGCGGGGTTCTCTTTACGCTTTTTTGTAATCTTCACCAGGCCGACGGTTATGAATGGAGCTGCAACCGCAAACCACACTGCAATCCATAGGGGTGAAAGTATTCCATCCATTATGTGCGTTCTGATCACCGTGGATAAGCCGTCCATAAGCATTATATAAAGATTGTTTAACTTAGATTTAATGAAGGTTTAATAATCATGGGAAGGACTAGGGGAAGCCATATTCCAAAAGTTTTAAGAAGCAAGGGTGAGTTGACAAAATTTCAGATCCTTGCAGAGGTTTTAAGAAGCCAGCCCCATGTAAGGCAGAGGGATATCGGCGAAGCCCTTGGAATAACGGTTCAGGCGGTTTCAAAATACTTTAGCAGGCTTGAAAGGGAGGGGTTTCTCGAATCTGGAGTTAGGCGGACAAACTATAAGCTTACTCCTAAAGCTCATAAGAAGCTTGAGGAATACCTGGCGGATCTTGAAAGCTATGTTAGAACCCTTAGGCAGGAGCTTAAATTTGAGAGGATTTGGCCGGCGTTGGCGTCCAATAAGATAAGAGCTGGAGAAACTGTGAACTTGGAAATGCGGGAAGGCGTATTATACGCTGTACCCTTTAAAAACGCCAGCGTTGCCTCTGGAAGGGCTATATTTGATGCTGAAGCAGGAGAGGACGTTGGGCTTACAGATTTGAGGGGGCAAATAGGTTTGGAGCGGGGAAAAGTTTTGATTGTTAAGCTTCCAAGCATAAATGAAGGCGGATCCAGAGCCGCTGACATCGATAAGATTTGGAGACTCTATGACGAGTTTAAGCCCCACAAGATTGGAGTCATGGGCACTGTTGGGAGGGCTGTTCTAAATAAGCTGGGCCTTAAGGCTGAAATAGAGTTTGGCGTAAGTAGGGCTTCAGCCTTAGCTGCCCTAAGGGGGTTAAGGGTTTTTGTGCTTGCCGTTGGGAGAATGGTGAGCCGAATAATAGATGAAGTAGAATTAACCAATGTTAAGCATAATGCCAACATAACATATGAGGTTAGAGACTGTCGAAAGGTTTGAAGAGACCTCTAACCTGAACTTTATAGTCCCACAACGAGGTGCAAGCCCATTTGGGTTGTTGAAAAGCTCGCTCTACGGGTTTGAGCCATTGAAGGTTCCTCAACTGCGAACATGGTGCATGAACCTTCAGAAGGTGAAAGTTTCTACAAGCTGGGAACAGTATAGGGCCGGGAATGATGATTGGCTTGGCGTAGCCTGAAAACAAAAGAGCGTGAGATGAAGGAGAGCACCGAAATCCTTAATGAGTTTGTTGAAAAACATAGGGGTGAGCTACTCACGACTAAAGTCGGGAGCTTCCAGCGTTTAGGGCAGGCTTTACGCCTATCCCCTTTCGTTAGATATCTGACTTCTATTCCTTCGGGAAGAACTTTGTATTCTATGTAGGCTTGGAGCTTCCTGAAGGGCGGGGAGTGAAACCTTCTGTTTAGCTTCTTAGACTTCTTGAAGTTATCCCTTACTCCATTCAAGTCCTCCATGACTATTACTGGCTTGGGGAACTGCTTTGCGTATGCCTGTCCAATTGGTTATGGCGTGCAACTGCTGGTTTACTTTGCGTCTCTCCTTCCCTTGAGCTCCTCGCCTTCTTGAAGAGCTTCTTCTCCTGAAGTCTCCTCCTAATGTGGTTGTACAGCCCTTGTCCTTTGACTCCCCGCCTCTCCAGAACTGACCCTTCATGGGCTTGCCAGGATTGCCCTTCGATATTACTACCGCAACGGCTGGGTTGCGCTCCATCTGAATAAGCCATGGTAATGTAATTGAAGCTACGTAGACTTTTCTATCTGCTGTTTGCCGTAGCATTAATATTGCTTTGGCTTCTGCTACTGCCGGGAATTATGCCCAGGGAGCTTCTAAACGTATACCTGTCATATTTCTACATCGTTAAGGCGCTTACTGTTGTTGTGGATGGATTCATCATAGTGGAAGGGGTAGCCTCGCTTATCACGCGGCGGCTCAGGCATGTTGGCCGAGAGGTTTACCTCGTAAGAAACGTCATCCTTGTAGTAGGCTACATTATAAAACGTTATAATTCAACTTCAATTTAACTGAAGTTTAAAAATGTTTATAAGTGACAACGAGCCACCTAGCCTGCTAGGAGAGCGGCCGATGCGCTGGCGAACAAAAACAGTTTATCCGTTCACAGCCATCGTAGGCCAGGAAAAGATGAAAACCGCCCTAATTCTCAACGTTATCAATCCCAAAATTGGCGGTGTGCTTCTGCGGGGCGAAAAAGGAACAGGGAAATCCTTGGCCGTCCGTGCGCTTGCGGATCTCCTTCCTGAGGTTGATGTTGTGGCGGATTGTCCCTTCAACTGCGATCCAGTAAACCCCAAGGAGATGTGTGACTCGTGCAGTAGCCGAGTAGCTGCTGGAAAAAAACTTCCAGTGGTTAAAAAGCGTGTTTCTGTGGTTGAGCTGCCTGTTGGAGCCACTGAAGATAGGGTTGTGGGAACCCTTGACGTGGAAGCTGCTATAAAAACCGGCGAGAAGCGTTTTGAGCCGGGGCTTCTGGCTGAAGCCAACAGGAACATCCTTTACATTGATGAAGTTAACCTCCTTGACGACCACATTGTTGACGTTCTGCTCGACGCTGCCGCCATGGGCGTAAACTATGTGGAGCGGGAGGGCATTTCCTTCAGTCATCCTGCAAAATTTGTCTTAGTTGGCACCATGAACCCGGAGGAGGGTGAGCTTCGCCCCCAACTTTTGGATCGTTTTGCGTTATCCGTTGAGGTTAAGGGAATCCGAGACCCAGCGGCGAGGGCTGAAATCGTCAGGCGAAGGATAGAGTTTGAAAACGATCCTGAGGGTTTCATCGCTAAATACAGGGATGAGCAGGAGAAACTCAGATCAAGAATCGTCGAAGCTCAGAGGCTTCTGCCAATGGTAAAGTTGAGCGAAGAAATGCTTGACCTAATAACCAAAATATGCTTGGAATGCGGTGTTGACGGACACAGAGCCGACATCACCATGTATAAGACGGCATGCACTTTAGCCGCCTTCAAAGGCCGTGTTGAAGTTACAGAGGAGGATGTGCGAGAAGCCGCTGAACTGGCCCTTCCACACAGGCGCCGCCGCAAGCCCTTCGAGGAGCCCAAACTTGAACAACAGCAAATCCAGGAAATCATAGAGAAGTGGCAGAACAGGAGAAACCAACAATCCGGGTATGAAAATTTTTCAGATAGATTGAATTACGGGGAAAAGCCGCGGGAAAACGAAGAGCCGGTGATGGAGCGGGTCTTCGAACCAGATCAGCCATACCCTGTGAAAAAGTTCTCCACGCCTGTTCTCGACGCCGTCCGCCGCGGCGTAACTGGGAGGCGGTCGAAGAGTTTAAGCAACTCAAAAATTGGACGCTATGTTGCTAGCACAATTCCAAGGGGCAAACCAACGGACCTAGCGTTCGATGCCACGTTAAGGGCTGCAGCACCTTACCAGCTTAGCCGAAAAAGCGCATCCAACAGCCACTTGGCTGTTCTAATTGAAGACTGGGATTTGAGGGAGAAGGTTCGAGAGAGGAAAATCGGCAACCTGGTTATGTTTGTTGTTGACGCCAGCGGATCCATGGCTGCTGAGAAGAGAATGGCCGCCGCCAAAGGCGCCATACTATCGCTGCTGTTGGACGCATACCAGCGCCGCGACCGCGTAGGAATGGTTGTTTTCAGGAAGGAAAAAGCTGAGCTTATTCTTCCGCCAACAAAAAGCGTGGAATTGGCTGACAAGCTCCTATCCGAAATACCAACCGGTGGGAGAACACCGTTAGCCCATGGGCTTAAACTTGCATTGGATACGATAATAGGGCAGCTGTCAAGGGACAAGCATCTCGTCCCCCTCCTAGTTCTCGTGTCAGACGGTAAAGCGAATGTCAGCTTGTATGGCGATGACCCTCTAGAAGATGCTCTTGCAGTGGCTAGGGAAATTCGAGCCCACGGCATTAATTCGTTGGTGATCGACACGGAGCAAGGCTTCCTAAACTTCGGCCTGATGCGGAGACTCTCCGAAGAAATGAATGGAAAATACTTGAAACTGGAAGAGTTGGAAGCTTCAACCCTCGCATCGGCCGTTCGCAGCTTGGAACTCTAATTGGAGGTGTGACAGAGCGGTGGGTAGAAAAAGCATAATGGCCATTGTGGTTGTTGCCATCGCGGCAATAGCCATCGCTGGCGCCATTTACGTTTTGAACTTGCAGGGAGGGCCGTCGCAAACTGGCGGGCAGGGAGTGAAATCAGTAACCCTAACCGACGGCACAGGCAGAAACGTAACCGTTAAACTGCCAGTTAAAAAGATAATTTCGCTTAACTCTGGGATTACTGAGCTTCTCTATGCCTTGCAATGCGGGGACAGAATAATTGCAAGGGATCGGAACTCAAATTTTCCAAGGGCGGTTTTGGACAAGCCGGTTGTAGCCGGCTCCTCTTACGATCCCAATGTGGAGCTTATTCTACAAATGAGCCCGGACCTTGTGCTTGCCGATAACATGCTATTCTACAATCAGGAAGCCCTAGGCAAAATTGAGGGTGCGGGCATAGCCGTAATAATGGAGAACGTAAGCAACGTTACAAGGATAAAGACTGTTATAGCCAATTTGGGACGCATCCTGGAATGCGAGGACAAAGCCAACGAGATAATAGGATTTATTGAGAAATACGAGAGACTTGTCCAGGAACGAGTAAAAGGTGTGCCTGAAAGTGGGAAGCCCCTAGTTTACATTGAATGGTGGGCGCCTTGGCAAAGCTTCGGCATAGGCAGCGCTGGAAACAAGATAATCTATGATGCAGGCGGAATTAACATCGCTGGGGAAATAAATAAGCGCGCTCCAATACTGAGTCCAGAATTCGTTGTCGACAAGAACCCGGACATAATCCTCAGGATGGCTCCCGCCGACGCCGTTGGAAACCTAACGGCGTTTGAAGCTGTTAGAAATGAAATACTTAGTAGGCCTGAACTGCGGGGAGTAAAGGCCGTCAAAAATGGGAAAGTGTACGTTTACGATCCCGTTATTCTAGAAGGGTTAAGATACCCAATAGGCCTGCTCTATTGGGCTAAATGCTTCCATCCCAACCTATTCGCCGACATAAATCCGGAAGCGCTGCATGCACAGTTGATTCAAAAGTACTTCGGCGGCGAATCCCGTGAGGTCTACTTCTATCCCACTCCATGAGGGCGCAGTGCATGTCAACGAAAACCGTTGAAGACCTTAAGCAGATGTACAGGAAAGGCGTAAAACGTAAGGTTCTAGTCCTCCTCTCCCTATTTTTCTCCATCATCGTCGCAGCGCTCATCTCAATAAGCCTTGGTGCAGGTTCTCCCCGGTTTAAAGAGGCTGTGGAGGTTATATTGTCCAAGGTTTTTCCTTTCCTTAAAATAGGGTCGGTCAGCGAAACAGTTCAGGTAATTGTTTGGGATTTAAGGCTTCCCCGCGTTTTATTGGCTGTCGTTGCAGGGGCAGGTCTAGCGGCTTCTGGAGCCACCATGCAGGGGGTGCTGCGGAACCCTCTAGTGTCCTCGTATATTCTTGGGGTGTCCGCCGCCGCCGGTTTTGGAGCTGCCTTGGCCACGGTTTTTAAGATTGGAATAATTGTTGGGTATGGCAAATACCTGATTATAACGAACGCCTTTGCCTTCAGCATGTTATCCATGTTAATGGTTTACGGTATTGCCCGTCTCCGTGGCATAACCTCTGAAACGATCATTTTAGCCGGTGTCGCTGTTGGGTATCTTTTCTCAGCCCTCTTATCGCTTATACAGTATGTCGCTCCTGAGCATGAGGCTGTCCGCGCGATTGTTTTCTGGCTTATGGGTGGGCTGCATGTGGCAACGTGGGAGTCTATAACTGTTGTTTCACCCATAGTCCTTCTTACGGTTATTCTGATGGTTCAACAGGCGTGGAACATTAACGTAACATGCATGGGTGAGGACGTGGCTATGAGTCTTGGGGTGAACCCAAAGCGGGTTATAGTTGTAACGATGGTGCTTGAATCGTTAGCCACAGCCACCGTAATTGCTTTTACGGGCGTTATCGGATTCGTTTGCCTCATATCACCGCATATATCCCGCATGCTGATAGGCACAGACCATCGTTTCCTCATCCCATGCAGCGCCCTTATGGGCGGCCTGCTGCTTCTGTGCTCCGACACTGTGGGACGGCTTATACTTATGCCAGCGGAGGTTCCCGTCGGAATCATAACAGCCCTTCTGGGCGTTCCGTTCTTCCTTTTCATTCTTCTAAGCAGGAAAAGGAAGATGTGGCAATGAAGCTTGTAATACAAAATGTCACATTCAGCTACAAGAGCATACAGGCCCTGAAGGATGTATGTTTTGAGCTTAAGAAGGGTGAAATAGTAAGCCTTGTTGGCCCCAACGGCTCGGGCAAAACCACCCTGTTAAAGTGCATAGACGGCATCCTCAAGCCCCAAGGCGGCTCGGTTTTCATTGACGGAAAAAGAGTTTCCGACATGGGCCTCAATGAAATTTCGAAATTGGTGGGCTTCGTCCCCCAAAACGCTTCGTCAACATCATTTCCATTCACAGTTTTTGACGTTGTGCTCGCTGGCAGGAAGCCCTACATCGGCTGGAGCGTAAAGGATGAAGACGTTACCGTGGTTACGGACATCCTCAATTACATGGGAATTGGGCACTTGGCTACACGGTATTTCAACGAGTTAAGTGGGGGAGAGCAACAGAAGGTTATAATTGCAAGGGCTTTGGCCCAGCTGCCTCAGGTTCTCCTCCTCGACGAGCCCACAAGCCACCTTGACATCAGACATCAGCTGGAGACGCTTCAAATGATACATCGTTTATGCAAGGAGATGGGTTTATCCGTTGTTGCGGCGATGCATGACCTAAACTTGGCGTGCAGGTTCTCCGACAAAATAATCATGTTGAAAGATGGCTACATCTTCGCTGCAGGAGCCCCGAAGGAAGTGGTCACCGTGGAAAACATAATGGCAGTTTTCGGCGTTAAAGCCCACGTTTCATTAACGGGTGAAGGCAAACCCCAAGTTGTCCCAATCGAGCCCGTTAACGCGAAAAGCCTGCAGGAAATTCCATGTAAAATCAACTATGCACAGGCTAAATAACTCCGTGAAAGTTATGGGACCTCTAAAATTAGCCTACGTAACAACGTACATACGTGACGTTGAACCGCTAATATTGGCCGTCGAATCCGTTAAAGCCAAGTACGGGGACATAGTCGACGCCCAGGTTAGAACAGGTGAGGATTTGGCTTTAGACGGGGATATAGAGGATTTTATGAGGTTCGCCGAGAAATCCCACATAGCCGTTTTCCACCTAATGGGCGAGCCGCCTGGGTTCGAAAAGATTGTTGAAAGGCTGAAAAGGGCAGGGGTGCCCATCTTTGCTGGCCCATCAAGGTACAGCCAGGATTTGGAGGTCATATCAACAGTTCCGAGGAAAATTTACGAAACTATCATGAGCTACATCAATTACAGCGAAACCCGAAACTTCACAAACCTTATACTGTTTTTGGCAAACCATTTTTTGGGCACCTCGTACAGCGTTGACCCCCCAAGGAAACCCCAATGGTGCGGCATCTATCACCCGGACTTTGGCTTTACACCATCGCTGGAAGAGTATCTTGCAAAAAAGTACAGCCCTGAAAGGCTTACAGTGGGCATATGGTTTCATCAATCCCATTGGCAGTCAGGTGACCTAGCATTCGTTGACAGCGTTATAAGGGAGTTTGAGAAGCGCGGAGCCAACGTTATTCCAGTTTTCTTCACAGGACCTAGCGAACCAATTTCCGAAGGCTACGGCTTGGAGTGGATTATCGAGAACTACTTTACAAGGGATGGGAAAGTCCTCGTCGACGCCGTTGTAAGCCTTGTAATGTTCTCCCTTTCCATGTACACGCAGCAGGACACGGAAGTCAACCGCCTCTTAAAGGAGAAGCTTAACGTCCCAGTTTTGAAGGCCGTGCTCACATGGAGCACCTTGGAGGGTTGGCTGTCCTCAACCCAAGGGTTAAGCCCGATAGACTTGCCTCCAAACGTTGCAATGCCGGAGTTTGACGGCAATATAATAACGGTGCCCGTTGCAGCTAAGAGTTTCTGTGAAAGGGACCCGCTTACTGGAGCTAGAGTGATAAAGTTTGCGCCCATCCCGGACAGGGTTGAGAAACTGGTTCGCCTAAGCCTTAATTGGGCCAAGCTGAAGCGGAAACCAAACAGCGAGAAAAAGGTCGCCATAATATTTCACAACTATCCGCCGAGAAATGACACCATAGGCGATGCCTTCGGCCTCGACTCGCCTGCGTCGGTTTTAAACATAATTTCTGAGTTAAAAAGGAAGGGCTACAGAGTTGACTATGTGCCTGAAAGCGGCCAAAAGTTGATTGAGGAACTCATGCGATACATGACCAATGATGGGCGATGGTCAAGTTTGAAAGAGCTTGCAGAAAGGGCTGTGGCCAGGGTTCCAGCAGACCTATATGTTAAATGGTTCAGCGAGCTCCCGCAGGATGTTCAGGCGAAAATGGAGAGGCAATGGGGCAAGCCGCCTGGGAAACTCTTCGTCTACAACAATGAAATCCTCATCGCGGGAACAATTAACGGCAACATTTTCATAGGTTTGCAGCCGCCTAGAGGTTTCCTTGAAGACCCATCATCTATATACCACAGTCCGGACATACCCCCACCCCACCATTACTATGCGTATTACAGGTGGATACGCGATGTTTTCAAGGCAGACGTCATATTCCACATCGGCAAACATGGCACCCTAGAGTGGCTTCCAGGAAAGTCCGTTGGACTTTCAGCCTCATGCTTCCCAGACCTGGTTATAGGCGACATGCCCAACATCTACCCCTACATAATAAACAATCCTGGAGAGGGAACACAGGCGAAGCGTAGAAGCTACTGCTGCATAATAGACCATCTTGTGCCAGCCATGACTTTAGCTGACTCCTACGAGGAAATGGCTGAACTGGAGGTTCTGCTTCAGGAATATTACCATGCCAAAGTTTCCGATGAGAAAAAGATTCCAACCCTTCAATCTCAAATATGGGATAAGGTATGCCAGGCAAAGCTTAACCACGACCTTAACGTGACCAGGGAAGAGGTTTTCACAAACTTCGACGCCTTTGTCGAGAAGCTTCACGGATACATTCACGAAATCTCCGATACCATGATAAACGACGGGCTGCATGTTTTGGGAGAACCTCCCAAAGGAAACCGCCTAGACCAATACCTTGCTGCTTTAACAAGATTGAGCAATGGAACAGTGCCCTCTCTAAGAGAAGCCGTCGCGGAGCTTAAGGGCTACAATATTGACGAGCTGTTATCCAACATGGGTAAAGTAAACTCTAATGGGAAAACAAACGGCGACGTATTGAAGGAGATAAACGCCCTAGCAAACGAGCTTATAACAGCTTTCCGCAACCATAACTTCGACAAAAAATCCATTGACGCAATTTCAACGAAAGTGCTTGGCGGTGTAAACTGTAAAATTAGACAGTGCCTAGAGTACATAGCAGACTTTCTAGTCCCGGCGCTGGAAGCCACCAGAGATGAGCTTTTAAACGCTGTATCTGCATGTCAAGCTGCCTACGTTCCTCCAGGCCCATCTGGTTCTCCGACAAGGGGCATGGCTGACGTCCTCCCAACTGGAAGAAACTTCTACTCCGTGGACCCCCGCTCCATTCCATCGATGGCTGCATGGAAGGTTGGCGTCTCCCTCGCCGATGCGCTTCTCAAACGCTATTTAGCTGAGTCAGGAAAATACCCTGAAAGCGTAGGCATCGTGGTTTGGGCCACGGATGTAATGAAAAATAAAGGAGACGACGTAGCTGAAATCCTATATCTAATGGGCGTCAAACCAGTTTGGGAGAAAACTACTGGAAGAGTTGTGGGCTTGGAGGTTATTCCGCTTGAGGAGCTGAAGCGTCCCCGCATCGACGTGGTGGTTCGCGCCAGTGGCCTTTTCAGGGACGCATTTCCAAACATCATCCACTTAATAGACGAAGCTGTGGAGATTGTTGCAAATTTGGATGAGCCGCCTGAACAGAACTACATAGTCAAGCATGTGAGGGCGGACGTGGCGGAGCTTACGTCGAAAGGCCTTGACCCTGAAGAGGCTAAAACGCAGGCCCTCTTTAGGGTTTTCAGCGACAGGCCTGGGGCTTATGGATGCGGCGTAAGCGAGCTTATAGATTCGAAGAACTGGAGAAGCCAGAAGGATTTGGCCGAAGTTTACATAACATGGGGGTGCTATGCCTACAGCCGCAAAAGGTATGGCTTCAAAACACCGGAGCTCTTCAAGAAACGCCTAAGCAAGGTTGAGTTGACAGTTAAAAACGTCGACACTAGAGAGTACGACCTTCTTTCAGGAGATGACTGGTATGACGCCCATGGAGGCATGGATGTGGCGATTAAGGTTTTAACGGGAAAGGCGCCGAGCTCATATTACGGCGACAGCTCAGATCCAAACAGGGTTAAAATAAGAAGTACGGCAGAGGAAGTTAAACACGTGTTCAGGGCGAGGATCCTTAACCCCAAGTGGATTGATGGCATGAAGAGGCACGGCTACAAGGGCGCCTGCGACCTTTCCAGAACCGTGGATTTCGTCTTGGGGTGGGATGCAACCGAAGAGGTTGTTGAAGATTGGATGTGGGAGGAGTTCGCTAGAAAGTACGCCTTAAACCCTGAAATGCAGGAGTGGATGAAAAAGGTTAACCCATATGCTTTCCAGAACATCCTGGAGAGGCTCTTAGAAGCTATTGAAAGAGGATTATGGAAGGCCGATGAGGAGATGAGGAAAAAACTGCAGGATTTATATCTTAAGGTTGAAGGGATCCTTGAGGGAATGGCTTCAAGGTAGGTGCGGGATTGGAAAAGAGGTCCATAAGCCTGAAAATTGAAGGTGTAGAGGCTGCAGTAGTCCACCACAAGTATAGAAACTGCCTGATGAAAACGCTTCTGGTTTCTTTTAGAGGTGAGAAACGGCGCGTCCTATCCACCCTCAACGGATATCGGAGGGTTAAATTTGTGGCAAATGTTTACGTCCCGCCAGCCCTATCGGATTTCAGCATGAAGCACTATCAAACCTTTAGGCGTGGGCTCCTCAGGTCGCTAAAGGTGAGTTCAAGGGAAATCTCCTTTCTCTCCACAGGAGCCGATATGGATAACCTGGCTGTTTGTGAAAAATTCTTCCAGGAGTTTGGCGTGTGCTGCTTCGCCACGGCGGGGACGGGCAACGCCCTCAGAGCAGGGGTTGATGCCGCCAACTACGTGGAGAGAAACGGCCGTTTCGAGTATGTGCCGTGCACAATTAACATGATAATCCTGTCAAATGTGCCGTTAACAGCCGGGGCCATGGCTAGGGCGATAATAACCGCCACCGAGGCCAAGTCTGCAGCCCTGCAGGATTTGGATGTGAGAAGCGCCTCCTCGCCTGACTGTCAGGCAACAGGCACAGGAACAGACAACATCATCATAGTCTCCGGCAGGGATAGCGGAACCCCCATATCTTGGACTGGCGGCCACACTAAGATGGGTGAGCTTATAGGTGTTTGCGCAAGGCTCGCTGTCCTTGAAGCTTTAAGGAAGCAGGAAGGGCGTTTATTGAAAAAGCCTGCAGGGGCTTAGGGCTTGGAGGAGGCTATAGTTACCGAGAACCTTTGCAAGCAGTACGGTTCAGTAATGGCTGTTAAAAACTTAAATTTGAAGGTTTACTTCGGAGAACTTTTCGGTTTTCTTGGCCCTAATGGAGCTGGAAAAACCACCACGATACGCATTTTAACCACGCTAACTAAGCCCACGTCTGGAAGGGCTTGGGTTATGGGGTTCAACGTTGTCGAGAAGCCTGGAGAGGTTAGAAAGGCCATAGGCGTGATGCAGCAGCATCTAAGCCTTGACAGGGACTTAACGGTTAGGGAGAACATGGAGCTCCGAGCCCGCCTACATCATTTTCCAGCCGCTGAACGTAAAAGGCGAATAAGCGAACTTCTTGAATACGTGGGGCTGTCGGAGCATGCTGACAGGGTTATTGACGAGCTTTCCGGAGGCCTCCAGAGAAGGGCCATGATCGCATGCGCCCTTATACATATGCCGAAAATACTGTTCCTAGACGAGCCCACTGTAGGCTTAGATGCCCACACTCGAAGGCGCATTTGGGATCTGATAAGGCGGCTAAACGCTGACGGCGTAACAGTTTTCCTGACAACCCATTACATCGAGGAGGCTGAAGCCCTATGCGATAGGGTCGGCGTGATCCATGAGGGACGCTTGATAGCCCTCGGCAGCCCAATGGAGCTTCGATGTAAGGTGGGGCTGTACACGGTGGTAACCGTGGCTGAAGATGGGAAAGTTTCGTATAAGTACTTTCCAAGCAGGGAGGAGGCAGCAAAATATGTTCAAAATTTGCCGAACAACGTTAGAACCATTGTTGTCCGCGAATCAAATCTGGAGGATATCTTCATAGAGTTGACTGGGAGAGGCGTAAAAGAGGAATGAGCTTTTTCACGGACGTCCACTCGGTTCTATGGGCTGACTTGAGGGTGCTGAGGCGCCGCATATTCAGAACCCTCGCATCTAACCTCGTGTATCCCATCCTCTTCCTCTTAGCCTTTGGCTACGGCTTAGGCAGAGGCATAACCTTTGAAGGCCAAAACTACTTGGACTTTGTTATACCCGGGATAATCGCTTTAACTGCGATGACAAGCAGCTACAACGGGGCTGGATCAAAGCTTCACGTGGACCGGCTGTACTATAAGTGTTTCGACGAGCTGCTGATGGCTCCAATAAGCACATCAGCCATAGTTGTAGGCAAGGCCCTTACAGGCGTAATCCACGGATTAATCAGCTCCCTAACCATGACGGCTGCCGGCCTGCTTATATCCGCAAAATTCAGAGTCAGCCCGCAGCTACCCCTATTCCTTCTTTTACTGTTCATATCATGCCTCGTCTTCGCCTTCCTTGGAGTGCTTGCCGCCCTCGTGGTTAAATCCCACCAGGACATGGGAGCCTTCAGCACCTTCGTAATAGTGCCCATGTCCTTCCTCAGCGGGACATTCTTCTCCCTTGAAAGCGTCCCAGAACCAGTTAGAATCGCCCTATACCTGTCGCCCCTTACACATTCCAGCCAATGCCTAAGGGCAACAGCTTTAGGGCAACCCCCACCATGGCTTTCCACGACAATCCTCCTAAGCTTCGGAATCCTATTCTTTGCAGCATGCATGCGGCGGCTTAGAACCCTAAGCATCTGAAACGCTGGCAACAGCCATAACAGCCCACAAAAAGGCAAAACATCCAGTAGAGTTGTTCACGTATATGCACGCTATGTTTCTTTACACGCCTTCCTATAAGGTGGCAATGTTGTCCCCCGAAATCCAAAACTAATATAGTATCGTATTTCATTCTGCGCCCTCAAGTAGAATTTCGAATCTTCAATTCTCCAAGCGATCTATTCACATAACAAGTGAAGTGATTTGAAGCCTGTTCTCATGTGGAAATTGCACGAGCGCGTCTCTACTCTAGAAGCAAGAAGAATCTTCCGGCTTCAGCCGTGGAGGAGAGCGTCAATGTGATCAGCGTGTAAAGGGGGACGTTTACTAGTATCGCAAACAGTAAAACCGTCAGCTTCATAATTTTTAAGGCTCTCAGAATATGTTTTGGGGATAGGGCATCACCATCGCCTAACACGTAGTGGCCTGGCTTTTCTAATTTCACATTTAAGGCTCCAGCCATAGCGGACATGCTCCAGCCAGCGTTTGGGCTTTCGGTTTTATGACAGTCTCTTCGCAGGATTCTCCAGGAGTTTTTCCAGTCCTCTCCCAGCAGCCATGCTGCTATAACCATTAGGAAGGCTGTGAGGCGGGCTGGTATGTAGTTTGCTAGGTCATCTAATTTTGCTGAGAACCATCCGACGTTCATGTGTTCTGGATCCTTGTAGCCGACCATGGAGTCTAGAGTGTTGATTACGCGAAAGGATATGGCTCCAGGAACCCCGAATAGAGCGTAGTAGAAGAGTGGTGATGTTACTCCGTCAACTGTTCCCTCGGCTATCGATTCAACCGCAGCCGAGATGATCTGTTGTTTGTTAAGCTTTTTAGGATCGCGCCTAACGATATATGGCAGTAGCCGCCTAGCCCCTTCAACATCGTCTCGCTCAACAGCCCTTGCTATTGAACGCGTGAACCGCTCCATACATTTAATTGCAAATGTGGTTTTCAGTAGCAGGGAGGCTACGATTATATAAGCTACTAGGCCGAAGCGTTGCTGAACGAAAAAAAGCATAAAATAGGCTGGAATTGTGAAAAGGGCAATAGTTAATAAGCCCAGTAAAACCCCATTCAGCCTTTCAATGCGTGGGCTCTTACTCTTAAGTCTTGGTTTGATGAACGCGATCACTTTACCCATCCATGCCGTTGGATGAACTTTATCCGGAGGCTCTCCAAACGCTAGGTCTATTAGTAATGCTGTTGCTAGAATGGCTAAAAAGGTGGAAAGGGAGCTTACGTTCTGCTGAAGCATATGTAACCTGCCTAGGAGTCGCCTATGACGCTTCTCAGGGCCGCCAGCAATCTTTCATTCTCGTGTCGTGTTCTCACAGCTACCCTTATGTAGTATTCATCGAGGCCCTTGAAGGAGCTGCAGTCCCGAATTAATATTCCATGCTTCAGCATTGCCTCCTTTAACTGGGCAGCTGTGAATCCGGTCTGCCTTATGTCTATGAGGATGAAGTTTGCATGTGCTGGGAAAACTCTGAGACCATGGATCCGCTTAAGTTCATCTAATAAGAATTCCCTTTCCTCCCTGATGAGTTTCCGCGTTTCCTCCAAGTATTCCACGTCTTGAAGGGCGGCGATGGCTGCTGCTTGGGCTATGCAGTTGACGTTCCATGGAATTTTACCCTTAAACAGGAGGTTAATGATTTCCTCGCAGGCTACTCCATAGCCCACTCTAAGCCCGGTTAACCCGAAAATTTTAGTGAACGACCTGAGGATGAAGAGGTTTTTGTAATTTTTCACTTCACCAACCATCGAGATGTCTTCATCAACAAATTCGATGAAATCCTCATCCATTAAAACTAGCACGTTCCTTCTATCACTGTCCTCAATAATCTTGAAAAGGTCATCCTTCGGTATTATGGTGCTTGTAGGATTGTTTGGGTTGCATAGGAAAATCACCTTGGTCCTTGGTCCTATTTCCTTTAAAAGAGTGTCCGGGTTAACCTTGAAGTCTTCATCTAGCTTTACATACTTTGGAATGCCGCCGGCCTTTATCACGGCGTTCTCATACTCTCCAAACGTTGGTATTGGAATGATAGCCTCGTCGCCGCTCTTTATGAACACGTCGCAAAATAGGTAAATGAGCTCTGTGGAGCCGTTACCTACTATAACGTTTTCCGGGCTTATTCCCTCAAGGTAATTTGAAATAGCATTCCTTAGGGCGCTGGAGTCTGGGTCTGGGTAAAATTGTATTTGCGAAAGGCTTCTCTCAACGGCCTCCATAACTTTTCGCGGCAGGCTTAAGGGATTCACGTTCACACTAAAATCCAAAATATTCCAATGGTTGGGATAATATTTCCACAGTTCACCTCCATGAACGCAAGGCTTCAAATTTTTAATCTCATCCCGGGCTAATTTCATAATTAAATCTGGCTTCATGCCTGCACTTCACACACCAATTTTATCAATCTCCGTTAAATTAAACAGTATTTGGCATAAAATTTCTACTGCATATGTGTCCAAGCGCACCCCCATAGACAACCATCTTGTTGTAATATGAAACTGCGTCTCCAACAATCTCTGAGCTGGCTATAGTCATTGATATGGGGTCAGCGGCATGCCTTTTAAGTTTAACTGTGGTTGCGTGATCTGTAAGTATCATGACCTGTGCCTCTTCTAAGACAACATTCTCCAGAATCCATCCTACCAATTTTCATCAATTATAACATCTCCTATGTCGATGGTTCCAAAGCCTTTCCCCGTGAACTTGTAGGTTGGATTATCCAACCAATGACCTAAACAGCCTATGAAAAAGTTGTATATAAAATTTCTCCCTCCATTAAACAATTGAGCGTTAAAGCTTAACTGTTGCAACAAGAGGAGCCCAAAGCTGTTGAATCTGCATAATGGCCTATCCAGGAATTGTCATTAACAGGCGCACGTTGTTGCCCAAGCCAGCCATACGCCTGAGAAAAGAAGCGATTTTTAGGAATCAGTACACCTTCAACATCAAACACTGCGATGTGTTTTCTTGCGTAACACACTAATTTGCATTCTCGTGAATCCTTTTCTGATTCTTATCGCCTTTCCACATCTTCCAGAAAGCTTGGGTGGTTAACGCGTATCTTTGGCATTTAATTTGAGTGTTGATGTTCGTGGCCCATTTCATGCATGTCTTTCCAAACATGGTAGGCTAAGCTTGTAGCTGAACCAGCTGCAACCCCCAAAAGAATCTCAATTAACTGGCTGCTTTGAAGTAAAACAGCCAAAACCGTGAAAAAATCAAACATAACCGCGATAACAATGTATATCCAACACCATGTTGAGAGCTTCATTTTACGCGGCCTGCTAATTCCAATGCTCGCGAGAAAAAGGAAAACTGCAACTGCTGGAATCAAGACATTAAGCATCCGTGATGGCTCCTCAATCCTGCGCTTTCATAGAAAGAGACAGTTACACTTAAAAGTTTTGAAAAAGGCTATGCGTATTCTGGCTTCGGCTATACCTCTACCTTCCGCCGCCGTGTGCAAGCTATTCGAGATATAAGACTGGGCGACGGCAAAATTTATGCTCGGTTCGAATATCCTGTTTTGGAGCGGCGCCCTGTGCGCGTTGATGAGCTCGTTAAGAGGGTTGAGGATGTGTTGGCCGTTTTAGAGTTGATTATTGGCGACCTTAAGGATTTTGGCGAAGCTTTGAAGGGGCTTGTGAGCGAATGCAAGTCGCGGTGTGAAGTTTCCGTGGAGTCCGTGCGGGGAATGATTCCTGAAAGGCTGCATGCTTGCTTAAGCTTAAGCGAGGATGAGGAGCACGTTATCGTTAGCGTTCAGCCGGCGCTGAACGCTGAGCAGTTTAAAGCACTTGTAGCCGTCGCCATTGGCAGGCTTGGAGGCGAATACGTCAGCCTCGGAGGCGCAGGATACTTCAGGATACCTAAGAGGAGAGCTTGAAAGCGTTTTGTGAGGGGGTGTTTGTGACGTTTGCCGTATTGGAGAACGCTGGACGCGCCTCGTTTAACGTGTGGATAAGGAGGTCGCTTCGCTGTTTAACGTTCGACGGAAGCTCTCCGGACTTCACAATAAAAGGCGTAAATGCCAAGAGGGTTGCGCTTGCAATGTTGAGGCGTTACCCGGCTAAAGTTCTTCTAGGCCGGAGGTCAGCGCGGCTCATGGTGGTTGTGAAGTTCGGCGCTCAACATGCGCGCATATGGTGTGAATAATTCTATTGGAATGCTTTTATGCCGTGGGCTGGTTCTGGTTTGCCTGTTTTGTGGGCTTTTATGGCTATTGCCAGGATGACTGAGCAGCATAGACGACGTGCATTCTGACTTTGGCTGCTCCTCCTGGGTCGTCCAGGTTTAGGCGTTTCTTTCCATGTTGAAGACTTATTCCACCATCATCCTCATGTGGTAAAGCTTCACCAGCTCCTAGTCGCCTTCA
>Ga0209225_1000512_pt1 | contig 44117 bp, 50 predicted proteins | sample WasSprMetagenome_FD_184732 | JGI IMG/M metagenome (GOLD analysis project Ga0209225, IMG submission 184732) | Sulfidic aquatic microbial communities from Washburn Spring, Yellowstone National Park, USA - WS (SPAdes) (version 3) | ecosystem: Environmental > Aquatic > Thermal springs > Hot (42-90C)... | reverse complement strand
TTATCCCAGCGCTGAATGGTTCTCGTGGTGACTCCTAGCAGCTTCTTAGCTTCTTTGAGCGTGTAGAGCCTCTCCATCGAGAAGAAAGACCACTTATGTCTATTTAAGTCTATCTTTTTTAGAACTGCTGTTTAGGCTTAAGGCTGGTGAAATCTTGACAGCTGAGAGAGCAATACAATGCGCCACATTCCTTTTAATTCTTGTAGGTTTATGCTGGTTAAGCGCTTGGGCGTCCTACACGTATTTAAGCGGTGCCCACATAGTACTGGAGGTGGCGGCAACAGCCTTAAGTTGGGGCGTTAATCCTCTCGATCCTACATTGGCTTCAAGAAACTTGGCTGGGAGGCAAAAACGGATTCAAGCCCTACTTGGTTCTGATGATCTTCACTCTGCCTAGAATTCTCCAGTATTCAACTTCAACGCCGGGAGCGAGTTTCGCTTTAAGCTCCTCTTCTTCTGGCAGGGGAGCATCTAAGTATTCGTAGGACTCTAGGTCCATTAATTGAACGCTGGAAGTGGAAACTGCGAAGACTTGTCCGCTGCGCTTCTCGATTATCGGCACATCCGCTGTGGCGTCAACGGGTTTTACAATGCTTCTTTTCACGCCGTCAAAAACTCCTATTGCAACTATTCTCGCTTTTGCCGAACCGTGTTTCCCGGGTTTTGACTTTGTTATCTCAACTATGCGGCATGGTTCCCCATCCACAATGATGTATCCGCCCTCACGGAGACTTCCAACGTCAACAGGTTTACTCACACAATCACCAGCTCACATTTTTACCACAGCAATTTTAAACAACACCCATATATAAGTTAAGTAGCAGAAGCTTATGACTGCTTGAAGGGGAAGGAGAAGTTGCTTAAAACCGCCGGAATAGTGGCACGCTTCGACAAGAGGAGAGCTCTAAAAATTGCTGAAGAGACGGCAAAATACCTCGCAGGAAAGGGATTGGAAGTCTACGTTGAGGAAACATTGAAAGGTAAACTGAAGAAAAACTGGAACTATATCCCCCTGGAAAAAATGCAAACAGACTTCATAGTAACGATAGGTGGAGACGGAACAATCTTAAGAACATGCGTAGCCCTTCCAAAACCGGAACCCCCAATATTGGCGGTAAACATGGGCGTCAGAGGCTTCTTAACAGAAGTCGCTCCTGAAGACGCCTTCACAGCCATCGACAAGTATCTAAAGGGTGACTTCGTAATAGAGAAATGTGCAAAACTAGCCATAACCCTTGGGTCCAGAAGACTTCCAGACGCCTTGAACGAGGTTTTAATAACAGTAGATGAACCTGCAAAAATTTTGTACGCCAGAGTTTACAAGAACAGCGAACACGTTTTGGACTGCCAAGCTGACGGAGTTATGATAGCCACCCCAACAGGCTCAACGGGCTATTCGCTTTCTGCCGGGGGACCTGTGCTGGATCCGTCGGTTGATGCTTTTGTATTGACGCCCGTATGTTCCTTAAGCGTGCTTCGCTCAATAGTTTTTCCGGCGGATTCTAAGATCAGTGTTGAAGTGCTTAGGCCTAAAAGGGTTTTAATTGTTATTGACGGCGCCTACAGGGAGTTGGCTGAAACCGCAAATATGTGCGTGGCAGCTACACGTTCAGAGAATGAAACATGTTTCATAAGATTTCGGGAAGACTTTTACAGTCGCCTGAGGAGTAGGCTTATTTTCCGTGGAGCGGGAGGAAGAGTTTGACGGCTTCCAGCGGGAAAAAGGTCATTGTTTTAGACACTTCAGCTTTTGTGGCGGGTTTCGATCCGTTCTCGGTAAGTGAGATCCAGTACACTGTCCCGATGGTCGAGATGGAGTTTCTGGGAAAACACGTGGCACGCATGCGTTTCAAGACAGCAATAGAAAGCGGCAAACTGGAAATAATGGAGCCGGATGAGGCTTTCATTGAAAAGGTTAAGGCTTCTGCCAGCATTCTTGGAGATTTCTCCTTCCTATCTGAAACAGATATACGGGTTTTGGCTTTAGCCCTTCAACTAAGAACGCGGGGGCTTAATCCTCTCATCGCAACGGACGACTATTCAATACAGAATGTGGCTAAACATTTGGGAATAGAATTCGCTCCACTAGCAACCTTTGGAATACGGCGACTCCTAAGATGGATCAGGTACTGCCCCGCATGTCGACGGAAATATCCAGCAGATTACGAGTCGAAAACCTGCGAAGTCTGCGGCACTAAGTTAAAAAGGAAACCTGCTAAACAACACAAAAATAAGGAGGAAACATTGAATGAGCTTCACGGAAAGAAATGTTGTTTATTTTCAGACAGCCGGAAAGCAAAATACGGACACATTGTTGAGAGTTGTTAAAGATTATGTTGAAAGGGAAGGCATAAAAGACATAGTGGTTGCCTCAACAACGGGTGAAACAGGGGCCAAAGCCGCTAAAATCTTTAAAGGACGCAATGTTGTCGTGGTCACCCACTGTTTCGGTTTTCAAAAGCCCGGAGAAAGCGAGTTGAAAGAAGAGTTTAGAGAGGAAATCCTACGTAGTGGGGCGAAAATTTTCACCGGAACCCACGCCCTAAGCAGTGCTGAGCGGGCTGTACGGAAAACCTTTGGAACAATAGAGCCTCTGGAACTGATAGCCAGCACTTTGAGGCTTATGGGTGAAGGGACAAAAGTTTGTGTCGAAATAACCCTGATGGCGGCCGATGCAGGCTTAATACCAGTAGACAGAGACATCGTAGCCGTCGCTGGAACTGGCAGAGGAGCGGATACCGCGCTCCGCATAAAGCCAGCTAACACTAGCAGGTTCTTCGACTTGAAGATTCGGGAAGTTATAGCAAAGCCTTTTGACTTTTAAAGCAGGTAGAAGCGCCATTAAAGGATAGGCTTAAAGAGGAGTCCTTCTTTTTCAGGGGAAACTACCTAATCCTAATCGTAAGCTGGATTCTGATGGACTTCGCCCACGAGATCCCGGGAACATACTATTCGGACTATGGATTCTAACATTCGGCGTTGCCTTATCCTTCGTATTTTACGCGGCTGCACCGAGTTGGCACTTTATTTTAGTATAGGTGCTATACTTCACTTCAAAACTTCTGTCTCTTATACCAGCCGGATTTAAACGCCATCACGGCAGACCCCCTCCGCCCAAAAACGTGGGATAGGTTTTTCCGTCCTAGACCTCACAACAAGTGTTTCAACAACACTAGCGCCCATGATCGCCCTATACCTGGTGGCAACCTTCGCTCAGAACTTGGAATGCGGACAGCCTATACTACCGTTATAGTTCCACAAGAACATCGGAGAAAGTAACTGAGTCTATGAACTTTCTCACGTATATTGCCATGGCAATCGGCGCTGTTTAGGCGGACTACTATACGGAAAAAGTTTCACCACAACTTTCATTCCTCTTAGTTGCCGCGTTAACCGTTCCATCGGCGGCTCTGGCACCGTTTTTGTACATGAACCTAAGCCGGAAAAAGAGAGGCTATACTTCATCGCTTTTGCTGAAATATATGATGTCGCGGTGCTCCACATAGCCGCATTTCCTGAAAAGCTTCTTGGAAGCTTTGTTTGAATCCTCGATAAGCGCACAGATAATCTTCAACCCTTCTGCCTAAGCGCTTTTTCGTTTTCAGCGATCAAAGCTTTGGCGATGCCACGTCGCCTATACTCTGGATCAACGCCAGTCTATTTATCCACCCTTTCTGCCCATCTGAGTTGGCTGTAACAGCACCTATGAGTTTTCCGTTTTCAAAGGCGCCAATGAAGAAGTCTGGGTTCTCCTTCATTGCTTTGCTATGGCTTGGGGCTGTTTCTGCCTTTTGGTTTGAAGGGGGAGCCCAGCTTTAGACCGAGTTCAACCAGTCTAGGGTACTTCAACTTGAAGCCTTCGAATTTCCATTTGGCGTTTTCACTGTTTCTCTTTTTCAACCTCTTTTACAACGTCTTCTATTATGTCTAGTCCCGCGTCCACGAGCTCTTTGGTGATGTTCAGCGGCGGCATAATCCTTATGGTTGAAACGCCACAGGTGATGACTGCGACGCCGCGTTTCCATGAACGCAGCATAACTTTTTTAGCCTTTTCGGAAGCGGGCTTTTTGCTTTCCTTGTCTTCAACAAGCTCCATGCCGATCATAAGACCTTTTCCCCTCACGTCGCCAACTATTTCGCTGGCTTCTTTAAGCTCCTCAAGTCTCTTCAATATATACGTTCCCTGTTTCGTGGCGTTCTCCAAAAGCCTCTCCTCTTTAATGGCCTCTATGACGGCTAAGGCGGCAACACATGCAAGGGGGTTTCCGCCAAAAGTGCTCGCATGGGAGCCGCCTGTCCAATCCATTATTTTCGCTTTAGCTATGGTTGCGCTTAAGGGGAGGCCGGAAGCCAAAGCATTGGCACTGCATACGATGTCTGGCTCAACCTCCCAGTGTTCAATGGCGAACCATTTTCCAGTTCTGCCCATGCCGGATTGCACTTCATCATCTATCAATAGGATACCGTATTTATCGGCGAGCTTTTTCAAGCGTTTAAAGTATTCTGGCGGTGGAACAACGTAGCCGCCTTCGCCCTGAATCGGCTCGAAAAGGATTGCGGCAACATCTTCAGGGGGCACATACTTCTGCAGAACAAACTCGTCTATAAAGTCTACACACCAGTAGTGGCAGTCTGGGTATGTCTGCTTGAAAGGACAGCGATAGCAGTATGGGTATGGAACATGCGTCACACCGGGCATCAGCGGGAAGAAGTACCGCCTTTGGGCCGGCTTACTGGCTGTGAAGGAAAGCGACCCGATGGTTCGCCCGTGAAAAGCGTTTATGAAGCCTATGAAAAGCTGTTTTCTAGTGTGCCATTTCGCTAACTTTATAGCCGCTTCCACAGCCTCTGTTCCACTGTTGCCGAAGTAAACCTTCTTCTCAAAGTTTCCAGGGGTTATCTCCACGAGTTTCTCAGCTAACTCAACGACCTCCCTATAATAGAAGTCTGTGTTCGAATAGTGGAGGAAACGGTCACACTGCCTCTTTATGGCTTCAACAACCTTTGGGTGCCTATGCCCAACGTTCAAACATGCAAGTCCAGCATTGAAGTCTATGTACTCGTTTCCGTCAACGTCTCTAACTATGCAGCCTACAGCCGACTCCACGACAAGCGGATAGAAACGCATATGGGATGGGGAAATCAACATTTCATCTTTCTTCACAAGCTCCCTAGCTTTAGGTCCCGGAGGGGTCACAACGATTTTGGGATAAACCGTCATACATTTTCGCCAACGGAGGGTCTAACTTAGAAAAAGGGTTTTAATATTAATTTCTGTTAAACATTGGGTTGAGAGTCTTAAGTAGCCGCAGTTTGTAAATAGCTGAAGGCTTGTTGGTTTATGATTTTACCAGCGTGATTTCGATGGTTGAAACGTTGGTTTTCTGGCCTTCTGGACGGACCACTTCCTCAGTACCTATGTTAATATCTTTCACTTGTAGGTCTTTGGCGAACGCCCTTCTCAGCAGCTCAACGGTGTCGACGGCTCTGCTTATTGCCCGTCCTCTGGCTTTAACAACGATTTTTTTGGCGCCGGAGTTTAGGAAGGTTAGACATGCTAGCACGTAGTTCATTATTGGTTTTTTGCCAATAAGCACCGTGCCCTCGTTGGCTTGGGTTGAACTTTTGGCTGCTTCCTCCTTAGCCGTCTTCTTTGGTTTCTCCTCCGCCATACATTACCACCATGCCTTATTAGTTGAGGCAGCGGACTATATGATAACCACTTTAGACTCATATATTTTTCGTGCAACGAATGCTAGAAGCATCTTTCCAAAGAGGCTAAGGCCTTATAGTACTCCCAATCCTCGTCAACTCATTTCTGGATTTTTCTATATCGCCCTCTGTGAGGTGGCGGAACCTTTCCTGCACGGATAGGTATTCATTAACAGGTTTACGCTTCGACTTGTCAATTAGGCGGTCGCTTGGCGAGTTAAGCCTAAACTTGTCATTTTCAATCTCGTAAAGTGCCCACATTCCAGTTTGGACAGCAAGTCTTCCAATTTCCACGGTTTTGCTTGCGTCGTAGCGCCATCCAGTGGGGCAGGGCGCTAAAACGTGGATGTATTTTGCTCCCTTGAGTTCTGTGGGCAGCCATAATGAAAGGCATGTTTTTCTTCCGCTCCTTTTTCCCCTGAGCGTTGTGGTTGCCCAGGCGCCGTAAGGTGTTGCTCCACTACGTTGCAAGCCATTGTTACCGTAGGCTTCGTTGTCATAGCAGATGTAAATGAAATCTGCGCCACGTCCAGCAGCCCCGGATAAGGCTTAAATACCTATGTCAACGGTTCCCCGCCACCAGCCAACCCCACGACAGTAATGCCTTCCAGTCCCCTAAGGCGGAGAGCTGCAGCTATGCCAGGCGCCACCGCGCCTGTGGCTTCAAACAACATGTTTTGGAGGGGCACGGCGAAGGCTGCAAACGGGTAGAGTCCCTGAATGACTGTTGTGCAGCACGCCGGAACAACCAGAATTACTTTGTTTCCCAAAGCTTTGAAAAGAAGCCTTAGCGCTATTGAGTGACCGCATCCAGCGCATGCAGCATGACCTTTTATAGTTACCATGCTTTCACTCCTTAAATCAATCCATGTGGTTTCTTCATCAACGCGCCCTTTCTGCAGCCATTTTAGCGCTTTTCTGGCTATTCCTTCCATGGTTTTGAATACGACGTCTCTGTCTCCTAACCCGGCGATGAAGCCTGCTACTAGCGGCCTGTCTTCCATGTGGTATATTGAGGCTTTAACTTCCGTTGCGAGAAAACTCTCCATTCCAAAGGATATATGGCGGTCTACCGTGGCGATCATGCGGGCTCTTTCTGCAAGTTTTCTAATCTCCTCCTTTGGGAAAGGGCGGAAAACCCTCACACGGGGCAACCCCAACCTTCAAGCCTTCCTTTCTAAGATTGTCGACGCTATTTTGGCTTCAGCACCCATAGTCACATGATAAGGTCGGCGTCTTCACACTGGTATTTTTCAATAAGCCCACCATACTGTAAGCCGAAGCATCCACTATACTCCTTGTCGATTTCCGAAATAAGCCTCTTCGCGTTTTCCGTAGCCTCTTGTATTTTGTAGCGGAGCTCTATGTACCATTCTGGCGACACGAGGTTCGCGTGGGTTGCTGGGTTATCCACGTCTAGAGTCCAACCGAACTTGTAGGGGGTGAGAAGGCGTCTATATCTTCTTGGTCCGGGATTTTAACCGGCATGTACGTATGTGATAAAATAAAGCCTTCTAAGCAAACCATCGCTGGTAGGAAAACTTCTTGTCCTCGTAGATTCCGTACGCCTGTACAATTGTGTCAAAGACTTCTTGGTTGTCAGCGCAGTAAAACTGAAGCCAGCCCGTGCCCCTTTGCAAAAGGGAATCGCTGAAATCGGGCCATATGTCCAGGGGGCGCCCATAGCTTTTTCGTAGTGTTCAGGATTATCACCCCATCCCTCTTTAATCCCTCAACGACGTCCACCATTTCGTGGAGCTCAGGGTCCAAAACCACAACGTAATCGGGGTTGTAGATTTGGCTATGGAGAAGAATGGGAGCGTCGCTTATTCTGGCAAAGGATTTAACTGGAGCACCACGACGCCCCCGCACCAAAGTAGGAGAAAGCTTGCACACGTTTGCCCTCTAATGGGCGTCGTGGGCGAGGAGTTGAGCGCGGTTACGGCGCCTTGCCCGCCTCTGCCGTGGATTCTTTATCTTTTAAGCAAGGTTTACCCTTCTCGGAATTTGAGTGCAGTCAGCGTCTTTATTAGTGTTAGTCTAAACAATTAGCAAAATCAACATCAGGAAAAGGAATGTTGCCGCATACAATGGAATAACCGTCAGTTTAGCTCTATAAGTCACCATGTCTGGGAGCATGCAAAGTTTTTCTAAAGCCTCCCGCCCGATAACCTTGACCTTCTGGACCTTTATGCGACGGAAGCCCGCCTTAGCTGGGCTTAAATCCGCAATAGCGGCGCCAACTGCCTCCTTAACATATCCAATAACCTTTTCATGGTCCATCACCTCGCCTATTGGGTGATATCCTCTGGCGGTCAGCGTCACAGCGTTTACAGAATGTGTGTCTGTTGTGAAAACTTCGCCGCCATTTACTCCCAGGGACTGCAAAGCCGACAAAATCTTTTCCCGCAAACCAGAAACCATGTTATTCCCGTCAAAAACCACGTAGGCAGTCTTCTGTCCTCCAACTTCCACAACAACCGCTGTTATGCCGCCGGGCCCCATACCCTCAGAAAGACTGAACTCTCTGGGCTTAACAACAGCGGCGCCAACCTTAAATGGCAGCCAATCTAGCGAAGAAATTATCTCCAGACAAGCGCTGGCAGAACTTTCTAAAGAAGCCAAAGCCCTATTCAAACCTGGAACACCATCTATACTATTGTGGGCGTTCACAAAAACACAGTGTTTAAAGCCAAGTTTCCAAGCCTTTTCCTGAACAAAAATGCCTAATTCTGGCGGAAGGTCTTCTGTAGTGTGGGGAGCCAAAGAAAAACTGGCTAAGATTGTTTTTCCAAAGGCTTGACAACACACGGTGGCCATGTCGTTTTTAAAAGCGACTGAGGGCGTTGCCCCTTCGTCGTCCGCTGTAAATGCAGCTGATTTAACGACGTGATCGATTATTTTTTGGCATTCTCTTTGGGAGACTAGGTCAAATTCGTGTCCAAGAAGCCCAAGCGGCACACAGGCGACACTTTCTAGACTTCGTTCCAGGCTTTCTTTAAGCATTGATGGTAAAAGACTACTCCCTATATTTTTGAAAGGGCCTGGGTGGACGGAAGGCACAACTATGAAAATACTCCCTTTTTCCTTGTCAAACCGTAGAATCGAAACTTCAACATCCCGTTCCTCGCCCAAAACTTCGAGAAAATACTCGAAAGGCTCGTTCAAGTCGGCGACCCAGTTTAAAAGGAAAGCCTTGAAAATCGAAAGGGAAGGAAAACCCACAACCTTTCGGCCGACGCCATTAAGAATTGCAATGAAAAGAAAGCTTGAGAAGAGAGCTGCGACAAGGGCGCATAGCAGGGACAAAAATAATCTCACAAAACCCGTCACGTCAAGCCAGAAGGGGACGAACGGTGCAACGTAAAGAAAAGGAGGGAGAACGGAGGCCGCAAAAAGAGACTTTACACTGGAAGAAGAGGTTACGTAAAGCGCTATAAAGCGAAGAATTAAAGCTGCTGAAAAGCCTAAAATGCAAAGCCGAACAGCCCACTGAGGGCTGAGAACAGCGGCGAGAGCTCCCATCAAAATGAAGGGAAGCCAGAAGATCCAGGAGAAGAGTGAAAGAGCGGCTATGCGTCTTAAGTCGTAAACTGGGTCTTTTTTTAAAACGAAAAGCTTTAAAAGGATATTTGAAAGCGCTGTGGCGGCAAAAAGGGAGACTCCGAGAGCTAAACCGTAAACAAGCCCTTGCAAAGTTGGGTTTATGGGGAGGGTCTGGAGCATTCCGATGAGTTGGCATAACATCCATGAAATGGTTAGGATTCTCTTGTGGGATGGCAGCGTGAAAAGGGAAGAGTAGTGTTTGACAGCCTTGTCCAGTTGCTGATTGAAAGAGCCGTTCAAATCTATCAGGCACCCGTTTCAAGAGGTTTTCTATGAAACACCGTCGACATATTAAAGTGTCGCCGAAAAATGTTTCAGCTTAGCGGTTTCATCTCAGTTTCATTAGACGTTAACCGAGAACAGTAACTGTTTTATCCCACTACAGCCCTTTAAGACTTTGCTGATCTCATGCCCGAACAAAACATACCGCCAACAATATTCCATATGCTTGAGAAAAACCTAGGAAGAACAGTCCGGGTGATACTTGACCCCTCGTATGGCTTTGAGGGAACCTTGACCGCCGTGACCCGTGAACCTCCGGGTATATGGCTTTCAGACGCGGAAGCAATTATCCTGAGGGCAACAATAGCTCAACCGATTCCACAAGTGGCCGCTAGGGAAGAGCGAAGTGAAATATTTATACATTTAAACGCCGTTCAAAGGATAGAAGTTTTGCATCCACCTTCTCGCCGCTAGTTTTAGAAGAAGACACGGGCTAAAATGCATACAATTATTAACGCGATGGCAGCTACTGCCACAAATTCTGGCCTGATTTTAATTCCCTCTGTTTCCTCCTCAAAGAACCTTAAAAGCCCAGCGCTTGCAGCCGGCATGGGTGCAGACTCCTTTTTCTTCCTGCTCATCGAAAGCCCTCGGCTATTAATTCGAGCCTTCTCCGTTATTAACGTTGTGTTGAACTCAAAAATGGTTTTATTTGAGGAAAGGGGATAGAGAGAGCGAGGTGTTCATGTGCCCACACCCCGTGATGAATATTATCACGTGTTGGAACTTCTTCAGAAACATCACGAATGGTTTCGTGAATGCATCCCCCTAATTGCCAGCGAGAACATTCCAAGCCCGGCTGTGAGGGAAGCTTTGACGACAGATTTTGGAAATCGATACGCTGAAGGGTGGCCTGGAGAACGGGTTTATGCTGGATGCCGCTTCATAGACCAGGTAGAATTTAAATGCATAGAATTAATGAAAAGACTTTTCGACGCGGAGTTCGTAGATGTTAGGCCCATTTCAGGCGTTGTGGCGAACCTCGTTGTTTACACAGCTTTCACGGAGCCCGGCGATGTAATGATGGCCTTGTCAATACCATGCGGTGGCCACATAACAATGGGCAAGAAGGAGTTGGGCGGCACAGCTGGAGCGGTTCACGGCCTAGTGGTAGAGTACCTTCCTCTAGACTATAAGGAGCTGAATATTGATGTGGATAAAGCGAAACAACGTATTGGAAAGCTCGCTGCCGAAGGAAGGCCCCCAAAACTCGTCATGTTCGGCGCAAGCGTTTTCCCGTTTCCCCACCCTGTTAAGGAGTTGGCGGACACCATCCACTCGGTGGGCGGCATAGTTGGTTATGACGCAGCCCACGTTGCGGGACTCATAGCCGGAAAATGTTTCCAAGACCCCTTAAGGGAAGGCGCTGACGTTGTAAGTCTCAGCACCCATAAAACCTTCTTCGGCCCGCAGCACGGCGGAGTCCTATCATGGGAGAAACACGCTGAGAGAATAAAAAGGGCTACGTTTCCAGGCATGGTTAGCAACCACCACCTGCACGCGGTGGCGGGCGTAGCTATAGCTGCCGCCGAATTGCTCGAATTTGGAAAGGAATACGCTCGCCAAGTTGTTAGAAACGCGAAGGCTCTAGCCCAAGCCCTTTACGAGAGAGGTTTCAGCGTTTTAGCCGAACACAAAGGCTTCACGGAATCTCACGTAATCCTCATAGACACAACAAAGTATGGCGACGGAGGCACCATCGAAAAAATCTTAGAAGACGCAAATATAATAGTGAATAGAAATCTTTTGCCATGGGACATTAAAGAGGGGAGGCATTTCCAGAACCCCGGAGGCATAAGGCTCGGCGTCTCAGAGGTCACGAGGCTTGGAATGCGCGAATCCGAAATGGTGGAAATAGCTGAATTCATGAAACGCGTGGTAATAGACAAAGAGCCCCCGGAGAAAGTTAGGGCTGACGTGGCGGATTTCAGAAAAAGCTATCAGAAGGTGCATTACTGCTTTGAAAATGCAACGGAAGCTTACCAGTACATAAAAATCCGTTAAGGTTCAGGATTGAGCGAGATAACCATTTGGACCATTGGACACAGCAACCGCTCCATAAATAACTTCCTTGAACTCCTGAAAGAACATAACATTCAAGTCTTAGTCGACATCCGCAGTTTTCCAACGTCAAAAATTGAACACTTTAAAAGGGAATGCATGGAAAGGTGGCTCCTAGAAAACGGAATAGAATATGTCTGGCTTGGACGGGAACTGGGCGGTTACAGAAAAGGCGGCTATGTAAGGCATATGCGAACAAAACTTTTCCGAGAAGGTATAAGGAAACTCCTAGAGATGGCGACTCGAAAAAGAACATGCATAATGTGTATGGAAACCAACCCAAAATATTGTCACAGAAGATTCGTTGCCGCTCACTTAGAAAGAAAAGGCGTGAATGTCGTCCACATAATTGCCAAGGGCCAACGAAGCCTACTACAACCTTAAAGCTTAAACTGTGAAAACACATACACAGTACGAGGCTTGAAGAGATGCGTGTACGCGAGTTTCAGGAGCTTATGCACCGCCTCTACTTCCACAGGGATTCACAGAGGGGTGTTGAAAGGACCTTTGAATGGCTTGTTGAAGAGGTTGCGGAGTTAGGCGATGCCTTAAAATCTGGCGACAAAAAGGCTTTGGAAAGCGAGTTTGCAGACGTCTTCGCTTGGTTGGCTTCTTTGGCAAACATAACAAACGTGAACTTGGAAGAGGCAGCCGCTAACAAGTATGATGGTAGATGCCCAAAGTGCTTTAAAATTCCATGCCAATGTCCCTTTTAACCTAAGCGTTTTTGCCCCAGTCCCGTCAGCATCCAAGTGGAGGGTCTACCGCTTCTCCTCTGAACAATGCCTTTCACCTCCAAAAGTCTCAGATGGTGCAACACGACGCTGTATTGCAAGCCGGTTTTATCCGCTATTTCTTTGGTACTTGCCGAAGCCTTTTCCAAGAACTCCAATATCACTGTTCTCGTTTTCAAGCCCATTTTAACGTTTCTAAAATCTCTGAGGTAGGCGTTTGGATGGTACCCTCCCCTTGGCATTGTTCATCAATAAATACAAGTAGAACGCAATTGCGTAAAAAAGCTTCACTTACGCAAAGTCTGTTAAAGTTATCTGTTTTGGCTTTCTGCCTTCAAAGAGGGATGCTACCTCATCCTTCATTAGAACAAGCCTTTGGGCGTAGTATTTTGGCAGGTTATATTTCCGGATTATGTGTTCAGCAGCCTCCATGTATTTTTCTATGCCGCCTCGGTAAACGGTGAGGGTTAATTCGCCTCCACACTGTGGGCATTTACCCTTTAGCGGTACACGGCGAAAACGCTTGTTGCAAGACCTGCACCTAAATCCTTGAGTTGAAAAAGCCCGAAGGTTTCCGGCAATGTCGCGAATGAAATGTTTCACCAAAACTTTTAACGCCACTCTGCGGGCGTCCACGGCTGCGATTTTCTCAGCGAGGACAAGCTGCCCGTTAAGCTTGTCCATCATGGTTTTAAAACGTTTATACGCGCTATCCTCCACCCCTAGGTTTATGTTTGAAACGGGCACAGTGAAATGGAAACCCTCATATTGGGCCTCCGTTCCAAGCCTGTGTTCAATGATATCTATAATTGGGCTTACATGTTTGGCTTCAGCCTTTTCCAAAGTTTTCTCATAGAACTCTAGAGGATAGGCTCTCGCCACATCAAAGTCATGGGCTTGTCTTTGGACTTCTTTAGGATTGACAATCGGCACGATAAGCAAAGGCGCATCCATAATTCCACCTATCTGAGCTGGCAAAAACTTCCTCGAAAAGTTTAGCAAAGTATCCAATGCGAGCATTAAGGCGTCCTCGTCGCCGTCGCAGTCTCTGCGTTTAGCCGAATGCCATAGAGGATGAGCGTAACACACGTTCAAGTTTGTGAAGCCTATGATTCGCCCTAAAATGCCCACCGATGTGTGGGGGGCTAAACCGACGACTAGATGGCCTACAAGATCCTCGATGCTTCTAACGTTATGGAATGGTGGAAGCCCGTAGACCTTCTTTAAAAGCTCGTCTAGGAAGTTTGCAACGCGGACAAAATATTCCGCGCATTTAACTGGAATTACCACATCCTGCACTTTCAACTCGCAGACTTGCTCCAGATTTGTCAACGGTTCACCGTAAATATCGTGTCGGTAGCCCAGTTTAATCAGCTTCTCCACGGAAACCCCGATTTCTGCTGGTTTAAAGTGGGTCAAGGGGGCGTTCGTTACGTCAAAACGAATAGTTCCATCCTTATATACTGACAAGTCGTACTTAGCCCTCAAAACACCCTTCTCAAGGATTTCAGGAATTTTCGCCTCGTTGGTTAATCCCTTAACGCCTTTCAAAATCTTCGGCGCAGGGACCCCCAGGCTGCTGCAAGCCTCTTCAAGAAGCCTCTTAACGTCTACCTGTCGTCTTCCATAGGGGACAGCTGAAACCTTGCAGACTGGACATTTTTCACCTTCGTTTAAGGTTCTGCCACAACGGGGGCAAGCCAGATCCAAAACAGTTTCGGAACCACAAATCGGACATTTTGACCTAAACATGTATTCACCGCAGTTTGGACATTTTAGCCGGACAACTTCCACGAATACGATCCCGTTTTTACATGCTTCAATGATGTCCCTTTGCGAACCCCCAGCCAAGCCTATTGGGAAAAGCACATGTACAAGGGGTTTCATCTCCCGTCTCTTCGCCTTTTCAGGTCTGCCCATCCTAGCTCCGACGAAAGTGGGTGCTTTATCCCTAACAATAATACCAGTTATCTTTTTGACAGCATCTAGAACGGATCCGCTGCCTGACAGGTCGACGTCAAACCGTTTGTGACCCAGGCAGAAAGCCAAGACGCGGGCTTCGTCTCCCTCTATAACTATTTTGCCATTTAAAACCTTATGGGGCAAACATAACGTTTCAAGGGCTTGCTTAACCTCTTCAACGTTCTCGCCGACAATACGGCTTGCATATTCGCCATCATATTCCACACTGGACTTTAGAAGCCAAAGCCTTAAAGAGTTGAGTTTTTCAACGGAGCCCATACTTGACCAGAATGGTGTGAAGGCTGGGTGAAGTGGCACACCCAGTTTAACAGAAAGGTTCACGGCTTCCGCAAAAATAGGCTTGTTAACGAAGGGATCCTTCAAAAAGCCTTGAAGCCTTTCGGCGGAGAGCCCTGCGTGAACAGCGGCTTTCCTCAAGTCTCCATTAAAGTTTGTGCATATGGCCTTCTGTAGATCCTCCGCCCACCATTCCTCAGTGTACCCGGCGGGGACCAACGTTCTTCCTTGGTATAGGAAATCTCCAAAGCTGATTAAAATGTCGCCCAAAAATAGGATTTTATCAATTTGATCCTTTACTTTGGCAAAATTTTCCAGCGTTACCTTTATAACTGATCCGTCCCGCAGCCTGACAATGGGCGGCTCCAGAGAGTCGACGGGAACGGCTATTCCACCCTTTCCTGGAAGCTCTAGGCGGAGTTGCGTGCCAACGGCTATGAAGCCTTGCAGAACAAGCATGGTGGCCGGATGGACGCCTACAGCCGTCAACCCAGTGTTCCTTGATCTCCCGTAACGGAGGCGGAAACCTCCATGCCTGGATGGGAAGGAGAAGATTGGGCGTCCGGCGATGATGTCGTCCATGAATCCGGAGGATTTCTTTTCAGACATTTTTCGAATATCCTTAAGCCAGTCCCAACCTTGAATCCCCAGCTTCTCAACTATGGCCCAAACTTTTGAAGCCCGTCCAACAACACCATCGTTGACAACTCGCAGTGCACCGCCTCGAACTCTGTTGGTTTCAATTCTAGGGAGGTTTCGATAAGAGGAAACTTCAACGGGATCCGTTTCTATTCCACTAACCTCCACCGGAAGCCACTTCAAAGCTTTCCAAAGCTCCTCGTCTGAAACATGATATTGAAAACGGCTAACCGAACGCTCATAAAGTCTAATCTCCTCTATGAAACGGGCGATTTCCTCATCGGTGGGCTTGTAGCGGTCAAGCCCTAAAAGCCTTCGGACAAAATCACCGATGACAAGAGTTAGGGCTTGATCCGTCCCACCAGCGGAGCGGATAGGCCCTGCGAAATAAATGGCTAAATACTTTGTGCGATCCGGATTTGTTTTTATCTTAACTTGAGCTATCCCCTGAACTGGTGCGGCGGTCAGCCCCTCTGTCAGGATCGCTAACGCAGTCCTCACGGCTTGTTCTGCGGCGGCTTCAGGCTCCATGTGCCCAAATTTTCCGTAAACAATTTCCTCCGCAATTTTGAAGGCCAGCTCCTCCCTGGGAAGTTTTAGGCTAAGCTCCCTAATTCTTTCCGCAACGCCCCTCGGGCCTACAAGGCCTTCAACAAGATCTGCCATGTCCCTTGCAATTTTACACTCTGGTTCTGGAGAAGGGTCAAGCCCCTTAGCCCTAGCCTTTTGACAAATTGCATAAATCTCTTCAAGCTGTCTTTCCAGTTCCTCCACATACCTCGCGTAAGCTGGACTCATTTGAATTTTCATGTACCTTCCACTCAGTTTCCCAATTAGCTGCCTATTTTTGTTTCCGACATGGCGGAAGAAAAACAGCGACTTGCCAACCAGCAGAGCACGATACCCTTTTACATGAAAACCGCAACACTAGGCACGCATTTTACCCAGCTTTATTCCCTCAACAATCTGAGAGACGCGATCCTCGACGCGCCCATTTTCAATAACATTGCCAGTAACTATTATATCAGCTCCTGCAGACGCGGCGGCTAGAGCTTGATCCTTGGACCTTATACCCCCTCCAACGATCAGAGGAACCTTTATACAACCCTTAACAGCCCGAATCATCTCTTGAGGAACAGGCCTCTTAGCCCCAGAACCGGCCTCAAGATATATAAAACGCATACCGAGATATTGGCCCGCCAAGGCGTGGGCTGCCGCCAACTCCGGTTTATCATACGGGATTGGAACAGCTTTTCCTATAATTCCTGCAGTGCCGCCTTCGCCTACAATAATATAGCCCATGGGAATGGGCTCTAAATTATATTTTCGAACCAGCGGGGCTCCTAGAACTTGGGCTCCTATAATGAAGTATGGATCAGCGGAGTTTAGAAGCGACATAAACCATATAGCGTCCGCATAACGGCTTATGCCGGTCACGTTGTTTGGAAACAAAATCACTGGAAGTTTAACCGCTCTTTTAATTGTTTTAACGACATCGTCAAGATGCTTCGTGGAGACGAACGTGGACCCCCCAACCATAATGGCGGACGTGCCGCTCGCCCCAGCCTTCTCTGCAATTAGAGATGCTTGGGAAGGGGTTACCTTCTCCGGGTCGATGAGGGTTATGTGGATTGCTCCCTCAGCTTGAATTTTTTCAACTAAGTATTTTTCTACAGCGCCTACCATAACGTTCCCTTATTGTTGACTCCCGGTGTTAGCCGCTGTGGAACCCTTCAATGTGGCGTAGAACTTGTCTGTGAACATGCAGTAAACGTCAACTTCGCTCATGATCGGTTTAACGGTGAACTCCTCTCTTGCCCCACAGTTTCCGCAACTCACAACCGCCCGGTTTTCTTCACGGAGCATTTCAACCCGAACGGCCGCTTTGCCGCAATTGGGACACGAAAACAGCTTAGGCACCTTCTTTTTAGGGATACGCACTACCTTTCTTCTTCTCCGCCCCATACCTGCTCCTTCACATAATCTAAACTAATCCTTATCATTATTGGAGGTTCATCCTTAAATATTTGCCTAAAACAATAGGCTTAAGGGACTCCTTTGAAGCTCGCTCCGGAAGTTTTGGAGCTGGACTGGGAGGAAGTCAAAAACAAGGTAGCCCGTTTCATAAGAGACTATGTGGAAAAGGCTAAGGCTAAGGGCATTGTCCTCGGCCTTTCAGGAGGAGTTGACAGCAGCACTGCAGCAGCCCTATCCGCAATAGCAATTGGCGGAGATAAAGTTCTAGGGTTAATACTCCCTGAAAGAGAGACCTACAGCCCTAGAGAAGTAAAGCATGCAAAACTTGTTGCAGAAAAATTCGGGATAAAAACAGGAACCATCGATATTACGCCAACTTTAAAGACAATCCAGAAAACCATACCGGTTTTTGACCCAGAGGACAAGCTATGCAAAGGCAACCTAAAAGCCCGAACACGCATGCTCTACATATATTATTACGCCAACAAACTCAACCTCATAGTTTGTGGATCATCAGATAAGTCTGAAACCATGATAGGTTATTTCACCAAATGGGGGGACGTCGCAGCTGACATAGCGCCACTAATGGACCTTTACAAAACTCAGGTACGCAAATTGGCAAAACACATAGGAGTCCCCGATGAAATCGTGGACAAACCGCCATCGCCAATGCTTTGGCCCGGGCAAAAAGCAGAAGAGGAAATAGGCGTGAAATACGAGCTTTTGGACCTTATCCTCTACGGGCTTGAACATTTCATGAAAACTGACGAAATAGCGGAGCAATTGAACATTGAGAGGGAGCTTGTGGAAAGAATTGAAAAGCGATGGAAAAGCATGGAACACAAGAGGAGACTCCCCCAAACAACAAAAATTCAATATAGAACCGTTGGATTTGACTTTAGACTCCCTCAGACATAAAGGTGACGGCATGAAAACACGGTTTAAGGTGGCTTTAGCCCAGATAAGTTGTCAACAAGGGGACAAAGAAGCTAACTTACGAAAAATCAAAGATTATGCCGTAAAAGCAAAGCAACACAATGCTGACCTCGTAATTTTTCCAGAGCTCTCCCTAACCGGCTACGTGTTGAGGGATGAACTTTACAAGCTGGCTGAGAAAATCCCAGGACCTTCAACAAAAGCAATAGAAGAAATTGCCCAAGAGCATGAAATCCACATAGTTTATGGAATGCCGGAAGTGAGCGAGAAAACACAGGCAACACTATACAACACAGCCGTGATTGTTGGACCTAAAGGCCTCATCGGAAAGTACCGAAAAATGCATCTACCGACCCACAGCGTGTTTGAGGAGAAGAGATACTTCAGACCAGGATACCAAACTGGAGTCTTTGAGACAAACCTAGGGAAAATAGGCTTGATTATATGTTACGACATTTTCTTCCCCGAAATATGCCGCCTAACAAGGCTTAACGGCGCCCAACTAATCGTTTGCATCTCAGCTTCACCCGCCGTCCGCAAATCCTTCTTTGAAACCCTTACTATTGCAAGAGCCATGGAAAACACCGCTTTCGTAGCGTATGTGAATCTAGTCGGTGTAGAGGATGGATTGCAGTTCTGGGGAGGCAGCCGACTTGTGGGACCAAACGGAAAAGTCATCGTTTCATCCAAGTACGACGAAGAAGACTTCGCAGTCGGCGAGGTTGACTACGCTGAAATACGTTATATCGAGCCATGGGTGCCGACATTAAAAGATTTACGTCCAGAAATTTTCGAAAAACTCAAGGATGCAGCAGAAAACCTTTGACTCAAACCTTAAATTTCCTAACGCCCTCTCTATGCGGTTCATAGCCTCCTCCAACTGCTCATAGGAAGCTGCATATGAAATTCTGACGTAACCCTCCATACGAGCCAAACGCAAACCTGGAACTGTCGCAACACGAGCTTCGCTTAAAAGCATTTTGGCAAAATCCTCAGAGGACGTCTTGAAATGTTTAATATTCGGGAAAACATAGAATGCCCGTTCTGGTCTAGCGTTAACTTTCATCCCTTCCCCCTTCTTGTCACAGGAGGGCTTTCGGGGCGAACGGACGAAACCCCCACATCCATCTGGTATCTGTGGAGCAGGTTTCTCACGGCTATTATGTCCCTATTCTGTTTCAGGCCGCATTTTCTGCATTCCATCTGCCTATACCCATTCGGGCTTAATCTTCCCCACATGTCGGGCATAGGCTTGAAGCCCCCTCAGCATAGGTAACGTTTAATCCAGCAAGCTTCACCTCGTATTCTTGGAGTTTTCTGAAGCTCCACCTGTTCAGCCTACCGTTTACAGCTTTTGAACGTCTAACTCTCTTCCTCATGTTTGCAAGTTCCTCTAGCACGATCGTTGAAGCTTTCAACTCCTTTGCTTCGTCAACTATCTGGTTAGCGAGCTTATGGTAGACTTCTTCAACCATCCTGCGCTCCCTACCTTTATACTTAGCCATCAGAGGTTTCTCGTCCAGTCTAGGCTTGGACTGCAGCCTCCTACGCTTGAAGAAGTAGGCTGTCCTTATGATCCTCTCGTTGGTCTCCACGTTCACCACGCGCTCCATAGAGCTGAAGGCGACGTTGTTCTCGTTTATGTCTACAGCGACAGCCTTCCCGTTTGATTCTACAAGCTCAACGGTCTTGGAGAATACAGCCTTCAAATAGAAGGCATCTTCATCTTCACCAGCCAAGCTTGGCCGATCTTCATTTCTTTGAACTTATCGTGGTATGTCCCGTGGAGCAGCTTTAGCTTAACTGCCGCCCTCAACAGCTATCGAGGCTTCCCAGCCTTCAAGGTTGAGGCTGAACAAGCGGTCATCCAACATTATAACTTGCTTTTTGAAGAATGGCTTCTCCGCTTTCGCTAAGCCTCTCTTCCAAGCTTTCTGAAGCTCTTGTAGATCGAGCAGGCCATCTGACAGGCCGTATAAATGTAGTGCGATGGGAGGCTTGGATACCTCCTGCACCCCGGAAACGACGCAAAACACAATAGTGTTTCGCATCATCATACAATATTTTCTCATAAACCTCGTCAGAAATCACAATTAAATCACGCTCAACAGCAACCTTGGCCAAAACTTCAAGCTCGTCACAGGAAAGAACAGCCCAGTTGGATTATTCGATGAGTTTATTATCATCACCCGTGACCTATCTGTGATTAGTGATGTCACAGCATCAATAGAAGGATTAAACCCGTTCTCCTCTAGTAAAGGAACAGAAACGGGAACACCGCCAACCAATTGAACATTAGGAGAGTAGCAAACAAAACTCGATCCGGAATCAAAACCTCGTCTCAGGATTTACCAGCGTAAGTAAGGCCAGGGCGATGGCTTAGTCCTGCCGACAGTAACTAAATCTCGGATTCAGAGTCATATCTGAGACCGTAATCTTCATAGGCTTTCTCAGCTAAAGCTTCCCTCAGCTCCGGAATACCATTCGTTAGGGCATATTGCGTCTTACCCTGCTCAAGCGCCCGCCAACCACCCTCTAAAACATGTTTTGAAGGGAAAAATCTGCCTCCCAACACTTAAGTTACTGGAAATTCTTTGGTTGCCGCGAAAAAGCGGCGTATTCCAGACGGCTTTAAATTTTTAAGCCTATAGGCAGCCTTACCAGATAACATCAAAGTAATACCTCGTCACCGCTTAAATCCCTTCAGCATATAAATACTTTTATGTCGAAGATAAACCTCTTCAAACGTTCAATAGCAGGATTAATAAGCTGGTATACAAAACTGTATTCATTAAGACAGTCAGATAGTGGTAAAGAATGAGACTAAAAGAAACGGTCAAAGAATGGCTGGAAAAGTCTTTAGAAGACCCCATTGTTAAAATACTCTCAAAAAATAGCCACTTAACGAAAATACAGCTTGAAACTCTCTTAATAGACATTTTATCCGAGAATTTAGCCGGTAAACCCCTTAAATACGATGAAAAAGCCAAATTACGCCTAACGAAGGCTAAAATAAGCCGAGGGGCCTACAACAGAACTTTAAAACAGGCCAAAAAGAACGTCATAAAATCCGTCTATACAATCCTTCTTCTGGGATACCTCGGAATCTTTGATACTACAACACTGGACGCATACATTGAAGTAGCAAATAAACTGCAGGAATATATAGAAGCTCATAAGAGTATACCTGAAACTAAGGGGGAGAACCTAGAAGAACAAGTGAAGTTCCTTAGAATGTTAAGAGAAGAACTTGAAACAAGCCTCAAAAGGCTCTCTGAACCTTCTGAAGGATTTATGTGACGTCACAAGTCACAAAAACGTGGAAACTTTTTTCACAATGCAGGTCATCCCATCGAGGAAAGGGAATCACTAAAGGCATTCCTTGTCATTACTGTGATTTGTGACGTCATAGTCATTTTTGCCGCAACATTTAAATTCCATGGCAGGTAGAGTGATATGTGATGTAACATGAGAAATCACGATAGTGCTATTTTTGAGTCACAGGTGAAATAGTGATGGAGATTATATTCATTTTAATCCTATCCGCTGCGCTACTTGCCATAACTGTTGGTTTTGCAGCTGAATATTACCGCAATCTTGTTAAAACTAAGCGCGAGTACGAAAAGGCGAGGGATGTTTTAAACGATGTTATTTTGAGTTTTAGCAGGGAACTTAAGCGTGTCGCTGAAAGTATGGGGTCTGTTGCTTTTAAAGTTGAGGCTTCTTCAGCTAGAAGCGAGGAGGCGATAAGCAGAGTTGGTGCTCTTGAAGGAAGGATAGGTGCGCTTGAGAATATTTGGAAGAACTTAGACAAGATCATAGAAAGATTTGAGGATGTTGAAAAGCAAGTTCGTGATGTCGTTGCATCACAGAAAGATTTGACAGCAAAAGTTTCATTGTTAGAAGAAAAATTTAAACAAACCTCGCCAACCATGGAAACCGGAATTGAATCGGTAATACCGATAAGAAGGGAAAGAGCGTTGGCAAATTTAACTGAAACGGAACTTACGGTGCTTGAGATGTTGGCCACCGAGGGCCCGAAAACGGCTCCGGAAATTAAGGAGAGAATCAAGTTGAGTAGAGAACATACCGCAAGGTTAATGAAAAAGCTTTACGAGGAGGGCTACGTGGAAAGGGATGCAAGCAAAATACCCTTTAAGTATAGTGTGAAAAAGGAAATGGAGAGCTTACTGAAGAAAACTGAAACGTAAGCCGTTTTAGATTACAATGTCCTCTGTTTTACAATGACTTGAGAAAAACTTGGAGAAGCCCGATACTTTATACGGTTGGACGCCCCAGACCTTATTAACAAGCCTTTGTTGGCCATTCTTGAAAGGTAAGTTGCGACGGTGCTCAAGCTTATTGGCTCTTTGTACTCCTGTTCATATGCAGCTTGAACTTCTTTGGATGAAAACCATAGTAGAGGGAAATGTTGTTGAATCACCTTTAACAACTTATCATATTTAGAGGTTTCACCGATCATGCTTGTTTCCTGGGGGCTGCTGCTCACCCCGCCCAGCAACTCCACAAGGTCAAGTATGCGTAAAGCCTTTTCACGGGTAACGTTTCCTTCAAAAGCTATGCTATACTTATTACCCTCGCTATCAAACACTTCGATTCGTATTTTCCTAGCTGGCATTTTTATTGGGACACCTTATATTTCACAACCTACATTTTCACAATTATAGCTGTTACGGTAAAGTGAAGAAATATAAAGACCAAATTTTAGGCTCGGATCAAAAAAATATTAGAAAAATTCCAAGATTTTGATTCACAGACTTCACATAATTCCTTTTTAAAACTAAACGGAAGAAATGAAAGGTATTTATTAAATTTCAGTGGAAACCAGAGGGTGGGTTCTTCACGTGAAAGGGGCAAGAAAATGTAAAAGAGAACAAGGAAAAACTGTTTAAAAAAGTTAAAATCTGTTAAGTTTCACAAAGCATTCACAGATTGTGAAGGAAGCATTTAGCTGTTTTAGGAAAACTCAATAACTGAAGAATAATGAGTATAGAGGGGGAGACCCCACGGTTTCCTGTGGAGAGATGGAGAAAAATGTTTTGAAATCACAGTCCAAATCTTGACTCTGATGTTTATGTTATTTCTTGAAGTTTGTTTAGATTTTTTAACAACAAGCTTTTTAATTTCTCCGGAGCCCTTTACCTTTCAGAGTATATTCTTCCTTTTTTTAGAATCAAATCCAATTTTTATTAAGCTTAAGAGTTTTCCAGTGGAAGTTGAGGGGTGTCTCAGTATTTGTAGGCTTTTCTGTTTTTCCCCAAACGTTTTCTGTTAACTGTTCACTTTGTTGTATAGCATGCTTTATTTTGTCCGATGGGAGCTGAATGCCTTACGCTTGAGAGGAGGAAGGTTGATGAGCAATGCGAACGTACTTGATGAGGTGTTTAACAAGTTCTTTAGTAATGCAGGTATTTTTAAAGACAGGGAGGTTCTCCGACACGATTATTTGCCTGAGAGGCTTCCCCATCGCGAGGAACAGATTAGGCGCATTGGAGAGGTTGTGGCGCCCGTTTTAAAGGGGGCGCGTTGTTCTAATATCTTTATTTATGGGAAGACCGGAACGGGCAAGACTGCAGTCACTAAATATGTTTTGACGAGGTTGGAGGTGAAGGCTAGGGAGCTTGGTTCGCTTGTCGGTTTCTGTTATGTGAACTGTCGGTTGGCGGGGACTGAATATCGGGTTCTGGCGAATCTATGTAGCAGTTTAAATTTGTCTGTACCCTTTACGGGTTTGTCTGTTGGTGAGTTGTTTGAGAGGTTTAAGAAGAGTTTGGATTCTTCGAAAAGAATAATGATCATCGCTTTGGATGAAGTGGATGCTTTGGTTAAAATTCGGGGGGACATGCTTCTTTACGAACTTACAAGAATTAATGAGACATTGTCACAAAGTAGAGTTTCGCTTATTGGTATTTCAAACGACCTTCGTCTAAAAGAGTACCTTGATCCTAGGGTTTTCAGCTCCTTGAGCGAGGAAGAAATAGTTTTTAGGCCTTATGATGCCAGCGAGCTCAAGACTATTCTGGCTGAGAGAGCTCGCCAGGCGTTCCGTGAGGGCGCTCTGAGTGATGGTGCTCTTAGTCTTTGCGCCGCTTTGGCGGCAGCCGAGCATGGTGACGCACGAAGGGCTTTAGACCTGCTGAGGGTTGCGGGAGAGGTTGCTGAACGGAAGGGTGCAATGGTTGTTACTGAGGAGCATGTACGGGAAGCTGAAAAGCTCATCGAACATAACCGGGTCGTTGAGGCTATTGCGAACCTTACACTGCACTCTAAGCTGGTTATGCTAAGCGTGTTCCACTTAGTCAAGGCAAATGGTTATAAAACGACTACGGGCGAAATATACGACGTTTACACAGAGCTTTGCGGTGAATTAGGCATAACTCCATTAACTCAAAGGAGAGTCAGCACATTAGTTAATGAGCTTGATGCCTTGGGGCTAATTAACTCCCAAATCATCAATATGGGCAGGTATGGAAGAACAAAGAAAATACGCCTTGAAGTGACGCGAACCCTCATTAAAGAAGCCTTTTCAGGCGATTCTAGGCTTGGACAGCTAATCGAATACGAGCCACGTTGTCTCTCCCAGAACAAAGGCAAGAGCTAGGCGAAGGAGAGAACTTTTACCTCGAATGTTTGTAGGTTTACCACCGGAATGAGGCTTGTTGTGGGAGTAAGACCTAAACGTTTCATATACTCTGTTTGCTCCTGCCAGCATCCAGAGTTCACAACTAAAACGTTGCGGTAGTTGGTATAGCCGAGGGTATGAATGTGTCCAGCGTGAAAGATGTCCGGGACGCGCTCTATTACCAGGTGGTCTTTTGGCTCCGGTGAGATGGGGCTTTTCCCTCCGTAAACAGGTGCCAGATGACGGCTTTGCAGGAGTAAGGTCATAGCCTTTTCCGGATGGGTATAGTTCATTCCGGGAACTGTGGATACTATGTCGTCAAGGCTTCTCCCATGATATAATAGGACTTCAACGTTGTGAAGACTTAACATGCAAGGGTTTCCGAGGGAATAAATTTTCCTCGTCTCAAGCAAGGGCTCCAGAAACTCCTCTGATATCGGCGGCTGAGGTAAAGCTTTCCTTGAGGCGTCGTGGTTTCCGGGTATTATTATCACCTCGATGTAGTCGGGAATCTGTTCTAAGATTTTTGCTGCTAGTTTATATTGTCCATGAATGTCCTTTACGGCTAACTCTTTTATCTGGTTCGGATAAACCCCGATTCCATCGACTATGTCTCCGGCTATCAGAACGTACTTTACATGGCTCGCTATCTCCCGCATCTCTCCATTTCCATATTTGCCGTTAAGCCACAACACAAACCTGTTGAAGGCCTCCTTCTGGAATTTGATGCTGCCCACATGGAGGTCCGAAGTGAAAACCGCATACACTGGAAAGGGAGCTTTATTCTGCGTTTTAGGGGCTATGTCCGGCAAGATAATGTCTTCAGCAATTAAAATATCTCCTCTTGTCTTCGTAACGCTTAAGCAGACAACTTGGTCAAGCAATAGAATTCTCGCCTTTTCCAGCACTTCCTCAGGTGCACTTGGAGGTATAAGAACTGTTGCGCTTGCTTGGGGATCCTCAACTGTTAAGAGAATTTTCTGCTTAGTTTCTTTCTTCTCCGTTATCATGCCAATTATTTTGAGTTTCGTGTTTGGCGGGGCTTTTAAGGCGTCTATTACTGAAGAGGCTCCTCTTGCGTCTATTCTTTGCCTAAGCAATTTTTCCATGCGTTTGAATCTGTCCCGGAAATATTCCACATAGTCCTCAATAGTTCCGCTTGATTTGGCTTCGCGTCCAGGGTCGTCGATTATGTTGATTGATGATTCAATTTCCTTTGCAAAGGGGCTGAAAGCCCTTTTCCCTTCCAAAATTTGCTCAGGTTGAATTAAAATCGAAGACGTATCCAATTCCTGTGGTGGAAGAGACTCCGCTGATTTGGGTTCCTTCACAAATTCTTCTAGAAGCCCCTTTTCAATGAATAGGGGCTTATCTTTCAACTTGTCGAATTTCTTCAAAGCTTTGCTTATGATTTCCACAGGGTCTTCCCTTGCGGCAATGGTGCTTAGGAATTCAAATGCCTCTTTGTTCAATTGGTAGCCTGCTGCAATAGTTAGTTCAACAGCTTTTTGAAGTCTCTCTGAGGCCGCGTTCATATCTTTACTTCCCACCAGTTAGCCTTTTTTGGGATGATGATGAAACCTTCTTTGTTGTCGCCCACGGCCTCCGTTAAATTGAGCAAGTAAAGGTGTGCTGTTAACGCGGCGGTTATGGCATCTATTTCGTGAGGCGTGAGTTTTCGGTCTTCTGGGATCCCCTCTAGTCCTAGGCTTCTGAGGATCTTTTGTATAGCCTTCCAGTCCTTAGCTGGCATATTGAGCGCCTTTCTCGTCGAAGTGGGGTGAACTTCGATTGTTTTTAGTCCTTTTTCAATTATTAACTTATTTAGGTTTGAGGCTCGGAGGGTTAAGGTTTTCATGGCTGGCAAGCCTGGAGGGAAGACGCGGTAGCCCCTTTTTATGAGATCTCTGTCGGCTTTTCTGAATATGGCTCTTTCCGGAAGTGTGAGAGGGGCGTCTATTGCCACAATTGTTGGTTTAGCTCGCGTTAAAACGTCAAGAATTTCGTTGTTCGTGTAAACCAGACAAGTTTCAACTTTTTTGCGTCTTAAAATAGCAAGACCTGTAGGGTTTGTTTCTTTGCCAGCTAAATCTATACCTATTGCGACATTCTCTTTCAATTTCAACACTGTGTCTAAGTTTATATAGATTTATTTCGGTTTTAGACTTGCTGGTCTGTTTAAGCTTCGGTGATTAGATGGGCGTCCTTCGCAAGATTCAGCGCACTCCAAGTGGCACCTTCTTTGTGTGTCTGCCTAAGGAATGGGCTCAACGTTATGGCTTGAAACAGGGGGCTGTTGTGGCCGTAAGCGAAACTAGCGATGGCAAGCTTCTTATAGACCCAGAGCACAGTGCAGCCCCCTCCCCTCGTACAATTGTTTTGAAGCCCAGTCCTTATCTAAGCCGTGAAATCACGGGGAAATATCTATTGGGTTTTGACATCATCAGAGTGGAGGCGAAGGAGAATATTAGCTTTGAAATGCGGGAGGTTGTTAAGAAAACTGTTAGCCGCCTTGTTGGGTTAGAGATCGTTGAAGAAGACTATTCAAAAATCGTTCTGCAATGTTTGCTTGAGCCTTCCAGCTTTCCTCCAGATAAAATCCTTAAAAGGGCTAATTCCATAGCCGCCGGTATGCATAGGGATGTTGTTAACGCGTTAGTCGACGGAGACATTCATAAAGCGAAAAGCGTTATTGCAAGGGATGAAGAGGTTAATAGACTATACTTCCTCCTTGTTAGGATCTTGAGGACTATTATTCAAAATCCAAGTTTAAGTGAAAAATTTGGCGTACAGCCCATTGAATGTTTAGACTACCGTTTGGCTGCAAGTCTAGTTGAAAGCATAGGGGATGAATGTGCACGTGTAGGCTTTAAAGTTGTGGAGTTGAATGGTCGAAGGCTTACTGAGACTTTCAAAAAACTGGTGGTTGACTTCCACGCTTTGCTTTTCGAAGCTCACGAGAACGCCTTGAAGTCCTTCTTTGAAAGGGACATAGCATTAGCTGAAGAAGTGCGTGGTATGAGGGATAAACTTGAAAAGGCTTTGGCAGCTGTGGAGAAAACGGCCAAAGAACAAGATGTGGAGGCCATGCCCCACATTTTGGCGGCCATATCAGCCCTCTACCAGATTTACGAGCACAGCGTAGACATAGCGGACTTAGTCATGCCAAAGAAGTTGCAAACCTAAGGTGAAAAACATGCATCCGCTAAGTGAAGAGCGTCAATATCATATTGGATGCAAAAGAGACGACCTGGCCGAGTACCTCATTATTCCGGGAGACCCGGATCGTATTCAAAAGATAATAAAGTACTGGGATTCCTTTCGGGAAATTTCGTGCCACCGTGAGTTCAGAAGTACTGCTGGTGTTTACAAGGGGGTTCCGGTGTCCGCTCTATCCAGCGGGATTGGTCCCTCTTGCATGGCCATAGTTGTTAATGAGGCAGCTTCGATAGGCGTTCACACTTTTATACAGGTAGGCGCTGTGGAGCCATCCAAGAGAACATTCAATGTGGCGACTTGATTATTTCATCTGCAGCGGTTCGTTTAGACGGTGCAAGCAACTTTTACGTGACGCCAGAGTATCCAGCGGCCGCTAACTATGAGGTTTTAATGGCACTTATTGAGGCGGCTGAAGCTTTAGGCATATCAAATTATCACGTGGGCGTAACCGCCACCACCTCGGATTTCTATGCAGGTCAAAACCGCCCCATAAAGGCCCAGACAAGCAATTTCCTTCCCACGTTGCAAAGGGCTAGTGTTCTCAACTTTGAAATGGAGGCAGCCACACTTTTCACTTTGGCGAGTCTATACGGGTTAAGGGCTGGGGCTGTATGCGCTGTATACGCCAACAGATGCACCGGCGAGTTTAAACCGGGCAAAGGCGAGGATGACGCCATTAAAGTCGCCAACGAAGCTGTGAAAATTCTACATGAATGGGACGAGAAGAAACGCTTGAAAGGCAAAAGGTGGCTGTATCCCTCACTCCTATAACACAACCCTTTTAGAAGCGGACTCCAAAATTACCTTGAAACAAGCCGGGGTGGCGGAGTGGTTAACGCGCTGGCCTCGAGATCCACCCCACACTAAAAGGGGCTGGAAAGCCAGTGGGCCTACCGGCCCGCAGGGGTTCAAATCCCCTCCCCGGCGCCAATTTGCAGCCGCAGTTTCACCAGTGTTAGTTTGGCTTCTGTTTAATCCGCGGCTTTGGCGGTTTTGTGGTAGGGTTTTTATATGGAAGGGACTGATTCCAATCAGTTTGTAAAAGGAAGGCGGAGTTCGAGGGTTAGCTATGGAATGGTTTTATGTAGCGCCTATAGCTGGTTTAGCTGCGGTGAGTTTGGCGAGCTACCTCTACAAGTATGTTAAGAGCCAGGAGAGCGGCACGGAGAGGATGCGGGAGATAGCCAACGCCATTAAAGAGGGTGCCAGGGCTTATTTGAGAAGGCAAAACATGACGTTGGCCGTATTCGTTGTGGTTATGGCGTTGATCTTGGGAGTACTTTACACGTTTTATGAAAACGCCTCATTTGGGCTAAGCATGTCTGTTGCCTACATCTTTGGCTCTGTATGCACAACTATTGCTGCATATGTTGGAATGATGGCGGCCGTGGAAGCCAACGTTAGAACAGCTAACGCGTCAAAGGAAGGGCTGAAAAAAGCGTTTCCAGTAGCCTTTTTCGGCGGCGCGGTTATGGGTCTGTTTATTGTCGGTTTGGCCCTCTTAGGAATTAGTTTGCTCTACTACCTTTATAGCACGATTCTGCCACCCCTCATGGGCTGGACACCAAGTGAAGCCCCGGTTAAAGCTGCAAACGTGGTTTTAGGCTTTAGCTTTGGAGCAAGCGCCCTAGCGCTTTTCGCAAAGGCGGGCGGCGGAATATACACTAAAACGGCAGATATCAGCGCTGACCTCGTTGGAAAGGTTGAGCTTGGGATTCCGGAGGATGACCCGAGAAACCCGGCGGTTATAGCAGACAATGTTGGAGACAACGTGGGTGACGTTGCAGGAATGGGCGCCGACTTGACAGACTCATATATAGCCAGCATTGTGGCCGCGATGATAATTGGTGCAACAACAGGCATAACTGGCCTTGTAGAGCTTCCCTTACTAATCTCTGCAGTTGGACTATTCGCCTCGATAATAGGCGCTTTTGTCGTTAAACTAAGTATAAAAGGCAACCCTGGTGCAGCGCTTAACAGGGGGTCTTTTGCCACATGGACAATATTTGCGGTTTTCTTGTTCATCGTCACTTACTTCTCTGGGTTGCCGGATGATCAATGGCTTGGGGTGTTTTTGCCGACAGTTGCGGGATTAGTGGCTGGTGTGATAATAGGAATAACCTCCGACTACTTTACTTCCATTGACAGAATGCCGGCACAGAAGGTGGCGAAAGCTTCAATGACAGGTGCGGCGATAAACATTCTAACAGGCTTTTCTTATGGTGTTGTGAGCATTGTTCCACCAATAATCGGCATTTGCGCTGCCACCGTTGCAGCATGGTTTTTGGCTGACAAGTTTGGTGTCCCACCATTGTACGGCATTGCTATAGCGGCCGTTGGCATGCTCGCCACGGTAGGAATGACAATATCCGCCGACGCCTATGGGCCGGTCTCCGATAATGCAAAAGGCATCGCGGAACAGTCTGGTTTAGGCGAAGAAGTCATCGAGGTTGCGGACAGATTAGACGCGGCAGGCAATACTACAAAGGCTATAACAAAAGGCTTTGCTATAGGAGCAGCAGCCCTAACGGTACTTGCGTTGTTTGGCGCCTATAAAGAGCTCGTTGAGCATGTGCTTGTAAACCTTGGACGTGTGCCGCCAAATTATACCATGTCCTTAAATCTAATGGATCCAAAAATTGTTGCTGGACTTTTCTTAGGTGGAATGATGCCCCCATTGCTTTCAGCGCTTTTAATATTGGCTGTTGGGAAAAACGCCGAAAGAATGGTTGAGGAGGTTAGACGCCAGTTTAAGGAAATTCCGGGGCTTATGGAAGGCAAGGCGAAACCTGACTATGCTAGATGTGTTGACATAGCAACAAAAGGCGCCCTTAAAGAGCTTGTTCTGCCATGTCTCTTAGCTATAATTGTCCCAGTTCTAACCATGATAGTGTTGGGCAAAGAGGCTTTGGCTGGCTTCCTAGCCGGAAGCATAGTTACGGGCATAATCTTCGCATTGTTTATGGCTAATGCTGGCGGCGTATGGGACAACGCCAAAAAATACATAGAATCCGGGGCTTATGGCGGAAAGGGCTCAGAAGCCCACAGGGCAGCTGTGACAGGCGACACTGTTGGAGACCCATTCAAGGACACGGCTGGACCTTCGCTGAACACTATGATCACGGTGATGTCGCTGGTGGCTGAGGTTTTCGCACCACTGATTCTTTTATTACTTGCTTAAACCTCTCTCTTTTTATGATCTGAGACTCAAAAGGGAAGCAGAGAATTTTCGGTCTCATGAGCACCGTGTGACTCGGCAGTCCAATGGATTGGACAATCGCAATAGTTGCATCTATGTCTGGCCTGTTTATCCTGCCAGAGATTTCCTATGGCAGAAAGATTTGGAAATGGACCTAAACTTTCAAGACCAATTTTACAGCTTTGCTTTATGGGTATATTCGTGTTATTGTTCTTGGAAACGGTATTGCCTCACGGATGTGTTTAAGTTTGCAAATCCACATGACTGTCCGCTCTATTCCAAGCCCAAACCCTGAATGTGGCACTGAGCCATATCGTCGTAGGTCCAAATACCATTCGTAGGCTTGTTTTGGCAAGCCGAACTCTTCTATGCGTTTTTCTAAAAGCTTTAAGTCGTGTATGCGTTGGCTTCCGCCAATAATTTCGCCGTAGCCTTCAGGCGCCATTAGATCGGCGCATAAAACTACTTCCGGGTTTTCTGGGTCTGGCTGCATGTAAAAGGCTTTAGCCTTAGCCGGGTATCTGTGGACGAAGACGGGTTTTTCAAACTGGAGGGAAATGTATCGTTCATGGGGCGCCCCGAGGTCTTCGCCCCACTCGATTTGAAAGCCAGCCTTCTGCAGCATGTCTATGGCTTCAGTGTAGCTTATCCTTTCGAAGGGTGGCTCAACCTTCTGGAGGGGCTTTATGTCTCGCTTTAGAGTTTCAAGTTCCCTGCGCCGTTTCTCTAAGACTGTTTTAACAATGTATGTAACCATTTCCTCTTGGACTTTCAAGTTTTCCTCGAATTCGCAGAAAGCCATTTCCGGCTCAACCATCCAGAACTCCGTCAAATGCCTCGGCGTTTTGGATTTCTCAGCCCTAAAAGTCGGCCCGAAACAGTACACTTTGCCAAAGGCGGCTATTGTTGCCTCTACATAAAGCTGTCCACTCTGGGTTAGGTAGGCTTTCTCCCCAAAATATGGCACTTCAAAGAGGGTTGTTGTTCCTTCGACGGCCGTCGGCGTCAAAATGGGGGCGTCTGTTAGGACAAAACCTCTGCCGTCCAAAAAATCCCTACAGGCTTTGATAACTTCAGCTCTAATTCTCAAAATTGCCGTTTGTCTCGGACTTCTAATCCATAACTGTCTGTGTTTGAGCAGAAAATCTACACCATGCTCTTTCTTGGCTAACGGATAATCTCCCTTAGCCAAATGAACAACATGCAAATCCTTAACCCGAACTTCATAACCTCCCGGAGCCCTTTTGTCCTCCTTCACAATCCCCCTAATTATGATTGAAGATTCTTGCGTTAAATCGTCTGCCTCCCTAAAGACTTTCTCGCTGACCTCGTCTTTGTGGATTGTAGCTTGTATAAAGCCCGTGCCGTCTCTAACTATGAGGAACTGCACCCCGCCGCTGGATCTCTTCGTTACGAGCCAACCTTTTATTTCGACTTCGTTGTCTGTTAGCTTGCCGTCTAAAATGTCACTTACACTCACATGTCGTTCCTCCCTTTTAAAACGGTCGAGGGGCTGTTAATCTTTAGACTGAGCGTTATAAGAAGTTTTAGCCGTGTTAAAACGGCCACCTAACACCTTTATACCCGGATAATATGCCTTAATTTTCCTGTTTTAAATGTTTTGGCTTAAACCCCCACAACCCTAAATCCTTTTCGTCTGTTTCTTGAGCGTAATGCATGCTTCTGGGAAGGCTTAAAGCTCTAAGATTTCTGCGCTCGCATAACAAGCGTGCCAACAACAAACTCCACGATAGCCACGCTTGCTGGTATGTCTTGCTAGACGTGAAGCTCACCAGAGACTTCCAAGTAGGAAAGCAACCAAGCCTGTGAGGAACCAGCCAAGCACTTGGCTTTTCACCTGTCTAGCTTTCTCCCTTGAAGGATTCTTCAACAGCATTATCGAAGATGCGATAAGCCCCCCGTCTGTTATGATTACCACAGGTATAAACCAGAAGGAAACAAGGTTCCAGAGGGGCGGTAAGGGTGTAAGCGCCACTGCCAGCAAATAAAATGTTGCAGCAATAACCGCTGCTTTTCTCTCCCCATATAAAACTGCAAGCGTCTTAACGTTCTTAGCCTTATCCCCTTGAACATCCGCTATTCCCTTTGTTATTTCCCTCCCAGTGTTTGAAAGGAAGACCATGGCTACAAAAATCCAAAGAGTGCTCTTCACAGCGCCGGACAACGCCAAACTTCCATAAATAAATGGTGCTGAGACACAAGCGCTCACCATAAGGTTTCCAAGAAACCCAGTCCTCTTCCCGAAAGAGACGTAACTCACTGATATAAGCCAGAAAATTAATGCTGTCGCGAGGCAGTAATTCATTACTCTTGGATTCGTTAGAACTGCTGTAAGGAGACCTAAAACAGACAAAAATCCGGCGAAAGCCAACGCTTCTTTAGGTTTAATCAAGCCGCTTGGAATTGGACGTGTAGGTTCGTTTATGGCGTCTATCTCCTTATCATAGTAATCGTTTATAGCCATGGAAGCCGCCGTTAACAGAAATCCTGTCAAAAGGCCGTAAATCAAACTGGGCAAAACACCGCTCGAAAAAACGCCGGTGTCTGAGAGCACAGCACCCACAATTACAGCAAATCCCATCATGAAGCAGTTTATAGGGCGCATCAAACGCAGATAGCCTACAAGTTTCTTCACCATGTTCACACACAAGATTAGCTTTCTCTAAAAGGTTTATTTGCATTAGATGTAGATAAAATCGTAATCCCTGGTGAATCCTTTTGGCTAATAGCTACGGACCGGAAAAGCTGACAGTGAAAATTCAGTGAGTGGGAAAACACTTTCTTTCGCCGCCGTAGACAGCTCCAGAAATTGAGGCGTGGGTTCAGGGCGAAAGCTTTGAGTCCATAGGGCGGCGAAAGAAATAGTACAGAAAATCAGGCAAGGAAAAATGGAGGTTGAGGGGACAGTTTTAATTGGTAGACGTTGCGAAGTAGGCGATGGTACACACATAGCTAACTCGTGCATCGACAACTTCACAAAGGTTGGACGCGATGTTTTAAAGAAAAATCCGCAGTCTTGGATGGCCCATCATAAGGACGGAGCAGGGATAAAAGACAGCATCATAGGCGGGCGTGTGACTATAAATTCAAGTTTCAAAAAACAACGAGGATTTGGAGCTTCTCGTAATTGCTGACGACGTTGTAGTGAGGAGGGGTCTTTTTGAAGACGACAAAAGTCCACTTACATCAGCGCGTGGGCGGGGCTTTCGAAAAACAGACGATAGCTTCCAGTGTAGCCTTTAGGTTTAAGCCTTAAACCATTTGAATATGAGGTATCTTACTTTTACCCTCTCAAGGTCAGGCACTGCAACTATAAACCTCTTGCGGACGGTTGTTGCCAACCTACCTGCTTTAACGATCTCGGTGGCCGTTAGCTCAGACTCTCCCTTCTTCACGGACACCATGTAGGGAGCATGTTCCAGCCCGGGTCCATACTTGTAGACTGCAAAGTCGCATCCAAACTTTATGCCCGGGGTAACTATTAACCCCTTTTCGCGGAGATCGCGGTAAACCGCATACTTCTCGTCGAACTCATCGTAGAGTGTTCTTGCCTTTTGCCAGAGCTTCCTTAAAGAAACCTTCCGTTTGCTTTCTCCCTCATACACGGTTATGATTCCTTTCTCGGCGAGGTACAATCCTTCCATCAAGTCTAACACCAATGGCACGTTAAACTCTGGAACTTTCGGCTTGGGGATGCCCAAGGGTTTACCATAAAAGCCCATTTTATATAGTTCTGAACCATCTTCCGGGTTCCAGACAACCAAAAAATTTTCAATGAACTCGACTGGTATCCTCCTCGGCACTTCAAGTTCACCTTACATTATGAGGGATAATATAAGGGCTGCTTCCACAGCGTCCTCGGCTTTATCTGCTGAGTCTTCCAAAAGCTGTAGTATGTCTCTTAATAGAAGGAGGGCTCGAATTTCAAGCTTGCTGTTTAGAAGCTTTATCTCTAACGTTCGGTAGAGTTCGTCAACTTCCCTTTCAGCCGCTTCAACCTCGCCGGCTTTCTCTGCAACTTTTTCTGAGCTGTACGATAGAACCATTAAAGTTTCCCTAAGCTTTATCACAGTTTCCAAGACTGCTTCTGAAAGTTTCAGAAAGTCTTTTTTAATTTCCGTTGGCACTTTCCAGTCATGTTCTATCATCTGCTCGAGGCGGAAGGCTATTCCCTCTGAAAAGTCAGCTATCTCGCTGGTAATGTTAGTGAATCTCAAAAAATCCTCCCTGCTTAAAAGTATGGCGCCGATCTCCGCCAACTCCCTTAAAACAAGACGTCTCGCGCCGTCCACCTCGTCCTTATACGCTCTAATTTCGCTGTACACCTGTTCGGCCTTCTCCTTGTCGTTTTTTATAAAATGGTCGATCATCTGGGGAATCTTTCTGACCAATTCTAAGACCTTCCTTAAATGCTCTTGGCAGGCGTTTAACGCCCTCCGTCTTGCCCGCTCCTCTGTTTCTGCTGGAAGCACCAAGCCTTTTCCCGCCACTTTAGCTGTTATCCTCTATTAATGTGGAAGTGTTAAAAAAGGTAGCGAAGATCACTCCTCAACAGGCTCGCCTAAATCTTCAAAGTCTATCTTGTATCGGAAGTATTTATGCAAAAGATCTGGCAAGCGGGTTATTTTGGTTCGGACTTGTTTCCAAGAGTCCCTATCACGGATTGTGACCGTGTCATCCTTGAGGGTTTCATAGTCTATTGTTATTCCCAGCGGTATGCCGGCTTCGTCGGCTCTTGCATAGCGCCTTCCTATGGAGCCTGTTTCATCGTATTCTGCGACGAAGCCTTCGTCAACGAGCATTTTGTAAACTTGTATAGCTTTCTCTGGCAAACCGTCTTTGCTAACCAACGGGTATACTCCCACTTGTATGGGCGCTATATCCCTTGGGAAACTTAGGATAACTCTGTCATGTTTAACGCGGTAGGCGTATTCAAGTGCCACGTAAACAAGCCTGTCGGAACCGAAACTTGGCTCAACAACGTGAGGTATGAACCGCCTTCCCTGTTCTTTAACATTGCATCTGGTGATCTCAACGTGCTCTGGCAAGATCTTGTATTCACCTAGCATGTAGTAGCCTTTCTCCCTAAACGAAGCTTCAACATCCTCTGGGTTCGCTTCTTCAAGCATTTTTGCGATTTTTTGAGCCGCGTCTTTGAAAAACGGTCCAAGCTTAGCCATTAATGGCTTAATTACTGTTTTTTCCACCTCAACAGGCTTGTCGTATTCTTTGAAAATTTTCATGTCAACACCGCTAAACATCATGTGCCTTTTCAAATCGTAGTCCGTTCTATACGCGTGACCTGAAACCTCAATCCAGCCCCAGCGGTCAACAAAGACTTCTTGGTCAAAGCTTTGGAGAGAATAGTGGGCACGTTCCCATGGAAGCTTTTCTATAAAGCGTTGCTTTTCTGCTGGGACCCCTAATTCAATCAACAATTTTTTCGCTAAGGCCATAAACACAGCCTGCCATGGCGCTTTAATGTACCCCTTATCCAACGCCTCTCTAACGGTAACTTCCACGATTTCTTCTAAGCCGCGGAGTTTGGTTTCAGCTAAAACCAGCCGCAGAGTTTCGTTTTCTAGATCTTTTAAAAGGTAGCAGTTGGGATCTTCTGGGTCGAAGAAGAACTCGATATCTACTATGGTGAACTCTCTTAGCCTTATCAAACCCTGTCTCGGAGATATTTCGTTTCGCAGCGCATGGCCTATCTGCATCACCCCGAAGGGAAGCTTCTCTCGGGCATGTTCGTAAAGACGTTTGAACTCTACGAAAATGTTTTGTGCGGCTTCTGGGCGTCCGTATCCAACGGCCTCCGAATAGGGTCCTATTGTTGTTTTGAACATTGTCAGGAAGTATTTCGGTTCTCCGAAGTTTCCGCTACATTCTGGGCAGCGCACGTCGTATTTGTCTAAGGCCTCTTTAAGTTCCTGTAGGTTAAGTCTCTCAACTTCTGTGTCGCTTAGTTTTGTTTTCTCCCGGAGCAGATGGTCTGCCCTGAAGCGTCTGCCACACTTTAAACACTCAACCATTGGCTCCTTGAAGTTTTCAACATGGCCGGAGGCCTCGAAGACTTTTGATGGCGCTATTATTGGCGCCTCTATTTCCATGATTCCAAGCTTGTTTACAAAGAGCTCCCTCAGCTTCCTTTCGATGTTCTGTTTTAATTTTGCGCCCAAAAAACCATAAGTTACGAAGCCGCCAACCCCTCCATAGATCTCGTAAGACGGCCAGAAGAACCCCCTCCGGCGAGCAAGCTCGCTTATCAATGTGTATTTGTCCGTGGATGCTTTGCTGTTCACCTTTTTCCACCACGCATTTTTGAAATGGCTAAACCCTTTAAGGCTTACCGTATAATAAACCTAAATGTAAGCGGGCCTTCAAGATGCTATTCGGTGTTGGGTTTTGTCTCCAAGTGTTTGGCAACAGTTACGTTTTGGATTCTGCCTTTTTCATCTAAGTCGAATTCCAAAAGCGCTCTTTCCACGGCGTTTCTTTTGCTGTTGAATTCTTCCCCGCATTCTCCGCATTCAATGTCGGCTTCCATCTCAATCACATACCATGAAGCATCCACGTAAAGGCGCCTACATTTTGGGCAGCGCAGAACGCTAACATCCAACCAAGCTTTCATTTCCACCACTTCGCTAAAAGTTCCATGTAGAGCTTTATAAATCAGTATGCGGTTATGTGAAAGACAAAGTGGTGCGTACTTTGTCGAGCATAAAAGTAGCTCTGGTTGGCGTTGGAAACTGTGCATCGGCCCTAGTTCAAGGTCTATACTATTATGGGCAACTAAGAGATGATGACTTTGTTGGGCTGCGACATCCTATTCTCGGAGGATACCGGCCTAGAGACGTGCAAATAGTTGCAGCATTCGACATTGACAGCAGAAAGGTTGGAAGAGACTTAGCCGAAGCCATTTTTGCCCCTCCCAACTCTGTCCACAAATTTGTTGAAGTGCCGTCCACGGGAGTGGTAGTACATAAGGGGCCTGTTCTGGACGGGGTTGGTGAATACACGAGAAACTTAATTCTGGTTAGCGATTCGCCAGAAGTTGACGTTGCGAAGATTTTGAGGGAAAGCGGGGCCGAGATCGTTGTTAATTTGCTTCCAAGCGGCGCTGTTAAAGCCTCAGAGTGGTACGCTGGCCAAGCATTAAAAGCCGGATGTGCCTTTGTAAATGCCACACCAACATTCATTGCAAGCAAATCTGAGTGGGCAAGACGTTTCGAAGACGCTGGCTTGCCCCTGGTTGGCGACGACCTTGTTGATCAAGTGGGCGCCACAACTCTCCATAAAACTTTGTTGCAGCTGCTTTCAAAGCATGGTGTCCGCGTAACCGAAACATATCAGCTTGACGTTGGGGGTGGTGCCGAATCCCTTGATACCTTTGAGCGAACAAGAGACCTGAAAAGGATGGTTAAAACCGAAACCGTGAAGGCTGCCCTACCATACGAGGCTGAAGTTGTTGCAGGCTCAACAGATTACGTGGATTTCCTCCAAAATAGGCGTGACAGCTTCTTCTGGATAAGAGGGGTATATTTTTGCGGTGCCCAGTTTCAAATCGACATAAAACTTTCAACAATGGACGGCCCGAACGCGTTTTCACCACTACTTGACGTGATAAGGGCTGTGAAAGTGGCCTTAAACCGCAAGATGAGGGGCGCTGTATTACCCATATGCGTCTACGCCTTCAAGCACCCGCCGCAACTATTGTCGCTGGAAACTGCTGAAAAAATCTTCGAAGAGTTTATTACTGTTGTCGGATAGTTAACATTTTATAACTATCCGTTCAACCTCGGCCTTTAGGGCTTCATGGTGGCTTTCGCCGCCAACGGTGGGGGACGGCACATTGGGGGTTTTGCAGCTGTGTTCCAAGCGGCTACAATATGCTTATCCGCTTGGAAGCCACATCTCTTACACTTAAACACATGCCCATTCAGCTTATTCAACTCGCCACATATCGGGCGCATCCTAGAGGTATTTCTAGCATTAACGTATACGGGTTTATAACCTCTCTCAGTTGATTTATAGGATATTAAGAGCTGAATCTTTCTAAATGGCATGCTATGTAGTCTTCTGTTCATACTTCTACCGTATTTCATCTTTTCCCTCATGTTCTTCAACTTCTCCATTACGGGCTTAACTTTCTCTCCAACCACTATTTCAGCTATTGTTTTGCTTGCTTTGTGGAGGATAGCATCTACACGCCTCCTCCCTCTTTTAGAATATTTAGCTAGTAGCCTAGCTTTTACCTCCCCTCTTGTCTTCCTCTGAATGCTCTGCCTTTTCTTGAAGGGTATTGTGAGGTGCCCCTTGTGTGTGGCAATTTTAAGGCTTCCCCAGTTGAACTAGAAGAGATGGGTATCGTCGAGGAGGATTGCTTTCAACCGTTCTATCGATGGAGACTTGATATTACTCCTTCTCCTTGAAAGCCTCCTATACGATTTGTACATTCCTAAAGCCAATGTTATAAATGTAGTGTGATGGACAATCCCTAAATTTCCCCCTCAATTCTCCATAGATTGATCCATGTAACCTCTTCCTAGACGTTATGTTCATGCTTATTGCACTTTTCAAACACTCTTCAACCATACTTCTGTAGGCGGAGAAAAGTTCTTTCAGTATCTTCTTCTGCTCCCCTGTTGGGTCAAGCTTAAATTTACAGGTTTCATTCAGCAATAAGCTGCTTGACGCCCTCCACCACCTTCCCATACTTATGGCTTCTCAGGCCGTAGAGCTTCCCAGCAAAGCTCGTAACTATGGCTATTAAGTCCTCTACTAGTTCTTGGTAAGCGTCTTTAGGCTCTTCCCCATTAACAACCTCAATCCTAACACCATGGGATGAAAAATACCTTTCCAAATAACTGAAGCCAAACCTAGTTAGCCTGTCCTTAAAAGCTACTATTTCCCGCCTCTCAACAAGATCGAAGAGCTTGCTCAACGACTTCCTCTTCTCGTTAAGTCCGCTGGCTACATCTTCCAAAACTGCAACAACCTCGTATCCCCTTGATTTGGCGTAGTCCAGCAGGCTTTGCCTCTGCCTTTCCAAACCACCTTTCTGCTTTTGAGAAACCCTTACATAAATTACCGCTTTCCTTGATACATCAGGCTTAACAAATCCCATTAAACGCTCAAGCTCGCTTTCAGGTATCGTTCTTCTACCGCCAACAGTTCTGACAACCATTATCTTCCCCTGTTTATCCCACTTCCTGAGCGTATTGGGATGTATTCCCAACCTTCTACGGGCCTCTTGAAGCGTCAGTAACCTTTCAGGCATCGTTTAAAGAATTGTTAAAAAGAATTATATAAAGTAACTATTCAGGAACTGCCGTGCTACCCAAAACTCTAGATTTCGCCAAATAAACTCTGCAGTTCCGTGACGATTTTTTCCTTTGTCCCAACCCTTGTCAAGGCCTCTTTTATCTTAGATATTGTTTCGACAGGTGTAGGGTCGATTCCTCGCAGTATTGCCAAATAAACGCTTGTAAAATCTCCAATTAAAATTGTTGACAAGATTTTCGCAAGTCTTCCTTTTCCCACACTCCAAACTTCGTGGACATCTACTCCTTTGTCTATAAGAATTTCCCTTGTGGCCTCTATATGACTTCTCGCCTCAATGGGTTCATCCTTGTCCCGTAGAAGCACCGCAGAAAAGGCTTCTACATTTTTCGCCTTTTCCCAACCGACAATTTCGTTATGGTTTAACTCTGGAAAGCTGTTCCAAAAAGCTGGTATTTTACTGTTTTCGTTGAACTGTTGCTTAAAGCGTCGTGCCACAGAACTGTAAAAACCAAAACCGTAAACGACGGGAATTTTGCCGTTAATTTTCGCAGCCAAATCCTTTGAGGGGTTTTCTTTTATAGGAATTTTGGGAGAGTTTTTGCTGCAAACATGCTCGAGTACGGATATCGCTTCAGAAACTTCTTCGCGCAAATTTGACATTAAGCCCAGTTTCTCCAGCATCGCCAGTATGGGCATCAGCATGTAGGGTAAGGCTGCCCTTGGGGGGATTCCTCCGGGAATCCTTATGGTTTGAATTTTCAATTCGTCTGCAATTTTCAAGAGAAAACCATTAGAGCTGGCGCAGAAGATCATACACCTTTTCTTTATGGCGTCAAGGAAACAGTTCAACGTTTCTTCCGTTTCTCCAGAATAGCTAATTATAAAAGTCAGAGTTTCCTCGTCAGCGTATACTGGAAGCCTATAGTCCCTACAAATTTCCATCGGGACTGGAACTGTATCCCGCGCCCAGTCCTTAACAAGTTCACCGGCAATAGCGGAACCGCCCATGCCAGCTACTATGATTTTGTTGGGCTTCGGATATTTCGCCTTAATTTGCCAGGCTTTTTCGGCAGCCTCTCTATAAAGGCTTGGGGCATTTACGCAGAAGGATAGCATTTTTCCCTTGTCTATTTCCCTGATTTTTGCCGGGTTGTCCAAAATTTCTTGTGACAACAATTTGACCCTCGCCTATTTTAAGAAGCGTTTCACTTTTAGCTTTTAGGAAGCAGCTAACTTATTTAATGATCGATCTGCTCTATTCCTAATGCTGGTGGAGGATTGGAACGCAAGAAAATTTCGATGGCGATTCCTTCATCCGTAATTTCCGATGTTCCCCATTTGAGGGAGAAAACGGCTAAAATCGGTTTAATAGGGCGGGCTGCTGCGATTTTCGGGATTGACGAAATAATAGTTTACCACGACCTGTCTAGTTCTAACTTTAAAGCTGAAGCTGACTTAATAGCCAATGTTCTCCGTTACATGGAAACCCCCCAATACCTTCGAAAGAGGATTTTCAGGTTAAGGCCAGAACTTCGCTATGTTGGTATTCTGCCCCCGTTGAGAACCCCTCACCACCCCATAACGAAAAGGGCAGCTGACTTGAGAGTTGGCGAATACCGGGAGGGCGTCGTTATAGCCGAGACCAAAAAAGGGGTTCTTGTGGACATAGGCGTCGAAAAACCAGCCCTAGTGGCACAGGTGCGTCTCCCGTTGGGTGAAAGAGTAACCGTAAAAATTGAGAATGTTAACGGGAAGTTGACAGCGAAACTCGCAGATCCCGAAGCACTTCCTTATTATTGGGGTTATAAAGTGACGGTTTGGGAATACTCGTTCGGCAACCTAGCGAAAAGCAAACGCTTCGACTTGAAAATTGCCACTTCAAAGTATGGCAAAGTGTTCACGGCTATTATGGGTGCTGTTGCCGAAAGGTGGGCGAAGGCTAAAGCTGTGCTCATTGGTTTTGGGGCGCCCGACGCCGGATTATACGAAATCGTTAAGAGGGAAGGCCTAACCCTTGATGAGGTTGTTGATTTTGTTGTGAACACCATTCCGGGGCAACGAACTGAAACCGTTAGGACTGAGGAAGCAGTTATAGCGTCTCTCGCAGTTTTCAACTGCTTTTTAAGCCTTTAAGTTTAAATGCTTCTTTTCCCTAGATTGGCTTATGAACTTTGACGTTGTAATGCCTGTAACCCTTTTTGCGGTCACCGTGTTCGCCGTTTTATCGAGTGAAAAAGTTGAAAGGAAGCTTAAAGCGGTTTTTGAGGATAGAACGTTCAGAGCTAGAGACGCTGTCTTGCTTGTGGCGACTATAAGTGTTGCTGTTTGTTTAATCACCATGGTTCCTCAAACGGCTCTGATGACCATTTTCCTATTCGCTTATTCGCTGCTGCTTTTCATTTTCACCTACATTTTTTCTGACATGGGAAAGGTTCAAGCTGAACTTTTTTGTCTAGCATTCGCCATAATCAGTTTCGCCGCCGGAACAGCCAGCCTTTACTACTCGATTTTTACGGACATACACATAGCTTACGGCGCCCTAGCTCTGTACGGACTATGTTTTTCCGCTTTCATGGCACTTGTTTATGAGGAACAGAGAAGCCACGCAAGGGAACGCTGGTATCTGGCTGTTCTGCCTTCCATCCTTTTCGTGATATTATACGTATTCTTCAGCAAAACTGCGATATGGTTTCCCTATCTGCTAAATTTATATGGACTTGTTTTTGCAGTTCTGGTAATCCTTTACTTTGGAAGTCTCTTCACGTGGAAAACCTCAGTACTCTTCGCCGGTTTATTGACGGTTGCAGACGTAGTTCTTGTCCTGATAACTCGAAGCATGGTTTCAGCGGCAACCTACGTGTCCAGTTTGAGGCTTCCAGTTCTTGTTGTTTTACCCACTTTTCCGCAGGTGGGGGCCATAGGCCTAGGTTTGGGGGACTTCTTTTTCGCCGGCCTTCTCGCCATACAAACTCACAAGAAATTTGGGAGAAATGTTGCATTTTCGTCATCTGCGGCTATGGCCGTCTCATTCTTCATTTTTGAAGCGTTGATGCTAAGCTTTGGGATAAGCGCCTTTCCGGGAACCTTAATGATTGCATGTGGCTGGCTTTTAACCGTGCCCATTAAATTCTTGCGGGATAAAACCGAAGTCTCTAGAGATCCTCCTCTGTGACAATTTTGATCCCGTGTTTTTTGAGCAGGGTTGCTGTTACCCCCTCGCCTTTTCTGGTTTTTCCAGAGAAGGTTCCGTCATAAATTCTTCCAAATCCGCAAGAGGGACTCCCCTGTTTCATTACGGCTTCGCTGATATTGAAAAGCTTGGCTATCCTCAGCGTTTCTTTAGCCCCACGAATAAAGTTTTCGGTTACATCTCTGCCAGATATCGTGAAGACTCTGTTTCCAACGATTTCCGCTGGCTCCCTCGGAGTCGGCAAGCCTCCAAGCTGTTCCGGGCAAACTGGGATTAGAACTTCGCTTCTGAGTAGTGAAACAACTTTTTTGTTTAAGGCGCTTTTCCCATTATACCTACACTTCACTCCCAACA
>Ga0209225_1000501_pt1 | contig 44674 bp, 50 predicted proteins | sample WasSprMetagenome_FD_184732 | JGI IMG/M metagenome (GOLD analysis project Ga0209225, IMG submission 184732) | Sulfidic aquatic microbial communities from Washburn Spring, Yellowstone National Park, USA - WS (SPAdes) (version 3) | ecosystem: Environmental > Aquatic > Thermal springs > Hot (42-90C)... | reverse complement strand
ATTCTTTTGCTTTTCTTACCAAAGAAAGATGAGCTTCATGTAAAAATCCCATAGTAGGAACAAAAGATATTTTATACTCCTTTCTTTTCCAAAGATTACTAATTTCTTTCATTTTAGAAATTTCTTTTACAACTTCCATTTTTATATCTCAAGTTGTTTATAAGGCTTTAAAAGATTTTCTAAATTTTCTATAAAAAGTTTTTTTAAATCTTCTTCTTTCTTCAAAATATTACCACTTTCATCACTTTCTATTTTTTCTTTTAAAGCACCTCTAACCCATTTTTTAATAATCAATTTTTTAAATCCCTGATAATTCTCTATAAGGTGAAAATTAAGATAAGTATCTTCATTTAATTTTAAGTATAACTCACCTTCAAAAATTTCAAAAGGTTTTATTTTAGTAGGATAAACAAATTTTTTAATTATATCATAGAGCTTTTTTTGAGAATTTAAAATAAAAACTTTCTGTCCATTCTTAGTATACTTCAAAAGTTCTAATAAATCCTTATTATCTAAAGCTATACAACCTTTGGTCCAATGATAATTTTTATAGAGTTTACCATTTTTTTTCTCCCACTTAAAGGCTCCTCCTCCGTGAATACCGATTCTTCCCCCAAGTAAATTATCTTCTACAATTTTATTATTTTCAAGCATTTTCATCCATTTTATAAATTTTTCCTTTTCTATTATTCCCTTATAATAAGCTAAAGCTAAATCATTTAGATTGGGATAGTTAAGTTCAAGAAAATATTTATACTCCTCTGAGGCTTTTATATTAACTATTTTAAAAATGCCTTCTGGAGTCAAAAAATCTCCCCTTTTTTCCTTGGGAAGTGTGCTTTCCAGACCAAGTCCTATTTCATATTCCGCTATTATTTTTTCTTTTTCTTTAATTTCCAAAGTTTTTCTGCTTTTATCAATGAGAATAATAGTTTCTGCTTTTGAAAAAGAAAATAAAAAAATTATTAAATAAAAAAGAAGAAGGGCTAAAAATTTCCTCATTTTTATCTTGACTTTTGAGATTTTAGAAATATTATAAAGCCTGATGGAAGTAATTACAATAAAGTCAAGCAAAAAAGAAGAGTTGATAGATATAACTCAAGAAATTGAAAGGGCATTACCTTCCAAGGATGGGATTTGTATTATATATGTTCCTCATACCACAGCAGGAGTAATTGTAAATGAAGGGGCTGACCCTGCAGTTAAGGAGGACATTTTAAATATTTTTGATAAAATGGCGCCTCAAAATTTTAGCTATAAGCATCTTGAAGGAAATTCTCCTGGACATATAAAATCAAGTCTTACAGGACCTTCTTTAATTTTAATTGTAGAAAAGGGTAAACTTATTCTTGGGACCTGGCAGAGAGTATTTTTTGCAGAATATGATGGTCCAAGAACAAGAAAAGTATATATAAAATTTATAGAAGGGTAGACCTATAAAGTCAAAATTTTTAATTCTTTTTATAATTTTAAATTTAATTTTATTTTCCTGCAGAGCTCAAAAAGAATATTATTCAGAAAAAGCCGCCTCTCATAAGGAGGTTGCTAAAATTTACATCAAGGAAAATAGATATACTGAAGCTTTAAATGAACTTGAGTTAGCTAAAAGCGCCAATAAATGCGATCCAGAAATATATAATCTTCTTGGACTTGTTTATATGGGAAAAAATGAATATTTAAAAGCTGAAGAAAATTTAAAGGAAGCTATTAGATTAGATCCTAATTTTTCCGAAGTTTATAATAATTTAGGTTCTCTTCAAATGCTACAAGGGAAATATAAAGAAGCTATAGAGTATTTTAATAAGGCTCTTAAAAATCCCTATTATGTGAATTCTTTTATTGCTCGTACCAATCTTGGCTGGGCTTATTATCAACTTAAAGATAAGGATAAAGCTATATCTATTCTTCTTGAAGCCTTTAGAGAAAATCCTCGCTATCCTAAAACTTTAATTTATTTAGGACTGATATATTTAAATGAAGGAGATCTTAATTCAGCAGAATTTTATTTTCAGCAAGCTTTAAAATTAGACAAAACCTCTGGAGAAGCAAGATACTATCTTGGAGAAATTTATTTTAAAAAGGGAGATAAAGAAAAGGCAGAGGAATTATGGCAATCTATAATTTATTTGAGTCCAGATAGTGAATGGGCAAATAAAGCAACGCAGAGGATCTTTTTATTAAAAAAGACTTTTTAAGCCTTAAAAGTAAGTACTCTCTTTTTTAACTCTTCTCCTTTTTCTTTATAGACCTCTAAACGATTTAAAGCCCTAAGTAAGGCTTTTAAACTTGCAATTACTATATCTCCATCTTTTCCAAGACCTGCAGTTCTTAATCCCTTTTCATCTTCAATAATCAAACCACAAACACCTTCTGCTGATGTTCCTCCAGTAAGAGCACTTATATGAAAATCTATAAGATTTAAAAACTCTTTCCCTTCTCTCTTATCAAAGGAGTAACCTAAAGCTTCTGCTACTGCTTTATAAGCTGCATCAATAGGACCAACTCCAAGTCCAATTGAAACTTTTTTCCCTTCTCTTTTGTCCTCTATTTCTACTTGAGCAATAGGCTTTAAGGAACCACTATAAACGCTTATAACCTGTGAAGAAACAAGATAATATCTATATTCCTTTTCTAAAAATAAATCTATAAGGATACCTTCCAGATATTCGTCATCTATCTTTTTAAGCACATCCTTTATTTCGGTACGAAATTTTTCAAAAATTTGGCTTAATACTTCATCATCAAATTGCCAGCCTTTACTTCTCAATTTAAATCCTATAGCATGTCTTCCAGAGTGTTTCCCAAGAACAATAGCTGAACCTGTCCATCCTACATCTTCTGGATTAATAATTTCGTAAGTTGATCTTTCACAAATTATTCCATGTTGATGAATACCAGACTCGTGAGCAAAGGCATTAGCTCCTACAACGGCTTTGTTAGGTTGGACAAACATTCCAGTATATTTAGAAACAAGCTGACTTGTAGGAACAATATTTTTTGTGTTTATATTAATTTGAAGAGGATATCCTAACTTTTTTTCAAAAAAATCTTTTCTTGTTTTAAGAGTCATAATAATTTCTTCTAAAGCAGCATTCCCTGCTCTTTCCCCAATCCCATTAATGGTTCCTTCTACTTGAGTTGCTCCTGCTAAAATAGCTGAAAGTGAATTAGCAACTGCTAAACCAAGATCATTATGGCAATGAACTGAAATCCTTAAGCTACCATTTTTGAGTGCTTCTTCATACCCTGCAGAAATAAGCCTTTCTATTAAAAATTTAATAAGATTATAGTATTCATGGGGAACTGTATATCCCACTGTATCAGGAATATTGATAGTTTTTGCTCCTACCTTAACTGCTTCTAAAATAACCTTAGCTAAATATTCCCAATCACTGCGGGTAGCATCTTCAGCTGAAAATTCTACATCTGGACAAAAAGAAAGGGCATATTTAACTGCTTCTTTTGCAATTTCTAAAACTTCTTCCCTGCTTTTTTTAAGTTTATATTTTAAGTGAATATCTGAAGTAGCAATAAAGGTATGTATTCTCGGAGATTCAGCTCCTTTTAAAGCCTCCCAAGCAATCTCTATATCTTTTTTATTAGCTCTTGCAAGTGCAGCAATAGTTACTCCTTTAATTTCTTTGGCAAGAGTTTTTACTGCCTCAAAATCTCCAGGTGAGGTAATAGGAAACCCTCCTTCAATAACGTCTATGCCAAGTTCTGAAAGAGCTCTCCCTATTTCTATTTTTTGCTTTAAATCCAAAGAAACACCAGGAGACTGCTCCCCATCTCTTAAAGTGGTATCAAAAAAAATTATTCTTGGATTCAAAGTATACCTCCTTAAACTATTATTTTAAAAAAATTTTAACCTATTTTTTGGACTTTGCCAATTAATCATAAAGACTTGCAAAAATTAAAATTTGAGATTTACTGAAATTAATAACCTATAAAGGGGGTTAAAGTAATGATTATTATTATGGAAGCTCACATTACTAAAGAAAGCCCTGAATTTCAATCTTTAATGACTTATTTAGAACGATTCCCTCACTTACAAATAAAGGTTATGGAACACAAAGGAGTTACTCGAAACCTTCTTGAAATTCATCTCATAGGAGAAGACTACATGGTTTCTCAAGAAGAAATAGAAAGTTTGCCAGGTGTTGAGAGAGCTATAAGAGTAACAGCTAAATATAGATTAATTGGAAGACATGGTTTACTAAGCGATCTGGGATTTGAATATAAGGGGATCCAATTTAATCAAGATTCCTTTCACATCTTTGCTGGTCTTTGTGCAGTTGATACTTATGAAAATGTGGAAAAAGTTTTTAAAGCTTTAAAAGAAAATAATGTATGCTGTACCCGCATGGGAGCTTATAAACCAAGAACTTCCCCCTATGATTTCCAAGGACATGGTAAAGATTGTCTTCCTTGGCTTTTTGATTTAGCAGGAAAATATGGAATTAAAATAATTGTAATGGAAGTCCTTTCTCCTCATCATATAGATGAAATAAAAGAAGCTCTTGAATTAACTGGAAATCCCTGTGGAGTAATTTTACAAATAGGAACAAGAAATGCTCAAAATTTTGAATTATTAAAAGCAGTAGGTAAACAGCAAGATTTCCCGATTTTATATAAAAGAGGATATGGACTTTCTTTAGAAGAAAGTCTTATGGCAGCTGAATATATTGCTTCAGAAGGCAACACTAACATTATTTTTTGTCTAAGAGGAGTAAGAACCCATTTAGGAGATCCTCACAGGAATTTAACTGATTTTGCTCATGTTCCAGTAGTTAAAAGACTTACAAGACTCCCTGTATGTATTGATCCATCTCATCCTATTGGCACAAGGATAAAATCCCCAGATGGGATAAGAGATATTTATCATATTACTGCCCAGGGTATAATAGCTGGTGCTAATGCAGTATTAGTTGAATTCCATCCAGAACCTGATAAAGCACTCTGCGATGGACCACAAGCTATTCCACTTTCTGAACTCCCTATTTACTTAGAGTATGTTTATAGAGTAAGAGAAACCTATTTAGAATTAAAAAAATTAATAAACCAAAAATAAAATTTATTTTTTAATTTTTAAAAGTTTTATTATGCTTTTGGCAAACTCTTCTGCAGCTTGGGGACCAGAAGCGGTAACTATATTACCGTCAACTTCAACTGGTTTTCCTGTATAATGTGCTCCTTTCTCTTCTAAGGTTTTTCCTTCTGAAGCCCATACAGTTGCTTTTTTCCCTTTTAAGACCCCGGCTTCAGCTAAAATTCTTGGAGCAATGCAAATAGCTGCAAGAATTTTGTCTTTATTAACTGCTTCTTTTACTATTTTATGAGCTATAGGATGATTAAAATACTCTTGAGCACCAACTCCTCCTACAAAAATTATAGCATCATATTCATCTACTTTAACCTGATCAATTAAAATTTGAGGTATAACTACAGCACCAAGCATTCCTTTAGATGGTTTTAAGGAAGTTGAAGCTATAACCACACTATAACCCCCTTTTTCAAAAAGTTTTTTAGGAATTAACAATTCCTCATCTCTAAAATTTTGATGAGCAATAATCATTAAAATTTTTTTATTACTTTTAGATAAACCTGTAGAAAAACTAATTGAAATTATAAGAATTATACCTAAAAGAATTTTGTAAATCCTTCTCATTTTAACCCTCCTACAAATAAGTATATATTAAATGATTTATTTCTTTTTTCCAACTGGGATAATATAAAGAGGTTGCTCCTCATTTTTTAGTCCTACGACTTTTTTTACTTCACTATCATAAAAGGCACCAACAGTAACAGCTCCAATTCCAAGTGCTGTTGCCTGTAAAAGTAGATTCTGAGCAGCATGTCCCACTTCAATATGAACATATCTTATACCTCTTTCTCCGTATTTTCTTGTAGTTCTCTCATAAACTGCTGCAATAACAAAATCAACTGCTGCTTTTTTAATCCATGGTTGACCTAAAGCAGCATAGGAAAGTCCCTCTCTTTTATCTCCCTCTTTAATTTTTATAAGTCTATGTTTTAAAGGTTCATATTTGTAAATTCCAGCAGGAAGGTCTTTAACATTTCCAACCACTAAGTATATTTCCAAAGGATATAAAGCACCTGCAGAAGGCGCAGTCCTACCACCTGAAGACCCAGTTATACCTTGCATAGCCCATAAAAGCTGAGAAATTTCCTGCAAACTAAGTGAATGAGAAGAAAATTCTCTAACTGACCTTCTTTCTTTTAAAGTTTCCTCTAATGTCACAGAACCTTTATAATGAGGCTGGGGAAGCTCAATAAAATTTTCCCCATATAAATTAATGCACATAAAACTCAAAAGAAATATAATTTTTAATAAAATTCTATATACTTTTAAAAAATACCACATTTTATAGAAATTTTTTAAACGCCCCCAACGGGATTCGAACCCGTGTCTCTGGCGTGAGAGGCCAGTATCCTGATCCACTAGACGATGGGGGCATTTAAAAGTTTTTTAAAAAAATTATACTATCTTGGAAATTTGTCAATCCATAATCAATTCTCCATATGTTTAAGAAACTGAAAGATCAATTTTATAAGTCTTTTAAATTTTACAAAAAGTAATAGGAAATTTGTTAGAAGAAACCGACCTATTTGGAAAATTTTAAAAAGAAGTAAAATTAAATAAAAAAATTATGATTATAAAATTCTGGTGCTAAAAATAGAAAATATTGTTTTAATGGAAAAAGAAGTAAAAAATAATTATTTTATATAAAGACTTGTAAAAATTAAAAATACTTAAAAAGGAGAAAAAATCATGGTAAACAAAATTTTTTCTAAATTTCAGAATATTATAAATAAAAGCGGGTTAGGGAAAAAAGGAATATTAGCTTTTGATTTAGGAAGTTATTCAATTAAGATAGCTGAGGTTCAAATCATTAAGGATGAACCAATTTTAACCAATTTTATTCAAGGAAGAACCTATAAAAATGTCATTATAAATGGTATCATTAAGGATTTTCAATATTTACTTTCAAATATAAAAAATATTTTAGATGTTTTTAAAGGTAATATTAAAGTGGTCAATCTTTCACTTCCCTATGATCTTGTAATTTTTGATTCTTTTAAAAGTTCATATATCCCTAATGAAGAAGAAATAAAAACTAAAATAAATAATGAAATTCCCTATAATATTAAAGATGTTTATTATAGCTATTATATAATTCCCAAAAAAGATTTTTATCAAATCTTTTATCTTGTAGCTAAAAAAGAAATAATTGACCAATATGAAATTTTTATAAAAACCTTGGAATATCAAGCCAATAATATTGATGCAGATTTTATAAACTTACATAATCTCATAGAAGCAATATATGGAGAAAAAACTAAGATCATTGTGGACTGGGGAGATAGTAAAATTAAATTATTTTTCTGTGAGAAAGTACCTTTATATAGCAGAGAACTCTTCAATTTGGGAATAAAAAATTTAAGAAAAGATATAATTAAGAACTTAAAAGTAGATATTGATACTGCAGAAGCTTTAATAGTAAACCCAGAAAGGGATAACTACTCTGAAGTTAAAAAAATTTATAAAAATTATATTGAAGAAATTCTTGATGAATTAGAAACTACTATAAAATTTGTAACAGGAAAATTTAACCTAACCATTGAAAATATATTTCTGGTTGGAGGAGGAGCAAACATTCCTAATATAAGTGAGATCTTTAATGATTCTTTAAAAATTAATACACAAATAATTGATTTGAAAAAACTTATTAAATTTTCTGATAATTTTGATCCAGATTACATAAAGATAGTTAGTACCCAAGGAGCAATAGCAGTTGCTACTGCAATGAGAGATTTTATCTAAGTTTCTGGTTTTATAAATTTTTTTAATTCTTTATAAATTTCAGGAAGTTTTGCAAAAATGATCACTGCTCTTTTCCAGATATCTGCTTTTATTGCAGGAATTCCTGCTACTTCTTCTCCAGGGGAAATTTCTCCTGTTACACCAGATTTACCTGCTACTTTTGCCCCCCTTCTAATTTTACTATAAGGCGCTACTCCAACTTGCCCTCCAAGCATTACATAATCTTCCAAAACTGCACTTCCTCCAATTGCTGTATGAGAAACAAGAATATTTTCTTTTCCTACTCTTACATTATGTCCTATCTGCACCAAATTATCAATTTTTGTCCCCTTTCCTATAATTGTTTTTCCAAAAACTGCTTTATCAATGGTTGTATTTGCACCTATCTCTACCTCATCTTCTATCTCTACACTTCCAAAATGATAAATTTTTATGTTTTTATATCCTTCTTCTATCTCATCTTGAGCAAAACCAAAGCCATCTGCACCTATCACTACTCCTGCATGAATTATGCAATTTTTACCAATTTTAGTATAAGGATAGATTACTACATTGGGATAAATAATTGTATTTTCTCCAATTTCTGAGTAAGCTCCTATAAAAACACCAGGATAAATTACTACATTTTTCTCTATTTTTGCTCCTTTTTGAATATATACTAAAGGATATATTGCACAAGGCTCTTCTACCTTTACTTCTTCTTCTATAAAAGCATAGCTACTTATACCCCATTTAGGTTCTATCTCTATCTTAAAAAGTTCAGTAAGCTTAGCAAAGGCAACTCTCACATTTTTTACTTCTATAGCTGTTTTTTGAGGAAAATACTTTGCAAATCCCTCTGGACACAATACTGCCTTAGCTTTTGACTTTTGGGCTTCATCTATCCTTTTTAGGGAATCTACAAAAATTAAATCTCTTTCCTTAGCTAAAGGAATAGCATTAATTCCCTCTACCTCAAAATCTTCTCCTATTAAGATACCATTTATTCTTTTTGCAAGTTCTGAAATTTTAATTTTTTTCATTTTCAAAATTCCTCACAAAATTTTCTAATTCTTCAATTTTAATATATTTTCTTTCTCCTGTTTTTCTTATTTTAACCTCAAGTTCTCTATTCTTTTCATAGCTTTTTCCTAAAATAATTTGAAGAGGAATCCCTATAAGATCCATATCTTTAAATTTAACCCCTGGTCTTTCTTCTCTATCATCTAAAATTACATCCCAATTTTGAGACAAATTTTTATAAACTTTTTCTGCAATTTCTTTAAAATCCTCTTTTAAATATACTATAGCTATTTGAAAAGGTGCAATCTGCCAGGGAAAAATTATACCCTCTTCATCATGATTCTGCTCAATAGTTGCAGCAAGTATTCTACTTACACCGATACCATAACATCCCATTATAAAGGGCTTCATTTTCCCGTCTTTATCCAAAAACATAGCTTTCATAGGTTCACTATATTTTGTCCCCAATTTGAAAATATGCCCCACCTCTATACCCCTTGTAAAACTTAAAGGTTCTCTACATTTTGGACATAAATCTCCTAAGGTGGCTTTTCTTACATCTGCCACTATATCTGGTTTAAAAGTTGATCCCAAGTTAGCATTTATATAGTGATATTCATCTTCATTTGCCCCTATCACAAAATTGGGATATCCTTCTAAAGCTTTATCAGCAATTACTTTTATTTTTAAATCTTTAGGTCCGATAAATCCAGGGCTTGCTCCTACAATGTTTCTAACCTCCTCTTCATTTGCCATTCTAAAAGTTTTTCCAGAAAATAGTTTTTCAAGTTTTACTTCATTTACTTCATGATCTCCTCTTACACAAACTGCAATAGCGGTTTTTTCTTCAACAATGTAAATTAAGGTTTTAGTTATTTTAGAAACAGGAAGTCCTAAAAAATCTGCTACTTCTTGAGCAGTCCTAACTCCTGGAGTATAAACTTTTTCTAATGGTTTTTTAGGCTCAGAAGAATAGCTCTCCCCAGAAATAGCGGGGGTAAGTTCTATATTAGAAGCATATCCACATTTTTCACAAAAGGCTATTAAATCTTCTCCTGTTTCAGCAAGTACCATAAATTCATGAGAAATATCTCCTCCAATAGCTCCTGTATGAGCTTCAACTGCTTTAAATTTTAAACCACAATTGGTAAAAATTTTTTCATAAGTTTCATACATTAGTTGATAACTTTTTTCTAATCCATCCCAGTCTGCATCAAATGAATAGGCATCTTTCATTATAAATTCTCTTGCTCTCATAATACCAAATCTTGGACGAATCTCATCTCTAAATTTTACTGCTATTTGATAAAGAATAAGAGGAAGTTCTTTATAGGATTTTACATCTCTTCTTACTATTTCAGTCACTACTTCCTCATGAGTTGGTCCTAAGCAAAAATCATGTTCCTTTCTATCTTTAAATCTTAAAAGTTCTTTCCCATAAGCATCCCAACGTCCGGTTTCTTTCCAGAGTTCTGCTGGTTGAACAAGGGGCATAAGAATTTCTAAAGCTCCAGCTTTATTCATCTCACATCTTACAATATTTTCTATCTTTTTTAAAGCTTTAAATCCCAAAGGTAAAAAGTTATAAATACCAGAGGCAAGTTTTCTTATCATCCCTGCTCTAAGCAAAAATTTATGACTTATTATTTCAGCTTCAGAAGGGTCTTCTCTTAAGGTGGGAATAAAAAATTTACTCCAATGCATAGCCTTTTTTTCTCCTTAAAAGGTTATTTTTTCATATTTTCTTGTTTTTAAATCAAGTATAACAAAAGTGGGTGCTCCTTCTTTCCCTAAAATTTCTCCAGGATTTATAACTAAGGTTTTACCTATTTCCTTTATCTCATACTTGTGAGTATGCCCACAAAAAATAAAATCATATTCCCCTGTTTTTGCTAAGGCATAAGCTATCTTAGGGTAATGAACCATAGCAATTTTATATTCCTCTATTTTTAAAAATGCATTATCTCCATGAAGCTTTATATTAGAATATTCTAAAATATTTTGCATTAAAAGATAAATATCTCCCGGGTTATTCCCTAAAATTAGGTGTATTTCTTTATCAAATTTTCCAAGAATAGGGACCATAAAAGGTGAAATCAAATCTCCACAATGAAAAATTTTTTCACAATTTTCTTCTATAGAAATCTTTATAGCCTTTTGTAAATTGGGAATAGAATCATGGCTATCACTCATTATAGCTATTTTCATAGATTTTTATCTCTTTTTTAAAAATTCTTCAATTCCAAGTCTTTTCCAAATTTTGTCAATCTTTTCTTTAATTTCTTTGGTCATTACTATCTCTTCTGGCCATTCCCGAGTATATCCTTCTTCTTTCCATTTTTTTGTAGCATCAATACATATTTTAGATCCAAAACAGGGCTGAGGACTTGCATGATCAAGGGCGTCAACCGGTCCTTTTACTATCATTATATCTCTTTCTGGATCTACATTTCCAGTCATATAAAATAATGCCTCCCTTAAATTTTGTACATTAACTTCTTTATCAAATATAACTATTATTTTAGTAAACATCATTTGTCCAAGTCCCCAAAGAGCTGAAGCTACTTTAAAGGCATGTCCTGGATATCGTTTATCTATAGAAACAAAAGCTAAATTATGAAAAACTCCTTCCCAAGGAAGATTAATGTCTATAACTTCTGGCAAAATCTTTTTTATAAGAGGTAAAAAAAGCCTTTCAGTCACTTTACCAAGGTAACAATCTTCCATAGGTGGTTTCCCTACAATAGTTGCAGGATATATAGCATCTTTTCTCATGGTAATACAAGTTACCTTAAAAACTGGATAATAATCTGGAGGAGTATAATATCCTGTGTGATCTCCAAATGGTCCTTCTAATTTTCTCTCATAAGGTTCTACATAACCTTCAAGAACAATTTGAGACTCAGCAGGAACTTCTAATGGAATAGTTAAACATTTAACAAGCTCAACAGGTTTTCCTCTTAAAAAACCTGCCAAAAGGAGTTCATCTATATCTTCAGGAAGAGGAGCGGTTGCAGAATAAATTACTGCAGGATCTGGTCCTATAGCAACTGCAACAGGTAGTTTTTGCCCAAGCTTTTCTGCTTTTTGATAATGTTTTGCTCCTACTTTATGAATTTGCCAGTGCATACCGGTCTCGTTTTTGCTAAAGACCTGCATTCTATACATTCCTACATTTCGCATACCTGTTTCTGGATCTTTAGTAATAACACAAGGAAGTGTAATAAAATGCCCTCCATCTTTTGGCCAGCATTTTAAAATTGGAAGTTTAAATAAATCAACCTCTTCTTTTATCCAAACTATTTCCTGACAGGGTGCTTTATCAACTAACTTAGGAAATAAATTTTTAGCTTGCCAAAGCTTAGGTATAATTTTTAATTTTTCAAAAAACCCCTCTATTTTTTTTATTTCCATAAAATCGATTAAGGTTGAAGTAAGTTCCTCAATTTCTTTTACCCCAAAAGCCAGATAAACTCTTTTAAAATTACCAAAAAGATTGGTTACTACAGGAATTTTATAATCTTTTACTTTCTCAAAAAAAAGAGCAGGACCATTTAATTTGCAAACTCTATCTGTAATCTCTGTAATTTCAAGTGCTGGAGAAACTTCAATATTTATTTTAAATAGCTCCTTTTCCCTTTCTAAAACTTCTATAAACTCTTGTAAATTTTTGTAGGCTTTCATAATACTAAACTTCAGCAATATCTTTTCTAAAACTAAAGTCTACTTCTATGGGATATTCTCCTGTAAAACAAGCTAAACATACCTTATCTCTTAATTCTTCAACTGCTGATAAAAGCCCTTCAATACTTAAATAATAAAGGGTGTCAATATCCAGAAACTTTCTAATTTCTTCTACAGAATGCTTATGTGCAATTAATTCTGCAGAGGACGGAAAATCAATACCAAAAAAGCATGGAAATCTAAGAGGTGGACAGGAAAGTAAAAAATGAATTTTTTTTGCCCCTGCTTCTTTTATACTTTTAAGTCTATTACGAGAGGTTGTCCCTCTAACCAAGGAATCATCAATTATAATTACTTCTTTCCCTTTCAAAATATCTTTAACAGGATTTAATTTCATTTTTACAGAAATACTTCTAATCTCTTCTGAAGGTTGAATAAAAGTTCTTCCTACATAGTGATTTCTTATCATAGCTACTTCTATTGGCAGACCACTTGCTTGAGAATAACCTATAGCTGCATAATTGCCTGAATCTGGAAAAGGCATTACAAAGTCTGCCTGAAGAGGGCATTCTTTGTAAAGATTTTTCCCAAGATTTTTTCTCACTAAATATACATTTTTATTAAATATATAACTGTCTGGTCTTGCAAAATATATGAATTCAAAAATACAATGGCTTAGATTGGATTTTTCTTTTTTAAAGGCTTTATAAGATTTTGGTCCCTTTTTATCTATTATAAGTATCTCTCCTGGTTCTATATCTCTTAAATATTGAACTCCTATTAAATCGAAAGCACAAGTTTCAGAGGCAATAACATATCCTCCATTAAATATCCCAAAAGATAAAGGTCTAAAACCCCAAGGATCCCTAAAAGCAACAAGAGTATCTTCATAAAGAAGTAAAATTGAATAAGCTCCTTTAATTCTTTTCATTGTTTCTACAATGGCATTAACCAGTCCTTTTTTAAGGTTTTTAACTATCAGATGCACAATTACTTCGCTATCCATGGTAGTTTGAAAAATATGTCCGTCTTCTTCAAGTTCACATCTAATTTGATATGCATTAACAAGATTTCCATTATGGGCAATAGCTAAAGTTTTTTTAGCAAAATTTACACAAAAGGGCTGAACATTTTGAAGAATAGTAGAACCAGTAGTGGAATATCTTACATGTCCTATAGATATATAACCTGAAAGATTTTTTAGTATTTCCTCATTAAAAACTTCACTTACTAAACCTAACCCTTTCCATTCTTTTATCCTTTTCCCATCATAAACTACAATACCTGCACTTTCCTGCCCCCTATGTTGAAGAGCATATAGTCCCAAATAAGTATAATTAGCTGCTTTTTCTACTCCATATATTCCAAAAATGCCACACATTTCTTTTCCTCCTCATTCTATAATTCCACCTACTATAAGTTCCGGAATTCTAAGTGTAGGTTGACCATCTGCTACAGGAACACCTTGTCCATCTTTACCACAGGTCCCAGGAATAAATTTTAGGTCATCTCCTACCATATCAATTATTTCTAATACCTTAGGACCGTTCCCCACTAAAGTTGCTCCTTTAACTGGATAGGCAATTTCTCCTTTTTCTATATAATAACCCTCTCTTACTTCAAAAACAAAATCTCCTGTTAATGGATTTACTTCTCCTCCCCCCATCTTTTTCACTAAAAGCCCCTTTTCTATACTTTTTATTATTTCTTCAGGTTTATGAGGACCTTTTTCTATATAGGTATTTGCCATTCTTGGTATAGGAATGTGTCTATAGTCTTGCCTTCTTCCATGACCATTAGATTTTTTTCCGTATTTTAGAGAAAAATATTTATCATAAAGAAAATTCTTTAAAACTCCTTTTTCAATCAAAATTACTTTTTGTGCTGGTGTTCCTTCGTCATCAAAGCTATAAAATCCATAAAGAGAGGATAAAGTTGCATCATCAATAACGGTAATAAGTTCACTTGCGACTTTTTCTCCTAATTTACCTGAATAAATAGATAATCCCTCTTCAGCATGATCTGCTTCAAGCCCATGCCCCACTGCTTCATGAATCATGGTTCCACCTGCTGTCCCTGAAAGAACAACAGGCATAATCCCTGCAGGAGCTTTTTTAGCAGAAAGCATAACTAAAGCAAGATCACTTGCTCTTTCAGATATATCTAATACTTCTGGTAATTCCTTAATTTTTTCAAAAGGAAGAGCTCCTCCAAAAACCTCATATCCTCTCTCTAAAATCCCATCTTTTTCAGCAATCACCATAGCAACAAGTTTAGAATAAAACCTTTCCTCTTCTATAAACTTTCCTTCAGAATTTAAAATGAGAACCTCCTTTTTTATTTCACTTAATCCAATTTTATAATGTTTAATATTTTCTGCCTTTTTAACTTTTTTCTTCAGCTCTTCTAAAAACTCTAATCTTTCTCTAAGATATAATTCATAATTTTCAAGTTTGTGAGATTTAGAAATTAAAGGTTTTTCCTTTTTAGGTTTTAAAAATTCCTCTTTTGAGCCAATTTTTAATAAATCTTCTAAAACTATTCTATCCTCTAAATTGGAGGAATAGGCAAATTTAATTTTAAATTTTTCATCTATTTTTCTAAAAGCTATACCTTCTTCTTTACCCCAATTAATTTCATCTATTCTGTCTGGTTCTAAAACTAATTTAAAAACCTCAACAGATTCAAGATAAATCTCCCCAAAAAGAGACCCTTGAGAAAGGCTCTTTAAAAGTTTATCAATATTTTTAGGAATTTTTTCTTTAAGTTTCATTTTGAAAACTATTTTAACAAATCCACATATTTTTGAAACTCCTTTTTAGTTAAACAACCCTTCCTTCCAAAATCTCTAAGACTAATACCTGCTGCATAAACACTTAATCTCAATATATTCTCTTCTGAAAAACCAAGTTTAATACCTGCTAAAACTCCAGCATTAAAATAATCTCCTGCTCCTGTGTTATCAACTATTTTTTCTACCTCATAAGCTGAAATTTTCAAACTTTTCTCTTTAGAATGAAATTCTGCACCCTCTTTTCCTTTTTTTAAAAAAACTTTATCAATTCCCAAGTTTAATAACTCTTTTAAGGATAAACTTATTTTTTTTAATTCATATTTAGTAATAAATAAAATCTCTGTGTTTTTTAACCAAAAAAATAAAAATTCTTTACCTAAATTGGCATAAACTTCTCCAGGATCAAAAGAAATTTTAAATTTTAAACTGGATAAAATTTTTCTCTGAAATTCTTGACCACTTTTACTGGCAAAAGAAGAAAAATGAAAAATGCTCTCAAATTGAGATAAATTAATTTTTACTTCCTGAAGAAAATCTTCGCTATTTCCTGGGCTAACAGCTATAAATCTATCTTTCCTTTTATCAAGTAAAATAATAGCTAAACTTGTCTCACCCTTTTTTGTAATAAAATCTGTATTTAAATCTACATTTTCAAATTCTTCAATTATTTTTTTCCCAAATTCATCCTTTCCAGTTGCTCCTAAAAAGGTATTATTAAATCCCCATAAAGATAAGGCATAAATTGTATTTGCTCCTGATCCTCCTCCACATTCAAAAAGAAACTTTTCCTTTTTTTCTAAAAATTTTAAGAATTTTAAAAATTGACTTCTTTCTAAAACAATTTCCCTTCCTGGAAGAATTTTTAAATTTTCAAATTGAATTTCAGAAAGATCTTCTACTTCAAAAAACATATCCCAATTTAGTGATCCGCAACCAATAAAATCAAATTTCATTAGATTTCTCACTGAGATTTATATCTCAATTGACTTCCTTTTTATTATATCAGAAAAGACTACAAAAGATAAGAAAATTACAAATTCTTTAAAGCAAAGAAATTGATTTTTAAGAGAAAAAGAGGGTGGCAAAAGAATGCTTTACCACCTTCTAAATTTTATAAATGTTTTTTAGGTTTAAGAAAGGGCAGAACGTCCTTTTTCTGTAAGACTGTATTCTTCTCCTTCGTAAGCGATAAAACCAGCCTCAGTAAGCTCTCTTAAAGAGCTTCTCACCTGAAAAAGGGGTCTTTTAGTAAATTCTGCTACTTCAGAAGCAGAAAGCTTACCTTTCTCGTTTAAAAGCTTAAGAAGCTCAACTGCTCTTTCACTAAGTTTCCCATCAGGGCTTACACATCCAGCAGGCATTTTTTTCCCTTTTTTTTAGCTTAATTTTTTCTTGCAGAAATACCAATCAATGCATTCATATCCCTGTTTAAGTCTATTTACAGCTTCTTCATAAGTAGTAGGAGGTGGCACTATTACCTTTGTATTTTCTTCGGTAAATTCCCAAACTTGAGGCTCAGGTACCCAATTAGCAGGAGTTGCTACACCATATTTATCTGCTGTCTGCAAAGCATCTATTAACCTTAAGATTTCTCTCATATTTCTTCCTGCAGAAAGAGGATAATAAATAATAGCCCTTATTTTCCCATTAGGGTCTATAATAAAAACTGCTCTCACGGTAGCAGTGGAGCTTTCCCCTGGATGTAACATACCATAAAGCTTAGCTACTCTTCCATCAGCATCTGCTACAATAGGAAAGGGAATTTCAAACCCAGTTTTTTCTTTAAGATTCATTGCCCATGCAATATGGGAAAACACACTATCTATACTTAAACCTAAAAGCTGGACCTTTCTCTTGGCAAACTCATTATTTATTTGGGCAAAGGCTAAAAACTCGGTAGAACAAACAGGAGTAAAATCCGCTGGATGAGAAAAAAATACCACCCATTGACCTTTAAAATCCTCAGGAAATTTGATAGAACCCATTGTAGTCATTGCTTCAAAGGCTGGTGCCTGATCTCCAATTCTTGGCATGCTAATTATTTCTTTTACCTCTTCCATATTACACCTCCTATAAAAATTTTTATTTTAAAAAAAATATAATACAGTAAAATTTTTTGTCAAGCCCAAAATTCTTGCAAGAGATGATTTTTATAGCAACGTAAAATATCTTGAAAATCTATCAAAAATTAAATAAGATTAGTTTTGTGAGTGAAATTATATTTCTGGGAACAGCTGGTGCCCGCTATGTAGTTGCTAAACAATTTAGAGCCTCTGCTGGAACTGTTATAAATATTAATAATTCTTATCTACTTCTTGACCCTGGTCCAGGAACCTTAGTTCACCTTGCTAAAAAGAAAATTCCTATTGAAAAAATAGAAACTATTATAGTTTCTCATCAACATTTAGACCACTCAGCGGATTTAAATATTATAGTTGATGCTGTTACTGAAGGAGGATTTAAAAAAAGAGGAACTCTATTTTTAACAGAAAATGCTTTAAAAGAAGGGATTTTATTCTCTTATCTACAGCCTTATCTTGAAAAGATAGAAATCTTAAAACCTAATACTTTTTATGAAAACTTTCCCTTTAAATTTAGAACTACTTGTTTACTTAAACATACAGTAGAAAATTATGGATTACTTTTTTATCTTCCAGAAGGGAAGGTTATTGGTTTTATAACTGATACAGCCTATTTTGAAAAATTAGAAGAGGAATTTGCTTCTGCGAATATTCTTGTAATTTATACTGTAAGACATACCCCAAAGGAAGGGGTTTTACATTTAAGTATCTCAGATGTTAAAAAAATTTTAAGCAAAATAAAACCTGAAGAAGTTATTCTTACCCATTTTGGGATGACCATGCTTAAAGCCAATCCTTTTAAAGTAGCTCAAGAGTTAAGTAATGAGCTTGGATTAAAAATAAGAGCTTGTTATGATGGGATGAGCATAAAAATTTAATGGGATTTTATTTTTGATAAAATGAATTTTCTTAAAGGTTCTATATTTTCTTTTTCTTTACAAGATACTAAAAACATTGGAAGATCAGGATTTAATCTTAAAGCTTCTACATAATTTTTAATCTGTTTATCAATTTCTTTTTTAGGAAGTGTATCTATCTTGTTTAATACAATACAGAAGGGCTTTTTAATATATTTTACAAACTTAACTAAGTTAATATCAAGTTCATCAAGAATTCTTCTTATATCAAAAATTAAAATAAGTAAACGAAAATCTCTTGGAGCTGTGAGATATCCTTCAACTAAATATTTCCACTTTTTTTGTAATTCTGCTGGTGCTTTAGCAAAGCCATAACCAGGAAGATCAACCAGATAAAATTGATAATCTATTCTAAAAAAGTTGATAGCTTTGGTAAATCCAGGGGTTGAAGAAACGCGGGCTATATTTTTTCTATTAAGAATAGCATTTATTAAAGATGATTTCCCTACATTTGATCTTCCAAGAAAAGCAATTTCTGGAAATTCAGGAGGAGGAAGATCTTTAAGATCATATATGCTTTTGACAAATTCTATATGTTTAAACATTTTTTAAAAGAGAAGGGAGTAGGGTTTAAGTAAGCCGGGTTCTGTTACCTGGGATAATCTCCCAGGCGGTGGTTATTTCTCTGGGGAGAAGGTTACCCTTCTCCTCAAGCGGCCTACCTGAGCCTTTTGGGCGGGGAACCCTTAGGCTCTGTTTGGCCTTGCTCCGGACGGGGGTTACCGTGCCACAGGATGTTACCATCCTGTGCGGTGGGCTCTTACCCCACCTTTTCACCCTTGCCCGCACTAAGAGAGAAAAAAATCTCTCTTAGCCGCTGGCGGTCTTTTTTCTGTGGCCCTTCCCAGGGATTACTCCCTCCGGGTATTACCCGGCGTCCTCCCCTAAGGAGCCCGGACTTTCCTCCCTGGAAGATCTCTTTTCAAAGATCTTCCAGAGCAACCACCTCTTAAACCCTATCCCTTTTTAAATTTTAAAGCAGATTCTCATTACTTCAATACCTAAGAAATAGACTTTAACTTCTTGACAAATCATAAGAGTATATTATTTTTAGTTTAAATAAAGGGCCGTTAGCTCAAGTGGTAGAGCAATGGACTCTTAATCCATAGGTTGGAGGTTCGAGTCCTCCACGGCCCATTTTTTAATTTTCAAACATTTTCTTTTTTTCTTAATTTCCGTTGAAATAATTTCCAAAATAAGTTATCCTTAAACAATTAATATGGATGAAATTTCAAATTTTTGGGAAATATTAAAACAAATTTTTGAGGAATTCAACCATAAAAGGATTAGTTACTGTATAGTTGGAGGAATTGCTCTTAATTTATATGGTATTGTTAGAAGAACCTTAGATGTAGATCTTTTTATTAAACCAGAATCTGAGAACTTAAAAAATAATAGAAAGTTTAAAAAAAATTTTCAAAGATCAAGAATTGGAAAAATTAAAACCATCTGATTTTTATACTTATTCAGTTATTAGATATGGAACTTCTCAAGGATTTTATGTAGATTTAATTACAAAATTTGGAGAAACTATAAATTGGGAAACCGTTGAAAACGCAATTGAGTGGATTAATCTTGAAGAAAATTTAAAAGTACCTGTTGCCTCTCTTGACCTTTTAATAAAAATGAAAGAGAGTGCGTCTCTTTTTAGAGAAAAAGATAAAATCGATCTTTTTATCCTAAAAAGTTAAAAGAATTTAAAAAAAGAGTTTAATAAATAAATATGTTAAAATTTTATAAAAGTTTTGAGGAAGCTGATTGGGAGGCAATTTACCATAAAAATATTACTTTAAAAGATTTAAAAAAAATATATAACCTTTTCAAAACCTTGGACAAATTTACAGAAAAAGTTGAATTTCCCATAAAATCAAAAGTTTTTCACAAAGGATTAACTTATTATAAGTCGATTGAAGATGCATTAATAGATGAAGATAAATTTATTTAGGAGGTGCTCTATGTATATTATTATAAAAATTTTGGGTTTTCTTTTTTTATTTTATAACATCTCTTTTGCCCAGTCTTCTATTAGCCCCGAGACTCAAGTTTGTATTTCCTGCCATGAAATAGTAACTCCTGGTATAGTTAAAGACTGGAAGGCAGGAGTCCATTCTAAAGTTACCTTAAAAGAAGCTTTAAATAAAGATTTCCTTTCTCGTAAAGTAAATCCTTCTCTTTCTTTTAAAAATAAAGACATAGTAATCGGGTGTGCTGAATGTCATACCTTAAATCCTGAATCTCACAAAGATACTTTTGATCACAATGGATTTAAAGTTCATATTGTAGTCTCTCCTAAGGATTGTGCAGTTTGTCATCCTAAAGAAGTTGAGGAATACGATAAAAACCTTATGTCAAAAGCTTACATCAATTTAAAGGATAATACCTTATATGATAAACTTGTTAAATCTTCCTTAGAACCTAATCCAAATATTCTTTCTGAAAATGATGCCTGTTTAGCATGCCATGGAACAAAAGTTGAAGTAAAAGGTGAGGAAATAAAAAATACACAGATGGGAGAGATGAAATTTCCTATTCTTTTGGGATGGGCAAACAATGGAGTAGGAAGAATAAATCCTGATGATTCAAAGGGAGCGTGCACATCTTGTCATCCAAGACATTCCTTTTCTATGGAAATTGCTCGAAAACCTTACACCTGTTCCCAATGTCATAAAGGACCTGATGTTCCTGCTTATAAAGTTTATGTGGTGAGCAAACACGGGAATATATACTCCTCTAAAAGTACTGAAATGAACTTTAACAATACTCCTTGGAGAGTGGGAGAAGATTTTAAAGCTCCTACTTGCGCAGTCTGCCATGTAAGTTTATTGGTTGATAACAATAACAACGTAATTGTAGAAAGAACTCATCAAATGAATGATAGACTTTCTTGGAGAATTTTTGGACTAATATACGCTCATCCCCATCCAAAGGACTCTGATACAACAAAAATAAGAAATAAAGCTGGACTTCCTCTCCCTACGGAATTAACAGGAGAATTTGTAAAGGAATTTCTTATAGATGAAAAAGAGATGGAAAAAAGAGAAAACAAAATGAAAAATATCTGTATGACTTGTCATACAAATTCTTGGGTTGAAGCTCACTTTGTAAAGTTCCATAACACCATAAAAACCACTAATAAACAAACTCTTGAAGCTACAAAAATTTTGCTCAAAGCTTGGAAAAAAGAGGTAGCAAATGCTTCTAATGTTTTTGATGAAGCTATAGAAAAAATGTGGGTTGAGCAATGGTTATTTTATGCAAATTCTGTAAGGTTTGCCTCTGCTATGGGTGGAGCAGATTATGGAGTATTTGAAATGGGAAGATGGTATCTAAATAAAAATATACAAAATATGAAAGATTGGCTTCTCTTTTTGCTTAAGAAAAAATAAATATTAATTCTTGACCTATTTTAAATTTTAAAGATAATTTTTAAATAATTCAAAAAGGTGCCGATTTTAAATATTAAAAATTAAAAAAGGAGGTAAATTATTATGGGCTTTTTTAGTAATCTGGATAAAAAATTAAGAATCCGTTGGAAACTTATTATACCCTTAACTGTAGTTATTGCTCTGGGAGTAATAATAACTGTTATTATTACAGGATTTTTTTTACAGTGGATTATTCTTTATCATGCTCAAACTGAAACCTTTCCTAATTATTATTCCTCTATTAAAGCTTCCTTAATAAAAGATATGGCAAATCCTAATTATAGAGAGCTTAGAAATTACTATTTAAAGTCTTTAAAAAATGTAAAGATATTTAGAACTGAAAAAGTAGATACTCAGTTTGGTAGTGAAAGCCTGGAATTTTATCCTTCCCAAGAAGAAAAAGTCCTTATTGATAAAATTATTTTAAATAAAGAAGAAGGAAAAATTTATAAAACAAATGGTTCTTTAAAAACCCTTTATCTTTTAAAAGCTGAAAAAATGTGTCTTTCTTGTCATAAAGTTAGAGAAGGAGATACGCTTGGAGGGGTTATGATAGAAATACCTTTTAAAATTGTTTTTTCTACCGCAAAAAAGATACAATTGTTATTTGCAATTTTGGGACTTTTGGGAATATTTGCTACTCCTATAATTCTTTATATTGCATACATAGTAACTCATAGACCTCTTGATAAATTAGGAGGTCTTCTTGAAAAAATGGCAGAAGGAGATCTAACCATAAAAATTGAATTTCAAGATAGAGTTGATATTGTAGGAAGACTTGCAAGAAGTATGAACAATCTTTTACAATCCTTTATCTCTCTTAATGAAAAATCCCTTATTTATTCTCAAAAGTTAGCTGATTCAACAGATGAAAGTTTTAAAATTATTAATAAAGCTTTAGAGAACTCAAAAATTCAGAGTACTCAAGCATCACAAGTTGCCTCTGCTGTTGAAGAAATGAGTGCAACTATTGCAGATATCGCAAAAAATGCTTCACAAGTTTCAGATCTTGCAGTTCAAAACATAAACGCTGCTATGGAGGGGAAAAATATTTCTGAAGAAGCTACAAATGTTATAATAAAAGCAAATGAAGATACTATGGCTTTAAAAAATGTAATTGAAGGACTTAACAAAAGTGCAGAAGAAATAGGTTATATAGTTCAACTTATTAAAGATATTGCTGATCAAACAAACCTTCTTGCTCTTAATGCAACAATTGAAGCAGCACGCGCTGGGGAACATGGAAGAGGTTTTGCAGTTGTTGCTGAAGAAATAAGAAAACTTGCAGAAAGAACAGGCAAAGCAACTGATGAAATTGCAGAAAAAATAAAAACTATTCAATCAGAGTCAAATAAAGCCTTTGAAACTATGGAAATTACTGCTAATGAAGTTGAAAAGGGAGTTGCTTCTTTAAATAAGGTAAAGAATTCTCTTGATAATATTGTAGAATCCTCCCAAAAAGTAAAGGATGCTATAGCTCAAGTTGCAGCAGCAACAGAAGAGCAATCTACAGCAAGTGAGGAAATAAGTAAAACTGTAGAAGAAACAGCAAAATTAACTGCTGAGGTAACAAACTTAATTGAAGAACTTACAAAAACTATTTATAGTTTAGTAAGTGTTTCGTCAGACTTAAGACATACTGCATCTTCAGTAAAAACAGAAAAATTAAAAGAAAATCTCTTTGATCTCTTTAAATCAGATCACGAAAGATTAGTAATTAGAATTGCCGGCCATTTAATGGGACTTGATACCTTAGATCCTGAACTTCTTGGAAATTATAAAGCCTGTAGTATAGGAAATTGGTATTATGAAGGTGAAGGAGAAAAATTTAAGGGTGTGTCTGTATTTTCTGAGTTTGAAGAAATCCATAAAAGATTTCATTTGCTTTGTAAAGATATTGTAATTGCCCATAATAATAGAGATAAAGAAAGGGTTAGAACTTTAATAGCTGAAAGAGATGAACTTTTTACAAAATTAATTTCTTTACTTGAAAAAATGAAAGAAATTTATTTAAAGGAGCTTAAAAAAGAGCTGTAGCTTTTAAACTTTCTTGTATATTCTTAGAATTCTTATATAATATTTTTAAATGATTTATTTTCGTCCTCATACTCTTGATGAATTTATAGGACAAAAAAGAATAAGGGATGAGCTTTCAGTTTATATTTCCTCAGTAAAAAAAAGAAACGACATCTTCCCTCATACTTTTTTTATTGGTGCTCCAGGACTTGGAAAAACAACCTTAGCAAGGATTATAGCTTATGAATTAAAAAGAGATTTAAAGATTACTTCAGGCCCTGTTCTTGATAAAACTGGAACCTTAGCCGCAGTTCTTACTAATTTAAAAGAAGGAAACATTCTTTTTATTGATGAAATTCATAGAATGCCAAAACCCTGCCAAGAAATTCTTTATACTGCCATGGAAGACTTTGCTTTGGATATAGTAATAGGAAAAGGAAACACTGGAAAAACTATAAGACTTAATCTTCCAAAATTTACTTTAATCGGGGCTACAAATAAACCAAATCTTTGTTTAGCTCCTCTTAGAGATAGATTTCAGCTAATTTTTAAATTAAATTATTATAAAGATGAAGAATTAAGAGATATTATTGTAAAAGTTAGTAAGTCCTGGGGACTTGAAATAGAAAAAGATTCGGCTTTCAAACTTGCAAAAGCCTCAAAAGGTATACCAAGACAAGCTTTAAATCTTATAAGAAGACTGAGAGAATTTGTTTTACTAAATTCCAAAACTAAGGACAAAAAGTTATTAAAAGTATCTTCTCAAGTTTTTGAAAAGTTTTTAGAACTTCTTGATATCGATGAATGGGGATTAACTCCTGAAGATAGAAGATGTCTTTTAACCCTTTATAAAGAATTTAAAGGTGGACCCGTAGGAGTTACAGCCCTTGCACTTTCAGCAGACATTACCCCAGAAGAATTTGAAACTATTTATGAACCAGCTTTAATAAGAATAGGATTAATTGCCCGCACAAAAAGAGGTAGAATTCTTACTCAGAAAGGATATCTTTATCTTAAAGAAAAATTTAATTTTCCTTATAAAGAGGAAACAGAGTGTCTCTTTTCAAGTTAAGTCCATATAGTTTAATAGAAAAGAAGGGTAAAGAACCTATTGTTGCTATTACTGCATATGATTATATCTCTGCCAAACTTGCTGAAGAAGCTGGATTTGATTTTGTTTTAATAGGAGATTCAGCCTCTATGGTAATTCTTGGTGAAGAGGATACTTATTCAATAGGTATGGAAGAAATGCTTCTTTTTTGTAAAGCAGTAAGTAAAGGTGCACCAAATATTCTTCGCATAGGAGATATGCCCTTTTTGTCCTACCAAATATCTAAAGAAGAAGCTATTTTAAATGCTGGAAGATTTGTAAAAGAAGGAAGATGTCATGGAGTAAAAGTTGAGGGCGGAGAAGAGGTTGCTGAAATTGTTTCAGCCATTATAAAGGCAGGAATTCCTGTTTTAGGACATATCGGGCTTACTCCTCAAAGAAGTATGGAGCTTGGGGGATTAAAGGTCCAGGGAAAAACCATAGAAGGTGCACAAAAATTATTAAAAGATGCAGAAATATTAGAATCTGCTGGGGTTTTTGCTATAGTTATTGAATGTGTTCCAGCAGAACTTGCTAAATTAATAACCCAAAAGGTAAATGTTCCAACTATAGGAATTGGTGCAGGTCCTTATACAGATGGACAAATACTTGTTTTCCATGATGTAGTAGGACTTTATCCTGAAATGCGTCCTAAATTTGTTAGAACCTATTTCAATGGATATGAAAATTTAAAAAAAGCTTTAAAAGACTTTATAAACGATTGTAAAAACCAAACCTTTCCCTCAGAAAAGGAAAGTTTTAAAATTTCTGAGGAGGTGTTGAAACAAATAAAAATTGGTGTAAAGTTTAGGAACTATAAAAATTGGGGAGGAGAAAGAAAAAGTGGGTAAACAAAAAATGAAAACTAATAGATCTGCAGCAAAAAGATTTAAAGTTACAGCTACAGGGAAAATAATGCATAGAAAATCTGGAAGAAGTCATTTATTAAGAAAGAAAAGTAAAAAAAGAAAAAGACATCTTAAACAGGAAAAAGAACTTTTTTCCGGATATTACTCTCATATAAAAAGATGTATTCCCTATAAGTTTTAAAATATCCTTATTCTTTAAAGGAGGGTTTTATTATGCCAAGAGCAAAAGGTGGTTTTAAAACAAGAAGAAGACATAAAAAATTGATAAAATTGGCTAAAGGATATTGGGGACAAAGAAAAAATGTTTTCAGAAGAGTTAAAGAGACAGTTGAAAGGGCTTTAGTATATGCTTATAGAGATAGAAGGCAGAAAAAAAGAGATTTTAGAAGACTTTGGCAAATTAGAATCAATGCAGCAGCAAGATTAAATGGATTAAATTATAGTAAATTTATGGGAGGACTAAAGAAGGCAGGTATAGAGCTTGATAGGAAAGTTTTGGCAAACTTAGCTATAAATGAACCAGAGATATTTTCTAAATTAGTGGAAATTGCAAAAGCTCAGTTGCAATAATTTTTATTAATTTCTAAAAATGTATTTTTCTGAGATAGAAAAACTTAGAAGGGAAATTTGGGAAAGTTTTGAAAAGATAGAAGATCTTTCCCAATTAGAAAATTTCCGAATTAAATATTTAGGTAAAAAAGGAAAAATCACTTTTTTTCTTAAACTTCTAAAGGATCTTCCCTTAGAAGAAAAAAAATATTTAGGAAAAGAACTTAATGAGTTAAAAGAACTGTTAGAAGAAAGATTAAAAGAAAAAGAAAGGGAAATTTTATTTAAGGAAGAGGATAAAGACCTTGGTTTAGATCTCACCTTACCTGGAAGATCTCCTTCTATAGGTACACTTCATCCTCTTACTCAGGTAATTGATGAACTTTGTGAAATATTCTCAAAGCTTGGTTTTGAAATAGTAACAGGTCCAGAGATAGAAACAGAATATTACAATTTTACTGCTTTAAATATCCCAGAGTGGCATCCTGCAAGAGATATGCAAGCAACCTTTTATCTTAAAAATAGAGCCTTACTAAGAACACACACCTCTCCTATGCAAATTAGAGCGATGCTTGAAAGAATTCCTCCTTTAAGGATAGTTGCTCCTGGAAAAGTATATCGCTGTGATGCAGATATTAGACATTCTCCCATGTTTCATCAAATAGAAGGATTAATGGTAGATAAAGAAGTTAGTTTTTCTGATCTTAAAGGTGTTTTAACTTATTTTGCAAAAGAAATTTTTGGGGAAAAAACCAAAGTTAGATTTAGACCAAGTTATTTTCCTTTTACTGAGCCAAGTTTGGAAATGGATATTGAATGTGTAATCTGTAAGGGGAAAGGATGTAAAGTATGTGGGGAGACTGGGTGGTTAGAAATACTCGGAGCTGGAATGGTCCATCCAGAAGTTTTTAGAGTGGTTAACTATGATATAGAAATTTGGCAGGGGTTTGCTTTTGGATTAGGTATAGAAAGAATTGCCATGATAAAATATGGAATAGATGATATAAGAATGTTTTTTGAAAACCATCTATTGTTTTTACAAAGTTTTAAATAAATTGAGAAATTTCAATGAAAATCCCTATAAGCTGGCTTTCAGAGTTCATTGAATTAAAAGAAAGCCCTGAAGAAATTGCAGAAATTCTTACTATGGGAGGAGTTGAAGTAGAAAATATAGAAACTCCTTATAAAAATTTGGGAGAATTAATAGCAGTAAAAATCTTAGAAGTTTATGAACCAGAAGATCTTAAGGATTTAGTTGTTTGCAAAGTAACAGATGGAAAAGATTTTTTTACAGTTTTAACTACTGCTAAAGAACAGGTAAAACCTAATTTAATAGTTGGATTAGCTAAACCAGAGAGTTTTACCTTTGGTTTCGAAAAAGTAGAAATAAAATCCATTAAAAATTATAAATCTTACGGAATGTTTTTATCTCCCTATGAAGCTGGTATTGGGGAAGAAAAAGAAAAACTTCTTGTTCTTCCTGAAAATTCTCCTCTTGGTGAATCTATATATAAAATTTTAGGAATTTCTGAAGTTGTCCTTGACCTTGCCATAACTCCCAATAGAGGAGATCTCCTTTCAATATTTGGTGTTGCTCGTGAATTAAATTTACTCACTTCTTGGGAATTAAAATTTCCAAATTTAGATAAAAACTTAAGATTAGGTGAAAAATTTCTTGGCAAAATAGAAATTTTAGACACCAATGGGTGTTTTAGATATGCAGGAAGATTTGTAGGAAAAGTAAAAATAAAAGAAAGCCCCTTTTATATCCAAAAAAGGCTTTGGCTTTGTGGTCTTAGGCCTATTAATAACATAGTAGATATCACAAATTATGTACTTTTAGAATTGGGACAGCCTCTTCATGCTTTTGACTGGGATAAAATAGAAAATAAAACCATTCTTATAAGAGGCGCCTATCCCGGAGAGAAACTTTTTATGTTAGATGGAATTGAAAGAGAACTTAAAGAGGAAGATCTTGTAATAGCTGATACTAAAAAACCCTTAGCTCTTGCAGGAATTATGGGGGGTGAAAACTCTGGAATTTCTGAAAAAACAGAAAATATATTTTTAGAGTCCGCTTGGTTTAATCCAAAAAGAATAAGATTATCCTCTCAAAAACATAAATTAATCACTGAAAGTTCCTACAGATTTGAAAGAAACATAGATCCAGAAGGAGTTATTTGGGGATTACTTAGAGCAAGTGAACTTATTTTAAAGTGGGTTGATCCTGAAATTTATTCTGAAATAATTGATATATATCCTAAACCCTTTATTTCTCCCAGAATATCACTCTCTAATCAAAAAATTATTAAATATTTGGGATTTCAAATTGATTCTTCAGAAGTAGAAAGAATTTTAAATAAAGTGGGAGAGCTACAAAAATCTGATTATGGATTTCAAATAGTTCCTTTTTCTTATCGTCAAGACTTAAAAATACCTGAAGATCTTATAGAGGAAATTGCAAGGATTTATGGTTACGAAAAAATTCCTTCCACCTTTCCTAAAAGTACCCTTTATTTTAAAAGCCCCTCTAAAAAATTAGAATTTGAAAAAAAATTGAAAAATATCTTAAAATCCTTAGGATTTTCTGAGGTCATTACCTATAGTTTTATAGATCCAAAATCCTTAGAAAAACTAAATCTCAAAAAAGAGGATAAGAGATTAAAATTTATAGAACTTGCTAATCCCTTATCTTCTTCTCAATCAATTATGAGGACCTCTTTAATTCCTGGACTTATTGAAACTGCCTGCTTTAACTTTTTTAGAGAAATAAGCTCTCTTAAAATATTTGAAATCGGAAAGGTATTTTTCCCAACCGAAAAAGAATTAGCAGAAGAACCTCTTCACCTTGGAATTTTACTTATGGGTAATGAAAATAAAGAAGTTTGGTATGAAAATTTAAGAAAATTTGATATTTATGATTTAAAAGGGTATTTAGAATCTATTTTTGAAATTTTAAGAATAAATATAGACTTTAAACCTCATTCCTCAGAACCCTTTCTTAAAAGAGGAGCCTCCTTTGATCTTTATTTAAATAATGAAAAGATTGGATTTGCTGGAGAAATAAAAAATCTGATATTAAAAGAATTTGATCTAAAACCTCCTTTCTTGGTTTCTGAAATTAATTTAGAAACTCTTTTTGAAAAAATTGAAAGCATAGAAAAGAAATTAACAGTAAAAAAACCACCTAAATATCCTTCCACTTTTAGAGATGTAACTTGTGTTCTTAAAAGAGAAATAAAAATCGGAGAGATTTTGGATTTTGTGAAAACTTTATCAATTCCTTATTTAGAAGAGGTTAATTGTATTAAAATTTATGAAGGTCCTCCTATTCCAGAAGGAGAAAAAAGTATAACCATCAGGTTCTGGTATAGAGCTGAAGATAGAACTCTAAAAGATGAGGAAGTTAATCAAATCCAAGATAAAATAGCTAAAATTATATTTGAAAAATTTTCTGCTAAACCAAGATAAATGGCAACTATTAATAAAAAAGTAATTATAAATAAATTACACCAAAAAGTAGGACTTTCTAAAAGAATTCTAAAAACTTTGATTGATGAACTTTTAGAAGAAATTAAAAAAACTTTAGAATTAGGGGAAGAAACTAAAATTGTAAGATTTGGGAATTTTATCCCTTATGAAACTAAAAAAAGAAAAGGGAGAAACTTAAAAAATAAAAAGGAAGTAGAAATAAAACCTTTTAAAAAAATAGTATTTCGTGTAGCTCCCCAATTTAAAATCAATTTACGTAATGAAAAACAATAAGGAAGAGGAAGGTCTCTATATAAGTTTTGGCGAAGTTACAAAACTTTTAAAGGTTAAACCACACATTCTTCTTTATTGGGAAAAGAAAATTCCCCAATTAAAACCTTATCGTATTGCCAATAGGAAGTTTTATAAAAAAAATCAAGTTAACCTTCTTTTTAAAGTAAAAGAACTTCTTGATGAAGGTTATTCCCTTGAAGGAATAAAAAAAATCTTAAAAAAGGAATCTTTAAAAACTTCAACTTATAAAGTTTCTTTGGAAGGGGATCTTAAAAAATTAATGGAAGTAATTTTAAAAGAACTCAAAGATATCTACCAAAAATTATAATTCATAAATTTATATTGACAAATTTTAATTTTGTATTAATTTAAATTTTAAAAAAATTCTTAAAAAGGAGGCTTAAGATGGCTGAAAAATTAGTCACCCTCATCCTATGACAGAAGAACATTATATTGTAAAGTTCTTGCAAAGAAATATTGTAATTTATATGGATTATGGGAATCTTCTAAGTTCGTGAATCATCTAAATAGTTTTTGTAAATAAAAAACATAGAGGTGTAAAAAATGAAAAAATACAAATGTAGTGTCTGTGGAAATGTGTATGATCCTGAAAAAGGGGATCCTAAAGGTGGAATCCCTCCAAGAACACCCTTTGAGGAACTTCCTGATAGCTGGAGATGTCCAAGATGTGGAAATCCTAAAAATGTATATTATCCTGAAGAAGATTAATTCTTGATATTTTAAAAATTTTAAAACCCCCTAAAAAGGAGGTAGTATGATTAAGTATAAGTGCAAAGTGTGTGGTTATATTTATGATCCTGATGAAGGGGATCCTGAAAATAACATCCCTCCAGGAACACCCTTTGAAAGCCTACCAGATGATTGGGTTTGTCCATCCTGCGGAGCACCAAAAGAAGAATTTGAACCTATTTTAAAATGAGAATTCTATTTAGGAAAATCCTTTATGAAAAAATACAAATGTAGTGTCTGTGGAAATGTGTATGATCCTGAAAAAGGGGATCCTAATCAAGAAATTCCTCCAGGAACACCCTTTGAAAAATTACCTAACAATTGGACTTGCCCTATTTGTGGAGCAGCAAAAAACGATTTTGTCCTTGAAGATTAAAAGAAAAGAAGATCCAATGTGTTTTTTCAAAAAGCCTTAGAAAAAGGACTTGTAGCTGGAGTTTGTAAGGCTTGTGCACAAAAGATGGGGACTTTAGAGTTAGCTAAATAAAAAGGTCTTACTATTCTTGAAGATATGTATGGACATGCTGGAATGGCAAAATAGACTTTTGAAAGGAGGAGATCTATGGAAGCAGTGAAAATCAAAGAAGGCTTTTATTGGGTTGGTGCTATAGACTGGAATGTAAGAAATTTTCACGGATACTCTACCTTTAAAGGAACTACTTATAATTCCTATTTATTAATAGATAAAAATATTACCCTCTTTGACACTGTAAAACATGGATTTGAAGAAGAATTATTATCAAGAATTAAAAGTATTATTAATCCAGAAAAAATTGATTATTTAATTGTAAATCATATAGAACCAGATCATGCTGGAGGATTCTTAAAAATAGTAGAAATTATAAAACCTGAAAAGATTTTTATAACCCAAAGGGGAAAAGATGGATTAAAAAATTATTTACATAAAAACGATTTTCCTTTTGAAGAAGTTTCTACTGGAAAAGAAATTAAAATAGGAGAAAGAACTATAAAGTTCATAGAAACTCCCATGATTCATTGGCCAGACAGTATGATAAGTTATATTCCTGAAGAAAAAATTTTGGTTTCTCAAGATGCCTTTGGAGCTCATTATGCTACTTCTAACAGATTTGACGATGAAGTTAACTATTGCACTTTAATAGAGGAATCTGCCAAATATTATGCCAATATTGTACTTCCCTATTCTCCACGTGTTCAAAATCTCTTAAAAACAATAAAAGAGCTGGGGCTTGAAATAGAACTAATATGCCCAGACCATGGAGTTGTGTGGAGAAAGCATATAAATGAGATTATTCAGCTTTATGAAAATTGGAGCAATTATATTGCAGAAAAAAGAGTGGTAATTATTTATGATACCATGTGGAAAAGTACAGAAAAAATGGCTTATGCTATCATGGAGGGTATTATAAAAGAAAATTTGGAAGTAAAACTTTTTAAACTTTCTGTTTCAGATATAACTGACGTAATGACTGAAGTAATGCTTGCTAAAGGATTAATTTTAGGCTCCCCTACATTAAATAATGGTCTTATGCCTACTGTAGCAAGTTTTGTCCATTATATGAAAGGGCTTAGACCAAGAAACAAAATTGGAGCTGCCTTTGGTTCCTATGGATGGAGTGGAGAATCAGTTAAGCTTTTAAATGATATTTTAAATGAAATAAAGGCTGAAATTGTTCATGAAGGAATAAAAGTAAAATTTGCACCTAATAAAGAAGCTTTAAAGCAGTGTGAAGAGCTTGGAAAAATTATTGCCCAAAAAATTAAAAGCTCTTCTTAAAGAAAAAGTGTCTGTCTATTTAAAAAAAGAAATTTGGAACATTCTTGAAAAAGAGGATCTTAAAGATTTTTTAAATTCTCTTAATAAATTTCCTCCTACTAAAATTGTGAGTTTCCTTATAGAAGCTTTTTTACATCCAAAAGAAAAAGTTCGTTGGAAAGCTATAATAGGATTTGGATATATAGTTTCTCAAATAGCAAATAAAGATCTTGAAAGGGCAAGAATAATAATAAGACGTCTAATTTGGATGCTTAATGAAGAATCAGGAGGCATGGCTTGGGGTGTTCCTGAAGGATTTGCTGAAGCATTATATAATCATGAAGTTTTAAAAAATGAATATCTCTCTATTTTTATTTCTTATATCTGGGAAACAGAAGATACAGGGAAACATAAAACAGATAATTATTTAGAGTTCCCTCCTGCTCAAAGAGGAGTTATATGGGGGATAGGGAGACTTGCCCAAAAATATAAAGAAGATCTTTTAGAAAAAAATGCACCTTTTCATGTATATAAATGTCTTATTAGCTCCTCTGATTTAGCAGTAAAATTTTTAAGTCTTTGGAGTTTAAATAATCTTTTCCCCTTTCCCAAAAAATTTAAAATAAATCCTCAAGAGATTGAAAAAACAATAAAACTTCTTACTCAAAAAGATTTTACTTATCTAATGTTTGATGGAGAAAAAATTGTTCACTTGCATATCTCTCAGCTTAAAGAGACCTTAAAACTTTTATAAAAGACTTTATTTTCTTAAAAAATGATTTATATTTTATTTGCTATGCACAAATTGGCTCAAATTTATAAAAGTGTAGATTTGGAAAAATTAATTAAAAATTACGAAGGTAAATTGGAAGATTTAAGGGGGTGTCTTTGAACCCCTAAAATTAAAGACTCAATTAAGTAAAATAGAAGAAGAGCTTCAGAATAACAAAGACTGGGATTCTCAAAAAATAAAAAAACTTCTTCAAGAAAAGGCTCAGATTTCTGAGAAATTATCCATTTTTGAAAACCTTAATAGAAAATTTAAAGAAATTCTTGATTGGTATTCTCTTTATAAAGAGGAAAAAAATCCTGATATATTAAATACTCTTTTAGAAGAATTTACCTTATTTGAAAAAACCTTCAAAACTGAAGAAACTAAACTTTTGCTCTCAGGAGAATACGATTACTCTTCCGCAATTTTAAGTATCCATGCAGGAACAGGAGGAACAGATGCTCAAGATTGGGCTTCTATCCTTCTTAGAATGTATGTAAAATGGGCTGAAAAAAAGGGATATAAGGTAAAAATTGCTGATATATTGCCTGGAGAAGAGGCAGGAATAAAAAATGCAGTTTTACTAATTGAGGGAGAAAGGGCTTATGGATATTTAAAGGGGGAAAAGGGGGTTCACAGACTTATAAGAATTTCACCTTTTAATGCAAATTCCAAACGTCATACCTCTTTTGCCTCAGTTACCGTTATTCCTGAGATTGAAGAAGATGTGGAAGTGGAAATTAAACCTGAAGATCTAAAAATTGAAACTATGAGAGCAAGTGGACATGGTGGACAACATGTAAATAAAACTGAAACTGCAGTAAGAATTACTCACATACCTACAGGAATATCTGTTACCTGTCAAAATGAAAGAAGCCAATATTTAAATAAAATGACTGCCTTAAAAATTTTAAGATCAAGGCTTTACCAATTAGAAAAACAAAAACTTGAAAGTAAAAAAGAGCGTTTAATAGGTGAAAAAAAAGAAATAAGCTGGGGGAATCAAATTAGAACTTATATTTTACATCCTTACAAAGTAGTTAAGGATCATAGAACTCAATATGAATCTTACAAAGTTGAAGAATTCCTTGATGGAGAATTTGATGATTTTATAAGAGAATACCTTCTCTGGGAATCAAAACAAAAATTAAAAAATAATTAAAGCCATGAAAAGGTATAAAGCACTTGTCATGTTAGAAGATGGAACTCATTTTTGGGGATATTCTTTTACTATAAGAGGGGAAACTTTTGGAGAAATTGTCTTTAATACTGGAATGACTGGTTATCAGGAAATACTTACTGATCCCTCTTATTATGGACAAATAGTTACCATGACTTATCCACTTATTGGAAATTATGGAATCAATCATGAAGATATGGAAAGCCAAAAGATTCAGGTAGCAGGTTTTCTGATAAGAGAATATCAGCCTCTTTACAGCAACTGGAGGGCTGAAAAATCATTAAGAGATTGGCTTTGTGAAAATAATATTCTCGGAATTGAAGGAATTGATACAAGAGCTTTAACAAGACATATAAGACTTTATGGAGCTATGAAAGGTGGCATAACAACTGAAACCCTTGATCCCAAAAAATTCTTAGAAAAAGTTAAAGAAAGCCCTGATTATGTAGGTAGAGATCTTGTGCAGTATGTAACTTGTAAAGAACCTTATTATTTTGGAAAAAGGGGGAAAGAAAATTATAAAACCTTTAAGGGTGAGGCTAAATACAAAATAGCTGTTATTGATTGTGGTTTAAAATTTAATCAGCTTAGACTTTTTACTGAAAGAGATTGTGAATGTCTTGTATTTCCTGCCTATACTGAACCTGAAGAAATACTTTCTCATAATCCTGATGGAATTTTTATATCCAATGGACCAGGTGATCCTGCACCTTTAAAAACTATAGTAAAAAATGTTAAAAACCTTCTTGGCAAAAAACCCCTTTTTGGAATATGTTTAGGACACCAAATTTTGGGACAAGCTCTTGGAGCAACAACTTATAAACTTAAATTTGGACATAGAGGGATAAATCATCCTGTATTAAATCTTTTCAATAAAAGAGTAGAGATTACTTCACAAAATCATGGTTTTTGTGTTAAAAAAGAGGAGCTTCCCAAATCTGCTTTAATAACTCACATAAATTTAAATGACCAAACTCTTGAGGGGATATTTGTACCTGATTTAAAGGCTATGTCTGTACAGTATCATCCAGAAAATGCTCCTGGACCACACGACTCAATTTATCTATTTGACAGCTTTCTTAACCTTTTGGAGGGAAAATTTGAAAATCTATACTCCTAAGGATTTCCCCCTTCATTTTGAAACAGTAATTACCATAGGAAGCTTTGATGGAATCCATTTAGGACATAAAGTTCTCTTTGAAGAAACCAAAAATTTGGCTCGCCTTTTAAATGTTAAATCTGCTGTAGTTTCTTTTGATCCCCATCCCCGTATGGTTCTTTTTCCAGAGTCAAATTTAAAGTTTTTAACCACCTTTGAAGAAAAACTTTATTTACTTTCTCTCTTAAAAATAGAAAATTTGATCCTAATACCCTTTACCAAAACCCTTTCAGAACTTTCTCATGATTTATTTGTTCAAGAATATATAGTTGATAAACTCAAAGCAAAAGGAATAATTGTGGGCTTTAATTTTAGATTTGGAAAATTTAGAAAAGGTGATGTAGATTATTTAAATAAAGTAGCAAAAAAATATAATTTTATAGTAAAAGCTATTCCTCCTGTGATGTTAAATGGCATTATAATTTCGAGTTCTGCAATTAGAAATCTTATAGAAAGAGGACAAATTGAATCTGCTAATGAACTCTTAGGAAGACCCTATTTAATTATGGGAAAAGTGATTAAAGGTAAGGGAAGGGGGAAAGATTTAGGTTATCCTACTGCAAATTTAGAGGTTTCTCCTTTAAAACTTCTTCCTCCAGCAGGAGTATATGCAGTTTGGGTAATTTTAAATGGAGAAAAATTAAAAGGAGCTTTAAATATAGGTAAAAGACCTACCTTCGGAGAAAAGGAAATTTCCCTTGAAGTGCATATTTTCAACTTTAACAAAGATATTTACGGAGAAACATTAAAAATTGAACTAATAAAACGTATAAGGGAAGAAAGAAAATTTTCCTCCATAGAGGAATTGAAAAATCAGATTAAAAAAGATTGTAAATTAATTGACGAAATTTTACACTAAATCTTCTTAGCTTTTTTAAGCTCTTCTACAAATTTATCATACACATTAACTTTTTTCCCAATTTTTTTAGGAATTTCAACTCCTCTTTTCCTCAATTCATTTACAATTTTATTTACCTGAAATTTACTTATTCCTAATTTTTCTGCAATTTCAGTAGCACTCATATTAGCATAGTTTTCATATACAAATTTAACATCCTCAATAGTTATTATTCTGCCTCTTTTTCTCATTTATAATCACCTCCATCATATTTATCTATATATATTTTATTATAAACAAGAAATGATTTTTTTCAAATATCAAGGTTTATAAAAAATAGATTTTATATAATCAAACTTTTTAAAATCTTATCCTCTACTTGTTTGAGCTTATTTAGAGAAGAGTAATTTGTTAAATCAAATCGAATAGGTGTGACAGTAATATAACCCTCTTTTAATGCTACTACATCTGTATCAGGATCTTTTTCTGTATATTCTTCTGCTCCTTGCCAATAATAAATTTTATCATGAAGATCAAGTCTCTTATCAAAAATTTCTTTTAATTTAGCAATTGATTGTCTAACAAATTTAATTCCTTTAATTTTATAAGGATTTATATGGGGAATATTTATATTCAAACAAAAAGGTAAATCAAGTGGCAAATCAAAAACATAATTTATAAACGTGCTTATAAAATCTGCTGCAAAACAATAGTCTACATCTTTGTAAGCACTTATAGAAACAGCAATAGAAGAATATCCAAGTATTTTAGCTTCTGTCGCTGCTGAAACAGTTCCTGAATATAAAAGATTAATTCCTACATTTGCTCCTTTATTAATACCAGAAATAACTAAATCTACCGGTCCTATAAGTTCATAAAGGGCAAGTTTTACACAATCAGCAGGTGTACCGTTTATTGCATATCCCCAAAAGTATTTTTCTCTTTTAATTTTTCTAACCCTTAAAGGTTGTTCAATGGTTATAGCATGTCCAACTGCACTCCTTTCACTTTCAGGAGCAACTATATAAACTTCGTGATCAAGAATTAAAGTTTCGTATAATGCACAAAGCCCTTCTGAATAAATTCCGTCATCATTAGTAAGGAGTATCTTCATGTTCTATAATGTGCATTTATTCTGATATATTCTTCAGTTAAATCTGTGGTTAAAACTTCGTAGTTTATTTTCCCCTGTTTGAGTTTTATACAAAGTTCTATTTCAGGTTTTCTCATTTCTTCCTTGATCTTAGCTTCATCATTTATATTTTTTAAATTAGCAACCCAAGGAATTCCATTTAAGTAAATTTCTACTTCCTGAGGATTAAAATTTATCCCACTTTTTCCAAGAGCTGAAAATATTCTTCCCCAGTTAGGATCTCCTCCATAAAAAGCTGTTTTTACTAATGGAGAATTGGCAACAGAAATAGCAAGTATTTTTGCCTCGTTTTTAGTTTTAGCTCCTTTTATTAAAATTTTAATAACTTTACTTGTTCCTTCTCCATCTTTAATTATAAGATAGGCAAGTTCCTTTGCAACTTCTAAACATTGATTTTCAAATTTTCCCCAGTTTTTAATTTTTTTTAGATTACTACACAGCATATAAACTGTATCATTAGTACTGGTATCTCCATCAACTGTAATTTTATTAAAACTTTGTTCTACTATTTTAGGAAGACATTTTTTTAGATAATCCTTAGATACTTCAGCATCTGTTAAAATGAAAGCAAGCATAGTTGCCATATTGGGAGCTATCATCCCAGCGCCTTTAGCTATCCCAAATATAACTATCCCTTCTTCTGTCTTTTTTGATACTACCTTAGGAAAAGTATCAGTGGTCATGATAGCTTTGGCAAATTGGATATAATTTTGTGCTGAAAGATTGGAAATAAGAGTAGGAATATTTGGTAAAATCTTTTCTAAAGGTAATTGTTCTCCTATTACTCCGGTTGATGCTGGAAGTAAACTTTTATAGGGAATTTTTAAGTATTTAGCCACTTCTTTAAAGATTGTTAAAGCTCTTTTAAAACCTTCTTCCCCTGTGCAGGCGTTTGCAACACCGCTATTAGCCAGAATTCCATGAATCTTTTTTTCTCTAATAAACCGTTTCCCTAATAAAACAGGAATGGCTTTTACTGTATTAGTAGTAAATACGCCCCAAGCAGTAAGTTCTTTAGGAGAATAAATTAATCCTAAATCAAGTTTATTCTCCTTTTTTATACCACAGGATATTCCTGAAAATAAAAATCCTTCTGGAACAAACATAAATGTTCTTTTTAACCAAATCTTCCTGTGATATAATCTTCTGTTAGTTTTTTTTCTGGAGTAGTAAAAATCTTTTCAGTTGGTCCCACTTCTATTAGCTCTCCCAAGTACATAAAAGCTGTGTAGTCAGAAATCCTTGCTGCTTGTTGCATATTATGGGTAACTATTACTATAGTTATTTTAGATTTTAGCTTTACAATCAAATCTTCTATTTTAGATGTAGATATTGGATCAAGGGCAGAAGTTGGTTCATCAAATAATAAAACTTTAGGTTCTACCGCAATAGCTCTTGCAATACAAAGTCTTTGTTGCTGACCTCCAGAAAGAGAAAAGGCACTTTCTTTAAGTTTGTCTTTTACCTCATCCCATAAAGCAGCATCTATAAGAGCTTTTTCAACCCTTTCCTTTAATTCAGAACCTTTAATACCCTTTAATCTTAATCCATAAGCTACATTATCAAATATACTCATAGGAAAGGGAGTAGGTTTCTGAAATACCATCCCTATCTTAGATCTAAGAGTAATTAAATCCACATTTTTATCTAAAATATTTTCCCCTTCAAAAATTATTTCTCCTTCATATCTATTCCCTACATATAAATCATGCATCCTATTTAAGCATCTTAAAAAGGTGGTTTTACCACAACCAGATGGTCCTATTAAAGCTGTAACTTTATTTTTATAAATGGTAAGATTAATGTTTTTAAGAACTAAGGTTTCTCCGTAATAAAAATTTAAGTTTCTAACTTCTATTTCAACATTTTTTTCCATTTTTAAAAATCTTTATTATTTTTTAATTTTCCATCTAAATGGGATAAACGTCCCAAATTGAATAAGAGTTTTTGCAAGTAATGAAAGTACCAATACCAAAAGTGTCAAAAATAAAGCTGCAGCCCAAGCTTGTTTATGCCAATAATCATAAGGTCCCATTATGTAATTAAAAATAGTTACTGTAAGAGTTGCCATAGGTTTAAGAAGATTAAATGAGAGATAAGCATTATTAAATGCTGTAAAAAGTAGGGGTGCTGTCTCCCCAGAAATTCTTGCTACCCCCAAAAGAACACCTGTTAAAATCCCAACCTTAGCAGCTCTTATGGTAATATCTTTAATGATTTGCCATTTATAAGCTCCAAGTGCATAGGCTGTTTCTCTTAAAGTATCAGGAATAAGATTTAACATTTCATAAGTTGTTATAGCAATTACAGGAATCATAAGAAGTGCTAAGGCAAAAATTCCAGAAAGAGCATTAAATTGTTTAAAAGGGATCACCATTAAAGCATACATTACTGCACCCATAATTATAGAGGGAGTGCTTACCATTATATCAGTAATATTTTTCAGTGCCATAAAAATCTTAGAATTTCTACCATATTCTGCATAATAAATACCTGCACATATCCCTGTAGGAACACCTATTAAGGTAGCTAAGGAGGTTATAATAAAATGACCAACAAAAGCATGTTTAAGCCCTCCTCCTTCAATTCCTGGAGGATTGGGGTCCTGTAAAAAAAGCTCTAAAGTAAGATATTTAAACCCATTTACCAATAGAGTTCCCAAAATCCAAAAAAGCCAAAGTAATCCATAAAGAGCAGCCAAAAAAGAAATTAGTAACATTATATAATTTATTAATTTTCTTTTAAAAACTTTTATTTCCATTTTTTTTCTAATCTTAGTACCATAAATTTAGCAAAACTAAGAATTATAAAAGAAAAAACAAAAAGGATAAGAGATAAATAAAAAAGCGAAGAAAGATAAAGAGGAGTATCTGCTTCAGTAAACTGATTTGCTAAAGCCACTGTAATAGTTGTAAAGGGTAAAAATAAAGAAGTAGGAATTTGGGCTACATTTCCTGCTAAAAAAGTTACTGCCATTGTTTCTCCTAAAGCTCTGCCTGTTGAAAGAACAAGTCCTCCTGTAATACCAGAGGCAGTATATGGAATAACCACATCTTTAATAACTTCCCATTTAGTGGCTCCTAAGCTATAAGCTGATTCTTTCATCACGGAAGGAACCAGATCAAAGGAATCTTTTACCACTGAAGCCATAAAAGGAATTATCATTATAGATAAAACTAAGGAGGTAGTAAGAACATCAATTCCAGTAGGTGTCCCAGAAAATAGTTTCCCTAATAAAGGAAGGGGAGAAAATATTTTTTGTAAAGTAGGCTCTATATAAGTTCTCATAAAACTGGCTAATACCAAAAATCCCCACATTCCATAGATTATACTTGGAATAGCTGCTAAAAGCTGTATAGCACTTATAACTATTCCTTTTAGAAAAGAAGGAGCAAGTTCAGTTATAAAAATAGCTATTCCTATAGCTATAGGAGCTGCTATAAGAACAGCTATAAAAGTACTTATTAAAGTACCTGTTAACATGGTAAGCCCACCAAAGGTTTCAGAAACAGGATCCCAGGTGGTAGTAGTTAAAAATTTAACTATTCCAAAAGTTTTGATAGCTAAACGGGATTCACAAAATAAAATTAAAAAAACTGTAAAAGGAAAAAGAAATCCTGAAAAAATAGCCCAAAAAGCTAAAAAGTTCTTTATTATTATCTCTAAATAATAATTTCTTTTTGTCACTATAATTCTAAAGGATGAAAAAGATAGGTTTCCATAAAATTTTGGTTTAATTCTAATAATTTATAATATTTTTTCAAGCTGGAAAATTTTTGAATTGACTGAGTATTTTTTAATATATTTTATATTTCTTCCAATAATTTCTAATTTTTTCTTTTATCTCTTCTGGAAGAGGTGTATAAGTTAATCCTTTAGCAACTTTGTCTCCTTCCCTGAATGCCCAATCAAAAAATTTAACTACCTCTTTATTAGTTTCTTCTTTATCTTGTGAAAGAAGAATATAAGTTGCTCCTACAATAGGCCAAGCAAATTTTCCTGGGGTATTGGTAAGCCAGGTATAGAAATGTTTAGAAGGATCAAAATTTCCATAAAGGGTTGCTTCTTTAATATTTTCTTCCTTAGGTTCAACTATATTGCCAGAAAGGTTTTTAAGTTTTACATAAGAAAGTTTATTTTGAAAAGCATAAACTATTTCTACATATCCAATAGTATAAGGAGTTCTTTTAACATAATTTGCCACCCCTTCATTACCTTTAGCACCTATACCAACAGGCCAGTTCACAGCAGTTCCGTAGCCTACTTTATCTTTCCAAGATTTACACACCTCTGTTAAATACTTTGTAAATATAGCTGTTGTTCCTGATGCATCAGCTCTATATATAGGTGTTATAGATTTATCAGGAAGCTCTATTCCAGAATTTAAAGCCTTAATCTTTGGATCGTTCCATTTGGTAATTTTTCCTAAATATATTTCACAAAGTGTCTCCCCATCAAGTGTTAAATAAAAATTTTTAAATTCAGGAAGATTAACTACAGGTACAACAGCACCTACTACAGTAGGAAATTGTAAAAGTTTTTTGCTTTCTATCTCCTTTGGTTTAAGAGGCATATCACTTGCTCCAAAATCAACTGTTTTTTCTATAATTTGTCTGATACCTCCTCCTGAACCTATGGATTGATAATTGATTTTAACCCCTGTGAGTTTATAATATTCATTTGCCCAATTTGCATAAAGAGGGTAAGGAAAGCTTGCTCCAGCTCCGTTAAGAAATTTTTTTACTTCTATTTTTTCAGAAGGTTTTTTGCAAGCCCAAATTGTAAAAATAATTATAAAAAGACTTAAAATCCATACCATTTTTTTCATACTCTTTTCTCCTTTTTAAGCATTTTTACTTGACAATTCCTGATGTTTTTTTAAGATCTCCTTAAGAGTAAAAAAAGATTCAAATTCATAGCCCTTAGCTTCTATGTTTTCTTTTCCTCCTTCTTCTCTATCAATTAAAGCGAAAATTTTAATAATTTGAAGTTTTTCTTTTTCAAGTATTTCAGCTGCTTTAAGAACAGACCCACCTGTTGTTACCACATCCTCTACCAGAACAATGTCCATTCCTTCTCTCACATTTCCCTCAATTTGTCTTTGAGTTCCATATTTTTTTGTTTCCTTTCTTACCAAAATTCCTTCTAAGGGAATATCTTCTTCGTTTGCTTTAGCAAGAATAGAACATACAATTGGATCTGCACCTACACTCATTCCTGCAACTCCATCAACTCCTAAATATTTAATTTTTTGCCAAAAAAGTGCACCTATCAAACCAAAAGTCAAAGAATAAAGAGTAATCTTTCTACAATCAAGATAATAAGGGCTTTCTTTGCTACTTGAGAGAATAAAAGGTTTTTCTGGACTATATAAAAAAGCTCTTTCTAAAATAAATTTTAAAATTTCATTTTTCAAAGCTAAAATATTGAGATTTATAAAACCTTTAAATAAAGGATGCGCTTCTCCTAAGAATCTATAAACCTCTTTTTCTGCTATTTCTAAGGAGGGGTAATTATAACTTACAAAATTTTTAAAGTGTTCAAAACTCTCAGAAGAAATATAGATATATTTAACCGCAAAACCTTCTTTATTTGTTCTTACTACTTTCCCTTTTAAAAATAGTTTAATTGAAGGTTGTGCTCCTTTTAAAAATAAAATAATAGGTATTTCTTCATCTACAGGAGGAATAATCTTGCTTTCAATATATAAGCCTCCATAACTTAAATCTTTTAAAACTCCTTCATAGCTCTTATTTTGCCAAAAAAATTCTACAGTATTAGAAATAGGGATTCTGCTAAATTTTCTTTTCATTTAAATAAACTCCATCTCCATCTTTATTAATAAATTTCTTCCCTATTTTTGAATAACTTCAAAATATCCCCTTTTCTTAATCTCATAGCTTCTATTTTTAGCACTGCCTCATCGCCAAGAATTTCTTTAATCTTTACTTTATCTCCACATCCCGCTTCAATTAATAACATTTTGAAATTATACCCCTTTTTTGCAATTTGCACAAATACCAAATATTTCTAAATGATAGGTTAACGGTGTATAATTTTTATTTTTAGCTTCTTTTTGAATAAGTTCAGCTAAATAATTATCTAATATTTCATCTACATTTTTACATTTAACACATATAAAATGAATATGGGGAAGCTTATCTAAAGTAAGTTCATAATAAGATCTTGCATCTTGTCTATAAACTTCCTGAATATAACCTGCTTCAACAAGGAGAGGAAGGGTTCTATAAACTGAGGCTTTTGAAACTTTACTACCCTTTTTTCTTAACTTCATATAAAGCTCATCAGCATCAAAATGCCCCTTAGATCCTAAAATTTCCTTAAGTATTTCCTCTCTTTCAGAGGTATATTTTAATCCTTTTTTCTTTATAAATTTTTTAAAATCTTTTACTATTTCTGATATTAAAACCATAATTCATCCCCTCTAAATTTGAGATTTATTTTCAAAATTAAAATCAAAATCTATTTTGTCAAGAGGAGGATGGAAAATTTTAAATCAGATTTATTAAATTAAAAGATTGATCGATAATTAAGATTGAAAGCTCTTTACAAAAAAGAAAGAAATGTTATATTTTTTATGGTAAAAACATCCGGGGTCGTCTAACTGGCAGGACATGGGACTTTGGCTCCCAGAATCGTGGTTCGAATCCACGCCCCGGAAAAAAGGAAAAGTGGAGGAGTGGCCGAGAGGTCGAAGGCGCTCGCCTGCTAAGCGAGTGCACGGGCTAAAAACCCGTGCCGCGGGTTCGAATCCCGCCTCCTCCGAAGATTTTTATATTGCCGGCGTAGCTCAATAGGCAGAGCGTGGGATTTGTAATCCCAAGGTTGAGGGTTCAAGCCCCTCCGCCGGCTTATCTTTTAAAAATCCAAATTTTTTATTTCCCATATCTATTGCATTCTCTTTTATATCTTTTATATTTATCTTTATAAAAAATTTTAATTTAATAGAAAAATTAACTATTTAAATTATGCAATCTCTAAATAAAGAAAAAGAAAATTTAGAAAAGGAAATGGAAAAACAACCTGTA
>Ga0209225_1000494_pt1 | contig 45119 bp, 43 predicted proteins | sample WasSprMetagenome_FD_184732 | JGI IMG/M metagenome (GOLD analysis project Ga0209225, IMG submission 184732) | Sulfidic aquatic microbial communities from Washburn Spring, Yellowstone National Park, USA - WS (SPAdes) (version 3) | ecosystem: Environmental > Aquatic > Thermal springs > Hot (42-90C)... | reverse complement strand
CAAAGAGGATATTTTTCTCTGTATTGATTGGTCTCTTTATTGCTTATTGTGCCTGGTTAATAATCAATCTCTTTTTATTAGCAATAGGTTATAAAAATAGAAACAATTGGTGGCAAATTCAATGCTCCCAATCTGTTCCAATAAAAACCTTCACTCTCAAAGATTCAACCTTAAAAGGGTCTTTACAAATCAAGGAAATGTGTATATAGATAAAAGGTAAAAATGTCAAAAAATCAATTTGAAAAATGGAAAGAAATTATAAAAAATTGAAATTAAAAGCGATTGAATTAAGAAAAAGAGGGTTAAGCTATGGCGAAATTAAAAAGAAAATAAATGTAGCAAAGAGTACTTTGAGTTATTGGTTAAAGAGTATTCCTTTAACGCCTGAACAAAGGAAACGGTTTTATACAAGGGCAGTTTTAGCTTTAGCGAGAAGGGCCCAAAGTCAAAGAGAAAGAAGAAAAAGAGAGATCGAAAAAATTATTAAAGAAGCGGAGAAGGAAATTCAATTTCCTCTTTCTTTCGAAACTTTTCGTCTTATTGGAGCTTTTTTACACTGGGCTGAGGGAAATAAAACTAAAGGATTTGAGTTTTCCAACTCTGATCCGAGTTTAATAGCTTTTATGGTAAAATGGTTGAAAGAAGTATTAAAAATTCCTCCCGAAACTTTAAAAGCCAATTTGAATATTTATCCACAGCAAAATGAGCAGGAAATAAAGGAATTTTGGTCGCAGTTAACTAGTATTCCTTTGGAAAATTTTGGAAAAAGTTATATAAAACCACTAAGTAAGGGCTATAAAAAGAACAACCTTTATTACGGAACCATAAAAATCAGGGTTCCAAAAGGAACGAATTTGCGATATCGAGTCTTTGGTTGGATAAAAGCGATACTAAAAAATGTATCTCCTAAAGTGGAATCAGTACAGAAGGAATGGAACTCTCTTAGAGAAAAACCTCGCCCAGTTAATATCCGAGATATTGAAATTTCATGCCCCCGTAGCTCAATTGGCAGAGCTGCGCACTCTTAATGCGCGGGTTGCGGGTTCAAATCCTGCCGGGGGCACAAAAAGGTTTGTTTTTTTATTTTCAAAATGGTAAAATGAAAATGAACTATGTTAACACAAGAGGAAAAGGAAAAAATAATAAAAAAATATCAGCTTCATCCCTCTGACACAGGGTCTTTATCTGTTCAGATTGCTCTTTTAACTGAGGAAATTAAAAGATTGGTTCATCATTTAAAATTGCATCCTAAAGATTTCCATTCAAAAAGAGGACTTTTAAAAATGGTGGCAAAGAGAAGGAAGTTCTTGCAAAAACTAAAGAAAGAAGATCCAAAGGAATATAAAAAAATTGTAGAAAAATTGGGTCTTGAATAAAAATATGGTTTTAAAACATGAAGGTCAAAGAGTAGCAGTTTTGATAGATGCTCAGAATCTCTATCACTCAGCAAAAAATTTATATCAGGCAAGAGTGAATTTTAAAGAAGTTCTAAAAACTGCAGTTGCTGGAAGATCTCTAATTAGAGCTTTTGCCTATGTAATTAAAACGAAAAGTGGAGAAGAAAAAAGTTTTATTGAGGCTTTAAAAAAAATTGGAATTGAAATTAGAGAAAAGGAGCTTCAAGAATATCCTGGGGGTTTTAAAAAAGGAGATTGGGATGTTGGGATTACAGTAGATGCGATTAGGGTAAGTCCTTCTGTTGATGTAATTGTGTTGGCTTCGGGGGATGGAGATTTCTTGCAGTTAGTAGAATATTTAAAAAATCAGGGGAAAAGGGTTGAGGTAATTGCATTTTCTCGAACTACTTCTTCTAAATTAAAAGAGGCTGCAGATGAATTTTTTGATCTTGAAATTGCTCCAGAAAAATATCTTTTAATAAAGAAAAATGAATCAAGAAGGAAAAAAATTTGAATTAGAAATTGGAAAAGAAAAATTGGTGGTTGAAATTAGAAATTTAGCCGAACAAGCTTCGGGTTCGGTTTTTGTAAAATATGGAGAAACAGTAGTTTTAACAACAGCTGTAGCTGGAGCAGAAGCTGAAGCCATAGATTTTTTTCCTTTAACAGTAGATTATGAAGAGAGGTTTTACGCAGCAGGAAAAATAAGGGGTCCTCGCTATATGAAAAGAGAAACAAGACCTTCAGATGAAGCCATTTGTAATGCAAGATTAATTGATAGAGCGATAAGACCTCTATTTCCTGAAGGTTTTGATAGAGAGGTTCAGGTAGTAACTACAGTTTTGTCTTGGGACGGAAAAAATGACCCAGATGTCTTAGGGGTTTTAGGGGCAAGCTTGGCCCTTTTAATCTCAGATATTCCCTGGAGAGGACCAGTTGGGGTTTTAAGAGTAGGTTTAATTGACGACAATTTTATAATAAATCCCACCTACGAAGAAAAACAAAAAGGAAAAATGGATTTGGTAATTTCTGGTGTAGAAAGAAATGAAGAAATTTTGGTCAATATGCTTGAGGGAGGGTTTGAAGAAGTTGAAGATGAAAAAATCGTTGAAGCTTTCTTGTTCAGTAAGCCTTGGATAAAAAAATTAATTGATTTTCAGCTTGAAATTCAAAAAGTTGTTGGAAAAGAAAAAATCCCTCTAAAGGAAGAGAGGTTAGATCCTGAAATAGAAAAGGAATTTTTAGAACTTTTTGATAAAAAATTGGAAATTGCGCTTTTCCAACCTCAGAAAAATGAAGCTAAAGAAAAATTAACTTCTATAAGAGAGGAGGTAATTGAGTTTATTGAAAAAAGAAAACCTGATGCAAAAAAACTTGCTTTAAAACTTTTCAAAAAGAGAATAGAAAAAATTCTTCAAAAAAATATCATTGAAAAAGAAAAAAGACCTGATGGAAGAAGATTAGACGAAATAAGAGAGATCCATTGTGAAATCAGTGTCCTACCAAGAACTCATGGTTCTGCTTTATTTTGCCGAGGTCAAACAAAATCCCTTTCAATTTTAACTTTAGGAGCCCCAGGAGATGTTCAATTGTTAGAAGGGATGGAAATTGTAGGCAAAAAGAGGTTTATGCACCATTATAATTTTCCTCCTTATGCTGCAGGAGAAGTAAAACCCATTAAAGGACCTGGAAGAAGAGAAATTGGGCATGGGGTTTTAGTAGAAAGAGCTTTATTGCCTGTAATTCCAAGTTTTGATGATTTTCCCTATACAATTAGAATTGTTTCTGAAATTTTATCTTCTAATGGTTCTACTTCAATGGCTTCTTGTTGTTCTTCCTCTTTAGCTTTAATGGATGCAGGAGTTCCAATTAAGGCTCCGGTGGCAGGCATTGCTTTAGGGCTAATTATGGATGAAAATGGAAATTATAAAGTTTTAACTGATATTCAAGGACCTGAGGATCAAAATGGAGACATGGATTTTAAACTTGCGGGAACAAAAAGGGGGGCTACTGCTTGTCAAATGGATGTAAAAATTGCTGGAATTTCTGAAAAAATTTTGAGAGAATGTATAGAGAGGTCAAAAAAAGCAAGAATGGAGATTCTTGAAATAATGGAAAGGGTGATTGCAGAACCTAAAAAAGAATTGTCTCCCTTTGCTCCTCGGGTCTTTGCTTTACAAATCAATCCTGAAAAAATTCGAGAAGTAATTGGTCCGGGGGGGAAAACAATAAATGAAATTATATCTGAGTGCGGAGTTTCGATTGATATTGAAGAGAATGGAAAGATTTTTGTAACCGCAGAAAAGGAAGATGCAGCAAAAAAAGCAGTTTCTTGGATAAAAAATATAACTCGAGAAATAAAAATTGGAGAAGTTTTCCAGGGTAAAGTAAAAAGAATTTTGAATTTTGGAGCAATAATTGAAATTTTGCCAGGGCAAGAAGGTTTACTTCATATTTCCCAATTAAAAGGATTAAAAGGTAAAAGATTAGATGGGGTTTTAAAAATTGGGGAAATAGTTCCGGTAAAAGTAATCGCAATTGATGAGTTAGGAAGAATAAGTTTGGGCTTACAAAAACCAAAAAAACTCAAACCTCTTTATCGTTAAAATGGCTCAAGAAAAAATAACTTACTTTAAAATTAACGAAATCCAAACTCTTCAAAAAGCTCTAAGCCAACCTCTTGTGGTTGAAGAAGATGTTATAACTCCTGAAGAAGAAAAAAGGATAAAAGAAGGCTTAAGAAAATTAATCCAGCCAAAAACTCAACCTCCAAAAAAAGAACCAACTATTGAGGAAGGAGAGAAAGAAAAAATTGCTTATTTGGTTAAAGAACTTTCAGCTAAGAATAAGGAAATCGAAAACATAAAAAAAGAAATGGAAGAAGAAAGAAGGATGAGAAAGGAGTTAGAGGATACTTTAAGAAGAGAAAGAGAAGAAAAAAGAAATTTAGAAGAGGCTTTAGAAAAGGCAAAAGAAAGAGAAAGGAGTTTAGAAGAAGAAATAGAAAGAATAAAGTTAGAAATAGCTGAAAGGGAAAGAAAAATTTTGGAAGAGGCTGAGGCGAAACTTCCAGCAAAGGAAAGAGAGATGGTTCAAAAATTAAAAAATAAAGTTGAGGAGCTTGAGAGATTGAAGAACGAGGCAATAATTGAAAAAGAAAAAATAGAAGAAAAAATGGAGATATTGAATGAAGAAATGAAAAGAAAGGAGGAAGAAAAAGCGCTTCTTGAAGAAAAAATAAAAAATCTCTTTGGTGATTTGGAAAAAGAAAGAGAAAGAAGAAGGGTTTTGGAAGAAGAAATCAAAAGAGTAATGGACGAAAGGGACGAAGAAAAGAGGAAAAGATTAATTTTAGAAGAAGACTTAAGAACAACTAAAGAAGAAAAAGAAATTGAAAAACAAAAAAGAATGATGTTGGAAGAACAAATTAAAGAACTCTTGCAAAAGAAAGAGGTAAAAAGAGAATTTCCGGGAGAAAAAATAAGAGAAGAGGAGAAAGAAAGAGAGAAATTGTTAGAAGAGCTCGAAAAAAGAGAAAGGAAAATTGAGATTTTAGAAAAACAAAAAAGAAGAGAAGAAGAACTGAAGAAAGAAGAAGAAAGAATTGAGGTTTTAGAAGAAGTTAGACCAGAAGAAAAAGCAAAGTTTGAATTTAGAAAGAAAAAACTTCAATTGGAAAGAGAACTTTTAGCTTTAGCTGGAAAGAAAAAACCTTTAGAACTGAAAAAACGACAACTTTTAGCAAAAATTGAAGAAATTAAAAAAACGAAGTTAGAGCCTATTTTAAAACTCAAAAATGAACTTGAGGCAAAAATGGCTCAAATTGAAGAGAAAGAAGCTAGTGCTCCTTTGGAAAGAAAGAGAATTTTTGAAATGGAAAGATGGAGGTTAGATGAAAGGCTGAGAAAACTTAGTGAAGAAGAGTGGGCAGTCCAAGAAGAAATTGAAAAGGTCAATCAAGAAATTGAAAAATTAGAACCTGAATTCTTAGAAATTGAAAGCCAAGAAGAAGAAATTAAAAGAGAAATTGAAAAATTAACAGAAGAAGAAAAAATAGAGGCTTTCCAAAAAGAAGCTCAAGAATTATTAAATCAATTAAAACCGTTAGAAAAAGAAAAAGAAAAAATTCAATTGGAATTGAGTGAAGCCTTAGAAAAGAAACAAAAAATTGAAACTGCTCTCCAAGAAATAAAAGATGAAGAGGAAGCAATTGAAGAAGAATTAAAAATTATTCAAGAAAAAATAAAATCTGCGGCTACACTTGAAGAAAAAAGGGAGTTAGAAAAAAGAAGGTGGGAAATCGCTGAAGAAAGAAAGATGACAGAAGAAGAAAGATGGAAATATGAAGATGAGAGGAAAAAAATTGCAACCTCAGTAGAAGCTCTTCAAACAAGATTAAAGAGTATTGAGGTAAGAGAAAATGAATTAAAAGAAAAGCTGAAAAAAATTGTTAAATTTTTAGAAGAAAAAGGGGTAGTAATTGAGGCTGGGGTTGAAATATTAGAATTAATAGAAGAAAAACCAAAAGAGGAAGAAATTGAAGAAAAAAAGCCAAGAATTTTAGAAGAGGTAGAAATTCAAGAAGTAGAGCCAGAAGAAAAAAAACCATTAAAGTCATTTGAAATAGAAGAAACCGAGGAGGAAGAATCGTTTATTAAAAAAAAAATAGAAGAGAGATTGTATGAGAGAAAAAAACTAATTTCTGAAACACCTGAAAAAGAAGAAAAAGTTCAAAAACCAGAAATCGTTGAAATACCAAAAAGACCTGAAACCACTCCACCACCGCCCCCAACTTCATTTCCAGGACCAGAATCGTCAGGAATTCCCAAACCTCCTTTTGGAAAAGGACAAACAGAAATTGAACCTACTACATTTTTCCCTTCTTGGCCTTACGAAACAGAGCCCCAAAAACCAAAGATTGAAATCCAAGAAATTCCCCCGATTCCTGTAAAGAAACCTTCGGGTTTGAGAAAATTTTTGGTTAGAATTTTAATTATTCTTATAATTTTTGTTTTAATTGCCCTTATCTTTTGGTATATTCAAGAAAAGAGATTAAAAAAGGTTGAAAGCATTTCAATCCTTCCAGGGATTGAAAAATTAATTTAAAATAAAAAATGGAAAAAGAATTGCTAAAAAAATTTGAAGAAAAACTGAAAAAAGAAAAAAGGAAAATTGAAAAAGAACTAAAAAAGTTTGCAAAAAAATCAAAAAAGGGTTGGGAAGTGAATTTTCCAAATTTTAATGGTGGGGAGTCGGGGAGTGGAATCTTAGAAAAAGGAGCAGATGAGGTAGAAGAATATAGTACCCTTTTGTCTTTGAAGTCTGAAATGATTGAAAAATTAAGAGAGATTGATCTTGCCTTAGAAAAGATAAAAAAAGGAAATTATGGAATTTGTGAGAAATGTAAAAAGGAAATTGAAAAAGAAAGGTTGGAAATTTATCCTGAGGCAAGATTTTGTTCAAAATGTAAAAAAATTTAAACTATGTTATTCAAAAAAGAATTAACAGAAAAAACAGCCCTCCTTTTAAGTTTTTTAACCTTATTTTTAGTTATCTTTTTTGCCTATTTAATCATTAATTCTCTTTTGCCAAAGCCAAAAGTAAAAATTCAAATTTCTGGACCCGAAAAAGCAAAGGCTGGAGAATGGATAACTTATAAAGTCGTGGTAAAAAATGTAGGAAATGTAATTTTGGCAAATCCTGAACTTTTATTTCAATGGCCAGACGAATCAATTCCAGAAAAAACCAAAACAGAAGTTATAAAATTGGGTGATTTCTTGTTTCCAAGGGAAGAAAAACCTTTAGAATTTAAGGGAAGACTTTTAGGAAAAGACGGAGAAAAAAGAGAAATTAAGGCTTCGCTTACATTTTATAAAAAAGGAGGAAAAACTTTGCTTAGTTCAGATATTTATGCTTTTTCTACTACCTTAACTGAAATTCCTTTTGATTTAGTTTTTAATCTCCCCCCAAAAATTCCAATTTCTTCTACCCAAGATTCTCCTTTCTCTTTTAGTTTAAAATACATCTCCTTTCTTGAAACTCCGATTGAAAATCTAAAAGTAAAAATGTTTTTGCCAGCAAGCTTTTCCCTTCGAGAAACTAAACCCTTACAAAGCAAAGCTGGTGATTGGGAAATCCAAAGCTTAAATAAAGGAGAGGGGGGAGAAATTGAGTTTTTTGGATTCTTTCCAAGAAGCGGAGCTCCTCTTGGTCAAGAACTTCAATTTAAAGCTCAATTATTCATTAAACTTCCAGAAAAAGAAGTGTTTTTGAAAGAAGTTTCAGCAAAAAGCTTAACTTTTGAACCTATGATTTCTTTCTCTCAAAAAATCAATGGAAAAGAAAATTATATTGCATTTCCGGGAGAAAAACTTCATTATCAAATATCTTTTAAAAACATTTACAAAGAACCTTTAAGAGATTTGAAAATTACTGTTACCCTGTCAAGCCCACTTTTTGATCTTGAAACAATTGATGCTCCTCTTGGCGAATTTGTACCTGGAGATAACGCAATTTCTTGGACTGGTGAAAAATTGAAAACATTAAGATATTTGTTGCCAGGAGACGAAGGAGAAATTGATTTTTGGGTTCAATTGAAATCAGATTATAAACCAAAAAATAAAGAAGAGACCAATGCGGTTTTGAAAACCAAAATTAGCGCTGCTGGTTTTGAAGTAGAATATAGAAATAAGGTCCAAACAAAAGCAATAGTTTCGCAAGAAGGATATTACAATGATAAATATGGGTTTTTCCAAAATTCAGGTCCCCATCCACCAAGGGTTAACGAAACCACTTCTTATACAATTGTTTGGAAATACGAAAATTATTATAACTGGATTGACAATGCAAAAATTGTCGCAACATTTCCTCCTGAAGTGAAAGTAATTGGTTTGAAAGGAAATATCCAAGTCGAAAAGGAAATTACTCCTCCCGGAATTTATCCTTATCCTGGAATACCAGCTGGTTTTAAATTCCAAAGACCTCTTCAAGAAGGAATGCAATCTTTGGAAGTAAAATATCTCCAGATTATTTTATCAAAAGAAGTCCCTTATGCTTGGCCAAAAGATTTAGAACCTACTGGATATTTTGGAAAAGTAACTGTTGAGGCTTTAAATGCATTTCAATTAAAGTACAAGGATGAAATTTTAACTCCACAAAATTTGACAAAGCCAATTGGTTATGTGGATGAAAGAACAAGATTAAAATTAAATGAATTGCTGGCAAAGGGTGTACCTTTGGGAGGAGGAAAAATAACTTGGGAAATTGGAAAAATTCCCCCTGGAACAGGCATTTTTGAACCTCCTCCAACAGTTGCTTTCCAAATTGCTTATACTCCAGGATTATCTCTCAAAGGACAAATTGGAACTTTAATTTATACAATAACTTTAACTGGTATTGATACTTGGACTGGAAATCCGGTTCAGGTTACTGACGAACCAATCACTACTCTTTTGCCCGACGATCCTGGAGGAATAGCTGCTGGAGGAATAATTCGTTAAAAATGCTCTCTAAGGTTTTTTCAGCTGGAATTTTAGGATTAGAAGCTCAAATAATTGAAATTGAGGTTAATGTAGATTTTGGTTTAAGGAGATTTGAAATTGTAGGTCTTGCTGATAAAGCAGTTGAGGAATCAAAAGAAAGGGTAGCAACAGCAATTGAAAGCTCTGGATTCAAGTCTCCTCATTCAAAGCCAATAAAAGTTTTAGTTTCTTTAGCCCCAGCCGATTTAAAAAAGGAAGGTTCTCTTTACGATTTACCAATTGCTTTAGGTTATCTTTTGGCTTCAGGAGAAATAAAGTTTAATCCTGAAAGGAAAATTATTTTGGGAGAATTGGGTTTGGATGGAAAATTGAAACCGATAAAGGGAGCAATTTCTTTCTCTTTGCTTTCAAAAGAGAAGGGTTTTTCAGAAATTGTTTTGCCAAAAGAAAATGCAAAAGAGGCTGCTTTGATTGAAGGTGTAAAAGTAATCGGAGTAAAAAATCTAAGGGAAGCTATTTTGTATTTGGAAGGGAAAATTGAAATTTTGCCAGAAAAAGTAGATTTGAAAACAATAATTCAACAAAAAAAAGAAAACCTTGAAGAATTAGATTATATTAAGGGTCAGGAATTTGCAAAAAGGGCTTTAGAAATTTCTGCTGCTGGTAATCATCATCTTTTAATGATTGGCCCTCCAGGAGCTGGAAAGACTCTTTTAGCAAAAGCTCTATCTAAAATTTTGCCCCCTCTTTCTTTTGAAGAAATTTTAGAAGTGACAAAAATTTATAGTATTGCTGGGCTTTTACCAAAAGATTCTCCTTTAATTTTTGAAAGACCATTTAGATCTCCTCATCATACAGCTTCTGAGGTTGCATTAATTGGAGGAGGAAACCCTCCAAGGCCAGGAGAAATTACTTTAGCTCATAGAGGAGTTCTATTTTTGGACGAATTTCCTGAATTTCATCGAGATGTCTTAGAAAGTTTGCGCCAGCCCCTTGAAGAAAGAAAAATTACAATTTCAAGAGCAAGACATTCATTAAGCTTTCCTGCTTCTTTTACTCTTGTAGCTGCTGCCAATCCTTGCCCTTGCGGAAATTTTGGAAATCCAGAAAAAGAATGTCATTGTTCTTTCTCCCAAATTCAAAAATATCAAAGAAAACTTTCTGGTCCATTAATAGATAGATTTGATATTTTTGTGAATGTTCCACCCTTAAAATATGAAAAATTAGCATCAAAAGAAAGTAGTGGTTGGGCAGAAAAAGTAAAAGAGAGGGTTCAAAAAGCAAGGGAAATTCAAAAAATCCGTTTTGGAAAAGAAAAAACTAATTCAGAAATGAATTTGGCAGAAATTAAAAAATATTGCCAAATAGATAGAGAAAGCGAAAATCTTTTGAAAAAATATGTTGATTCTGGAAAACTGACTGCCAGGGGATATCATCGGGTTCTAAAAGTTGCAAGAACAATTGCAGACTTGGAGGGTTTAGAGAAAATTTCTTTTGAAAATATATGCGAGGCTTTAAATTATAGGCAAAGAGAAATTTAATAAATGTAACCTAAAATTCTTGGATCTCCAATTTTTAAGCTTCTTTTACTTACTACCCCAAATCCAAGATAATTCATTTCAGAAAAAATAATTTTCCCATCTTTTACCTCTTCAACATAGGCTACATGTCCTAAAGGATGCCTTGTTTTTAAAGAAACAATTGCCCCAACTTTTGGCTCACAATAACTTCCAAAACACACTTCATAACCAGATTCTTTTGCATTTTTTAGCCAATCTTTAGCATTTCCCCAAGAAGGAATTTGCCTTTTCTGAGCCACCCACCAGGTACAATAACCATAAGGGTAAGAAGAAACTCCCCCAGCAAAGATTGGTGCTTTTTTTTGGATTTTTAAAGGTTCTTTTAATTTTGCACCAGGAACAATTAAAACTTGACCATCCGAAATTTCACTTGGAGAAACTATTTCATTAAAAGCTAATACATCTTCTAAATTGACTTCATATTTTTTGGCAATCTCCTCTAGAGTTTCTCCTTCTTTAACTATATGAACTGCTCCATCTACAGGGGGAATAATTAATTCTTGACCAGGTATAATTTTTTCATCCTCTAAATTATTGGCAAAAGCAATAGTTTCAATTTTTAAATTATAATTTTTTGCAATCGCTAAAAGCGTTTCTCCTTCTTTAACTTGATGAATTAAAATTTCATTGTTTGGGGTTTCAGCTTCCAAAAGCTGGGCAAATACCTTTGGAAAAATTGTGAATGGGGGGTTAATTGAATAGAGAAAGTATTTTTCTTGAGTAAAAAATGGAGGGGTTTCTGGAATATTTTTTTTAGTTGGGTCAATAAAGAAAGAGGGGCAGGGATGAAAAAATGAAAGGAAACTCTTTTTTTGTTTATCTTCTTTCTTTGAAAAAGAAATTAAAAAAAACAAAATTGCCCCAAAAATTAAAAATTTACTAAAAATCTTTAACTTTTGGTTTGCTTGTGTCATTTTTTTCTATTTTCTTATATTAAAGGCTATTTGTCAAGTTGAAATTCTGTTAAAATAAAAAAGTGAGAAAAAAAGAGTTAATTGAGCTTTTAAATAAAAATTTTCCATTAAAATCTCTGGGGCAAAATTTTTTGATTAAAGAAAGCATATTAAGAAAAATTTCCTCTTTTGCAGAAATTAAAGAAGATGATTTTATTTTAGAAATTGGGGCTGGTTTTGGGAATTTAACAAAGGAGTTGGCAAAAAAGGCAAAAAAGGTTTTGGCAATTGAAAAAGATAAAAGAATGGTAAATTTGGCAAAGGAATTTTTAAAGGATTTTAAAAATGTGGAGATTTTAAATGAAGATGTTTTAAAAATTGATCTCTCAAGGCTTAATCTTCAAAAAGGATACAAAGTTGTTGGTAATCTTCCTTATTATATTTCAAAACCTGTAATCCAAAAATTCCTTAAAATAAAAGAAAAACCAAGTCTAATGATCTTTTTAGTTCAAAAAGAGGTGGCTCAAAGAATTTGTGCCAAAGCCCAAAAAACAAATTTTTTAGCTCTTTTTGTCCAATTTTATGCAAATGCCAAAATTTTAGATTATGTAAAAAAAGATTATTTTTGGCCAAGACCAAAAGTTGATGGTGCAATTTTAAAAATTGAACCTTTAAAAAATGGTTACCAAAAAATAATCAATCCTGAAATTTTTTTCAAAGTTTTAAAAGCCGGCTTTTCACATCCGAGAAAAAAACTTATTAACAATTTGACTGTTTCTTTGAGAAGAAATAAAATTGAATTAGAAAAGGTCTTTTCAAAAATTGGAATAAATCCTAACTCAAGAGCTGAAAATCTTTCTCTCCATTTATGGATAAAATTAACAAAAGAGCTATTTGGCTAATTCTTTTGATTTCCTTTTTAGCTTTCCCATTTTTAGTTAGAGCTGGAATTGGAATTCCAATTATTGATTATATTTTGGGTACTGTTGTGAAAGTATATGAGACCGGGATAGTATTTATCTTCTTTCTCCAGTTAATAATTCTTATTGGTGGAGCAATTAATGGATTTTTAGCTTTAGGAATAAGCTTAGTTTTATCTCCGGGTATAATGGGAGGTGCAAGTGGTTGGACTTATACCCAAAATCCCTTTGTTAATGCAGGTCTTGAAATCACAGGAGGATTCATCAGTATTGGATTAGTATTAGCTTTGATTTGGATTGCATTTGCTACAATTTTAAGACTTGAAGGTTATGATACAAAACGTCTTTTGGTGAGATTAATCATTGTTGGCATTTTGGTTTATTTTTCAAGAGTGATCTGCGGTCTAATTGTAGATGCAAGCAATATTTTTATGTATTATTTTTCAGATAAAATTTTTGGAATAGGGATTTTAACAAATACCTTAGTTAGTGTAGGAAAACGGCTCTTAGAAATTTTAATAGGAATTGTTAACCCTTTAGCTTGGCCAAAAATAATTGCTGAATCTATAATTTTAATTTCAGTTCAATTTTATTTAGCAACTCTTCTAATTGCTTTCTTTTTAACTTTTCTTTTCAGATATGCTGCAATCTGGATTGCAGTTGTTTTGGCTCCAATTGCTTTTGTTTGTTCAATCTTGCCAGCGACTCAAAAATATTGGAGTTATTGGTGGAGAGAATTTATTGGTTGGTGTTTAGCAGGTCCAATCACTGCTTTTTTTCTTTATTTGGCAGCAAGGGCTGGACAAGTAATTGCTTCACAAGGACTTGGAAGTCAAATTACACAGTTTTTTAGTGGATGGAAAGATCTTTCTCCGCTCATTCCCCATTTTTTCACTATAGGTCTTTTACAAATGGGACTTATTTGGGGGGTAAGAAGTGCTGGTTGGGGTGGTCAGAAAGCTTATAGTTTTGCTCAAAGCGCTGTAGGTTGGATAAGGGGAAAAATGGAAAAACGAGGTTTAACTCCTCAAGCTGCATGGAAAAGAGCTAAAGGAATGCCTTTGGGAAGAACCTTAGAACCGATTTTTGGAAAAGAGAAAATTGAAAAATGGAGACGAAGAATGGAAGAAATGGCAATAAGAGAGGCTACTTTACCTTCTCCTGAAACTCGAGTTCCGGGAACAAGAGGTATGATTATTCGAGCAGCAGCCACTCCTTTGTGGGCACTCAGGCGAGCTTGGGGTCGGGCAATTGGTTTTGAACCAACAGAAGAAGCAAGAAAAGCAGAAGAAGCAGGATTAAAAGAGGCAACTGGATTAACAGTTCAAGAACAGGTAGCTCTTTTTAGGGCAACGGGCGATTTAAATAGAAGATTGGGAATATTAAGAGCAATTATCCAGCAAGGAAATCTCAGAGATGCAATGAATCTTGCTCAAAATGCTCTTCAACAACAAGAAATTACTGCTTTATACGATGTAGCAACAAGATTGGGAAGAGATAGAGAAATTATAGGGTTATATCCCCAACAAGCTAGAGAACATTGGGGTCCTACTATTCCAGGTCCAATACCCCCTGATATGCCTCCTCAAGTCCATCAATATGGCTATATTGTAGGAAGGATGAGAGCTGATGACTTTAGAAATATTCAAGAAGATGCAATAGCTAGAGATGAACATTTTGTTGAAGCTTTAATTAGGAGTGACAATCCAGAAAAAGTTAGTGAATTTATTAATAGATTTGGCGTGGCAGGTGCTGAAACAATTCAAAATGTTTTGCAAAACTTGGGACAAAGATATCACCAAGCACCCAGAGATTACCTTAGAGCGAATAATCGAAGATTGTATGCATATTTCACCAGAGGTGGAGGAAGGGGATTGATACAGATTTAATAGTTCTTTAAAAAAGGTGCCCTTTTTAGGGCACCCAGAATTTATTCAATTATTGAAAAGAACTCAGAGAAAGCTACAGCATTAGTTGTAGGATCCCAAACAACAATTTGATAATCACCATCTGGAGAAAGATTTGGCGAAATGGTCCAAGTATAACTTCCGGCATCAGTTTGAAAGGTTACGATCTCCCGATAATAATGGCCGTGCTTGAAAAGAATTATCTTGAGTTTTTCGCCAAGAAAGCCAGCTGTTTCCCATTTGATTTCAAGTTTTTCGCCATGCTTCACCTTTGTTCCTGCTTGAGGAGAAAGAATTGTTATTTTTGGTGTTTGAGAAACAGAACTAAGAGATTGTCTGAGCTTTTCGATTTCTTTTTGCAAGTTTCTAACAGCCAAGTTTGCATCAGCTTCCCTTGCTTCTTTTTCCAGTTTTTGAAGTTCTTCTCGAAGACTTTTGAAAAGTCCGAAAGGAATTTTCCCCCATAACTGATCCAATTTTTGCATCATCAGCTTCACCTTTTTTTCAGTTTCACCCATCTTTCACCTCCTTCATCTAAAGTCTATCATAAAATAAAATTTTTGTCAAATATGCCAAAATATACACAAAAAGATCTTTGGGACTTATATAAAACTCTTCCAGAGGAACTAAAAAGAGCAATTTTTTCTGCTGAAAACGCAGAAACTTTGCAAAAAATTTATGAAAGACATGAAATTAAAGATGAGATTGCTGAAAAAATTTCAGAATTAATCACTTTTGTTTTCTTAGGGCTTTTATCACCAAAGGAATTTCGTGATGCTTTGATTCAAGAAGTTAAAATAAATATAGAAACTGCAAGAATGCTTGAAAAAGAAATCTATCGTTATATTTTCTTTCCTGTCAAACCATCTTTAGAACAGCTCTATGGGGAAGGCGCTACTCCTTCTTTTGGTATGCCTTTTGCTGAAAAACCTAAAGAAAAGCCAAAAGAAGATATTTATAGAGAGCCGATTGAATAAAATTTATGTTGTTTAAGGTTCCAAAATTTATTGAATATGAGACAAAACTAATCGGACCTTTAACTGTCCGCCAAGGACTTTTTATAATTATCCCTTCTGGAATGGCTTTTTTAATTTATTTAGCTATTGGGAAAACGAACTTTCCTCTCTTTTTTCTTTCTTCTATTTTTCTTATTGGAGGTGGAATTGCCTTTGCGTTTGTAAGAGTTGAAGGAAGACCCCTTTCTACTGTTTTGTTAAACTTTTTTAAACATTCTACAAGACCCCAAAGATACCTGTGGCAAAAACCAGAAAGACCTGTCTTAACTTTTGAAATAAAAAAATATGTACCCCAAAAACCAGAAGAATCTCCGTTTCAAATTCCAGAAGCTTCTCATTTAAGAAGAGCTAAAATTAAAGTTGAAACTCAAACAAAATAATATGCCAAAAGCTTCAACCCAATCTTTTTTAGAAGTTGAAAGAATTGAAAGAGGAATTGTGTATTTAAAAGACAGAAGCATGCATGCGGTTTTAATGGTTTCTTCTTTGAACTTTGCTTTAAAATCAATCGAAGAACAAGAAGCAACTATTGTTCAATTCCAAAATTTTCTAAACTCCTTGGATTTTCCAATTCAAATTGTTGTCCAATCAAGAAGATTGAATTTAACTGGATATTTAGAAAAATTGGAGGCAATGGAAAAGGCTCAATCAAATGAGTTATTAAAAAGATTAATGTCTGAGTATCGAAAATTTGTCGGAAATTTGGTTGAGCAGGGACAAATATTTACAAAAAACTTCTTTGTAATTGTCCCTTTTTATCCATTTGAAATTCCAGGAGTAAAAAAGAGAGAAGAGTTAAGAAAGGAAAAATTAGAAAGGGCAAAAATCCAGCTTTTACAAAGAGTTGAGTTTGTTGCTTTGGGTTTAAGAAGATGTGGCTTGGAAGTTGCCTTACTTGGAACTCCAGAATTGGTTGAGCTCTATTGGAGCTGGCATCATCCAGAGGAAGCAGAAAAAGGTTATTTCCCAGAAGTTCCACCAGAATTTTTAACTTAATATGCCTTTTTCACTCTTTAAAAGAGAGAAAAGAGAAATTGGAAAAATTATTAGCGCCCCACCAATTGAGCTAAAAGATATTATTGCCCCAGCTTCAATTGTTGTTAATCCAACTTATATTTCTTTGGGTAAAAAATTAGCTAGAACTTATTTCATTTTTTCTTACCCATCCCATTTAAGTGCAGCCTGGCTTTCTCCTTTAATAAATTTCAATATCCCCTTTGATGTTGCTTTGCATATTCACCCTTTAGATACAGGAGATGTACTAAAACAACTCAGAAAAAGGCTTACTGAAATAATTGCTGAAATTAATGAAAGAGAAGAAAAGGGTTTAATTAGAGATCCTCAATTAGAAATGGCTTACAGAGATTTGGAAGAAATGAGAGATAGATTAATTTCTGCTCAAGAAAGAATGTTTAGACTCGGGCTTTATATTACAATTTATGCCAATAGTGAAAAAGAGTTAAGAGATATTGAAACAGATCTAAGATCAATATTAGAATCAAAACTAATTTACATTAAACCTGCTCTTTATCAACAAGCAGAAGGTTTTGTTTCAACCACCCCTTATGGCTCAGATAAACTTTTAATCCACACAACTTTAAATACCCTACCCCTTTCTTCAACTTTTCCTTTTGTCTCCTTTGATTTAAGCTCGAACGAAGGAATTCTCTATGGAATTAACCTTCACAATAACTCTTTAGTTTTGTTTGATAGATTTTCTTTAGAAAATGCAAATGAAGTTGTCTTTGGAAAAGCTGGTGGAGGAAAAAGTTATTTTGTAAAAACAGAAATTCTAAGATATTTAATGTCAGGCGTGGAGATAATTGTAATTGATCCTGAAAATGAATATAAAACTTTAGCTGATGCAGTTGGAGGTTCTTTTATTTCTCTTTCTCTTACTTCTCCTCATCATATTAATCCATTTGATCTTCCTCAACCTGCTCCAGATGAAGAACCGGCAAATGTTTTAAGAACGAGTATTATCAATTTGGTTGGTTTCATGAGAATGATGCTTGGGGGACTAACGCCAGAAGAAGATGCAATCATTGATAGAGCTTTGACTGAAACTTATGCTGCAAAGGATATTACTCCAGAAACACCTCCTCATCTTTGGAAAGAAAGAATTCCTTTGATGGAGGATTTTGAGGAAATTTTATCAAGGATGGAGGGGGCTGAGAGTTTGGTAAGAAGGGTTAGGAGATATACCCGCGGTTCTTTTGCTCAAATGTTTAATCAACCAACTAATGTTGAGATGAAAAAGCCTTTTATTGTTTTTGGAATTAGAGATATGGAGGATGAGTTAAGACCTTTGGCAATGTATATTTTGATGCGCTATGTTTGGAATACTATCAGAGCTTCTTTCAAAAAAAGGATTTTGGTGATTGATGAGGCTTGGTGGATAATGCAATCTGAAGATGGGGCTTCATTTTTGTATGGGATTTGTAAAAGGGCAAGAAAGTATTGGTTGGGGGTGACAACTATTACTCAAGATGTAATTGATTTTATGAAATCGACCTATGGGCAACCTATTATTACGAATTCTGCAATTCAGGTTTTGCTAAAACAATCTCCTGCTTCAATTGATCTTGTGCAAAAAGCTTTTAATTTAACTGAGGAAGAAAAATATCGGCTTTTGGAAGCTGAAATCGGAGAAGGAATTTTCTTTGCTGGAAAAAAACATGTTTTAATAAAATCAATTGCTTCTTATTTGGAAGATCAGTTAATTACAACTTCGCCAGAAGAAATTGCAAAAATTAAAAGATTAAAACAAGCCTAAAATGCCAGAAACAAAAAAACAAAGTCGTTTTTCCCAAAAAGTTCCAGAAGAAGCTTTCACTTCTCCTGGAGAAATGGTTTGTTTATTTATTGCTTGTTTTATAGAATCTTTAGATTGGATATTTGATTTTGGGCATCTAATCTATCTTGGTTCATGGGAAACTGTGGTTGCTTTTCCAAAAGCGGTCTTGGATTTGGCTTTTGCTTTAATGAGTGCTTTTTTGTTGGGAATTTCACCCTGGAGCAATCTTTTGCCATTTTTAATTGAAAGAATTCCATTTTTAAGTACTATTTCACCAACATGGGTAATAAGAATATTAATAAGATGGATGAAAAAACCAACAGAATAGTTTTTCTAATTAAATTATTGATTTTTACGCTTTTTTTCTCCTTCTTTCTTTTTGGTACTGCTTTTGCAATTTCAGCTAATGAATTAGCTCAAAAATTAGGAAATTTTGTAAACAATGCAATAAGAGTTGGAATAATTTTGGCTTTCCTTAGTTTGGTTTGGGGCGGTTTTTTGTATCTCACTTCAGCAGGAAACAAAAACCAACTTCAAAAAGCTAAAGATCAAATTTTTAAAAGCTTCCTTGGAGCCTTATTACTTTTAACAGGTTTAGTATTCTTACGATATATTCGAGTGGAAATTCCTTCTTTAAGCCCGGTACAACCAGAAATAATAACTGAAATTCCAAAGGCTTTAACACAAAAAGCAGGCGCTTATTTACCAAATGCTGAAATTCCAGTTGAAACTTATATAAAAGGTGGAGAAGATAATAAATCTTTTTTATTAGATGTAGAAATTCAAAAAATTTTTGAGGAAGAGCTTGTGCCAGCCCTTAAAAAAATTAACGAAGATGCTGATAAAATAGTGAATCTTATGAATCAATGTAGTTGTAGCGCAAATACTGAACCTAAGGGAGGAGGAACAATATGTACTACGAAAGAAGAAACTGTAGGAACTAGCACAATAAAATATTGTGAGAAAACCGATTGTTGGGTTGAAAAATGTGTTGGGGATCCTTGTAAAAATGTAAGAGATGATATAGCTCGAGCTATTCAAGAAAATATGAAAGATATTCTCAGGGTAATGGAAATTAAAGAAAAATTAGAAGGGAAAATAATATCTATGATGGAGCCTATAGCTAAATTTTATTATGTTATCACAAAAGGAATACAACAATGCCCTGACTATCTTGTTTTAGATCGTGAATACTTTTCCCAACTAAAAGATCTTTTGCATCAACAAATGGGCGATATAAACTGGGTTGTAACAAGGGTTCCATTCCTTGAAGAGATAAAAAATTTAAGAAAATGGAGTTTTGCCGATTTTTATTGTCCAAAAACAGGGCTTTCTCCAATTTTACCAACTACAGAGCAAGTAAATGAAATTGAAGAAAATTTGCGAGAAAGACTCAATAAAGCTTTTAGCAAACCTGAAGAACAAGAAGAGCTCAATTCTATAGAAAAATCTCTAAGGGAAAAATTGGGAAAGCTTTATCCTGAATATGAACTTCCATCAAGCTGTCCTCTTTCAATTCCCTTTGGAGAAGTAATGGAAAAAATTCTTGAACCAGTAACTCAGTTAAGAGATAACATTTTACTAATTACTGCTTTGGCAAAAGAAATGACAGAAGAATTGGACAATCTCCATAGAGTATATTTCCAATGTGGTTCTGACTTATGTGATCGCATCGGTGAATGTGGAAGCGCAGATGCAAATTGTCCTTGCGAGCGCTATTGTAGAGGAACCGGATGCCCTATGATGGATGCTCTTGCAAAAAAAGCTATAATTTGGGCAAAGTATGAAGCTATCAATAATTTCATATCAACTAATCAAAATTTAATTAAAAAAATTGAAACCTGGATGAAGCAATGGGAAGAAATAGAAAATAGAGTAAGAAAAAGAGGAACTTCTTTAACTCAAGAGGAAATAAAGAAAATTTATCAAGATTATCCTGAAGCTCAAGAAGTAGTAGCTTTTGAGTTGATGGCATCCAGGATGCATTATTGCTTTGCTCAACCAAGAGAAGTTGAGGCAGGTTGGTCATTAGCAAGCTGTCAAGCAAGTTTAGGTTGCCTTAACCCAGAGAATAAAATTATATCCAAAACTGAGGAAGATTGTAGATGCGCAACAAGTACAGAGTGTGTAAACTCTTTTCCAATTTTAAAAGATTATAAATGTCGATATTTTAGTCCCAGCTGGCTTCAACAATATCTTCCTTGGCTTGTAGCAATTTTAGACTTTTTAGGAATTCACATTGAAGGAGATTGTTATAATTTTAACTTTTTCTGTTGCAGATATAAATGAAAACAAAAATTTTATTTATAATTTTAGCTTTCTTTCCCCTTCTTTGTTTAGCCCAAGGATTAGAAATAAGTTATCCCAGAATAAGCGGAATTCAACCTACCAGGGCTTCTCCTTATTTATATACTCTTTATGTTTTTTACTTTGCTCTTGGATTTGTTGCAATTTTAGCCTTTATTTCTTTGGTCTTTTCTGGCTTACAATATGTAACTTCAGCTGGAGACCCGGAAGTAAAAAAGCGAGCAAAGGAAAGAATTTTGGCCGCTTTTTTTGGAATTTTAATTCTCTCTTTTGGAATTTTAATTTTAAGACAGGCAAGAGTAGAAAATCTTTTTTTAAGAGAGGTAACCTTGCCCCAAGTTGGTGAAGCACCTACAATTGAATCAGAAAAGGAAATTTCAAGAGATCCTATACAACATATTCGCAAGATAGCTGACGATATGTTCACTGCTACTTTTTTCTTAAATTCTGTTCAAATTCCAACATTTCAAGGTTTTTTAGACAATTGCACCTGCGGAAATGCCAGATCTTTATGCAACTACGATGGAAAGTCTTGTTTCCCCTTAAAATGCACTGGAGATCCCTGTCCAGACAGAGATAAAATTAGAAGTGAAGAAATTGCTTTAAAATTAAAAATAGAAGAAATTTTGTTTTATGGAAGACTTTTAGAAGATGCAAAGGAAAATTTAAAGCCTGAAATTTTAGGAAAAGAACCAAGTATTGAGTTAAATCTAAAGTTAGAAGAATTGAAAAAATTAATTGAAGAATTGAAACCTCTTTTGGAAAAATTAAAACAAAAAGTTTTGGAATTAGCTCCTATTGGACGAGAATGTAAAGATCCGGCTACAGAGTGTAATGGAAGTTGCGATTTAAGTGGTGGAGATCCGCCAAAATGTGAAGCTAAAAATTGTGAACCTCAAGATAAAAAACTTTGCGATATGGATAAAGTAAAGGATCTAACTTCCCAAATCAAGGATGTAATTTCTGAAATTCAGACAAAATTAATCGCAATTAAGGTATTTCCAATATGATTTGCCAAAAATTTTGGTTTAAAATCTTCTTTCTCTTTTTATTTTTTATCCCTTCATTAATTTTTGCCCAAACACAAAGACCAGCTTTAGAAATTCAATACCCAACATTACCAGGAATTGAAGTTCCTACCTTACCCTCTCCTGTTGAGGCAGGAGATTTAATTCGTTATATAAGATATGTTTTTAATTTTGCAATTTTTTTTGGAATAATCATTTCTCTTTTACTCTTAATAGTTGCTGGACTCCGTTATCTTTATTCTTTAGATAACCCAAAAATAAAAGCTGAAGCCAAAAATCAAATATTCAATGCATTTTTTGGTCTCATCTTGCTAATAATTTCTTATAACATCTTAGCTACAATAAGTCCTAATCTTGTTGTATTAAATCCCCTTTCACTTGAAAGAAGGCGACTTTTCATAAATTTATTACAAAGGCCATCAAGAATTAGCTTTAATGAACTTATCCAAAGATTAGAACCAACTCAAATTCCTTTAGAATTAGCTTATCCAGAAATTCATGGTTTTAGACCAAGCGTAATTCCGTTTACTACCTCATTTCCTGATTATCCTTTAGAAAGATTACTTGCAAGATATATAAACTATATTTACAACTGGGCAATAGCAATTGGGATAATTTTGGCTCTTTTGTTTTTGATAATAGGGGGAGTAAAATATCTCTCTGCTGCAGGAAATATTGCTTTGCTCAATGAAGCTAAATCCCAAATTTTTGCCTCACTTTTGGGTCTTCTTTTGCTCTTGGGTTCTTTTGGAATATTGAGAGCTCTTAGACCAGAATACACTATAATTTCTCCTGCATCCTTGGAAGAAGTTGAAGTTTATATTCCAGAAGGAATTTATTTTTGTTCAGAAGAGGCGCCAAAATTAAATGGGAAAGATCTTTTTGAAGAATATATTTTAAATGAGGTAGCCAGAAAATATATTGATCCAAATTCAAGATTTATTTTTACTAAAAGATTAAAAGCTGAATTAACTCTCTTTACCCAAACATTCTGCGAGAGAATCACAAATTCCCAAAATCTTCCTCCAGAAATTAGGGGAGGGAATGTTCAATTAGAGGCAACTGAAATAGAAAAAACCTTAAAGGAGGTTCCTGGATTAACTGATGATGAAAAAAAACAAATCATCAGTGATCTCACTTCTCAACCAATTGAATATTCAAGCTCAACCCATATTTATATTAATGGACCTTACGGAATAATTTTGCATGAACAACCAGATTTTAAAGGAAAAGCTAAAATTTATCTTATTGCAGAATATGTAGGACTATTCCCAGATAAAGTACAGGTAAGTACAGGATATAACCCTCCACTTTTTATCTATCAAAATATTTCTCAGCTCAATTTTTCTCCATCTTCAATAACTGTTTTTTATGATTTAATGTATAAATGCTGGATAGAAAGTCCAAAGGATAGTTTTAGTCAAGCAAATGTAAGAGAATGTTTAGATTTACCTCCTGCTCCTCAAGATGTTATAGATAGTGTAAGGTTTTATCTTTTTAGAACTCAGGATTTTGGAGGATTTGAAGAAAGAAGCCAAACTCAACCATCTTTTGCCCAGATTGAATATGTATTTGATGGCGCAATGGATCTTGCCCAAACATCTGTAGCACAACCTCGGTTAAAAGAGGTTACACCTCTTCAATCTGGCTTACCTCCTCAAGGATGCAATCCTTGCCTTTCTTTAAAATTTCCTAAAGAAAAAAATTGGATCTTTGTTGCTGGAAACACTCTTAACCCTGAAGATGGACCAATTTTTGTGACAGATAAAAGCGAAAGAGATCTTTCAGCAACATATTTAAGAAGTTTTTGCAAAGATTCTCAGGGAAATGAGGTCCCTTGTATTTATGGAGCTTTTGCTTGGCCGGCTGTAATTTTAAAACCTACTCACTAAAATGAAAAAGGTAATTTTCATTTTTATTTTATTATTTTTTCCTTTAGAGATTTTTTCTGCCACCTTTCCTTTAGAAATTACCTATCCCAGATTTGGACCAATTGCTTTACCTTCATTTTTGGCGCCTGAAGAATTTTTGCCAAGATACATAGATTATATTTATAGAGTTTCTGGAATAGTAGTTGCTGTTTTGGGATTTTTTGCTTTAGTATTAGGTGCTGCATTATACATTGCTTCAGCTGGAAATGTTGGAAGACAAATTGAGGCAAGGGAAAGAATTTTTGGGGCTCTCTTTGGAATTTTAATTTTTGCTGCTTCTTTTGCGCTTTTAAAATTTTTTCACACAAGTTTAACCCAAATTCAATTGGCCCAACTTCAAATGAATTTTGTAGAAGTTGAAGAAGGGGTTTGGCTTTGCAATCGAGAAATAAGAGTTCTTGACCCCTACCTTTCAGAAGATCAAAAAAGAGATGTTTTTTTAACTTTTGAAAATTACATTCTTTTGAGAGATTTTATTAAAAAAGATTGGCTGGAAGGAAAATTAGATCCAAAAATTCAAAGAGTAATTGTAAATCTTGTAAATACTGTTAATCAAGAATGTATTCGATTTAATGCAAGCGGGGAAATTCCTCCTGATTTTCGTTTTCCTCAATGGCTTTATATTGTTGGAAATTATGGAGCAATTTTACATAGTTTTCCAAATTTTAAAGGGTATTGTGGCCCACCATTTTTGATTGATACAAAAATTGATTTAGAAAGTGCTTATCCTTCAGCAAATTCAGCTTACGAGGATTTAGCATTAGCAGGTGGAATACAATCTACAGATCCAAATATAAAAGCTCCCTCTCCTGCCTTTGAGATTCCTCATGCTAACATCATTCCAAAATATGCTCTCACTTTATTTTCAGATTTTAGATTAAATTATGCCGACTATCTTTTAAATCCTACTCTTTCTGATATCTACTATCCAAAACCTGATGCTACTACCACTCTTACCTTTTATACTTTCAGAAATTTTCATGAAGACCTTGATCCTTCTTTTCAACAAGCAACAAGTGTTTGTCCTCGTCTTTCTGCCACTACTACTTCTGCCACTCCTACCCAGCCCTGTCTTAAAGAAATAGAAGTAACATTGAGAGACTATCTCGCAAGTTCTACTCATCCAGTAACTACAATAAATCTTTCAGTCCAGCTTCCAAATCAAACAAAAACAATCCAGGTGAGAGGAGTAGTTTTTTCAGAAAGAATGGAAATAGTTGATTTAAATAGTTGTTATTCTGTCAAAATAGAAACCCCTCAGACAAATAGCATAGAAGAGAAGGCAAGAGAGGGTTGGGTTTTAATAATGTACAGCACTTCAACTGAACCTGCAACGCCAACCGATATTTTATTGAGGCCTTATTTTTGGTGTGATGTATTTAATAATCCTGATAGAAATCTTGAGGATAACTATATTTCCTATTTTTGCGAAGATAAAACAAGGGCAAAGAGATATCCCTGTGTTTACTTAGTGGCAATTATTCCTGGAAAAGTTTTGAGGATAGAGAAAAAGCTTTAAGGATAGGGCTTAATCACTACTCTTCTTTCTGGTTCTTGGCCAATACTTTGGGTTACGACATCTGTTCTTTGGGCTAATTCTAAATGAATTATTCTTCTTTCATAAGCTGGCATTGGGGGCAAAATTTTCTCCTTTTTTGTTAAGGCGACTTCGTCAGCAATTTCTTTTGCCAAATCCTTGAGATATTTTATCTTCTTTTTTTTGTAATCATTGATGTCCAAATCAATATAGAACCTTTCACCAATCTTTCTTTTTAAGATTGCTTTTAACAAATGCTGAATTTCAAAAAGTGTTTCTCCGTTTTCTCCAATTAGGTTTTGGGGGTCTTTTGTTTTAACATTGACAAAGTAAGTTGAGTCTTTTGGTGGCAAAACCTCAATCTCTCCATCAACTCCAAGAAGAGAAAAAAACTGATTAACTTCTTTTTTAACTTTTTCAAAATTCTCATCCATTTTTTTGAATTTTAAAAACTGACCTTTGCTCAATCAAAGAAAAAATAGAACTCACTAATAAATATAAAGCAATTGCTAAAGGAAGTTGAATTAAAACAATTAGAGTGGTCCCAAAAATAAAATAAAAGAAATTTCTCTGAAATCTTTCTGAAGGATCCTTTGGATTTCTTTTTTGCTGACCTCTCATTTGGAAAAAGAAAGCTAAAGAAGAAAAAAATAAAAGAGGAAGAGCTTGCCAATAATATGATGTTTTATTTTCTTTAACGCTTAGGAAACTTTTACTCAAATCTAAAAAACCAAAAGAAACCGGTTTAATTTTTTCAATCTTTGGAACAAAGGAATAAAGATCATTGAAATTTAAATTGTTAATGTTTTTCAAAACAAAGAAAAGAGCAATCAAAACTGGGAGCTGAATAAATGTAAGGAAAATTCCAAAAAATGGATTGACTTTTTTTTCTTGAAAAAGTTTTAAAGCTTCTTGGCTCAATTTTTCTTTGTCTTTTCCGTATTTCTCTTGAATTTCTTTCATTTTTGGCTGAAGATCGGCTACCTTTTTTTGTTCTTTTTGAGCTTTAATATTTAAAGGAAGTAAAATAAGTCTAATAACAATTGTCAAAAATAAAACTGCTAAACCAAAATCTTTCCCTGGCAAATAATGAATAAACAAAACTAAAAGATTGAGAATCGGTCTATAAAATAATTGATAAAAAAGAAAACTGATCATAATTTTGCTTTCTGAAAAATTTTTTCAATTTCTTCTTTTATCGTTTGAAAACTTTCTTTTTCTATGCCAGGCAATGCAATAAAAACCCCATCCACCCTTTTTGAAAGGTTTTTCATTCTTTCTCTTACTATCTCGCTTATTCTCCTTTTAATCTTATTTCTTACAACCGCTTTTTTTGAGATCTTTTTTGAAACAATAAATGCAAAACGACTTCGATCTAAATTTGTTTCTAAAAACTTAAATACCAAGAGCTTTCCTTTTTGAGTCCTTCCTTTAGCTAAAACTAAATTTACATCTTTTTTTGCTTTTAGCCGATTAATTTTTGGAAGAGCCATTTTAAACAGTCAATCTCCATCTTCCCTTTTTTCTCCTCCTTTTCAAAACCTTTCTTCCGCTCTTTGTCCTACTTCTCTTTAAAAATCCATGCGTTCTTTTTCTTTTTTTTCTTTTTGGACGATAAGTTATAGACATTTTATTAATTTTAGCTTTTTTAAACTTTAGAGTCAAATTTAAAAACTCACAATTTGTCCACAAAATATCAACAACTTTCCCAAAAATTCACCCTCTTTACATTGTTTTTAAAGTATTGTTATAATAAAACATTGAATCATGAAAGAAAAAGATCTCTGGCAAGCAGTTTTGGCCCAAATTCAACTTACCCTTTCTCCAGCTTCTTTTGCTACTTGGTTCAAAGATACTCAAATTGTTTCTGTTGAAAATGGGAAGGTTTTAATTTCTGTTCCAAATTCATTTGTCAAGGAGTGGCTAGAACAAAAATATCGCAAAACAATTCACAAAATTTTACAAAGCTTAAACGAAAATATTAGGGAAGTTGAGTTTGAAATTGGAAAGCCCCAAATAAAACCAGCTAAAGAAGTTTTAACAAAAATAGAAGATCAATTAGAATTTCCAGAATTCAAAGTTGATAAAGAAACGAATCTAAATCCCCGCTATAGCTTTTCAAATTTCATTGTTGGTCCTTGTAATGAATTGGCTCATGCAGCTGCTGTTGCTGTTTCAAAAAACCCAGGCCAGATTTACAATCCACTTTTCATTTATGGGGGGGTTGGTCTTGGAAAAACCCACTTACTTCAGGCAGTTGGAAATGAAATTGTAAAAAATTTTAGAGATAAAAAGGTTAAATATCTCCAAACAGAAAAATTTGTTTCAGAAGTAATTTCTGCTATTAGGAATCATCAAATAGAAAATTTAAAAGCTACTTATCAAGAAATTGATGTTCTAATTATTGATGATGTCCAATTTTTAGCCGGAAAAGAAAAAACCCAGGAAGAGTTCTTTTATATTTTCAATTCCCTTTATGAAAAAAATAAACAAATTGTTCTTTCTTCTGATAGGTCTCCAAAAGCAATTCCAACGCTTACTGAAAGATTGAGGTCAAGATTTGAAGGGGGAATGATTGCAGATATTACTTTCCCTGATTATGAAACAAGAATGGCTATCTTGAAAGCAAAATGCCAAGAAAAAAAAGTAGAGGTTTTAGAAGAGGTTTTAAATTATATAGCTTCAAATATTCAAAAAAATATTAGAAAATTAGAAGGGGCGTTAAACGTAATAATTGCCAATCAAAGACTTCAGGGAAAACAAGTTGATTTAAAATTGGCTAAAGTTCTTTTAAAAGATTTTACTTCTTCGAAAGTAAGAATAATCACCCCAAAAGAAATTATCAAGGTAGTTGCTGAATTTTACGATGTTCCAGAAAAAGAACTTGTTTCAAATTCTAGAAGAAAAGAGATTGTAAAACCAAGACAAGTTGCAATGTATTTGTTGAGAGAAGTTTTAAAAAGTTCTTTTCCCTCAATAGGAGAAAGGTTTGGGGGTAAAGATCACACAACAGTAATTCATGCTTGTGAAAAAATTGCGAAAAGCTTGGAGACAGATGAGGAATTAAGAGAGGAAATCCACTTGATTAAACAGAGATTTGTTACTGAAGAAGCTTAGAAAAAATTTTAGGCTTTATCTTTCCACAAGTTTTAAAGAGTTTATCCGAAAATAAAATCAAAGAAAGGTGAATTAAAAATTAAAAAATCCACAAAACCAACAATTATGAAACTTACTATTTTAAAAGAAAAACTAAATGAAGGATTGAAACTTAGTGAAAAAATTGCAAAGAAAACTTTAGCTTTGCCTATTTTGGAAAACTGTTTATTAGAAGCCGAAAAAAATTTTTTAAGAATTTCTTCTACAAATTTAGAAACAGGAATTAATTATTGGAGTTTAGCAAAGGTCGAAAAAGAAGGAAAAATTTGCGTACCTGCAAAAATCTTAACTCAAATAGTAAATCTTTTGCCTTTAGAAAAAATAAACCTTTATGAAGAAAATTTCGTCTTAAACATTGAAGATGAAAATTACAAAACTCAAATTAACGGAATTTCTCCGGAAGAATTTCCACTTATCCCCCAACCTCAATCGATAAAACCATTTATTTTGAGCACCCCTCTTTTTTGTGAGGCGTTAAATTCTGTCGCAAAAATTCCAATGCCCTCTTCTGCAAGACCTGAAATTTCAGGAATTTTAATTTCTTTAAAAGAAAATATTGTTGAAATGGTAGCCACCGATAGTTTTAGATTAGCTAGTAAAAAAGTTGCTCTTTCTGAAAATTTTTCTGAAAAAATTTCATTTATCCTTCCTCAAATTTCTGCAAGAGAATTTTTAAATATTTTTTCACAAGAAAAGGATGAATTAAAGGTTTATTTTTCACCTTCACAGGTTTGGTTTGAGGTACAAATGACAGAAACAGATCATCCAAAAATTCAATATACTTCTCGGTTAATAGAAGGGGAGTATCCAAATTACGAAGAAATAATTCCTAAAAAGTTTAGTACCCAGATTGAGGTTTCAAAAGAGGAATTTTTAAGACATGTTAAAACCGCAAGCCTTTTGAGCGGAAAGAATAATGAAATAAAATTTAAAATTGATCCGAAAAAAGAAGTAATTCAAATTTCAAGCCAAACACCAAATTTAGGAAGATATGAAAGTTCGGTGAAGGGAAAAGTAAAAGGTGATGAGATAGAAATAGTTTTTAACTGGAAATTTTTAATCGATGGTATTTCTGAAATCGAGACAGAAAGATTTATTTTTAGTTTTACTTCAGTGGAGGGACCTGCAATGATTCAGCCTTTAGGAAAAGAAGATTATTTCTATATTCTAATGCCAATTAAAACAGTTTAGAGTTCTGGTTTTGGAAAATTTTCTTTTGGAAATTTTGGCAAAACCTTTTCTAAAAAGTCGTGAAAAATTGGAGCAGCCAACATTACTCCAGGAAGTTTTTTCATTGGTTCTTGATTGTTATTTCCTACCCAAACCCCTACAATAATTGATGGGGTATAACCTATTGTCCAAGCATCTCGATAATCTTGGCTTGTCCCAGTCTTTACTGCAACCTGATAATTTTCAAAATAAAGTGGAGACCTTAAACCAAACATTGGGGCTCTAGCTTCATTATCTGAGAGAACATCATTTAATAATCTAGTTGCATTTTTATCCAAAACTCTTATCCCAGAAGGCTTATTTTCTTCGATTACTCTTCCGTTTGAATCTTCTATTCTTAAAATCCCAAAATAAGGGTATCTCACCCCATCTGCAGCAAAAACACCATAGGCTGAAGTAATTTCAATTAATTTTACTTCCCAACCTCCAAGAACAATTGAAGGACCAAACGGAGGATTTAAAGTAGTAATTCCACAAGCTTTAGCAGTATTTACCGTGTCCTCTAAACCTGCAAGATAAAGCAAAACTTTTACAGAAGGAACATTTAAAGATTGAGCTAAAGCCTCTCTTAAAGTAACAGGTCCTCTAAATTTTAAATCGTAGTTTTGAGGAATGTATTCCTTTCCTCCCCAAATACCAAAATTTGTGGGCTCATCTACAACAATTGTTTTGTCGCTATAACCTTTTTGAAAAGCGGTAACAAAAGCAAAGGGTTTAAAAGCAGAACCAGGTTGTCTCTTTCCATCAACCGCAACATTAAATTTTGGATCAAAGAGACAGTTTACGCCACTTTGACAACCTTCAGGATAAGGCTTTTCATTATAATTTCCGGTTCCAACACTCATTGCTAAAATTTCTCCTTTTGAAGACAAAACAACAATCGCACCGTTAAAAGCGTTTGATGCTTTGTTTTTTTCGACCCCCTTTCTTAAGGCTTCTTCTGCAATTTGTTGTAATTCCCAATCTAAAGTTGTATAAACTTTTAAACCTGCTTGCTCTAAAAACTCTCTTCCATATTTTTTTTCAAGATTTTGTAAAACAAAGAGAGTAAAATAAGGTGCTTTCAATTCAATTTTTCTTTCAGCAAACTTTATTTCTTTTTCTTTTGCTTTTTCGGCCGTTTCTTTATCAATAAAACCGCAAGCAACCATTCTATCTAAAACATAATTTTTTCTTAACAAGAGTTCCTTTCTACCATTTTCGTCATAAGGAGACAAACGATATGGAGCTTTAATTAAAGCTGCCAGGGCTGCAGCTTCCTCTAAACTAATTTCAGAAACAGATTTATTAAAATAAACCCGAGAAGCTGCTTCAACCCCATATGCATTTTGTCCAAAAGGAATTTGATTTAAATACCATTCTAATATCTGATCTTTCGAATATCTTCTATCTAACTCAATTGCCAAAATTACTTCTCTAATTTTTCTCCGAGCACTCTTTTCATTTGATAAAAATGTAGATCTTATTAATTGTTGAGGAATAGTTGAACCACCATAAATTGGTTTTCCTATTTTTAAATCTTCAAGGATTGCCCTTATTATTCCCTTTAAATCAACCCCAAAATGAGAATAAAAATTAGCATCTTCAACTGCAATTATTGCTTTTTTTAAATGATCAGGGATTTTTTCTAAAGGTACCCAAGTTCTTTTTTCTTCACCAAAAACCTCATAGAGTACAATTTTCCCAGTTCTATCATAAATTTTTGTAGATTGGGTTAAATGCCTTTCAAGAAAAACCTCAGGTCTTGGGAAATCTCGAATGTACCAAAGAAAAACTCCGATTATAAAAAGGAAAAGTAAGCCAAAAGAGAAGAGTAAAATTTCTATAAAAATTTTTATTTTATTTTTCATATTCTTAATTCTATGGTAGCATTCAAATTTGAGATTTCAAAATTAAAAATAAAACCAATGGGTTTTGCCCATTGGTTTTAATTTTTTTTGAATCCTTTCTATTCTACCTCTTCTTCCATTTCTTCATAATCTATATCCTCTTCTTCCTCAACATCTATGTCTTCATCAAAATCTGTATCTTCGTCAGATAATTCTTCTTCTTCGTCAAAAATCATAAATTTTTTTATTTTTTTCAAATAAAATAACGACCTTTCTTTAACTAAGAGAAATTATAGAAAGCCAAAAACGCCTGTCAAGAGGTTTAAAGTTTTAAATTAGAATAGATTTCCTGAACCGTATCTGTTTCGTCTAAAGCTTCAAAAAGTTTTTTGCAAAGCTCTTTTGTTTTTTCGTCAGCATCTATCATTTCTTTTGGAACCCAATCCAAAGAAAAAGATTCTATTTTTACCCCCCTTTCCTCTAAACTCTTTTTTGTTTTGTCTAAATTTTCTATTTCTGTGTAAATATCTAATGAATCGTCGTGCCAATAAATATCTTCAGCCCCACTTTCGATTGCAGCCAATTCTAAAGCTTCTTTATTTTGAAATTTTGGATCTTGGTCTTTTAAATTCACGACAATGCATCCTTTTCTTTCAAACATCCATCTTACCGCCCCTTCACTTACCAACTTTCCATTGTATTTTTGAAGAATTTGTTTTATTTCCATTAAGGATCGATTTTTATTGTCAGTAATTCCTTCAATAATTACTGCAACACCGCCGGGTCCATAAGCTTCATACAATACTTCTTCTAATTTTTCTCCAGCTAATTCTCCAGTCCCTCTTTTAATTGCTCTTTCAATATTTTCAGCTGGCATCCTTGCCTCTTTCGCTTTTTCAATTGCCACTCTTAATTTTGGATTAAGCTCTGGATCCCCACCCTCTCTTGCTGCAACTTCAATTTCTCTTGCCAATTTCGAAAAAATCCTTCCTCTTTGAAGGTCAGTAACTGACTTTTTTCTTTTAATTGTTGCCCAATGGGAATGTCCGCTCATCAATTTTTATTTACCACTAAAATTTAATTTTGAAAAGGGTTTTAATTTTTAAAGCCAAAATTCCAAAGACAAGAGAAAAAGAAAAAGCAACGAAAAAAGGAAAAAGAAATTTTTTCAATTGAATTTTTCCTTCATCTATTTTTTCAATTTCTGTTTTGAAAAATAAAGGGGTTGGCGTGATTTTTGGTTTTAAAATAGTTATTTTTTCTTTTTTCTGAAAATAATTACTTTTCCCGCTTTCTCTGATTCTAATTATAAAATCTGCCTCACCTTGAAAGTCTAAATTTTCTTTTTTTAGCTTCAATTTAAAATTATCTTCTAAAGAACTTCCCGAAAAATAACTTTTAAGATAATATTGAGAAGATTGCCACTTTTGCTCTTTTTTGTTAAAGATTTCAGATAAAATCTTTTCTTTTTCTATTGCAATTTTTAAATCATATTCCCCGTTTTTTAAATTTGAAATCGAAACCTTAATTTCAATTTCTTCATCTGAATAAACTTCTTTTGGAAAAGACACAAAAATCTTTGGTTCATTTTCTTTGGCAAAATAATTAAGAGGGAATAGTAAAAAAACAAAAAAGAGCCATAAAATACCCCCTCTTGACAAGCCTTTCATAATTTGTTAATATAATAATTACCCGGAACCAAATAAGAATTTCTCTCAGATCCGGACAACCTGGAGTTTCTGGGTTGCTCCTCGGGGAAATTCTAAAAACAAAGCACTCGGCCGCTTTAATTGGTTCCGGGTTTTTTATTCTGCAGTAACTCTTTCTACCTCTTCAATAGTTGTTTTCCCTTCCAATACCTTAATATATCCATCCAGATGCATTGGTACCATTCCTTTTTTAATTGCCTTTTCCCTTAAATCAACAATTGGAGGATTAGTTAAGATAAACCTCTCCATTTCAGCATCAACCGAAAAAGCTTCAAAAATTCCCATTCTTCCTTTATATCCAGTAAAATTGCAATTTTCACATCCTTTAGGAACAGGAATTTTACTTTCTGGGGTTAGAGGAGGAATTTTTACATTCGGAGGAATTTCTCTAAAAGCCTTTTTTAATTTGAGATAAAGATCAAAAGGAATTTTCTGAAATTCAACACAATTTTGGCAAACCTTTCTTACTAATCTTTGGCCAATAACCAAATTTAAAGCCGAAGCAATATTATGGATTTCCCCTCCCAAAGCTAAAAGCCTGGCAACAGTTCCAGCAGCATCATTAGTATGAACAGTGCTTAAAACTAAATGTCCAGTAAGAGCTGCCTGAAGGGCAATTTGAACAGTTTCTTTATCTCTTATTTCGCCAATTAAAATCACATCAGGATCCTGTCTTACTATAGCTCTTAATCCATTAGCAAAAGTATAACCCTTTGATTCATCGACTTGAGTTTGAGCCACACCTTTTAAATGATATTCAATCGGATCCTCAATTGTTATAATTTTGATTTCTGGATTGATTAGTTTTTGCAAAAAAGCATAAAGAGTAGTTGTTTTTCCAGATCCTGTAGGACCAGTGCAAATTATCATCCCATTTGGCTTTTTCAACTCTTCATAAAAAAGAGAAAGCATATCTTCTCTTAATCCTAAAGATTCCATATTTACAACCCATTTTGGATTTAACATTCTTAAAACAATTGTTTCCCCATATTCTGAGGGCAAAGAAGAGGTTCTTATTTCCACTGATAAGTCTCTAATAATAATTGAAAAACGACCGTCTTGAGGTCGGTCGGTAATATTAAGTTTTAAACCAGAAAGGAGTTTTAAACGAGAAGCTAAAGAGAGATAAAGAGGATGAGAAAAATAGGTAACATCATGCAAAACCCCATCAATCCTTATTCTCATTAATACATTTTCTTTTTTTGGTTCAAAGTGAAAATCAGAAACATCAAGATAGAAACCCCCAATTAAAATAATTTCTACTAATTCCGTGACCTCTCTTTTTGAAAATATTTCGACATAATTTTTGTAATGTAAAATATGTTTGATCTTTTCTTCTGCTAAGAGAATTTTTTCAGGAGAAATTTTAATTTGTCCTATCAATTTTTCTCTCATTCTAAAAATTTGCTAAAATAAAAGAGTCTTATTTCTGTTTACTTTATTTTTTTGCTTTTGTCAATGAAAAAAATTTATTTGACGAAAAATCAAAGAGAAACAATTTTGTTAGGGAGAAAAATTGCTCAAAAGATAATAAGAAAAAATAAGAGAAAAAAAGCACTGGTTTTAGCTTTAATTGGGGATTTGGGAGGAGGAAAAACAACTTTTTTGAAAGGATTTGCAAGAGGATTAGGAATTAAAGAGAAAATTTTAAGCCCAACTTTTGTTCTTATTAAAAAATTTAACATCAAACTTCGAACATCAAACTTCAAACATTTTTACCATATCGATTGTTATAGAATTGAAAAACCAAAAGAAATCTTAGATTTAGGCTTAAGAGAAATTATCAATAATCCAAAAAATATTGTTGCAATTGAATGGGCAGATAAAATTCAAAAAATTTTACCAAAAAAGACTTTTTTCTTGGAATTTGAAGTTTTGGGAAGGAATAAAAGAAAAATTTCTTTTTATTCAAAATAATCTTTATTAAAATTAGATCATGGAAGAAAAACTGGTAATTTTTGATTCAAATTCAATTTTACATCGAGCCTTTCACGCCCTTCCTCCTTTGAGCACAAAAAAAAGAGAAAGGACAGAAGCAGTTTATGGATTTTTTTTAGTTTTTTTTAAGATTATTAGAGAAATTAAACCAAAATTTCTTTGTGCTTGTTTTGATTTTCCAGCAAAAACTTTTAGACATAAAGAATTCAAAGATTACAAAATCACTCGTCCCCCGACCCCAGATGAACTTAAAGAACAAATTAAAAAAACAAAAGAAGCTTTAGAGGTTTTTAGAGTTCCTTATTTTGAAAAAGAAGGATATGAAGCAGATGATATCATTGCGACTATTGCAAATAAAACAAAAGGAGTTCCAAAAATAGTTGTTAGTGGAGATCGAGATTTGTTTCAAATTATAAATCAAGAGACAAGAATTTACTTTCTTCAAAGAGGAATTAAAAATACACTTTTTATTGATGAAAAAAAAGTAGCTGAAAAATTTGGAGGGCTTTTGCCAAAACAAATTCCAGATTTTAAAGCTCTTTGTGGAGATCCTTCAGATAATATTCCAGGGGCAAAAGGAATTGGCGAAAAAACAGCAATTGATTTAATTAAAAAATTTGAAAGCTTAGAAGGAATTTATCAAAATCTTGAGAAAATTCAACCAAAGCTGAGAGAGGTTTTAATTAAAGAAAAAGAGACTATTTTCTTTTCGAGAATGTTAGTAAAAACAAAACAAGATGTAGAGATTAATTTTAATTTAGAAAACTGTCAATTTGGCAAATATCAAAAAGGAGAAGTGAAGAAATTTTTCGAAACCTTAGAGTTTAAAAGTTTAATAAAAAGGCTTGAAGAAATTAATGGAGGTTTAAAAAATGAAAATTTAAAATTGTGGCAAAAAAAATTATTTTAATTTTTCTAATTTCTTTTTTTCTTTTCTATTTTTTCTACTTTTGGTGGTATTCTTATTTTTTTTATCCAAGACCTCAAAGACCAAATATCTCTTTAGTTTTAAACGAAGTTAAAGAAAATTATATATCATCTGAAGTTGAGATTTTAAAATTGGAAAGCAAAAATGGAAAAGTTTTTATTTTTTTACCAAAAACTTCGAATTTAAATTCTCAAGGAATTATTTTAATTTTTCATGGTTTAGCCCTAAGCAAATTCGATCAGGTTCCCCAAGAAAAGATAATTTTCAATTTGGTTAAAAAAGGATATATTGTGATTTTTCCAAATTATCAAGAAAATATTTTTTCCCCATTTTTTAGTAAAAATTTAATTTTAAAAGCAAAAGAATTAAGTTTTGAAGGAATATCAAAAGTAAAAGAAATTGCTCCAGAAAATGATTTTTCAAAATTTTCAATTTTGGGAATATCTTTGGGTGGAGCAGTAGCTACAAATTTCTTTTCATTTGGACTTCCCCAGCCAAAAGCCTTAATTTTAATTACTCCAGCTCAAAGTTTTCCCTTAGTTCCACCTAAAATTTATGGCACTCCTTTTTCTAATCCAAAAGAAATTCCAAAAGACATTTTTTTAGTTGGAATTTTAGCTGAGAAAGATAGGATTTCTCCTTTAAACAAAGTAAAGAAATATTTTTTGTCAATCCCTTCAAATGAAAAATATCTTTTTAAAATTCCATCAGACAATTATGGAAATCCACCTTTAATCAGTAATCATTTCAAAATTTTTGATGATTCTAATCCTCTTTGCCGTTTTGGGGTCTTAGAGATAGTTGAAAAGACTTTAGATTGCGCTTTTTATAAAAAAAATTGTGATTTCTTTAAATTTGAAAAATCTTTTTCTATTGGAAAATGGAGCGATGGAAGAGAAATTAACAAAATTATTGAAATTGAGTTAAAATAAAAAAATGGAAATAAATCCTTTTTCATTGATTGTAAGTCCGAGCTTTTGGCTTTGTAGTTATTTGGTTTTTAAAAGTAAAAAGGAGTTTTTAGGGAAAAATTATTATTTTCTTTTGTGGGTTTCAGCTGGAATTTGGTGGCTTTTTGCTGCTTTCCCTTCTTTGCCTTATCAATTTTACATTTGTGGAGTTTTTTTTGGTTTCCAGGTTTGCTTTGGACTTCTTTATTTTTTAAAACAATTTAATTTCTCAAAAAATTTCTCAAAAGTTATTTTCCTTTTTGTTTTGATTTTATTTCTTTGGTATCTCACCCTTTTAGCTGGTGCAAAAACTGAACTTTTACCAGCTCCAACCGGAACTCAAATGAGGATTTTTCTTTTGCCCGGTTTTTCCAGCGGATATTTGTTTATTTTGATTACAATTTTAACCTTAGTTTTAACATCAGTTTTAATTGGAAAATGGATAAAGGAGAAATATATTAGTTGGACCAATCCTTCACCTCTTTATGCGATTTTCGCCCCACTGGTTTATGCTATTTTAGTTATTCCCAACGGACTTTTACTTTTTCAAGGTTATTTTTATTTTTTTCTTTATTTTTTTATTCCATTTTTAGTTTTTTTAGCTTATGGAAAAAAAGAAAAGCTTTAGTCTTTTTTGGAAACTTTTTCTTTGGGTTTTATTTATAACATTTTTTTCAAATGCTTTACTTTCCTATACTATTTATCAGGGTTATCGAGGAATAATTTGGCGAATAAAATCTCTTTTGCCCTCAGATTTTTATGAAAATGTTGAAGTGGGGATTAGGAATACTTGGGTTTTGGTTCTTGTTTTCTTTTTCATAATTTTATTTTTCAATGTAATTTTCGTGCTTATTTTTATTAGCGGAATTTTAGGACCTCTCCAAAAATTGCTAAAGGGAATTGAAGAAGTAAAAAAAGGAAATTTGGAAGCAAAAGTGGAAATAAATACTCGAGATGAATTGGAAATATTAGCAAGAGAGTTTAATAGAATGATTAAAGAAATGAAAGAGGCAAGAGAAAGATTAGAGGAAGAAAAGCTTGTTTTGGAAATAATAGTTGGAGCAAGGACAAAAAGATTAAAAGAACTAACTGAAAAATTGGAAAAAGAAGTTGAAGAGAGAACAAAAGAGCTTAAAAAAAGAATTGAAGAATTGGAAAAATTTCATCAACTTACAGTTGGAAGGGAACTTAAAATGAAGGAATTAAAAGAGGAGATTGAAAAATTGAGAGAAGAGCTTAAAAAGTGTAAAATAAAAGAAGAAAAAGGTCAAAAATAAAAGTTAGAAAATGAAAAAAGCAATAATCATTTTTCTTCTAATTTCCCTCTTTGCCTTAGGAGTTTTTGGTTTTGTTTTTTGGAAGAAAGAAAAAAGCCAAATTTCAGACCCTCATTTATTAAAGATTAAAAAGGAAGGGAAAATTGTAATTGGAACTGATGCAACCTTTCCTCCCTTTGAATTTTTAAATGAAAATGGAGAAATTGTTGGTTTTGATATTGATTTGGGAAAAGAAATTGCCAAGGATTTAAAAGTAAATGCTGAATTCAAAAACATTCCCTGGGACGAATTATTTCCTGCTTTAGAGAAAGGAGAGATTGATTTAATTTTGGCTGGTGTAACTATTACTCTTGAAAGAGCAGAAAAGATGGATTTTTCAAAGCCTTATTTTAATGCAGGTCAAATAATTGTTATAAAGAAAGAAAAATCAGATTTAATAAAAAGTCCAGAAGATTTAAAAGGAAAGACAATTGGGGTTCAAAGAAATACTACTGGAGAAGAAAAAGCAAAAGAACTTACTGACCCTTCTTTGGTAATTGGTTTTGATGATTATCAAAAAGCAATAGAAGCTTTGCTTGAAGATAGAGTTGAAATAGTTTTAGTTGATTTTCCAACAGGAGTTGAGTCAGTGAAAAAATACCAAAATTTAACTTTAGTTTTAGAACCCTTAACTAATGAATTTTACGGAGCAGTAGTTAAAAAGGGAGATAAAGCGCTTTTGGAGCAAATAAACAAGACGATTGATAGATTAAAAGAAGAAGGGGTTTTGGGAAATTTAGAAAAAAATTGGCTAAGGTAAAATGAAAATTAATCTTAAAATAAAGCTTATTTTACCTTTTTTCCTTTTTCTTGTTTTGTTATTTTCTCTCCAGGCAATAATTTTAGAAAAAGCTCAGAGTGAGCTGATAGAAAAAATTTATAAGGAAAAAAGTAAAGCTGTTATCCAGGCTTTAAATATTGGATTAGGCTTAGTTCCAAATTTGGAAAATTCTGAAGAAATTTTTTTACTCATTCAAAAAGTACTTTTTTTAAATCCTGATGTGACTGAAATTAATATTAGCGCCTTAACTCAAAGAGGACCAAAAATTTTAGCTTCAAGCAACCCTTCTTTAATAAACACCTATCCTTCTTCTGAGGACCTACAAATTTTTCAAGGCAAGATTTCTTCAATATCTAAAAGAGAGAAAAAAGATGGAAAAGAAATTTATTCTTTTTTCTTCCCCTTAGAATCTAAAGGAAGAATAATTGGAAGTTGTAATTTTAAAATTTCATTTGAAAGTCTTCAAAAAATATTCCAGGAGTTTGAAAGAAAACTTATGGCTTTGTCTGGATTTTCAGTTTTATTTTTGCTTTTAATTTTTTACTTTCTTCTTCAAAGAGAAATTTTCATTCCTCTTTTTGAACTCAAGAGAGTAATTGGAGAAATTGCTCAAGGAAATTTGGAAGCGAAAATCAAAATAAAGAAAAAAGATGAATTAGGGGAATTGGGAGAGGGATTGGATCAAATGAGAGAGAAAATAAAAGATTTGACAGAAAATCTTAAGTTGAAGATAAAAGAAAAATCTCAGGAATTGGAAGAAAAAGTAAAAGAGCTAGAAAAGACAAAGGAAGAATTGGAAGAGGCAAAATTAATTTTAGAAGTTAAAGTAGCTGCCAGAACTAGAGAATTAGGAGAATTAAATAAAAGCTTAGAAGAACAAATTAGAGAAAGAACAAAAGAGCTTCAAAAGAGATTAGAGGAATTAGAAAAATTTCAAAAATTGGCAATCGCCAGGGAATTAAAAATGGTAGAATTAAAAAAGCAAATCGAAGAACTTAAGGCAAAATTAAAAGAAGAAAAATCATGAAAAAAATTTTTTTGATAATTTTTCTAATCTTTCTTTTAATAACTTCAGGGTTTTTAATTAAAAAATTTCTTTACAAACCTCCACCACTTCCTCAACCCCAAGGAGAAGAAGAGCTTTTTATTTTTAATTGGGAAGATTATTTAAGCCAAGAAGTAATTGAGAATTTTGAAAAGGAATTTAAAATAAAAGTTCACCTTGATACTTTTGAAAGTTCAGATGAGGTTTTACCTGTTTTGCAATCTCAGCCTGAAAAGTATGATTTAATTGTAATTGAAGATAATCTTGTTTCTCAATTTAAAAAACTAAAATTGCTTTCTTCCTTAGATCATTCTAAGATTCCAAACTTGCAAAATTTAAAAGAACAGGCAAGACGGAATAGTTACGATCCGGGAAATGTTTATTGTGTTCCCTATGTTAATGGATTTACTGGAATTGCAATTAACGAAAAGTACGTAAAGGATTTTGATGGCACAAGAAAAATTCTTTGGGATGAAAAATACAAAGGAAAAATTAGCCTTCCAAATCTTCCAGAAGAAATTTTAATTAATGCTTTGTTTTATCTTGGATATCCTTTGGAGAATCCAAGCGAAGATCAATTAAAAGAAGCTTTTGAATTGGCTTTAAAACAAAAACCTTTAGTAATTGGATACGATGAGCCTATGAAACAAAGAGAGTTAATGATCAATGAAAAAGCCTGGATTGCTTTAATTTATTCAACAGAAGTTCTTCCAATTCAAGAGGCAAATCCAAATATTAAGTTTTTTGCTCCAAAAGAAGGGGTTTTGCTTTGGGCAGACAATTTTTGTATTCCTAAAAATGCTCAACACAAAGAAGCTGCACACTTATTTTTGAATTATCTTTTAGAACCAAAAATAAGCGCAAAAAATTCAGAAGAGATTGGAGCTTTAATGAGCAATGAGAAAATGATTGATTTCCTTTCTCCTGAATTTAGAGAAAAAACAAAAGGATTAGATTTTCCCTTGGATAACGAAACTTTTCTTAAAAGTCAGTATTATACAAGTTATCAAAATTTAGAGTTTTTGAGAAAAGTTAACGAATTAGCAAAAGAAATACAATGAAATTTAGGGCAAAACTAACTATAACATTGATAATTTTAGCAATTGCCCCCCTCTTATTAAATGGAGTTTTTACGATTTATAATTCAACAAATTTTCTTGAAGAAAGGGCATTTCAAAATTTAAGAGAGCTTAATAAGCTTTTAGCTATAGAAATAGAGAGTTTTATTTTAAAAGCTTTTAAAGAAGCAAATACAATTTCCCAAAATCTAATTATTTCTTCTCCTAATGTTTCAATCCAAGAAAAAGAAGAAGAAGTTCAAAAAATTGTTACATTTTCTGGAGTTTTTAAAAATATTACCTTACTTGATTCTTCTGGTGATATTATTTTTTCTACCTCCCCTGAATTTTATGAAAAATGGCAAAGTAATTTTTGGTTTTTGGAAGCAAAAAAAGAAAAGAAAATTGTAATGTCTGATATCTATGCTTATTTAGATTTCCTTAATCCATCCTTAAACTTTTTTATTCCGATTTTGAATGAAAATAAAGAACCATATCTTTTTGTTGTTGCCCAATTAAATTTAGGAAAACTTCTTGAGCTTATTGATAATGTTAAAGTAGGAGGAAGGGGGCAAGCTATTTTAATTAATTCTCGGGGAGAAATATTAGCCCATCCTTACAAGTCTTTACTATTTGAAAAAATTTCTCCAGATTATCCCTTAAAAGAGGCTCAAACTAAAAAAGAAGGGAGGGTAACATTTACTTTTTTAGGAGAAGAAGTAGTTGGATTTTTTAGAGTTTTAGATAAATTTCAAGAATATCCAGGTTATGGTTGGCATCTAGTTTTAATGCAACCAAAAGAGGAAGTTTTGATTTTAGCAAAAACAATCAGAAATCAAATTGGCATCTTTTTACTTTTTATTTCATTTTTCACAATTTTAATTTCCTATTTTTTGAGTCGCTATATTACTAATCCCCTGTTAAAACTTGATTTTGCAGCAAAAGAAATTGGAAAAGGAAACTTTCAGGTTCAAGTAAAAGTTCAGACAAAGGATGAGTTTGAAACTTTAGCTTCGACATTTAACGAAATGGCAAGAGAACTTTTTAAGTTTTATACTTCTTTGGAAGAAACAAAAAGAAATCTTGAACTCCAAGTTAAAGCAAAAACCGCCCAGTTAGAAGCATTAAATAGAAGTCTTAAAAGTGAAGTTGAACGCCAAACCCAAGAACTTCGGACAAAAGTTCAAGAATTAGAGAGTTCAAGAGTCGCTCTTTTAAACATTTTAGAAGATGTTGATCAAGAAAGAAAAAGAGCTGAAGAAGAAAGAGAAAAAACTTTGGCAATTATTACAAATTTTGCCGATGGACTTTTGGTTTTTGATAAAGAGGGAAACCTTTCTTTAATCAATCCCCAAGCAGAGAATTTTTTTGGAGTAAAAGCTAATGAAGTAATTGGAAAATCGAGCAAAGATTTAGCTTCAATTTCACCTTTTCAATCTTTAATAAATCTTTTAGGAGTAGAGATTAAAAGTGTTTTTAGAAAAGAATTGGCTTTAAGAGAAAACCTAATTTTAGAAGTAACAAGCCTTCCACTTTTAAGAGAAGGAGAAAGAATAGGAACCTTAGTTATTTTACATGATGTAACTCGTGAAAAGATGATAGAGAGAATAAAAACCGAATTCGTATCAGTTGCTGCTCACCAACTTAGAACTCCGCTTTCAGCAATTAAATGGACATTGAGAATGTTATTAGATGGAGATGTTGGAGAATTAACCCCAGAACAAAGAGATTTTCTTGAAAAAACTTACAAAAGCAATGAGAGAATGATTATGCTAATTAATGATCTTTTAAATGTGACCAGAATTGAAGAGGGAAGATATCTTTATAATCCAGTTTTGACTGAATTTGAACCTATCCTTGAATCTTTGTTAAGCTTTTATACAGAAGAAATCAAAAGAAAAGGACTTAAGTTAGAAGTTGAAAAACCAAAAGAAAAACTTCCTCCAGTAATGGTTGATGTGGAGAAGATTAAATTGGCGCTTCAAAACCTTATAGAAAATGCCATTAAATATACCCTTCCGGGGGGCAAAATTTCAATTTCTTTAAAAAGGCTTGAAGATTCAATAGAATTTTCAATCAAAGATACAGGAGTTGGAATTCCAAAGGATCAACAAAATAGAGTTTTTACAAAGTTTTTTAGGGCAGTAAATGCAATGAGATTAGAGACGGAAGGATCAGGTCTTGGTCTTTTTATTACTAAAAATATTATTGAAGCTCATGGAGGAAAAATTTGGTTTGAATCTGAAGAAGGAAAAGGAACAACTTTTTATTTCACTTTACCAATTCCTCAAAAACTTAAATAGTTTGCAAGTTATTTTTTAAGATTATAAAATTTAAAAAAGGTCGAAAAACTAATTTAAAAAACCAAAAGCTGATTTGACAAGTTGCCTTTCTGTCAATTTTTGCTAAAATAAAAATATGGCAAAAAGAATTTTATTAGTTGAAGATGAAGAAATAATGATTGAACTTTTAAAGAAAAAGCTTTCAAAAGAAGGTTATGAAGTTTTTGTAGCTAGAGATGGAGAGGAGGGTTTAAGAAAGATGAGAGAAATGGAACCAAAGCCAGATTTAATCTTGTTAGATATTATTATGCCAAGAAAGGGAGGCTTTGAAGTAATGGAGGAGATGGCAAAAGATGAAAACTTGAAAAATATTCCAGTAATTGTTATTTCTAATTCAGGGCAACCTGTAGAATTGGATAAGGCAAAAAAATTGGGAGCAAAGGACTGGCTAATAAAAACTGAGTTTGATCCAAACTCTGTTATTGAAAAGGTAAAAAAACAAATAGGAGAATAAAATATGCCAAAAAAAATTTTAATTGTTGAAGATGATAAATTTTTGAGAGAGTTGATTAGTATGAAGTTGCAAAAGGAAGGATATACAATAATTGAAGCAGTAGATGGAGAAGAAGGGGAAAAGAAAATAAAAGAAGAAAAACCAGATTTAATTTTGTTAGATTTGATTTTGCCTGGAATTGATGGTTTTGAAGTTTTGAGTAGAATAAAAGAAGACCCAACAGTTTCTTCAATTCCAGTGATTATTTTGTCCAATTTGGGTCAGAAAGAAGAAATTGAGAAAGGTTTAAAATTGGGAGCAATTGATTTTTTAGTAAAAGCCCATTTTACCCCCGGAGAGATTATTGAGAAAATTAAAAATATTCTAAAGTAAATTAAGCTCAATGATAATTTTTCTCTTTGGCCTAGATAGTTTTAGGCTTTATTCTAAATTTAAAGAAATTGTTGAAAATTATCAAAACCTTCGCAAAAGCAAGGCAGATTTAGTAATTTTTGAGAAAGAAAATTTAGATTTTCAAAAGTTCAAAGATTTTTTGAATTCTCCCTCCCTTTTTGAAGAAAAAAAATTAATTGTTTTAAAAAATGCCTTTTCTGATAAAAAGTTCAAAGAAAACTTTTTTAAGGAAAAAGAAAAAATTCTTACCTCAAGAAATATAATTTTAATTTGTGAAGAGGGAGAAATTGATAAAAAAAATCCTTTATTTTCTTTTCTCTTAAAAAATTCAAAGTGGCAGGAATTCCAGAAATTAAAAGGGGAAAAACTGAAAAATTGGGCAAAAAAAGAAATTTTAAAATATAATTTGAATATTGATCCAAAAGCTTTAAAAAAACTTTTAGAATTTGTAGGAGAGGATACCTGGAGATTGGCGCAAGAGATTAAAAAGTTGGCAAATTTTAAAAAAGAGGGAAAAATTGAAATAAAAGATATTGAAGAATTAGTTGAACCTGATATAGAAATTCAAATTTTTAAAACGATCGATGCTTTAGTTGAAAAAAAGAAAGATTTAGTTTTAAATTTCATTAATTTCCATTTTAGAAAAGGAGACCACCCTCTTTATTTGTTCGGCGCATTAATTGCTCATTTTCGTCTTTTGCTTTCAATTAAAGATTTAGTTGAAAGACAAAAATCTTGGAGTTTAGCTTTTAAAGAGTTAAATATTTCTCCTTTTTTAAGAAAAAAAATTTGGGTTCAAGCTCAAAAATTCGATACTCAAAAATTAAAAAAAATTTATCAAAAGTTGCTTAAAATTGATTTGGGAATAAAAACAGGGCAGTTAGATCCTCAAACAGGATTAGAACTATTAGTTGCAGAAATCTGAGAAACTAATTTTGCGATTTTGGATTTTTTTCTTGCTGCAGTATTTTCCTTTATTACTCCAACCTTAGCTGCTTTATCTAATACTTTATAAACCTGAGGCAAAAGATTTTTTGCTTCTTCAATTTTTTTCTCAGCACAAAGAGCCTTGATTTCCTTAATCAATTTTTTTATTTTTTCCTTATATACTAAATTTCTCTCCCTTCTTCTTTTATTTTGCCTTAAAGCTTTTTTTGCAGATTTTGTTTTTGGCATACATTAATTTTAAACATTTT
>Ga0209225_1000486_pt1 | contig 45446 bp, 46 predicted proteins | sample WasSprMetagenome_FD_184732 | JGI IMG/M metagenome (GOLD analysis project Ga0209225, IMG submission 184732) | Sulfidic aquatic microbial communities from Washburn Spring, Yellowstone National Park, USA - WS (SPAdes) (version 3) | ecosystem: Environmental > Aquatic > Thermal springs > Hot (42-90C)... | reverse complement strand
ATAAAAGGTATGAATAAGCTCTTGGTAAAGCAGAAGAAAGCGAAGAGCAGCTTAAAATAACCCTCCAAATTTAACTACATCTAATGTCTAGCGAGCAGAGACCTTACGCAGCATTTATACTTACATTGGCAGGAGGGGCTCTAATCTTCTCAAACGGGTTGGTATTCGTCTTAGCCGCACGTGGGATCAGCCGCGTGCTAGAGTATGTTATGAACGCAAGTGGCTTATCTGTAGGTGTTGTTTTGGCGGTTCAGCAGATGCTGCTTTCTTTAAGTGTAGTCGGGTTGATACTTGGAGTAATAGGGGGCAGCTTCGCTATAGCTTGGAGACCTAAAGGCGCTTAACCCTCTCAGCTATCGCATTACCCACTTCTTCTGTCGTTGAGGAGCCACCTAGATCGTAGGTGCGCACCTTACCCTCCTTCAGCACCTCAGCAACAGCCCTCTCAACCTTAGCCGCAGAGGAATAGAGCCCAAGGTTTTCAAGCATAAGAGCACCAGCAAGAATCGTGGCTATTGGGTTGATCTTATTCTGACCACGGTATTTAGGCGCTGAACCGTGAATCGGCTCGAAGGTCGATGTACCAGAGGGGTTAATGTTAGCACCAGGTGCTACACCCATTCCACCCTGAATCATGGCTCCGAGGTCTGTAAGAATGTCGCCGAAGAGGTTTGGGGTCACAACCACTTGGAACCACTCAGGGTTCTTGACGAACCACATAGCAGCTGCGTCAACAAACATAAACTCTGTTTCGATGTGAGGGTAATTTTCGGCGACGCTCTGAAATGCGTCTCGCCAAAGCCCATAAATGTGGGTCAAAACATTCGCTTTATCGACCGAGGTCACCTTACTCTTCTTCTTCCTCTCGGCCAACTCGAAGGCGTACCTTATGACCCTCTCAGCACCTCTGCGGCTTATAAGCCCGAGCTGGTAGGCAATTTCATCCGCATCACCTTCTACATCCAGATTGAACTTTAGGCTGTAGAGTTCTCTGATGAGCTGGTGTTGCTCTCTATGTGGTGTCTTGAGCGCTCTGCTGCCTATACCTATGTAGAAGTCTTCAGTGTTCTCTCTAACTACATCGAAGCAGATGTCTTTTTCAGTTTTGTTCTTGAGCGGTGTTGGTACGCCTTCAAAGAGCTTCACCGGCCTTAAGTTTACGTATTCATCCATGTAGAAGCGCAGCTTGAGCAGGATCCCTAGCTCCAAAACACCGGGTGGAACTCGGGGGTCGCCTACGGCCCCTAGGTATATTGCTTTATACTGCTTGAGCTCCTTCAGCGAGTCTTCGTCTAGCGTCTTGCCTGTTTTAAGATAATAGTCCGCTCCGAATGGATATTCAACCCACTCTAGCTCAAACCCATCTACTTCACTCACAGCGTCCAAAACCTTTCTGCCTTCACGTATAACCTCCGGTCCAACACCATCACCTGGTATAACGGCGACTTCATAAGTAGGCATCTTGTATCGGTAGGGGGTTGATTGACCCTACTCTAAAAACCTTCTAGCAGCACATCCAGAATATCGAAAGGTTTCTCTTCATCTACTTCTGTGTTGACGCCTAGAAGTGAGGGTAGGTTGGGGGTTACAGGTTCGCCTACCCCTGTTAGAAACCGTTTTATGCTTAACCCGCCGTCGCAGATGAATCGTATATACCCTTTGTTTCCAACCAGACGTATGGTGGGTGAATAGATCTTCTTCACATAGGTTTTACGCTTTCCTAGAGATGCTTGATTAACCTCTATTGGATTCGGAAGATTTTTCAAAACCTTCTTATCTGGCTTACTCTGAAAGAGCACTCTAGCCAGCACCTTGATCTTGAAGCTGGGTACCTTTTCAGGCTTGGCATCTAATAGGGTTAGTTGTGTAAGCTTGATACCATATCCTAGGTTGGCTGGTAAGGTTAGGGTTGGTAGACGCCGCTTCTTTGGATTATGCACCTCCACGTAAAACGGTCTACCCGCTCCTAGGACCAGGCTTCTTTCATCTTCGCCACCAAACCAGCTGAAGGTCGTCTTAGCGCCTTGCAAGATTTTTAGAAGATATTGGTTGATTAGATGTTCCACGCTAAGACCTTTAGCCCTACCCGTGTATTCGCATTCTGGGCAACCCCTACCTCCACAGACTCTACATCTTGGATGTTTCTGCGGTAAACCCCGTTTAGACTTTGTATACCTGCCAAACAGATAGATTGACCTAGCCTCCACCTTAACAGCCCCGCTTACAACATCCACAACAGCCAAAACATCCGGCTTCAAACGGTTAATAGGCTTCTTTAAGATCTCGGCTATCCTAGATGCGAGCATATGTGAAGCATCTGACTTCACATTACGCTTACCTTGAAGCTTAAATTCCGACCTTATGAGGTCTTCTCGTTCAATCCACTCAGATGGTGTAGATAGGCCTATACTGAAGTTTTCAAATTCATACTCGCTTAAAGCTGCTACAACGCTCTTTGCCACATCGTCTATGCGTTCAAAGAAGCCTCCGCAGATGAAGCATTCTCCTCGCTGTGGAAGGGGTTTAATCTTTGTGCCTAACTGCCTCTTTAAGCAGCTTGGGCATAGGGGGTACTTCTTTAGAATCGCTTTGGCTTTGCTGCTCAAGTTTGTTGTAACCTTCTTAGGAGCTGTCTGAATGCTCTACCTTTTGTGGCTTTCATAAGGTCCTTGGTCTGCCTATATCTGGTTAAGAGCTCTTTGACATCCTTCTCTGATGTGCCTGAGCCTCTCGCGACCCTTCTTATTCTGGAAGCGTTCATGATCTCAGGGTTAGCGCGTTCCTCTTTGGTCATCGAGAGTATGATGCTTCGCCACTTCTCTAACTTCGCATCTAAGCCCTCTAGCTCCTCTTCAGGTATCTTGACTTGGGAAAAGCCTGGGATGAGTTCAAGTATGCGGCGTATCGAACCCATTTTCTTCATCTGCTCCATCTGGTAGTAGAGGTCATCTATCGTCATCTTACCAGACATGATCCTCTGCATCTTCTTTTCATCGGCTTCGAGCTCCAGCTCTCTAGCCCGCTCCAGTAGGGTCTTTATGTCACCGAGCCCAAGCAGCCTACCCACGAATCTGGTTGGGGAGAAGGGCTCTAGATCATCAACTCGCTCACCCGTACCAATAAAGAAGATCTTGGCCCCTGTAGCGGCAGCGGCTGCGAGCGCACCCCCGCCTTTAGCAGCACCATCTAGCTTTGTTATAACTATACCGCCTACCGGCACAGCTTTGTGGAAAGCTTCAGACTGCGCGTAGCAAGCTTGCCCTATTGTACCATCTATAACCAAAAGTGTTAGGTCTGGTGTTATTTTAGAAGAGATCTCTTTCATCTCCTCCAATAGACCCTTTTCTTCCTTGTGTCTGCCTGCAGTATCTATTATTACGACGTGCTTGTCTTTAAAGAATTTGAGACCTCTCTCCGCTATACCAGCTGGATCCGAAGCGTTTTCCTCTCCATAGACTTCAACACCTATCTGCTTGCAAAGCATAGTTAGCTGCGTCAGCGCTCCTGGTCTGTAGGTGTCTGCGCAGACTACGCCGACTTTATACCCCTTTTTCTGAAGATACCTTGCCAACTTGGCGGCTACGGTCGTCTTACCTGAACCTTGTATGCCTAGTAGGAGAATCGTGTAGGTCTTGTTCATAGGTATATCGAGCTTGGCTTCGCTTCCGAGCACACAAGATAGTTCCTCGTAGAGTATCTTCACGATGTGGTCTTTACGTGGTAGGCCTGGTGGTGGGGTTTCTTGTAGAGCCCTCTTCTCTATCTTCGATGTGATCTCTAGAACCATCTTCACATTAACATCAGCCTGCAGCAAGGTTCGCTGGAGGTCTCTGACGAATTCTTTAACCGCAGCCTCGTCTACGGTTGCCGCACCTATCAGCTTTTTGATTGCTGCTTGTAGACCTTCTTTTAGCTTCTCCAGCATCCTATGTTACCTCTCCTATTCTACTTCTTTAACGCTTCCCTTATCCACCAGCCTAGCCTCCTTTATTATGAGGAAGCCTACGTAGCCGTCCCAATACACCTCTGATGAAGTTATTTCTATGCTTTTGCTGAATATTGGTGCATCTAATACGAAAGTCTCAGCCTCCCCGCCTTCAAAAGAAAGGTTTACACCATATCTTCTGTTCACCTTCTTAAGATCCTCTATGGCTGCGTCATCAATAACTCTACCCAACCACTTTGGACCAAGACCGGCTGCAGAAACACTTACTATAACGGTCTTGAAACCCAGCTTGAGTAGATCTCTTAAGATCTGCTCACCGCTCATCCCCCATAGTGGGTTAATGCACTTTAAGCCCACTCTAGATGCGGCTTCCTCGAATCTCCGCCTCTGATATTGGCTGGCAACAGCACCGGTGTATAAGCAATTGACTGAATATCTTGCAGCCGCCTCGGCTAGAAGATCTGTGAAAGCGTTTAGCTCCTCAGCCTCGTTAGCGCCCCTCACTTCTTTGCTCAGAAGTGGAAGGTTTAGGGCTTCGGCTTGCAGCTTTGTCCAACGTGTGTTTGGGTAGTGGAAGAGGTAGCTTTCTGGGGTGTCTGTTATTATGTTAAGTAGACAGCGTACTTCGTCACCAGCCTTTATGCATTCATAAACGGCTCTTGTGCTGTCTTTGCCTCCTGAGTATGCGACTGCTGCTTTCATCTTTATGTGCTCAACCTGTGGGCCCATCTCCACTCTGATTCGTCATCACAGGTCAGACGGCTCTTCCACGGATCATCTAGGCCCGCATTCTGTTACTTCAAATTAACCTATAGAGTTTACTGATCTAGTGTAAACTAACCCTTGACCCTCATGATCTTATTTCTACCCAAGGTCCGCCAATACTCAACTTCAACACCCGGCTGAAGCTTTGAAGCGATCTCTTGCTCAGCCGGCATAGGGAGGTCGAAGTACTCGAAGGTTTCAAGGTCCATGAGTTGAACATTCGAGCCTGTGATAGAGATTACTTGAGCCGACCTCTTCTCGATAATAGGAACTTCTACGTTAGCCGAGGCGGGTGAGACGAGGGTCCTCTTAACACCATCAAACAACCCTATGGCGACGACACGGACTTTAGCTGAGCCGTGCTTCCCTGGTTTAGACTTATCATACTCCACGATCTTCGATGGCTCACCATCAATTATTATGTAGGAACCCTCTTTAACGCTCCCCAAGTCTACTGGTTTACTCATAGCAGCACCCCACCAAGACTGGTTAATGAAGGTAATAGGTGGTGGTATAATTATCTTTCTAAAAGAGTAAAGGGATATAAGCAGATTTTGTTGCTGCTGAGGTGTAATCACATTGGCGCAACAGAAACCGGTTCATAGCATAGGTGTAGTCCTAAAAGACGGTTTAGATAGAGTGACCGCGTCAAATATAGTTAGGAGAATCGTTGACGCAGGCTTACAAGTCTATACCTTATTAGATGATCTTAGCTCTGAAGGCGCCATTAAAGTGAGTGATGTAAATGATCTGAAGAGCAGAGTTGATGTTGTAGTTAGTGTAGGTGGGGATGGAACCCTTCTGCGCACACTAAGATTGCTTAGAGATGAGACACCAGTCTTAGCGGTAAATGTTGGGCACCGAGGGATACTTTCAGAGATCAAGCCTGAGGAGTTAGATGAAGCCCTCCTTAAGCTGAAGAAAGGGGAGTACTTACTGGATAGAAGAATGAGGCTTGTAGCGAGAACCAGTGTGGAACTGCCGCCTGCCACAAACGAGGTCTATGTGGTAAGGAAGAGGCACATAGGTACACCTCTATTCACAATAAGACTTAGTGGGACACAGATAAGCGTCAGAATGGATGGTGTGGTTGTTTCAACACCAACAGGTTCGACTGGGCACGCTTATTCGCTTAAAGGACCGGTTTTACAGGAGGACCTTGACGGTGTGTTAATAGTTCCAGCTTCGCCGCTTCAGCATATGCCGCCTATAGTGGTAAAGCCTCAGCCGATCACGATCAAGGTTGATCAGCCAGCAGATGTGGTGGTTGATGGGCAAGAGGTCTTCGGATTAGAAAGTGGTGAGGGGGTGGAGATTAGTAGATACAAGTATGATGCAAACTTGGTGAGGCTAGGGGGCTTTGCATTCAAGCAGTTACTCAAGATGATCTCTTAATGCAGCGCTATCTTTATCAGTAGATTATTGCCTTTTTATAGTGAGCGCCGATGCAAGAAGGTAAAAAAGACGATGAATATGTATATGTGAAGGTTACGAAGGTAGGTTTCGCAGACCCAGAGGGTGCCCAAGGCGTTCTCGTTTTAACGGCTGAGGATGGTAGAAGCTTTCCGATGAGCGCTTTTTCGGGCGAAGTTGCGGATTATATAGCGAGGTTTCAGCGGGGTGATCGGGTATCAGTGCCATCGGTCTACAAGATGATAGCTGAGTTGGCTGATAGCCAGTCGCTCTTCCTAACAGAGGTGGAGGTTTATGAGAGAGGAAATGTGTTAAGGGCTGACCTTTATTTTAGCTGCAGGGGCAGCAGCTTTGTCCTTAGAAACTATAGAGCCTCTGATTCCATAGCGCTCGCTACATACTATGATGTGCCTATAAAGATGAAGAAGAAGCTCTTCGATAAACTGGCGTCTCAGGTCTGAAAATGGCAGCAAAAGAGTCTGAGACTAAATCTCGGAAGCTGATACTTGACGCAACAGCATTCTATGCAGGCGTACCCTACACTAGTTTAGAATGCTACCTAACGACCGCGGAGGTGTTAAAAGAGGTTACGCACAGTAGCAAACACATTGCGATAATAGATACTCTTCTCGATTCCAAGCGGCTGGTGGTTGAGAAGCCGCCTTCTGAGGCTTATCAGCGTGTGAAGGCTGCTGCTATGGAAACAAGAGACATCTCTACTCTCTCTGAGGCGGACATCTCTATTTTAGCTTTGGCTCTACATTATTCGGAGAAGGGTGATGCGGTTATAGTTACTGACGACTACGCTGTGCAGAATGTGGCTCAGATTCTTAATATACGGTTTGCACCGGCTATGAGTAGAGGTATAAGGAGGATGGTGAGATGGGTACACTACTGCCCAGCTTGTAGCCAAGTATTTGGTGGTAACATGCGTTATTGCCCGATCTGTGGTACAGCGTTAAAGAGGAGGGTTGGCAAAAGCAGAGAGGTAAGGTATTAAAACCCTCCAACGCCCTATATTTAATATGCTCGAGCCTGGTGTGTACCCTAAGCGTGAGTTCAATCTGCTTGATGTTATAAGCGGGTTTTTGAGAGAAGTAAGCCCTAACGATGGGGCTGTCGCTTCATTCATAGGTTTGGTGAAGGGCGTTAGCGATTTAGGTAAAGATGTTTCCGAGATTGAAGTTGAATCCTACGTTGAACACGCTACACCCACTATTAAGAGGATATGTGAAGAGGTTAGGGCTAAGTATGGTGTGAGCCGCGTTCTGATCTACCACCTTATGGGTAGGTTTGAGGTTGGGGAGCCGCTTGTGCTGGTGCTTGTGTCTGGTAGGAGCCGCAGCGGTGTCTTCCCAGCCTTGCAAGAGGCTGTTGAAAGGTATAAGCGTGAACCAGCGCTGTTCAAAAAAGAAGTGTTTGTTGATGGGGAGTCAAGGTGGGTCTCCCACGCCTAGGAGGCTAATTTGCTGTGTGGGTAGATCTTTGCAGCCTTCAGCTTGATACCTTCTTCTATGATGGTGTCGTCGCCTATTACGCATAAGTCCTCTATTGACGTCGGTTTTGTGGGCGAGGAGTTGACTATTACGTGCCTACCTATTATGCTCTTGCTTATCGTTGCGTTGTCGTGAACTATGGATCGATCTAATATGGCTGAGCCCTCAATAGATACGTTTTTGCCTATTATGGTGAAGTTGTCTATCACCGAGTCTCTGATTACTGAGCCTTCGCCTATCTGGCAGTGTCTGCCTATAAGCACGGCACCTTCTAACCTGATCTTCCCTTCGTGCATCTTCTTTACTATCTCGCTTCTTCTACGCATCGACTCGGCGCTTCGGCTCTGCACCCAAACATCGTGCCCCTCTACTCTCCAGCTTGGATCCAGCCCGTAGCCAGCCTTGAGCAGTTCGATTAGGCTGCGGAGGTAGTTGGCTGGTGTACCTAAGTCGTACCATCGTCCTTTGAGTTGGTAGCCGTAGATCGGGTAGCTGCGCTCTATGAGGTAGGGTATGAAGTCTTTGCCGAAGTCGAGCCTCTCTCTGCGTTTAATCTTATCTTGGATAAGTGGCTCGTTATAGACTGATCTGACTTCTGGGTTCAGTATGTAGATTCCTGTGTTGGCTAGGTTTGAAGGGGCTTCTTTTGGATCGGGTTTCTCTACGAATCGGATGATCCTTTCGCCCTCAACTTCAGCTACACCATATCCGGTCACATCATCGACTCTTGTTAGGCAGATGGTCATGAAGGCTTCTCTGGAGAGGTGGAAATCTATTAGATCTGAGAGGTTTAGGTCGAAGATGTTGTCGCCTTGCACAACCGCTATAAGTGAGGGGATTTCGTAGTAATCGAGGATTATTCTGAGCGAGTCGGCGCTGCCCAAGTCGTCGAAGTGTGGCTGATACTTTATGTGTATGCGTGGCTCTATGCCATATTTGGCTGATAGGGGTGTGCCGTCATCAAAATAGTCGTGTAGGCTTCGATAGTTTATGTAACCTTTAACGCCGAAGATAAAGTGTTTTACACCTTGTTTAGCGAGCTCAGCGATGGCTATTTCGATCAGCGGCTTATTCATAAAACGTAGGCAAGCCTTTGAAACCTCAGCGGTAAGAGGCTGAAGTCTGGTTGCTTGTCCACCTACTGGTATGACGACTCTAACTTCGCTTAGGTTCATCGTCAACATCTTGATTTTGGAGAATCTTTAGGTTTTCTATTATTTTAGTTACGATAAGGTGCCTTCTTATCCTCTAGGTTAGAAAGCACGTTTTTCCATTTCTTTTATTATGAAGTCAAGCAGAACTTCGCCTAGGTAGACGAGTAGGCTAATTACTCTTTCAGCAAATATCTTGGGTTAGCCTGAGACCTCTTCTCCGCCTAAGAGAGTATCCAATCTATCCAAACCAGTCGAAGCACGCTCGACAGAATCATCTCGAGCCTTCAAGCAGCTTCACCTTCAACAAAAAAGCCAAACAAACAATCTAGTATCTCGATAGAGGAGGCGCACACTAATAAAACTTTTGAAAACTAAAATGGGTTACACTCCTTAACTTTTAGCTCGAAGAAGATTGGGCTTCCCCTAATCATAATGAGGTTTGATAATGCATCGGCTAACCGATACTTCCTTCTATACGCTTCTTGAAGCCGTTTGGTGAGCGCTTGGTCGAAAATCTGCTCAGCCTCAGCCCTAAACTTCAACCCACCAACCTCAACCTCCACACTTGAATTCGCCTTCAGATTCCTATACCAATTCGTCTTCTTCGAGGTGCGCACAAAGAGCCTACTATCAAGGTAAACGAACCAAACCGTGACAGGTCTAGGCAGTCCACTCCTCCTACCGATAGTCACCAGCCGAATAGTCCACCTATCTTTAACACCCTCAAGCCGACTTCTGAAATCTGAAGCCAACCACTACAGAGTTTGAACACGCAGATATTTAAGATTGTAAAACTAGAGAGCAACTAAAGTAATCTTCACACTCACACCAACAGCAAAAACAAAGGTCATAATCAATCAAGTTTACTCAAAACGCCTTCCCCAATCTCTTCCTCCCCTATCTCGAACGTCTCAGGCTCTTCACGCCTCAATATAACCTTAAGATGATGCGGCGGAAGATCTTCAACGAGCCTAAGAATCTCCCTTCTAGCCACTTCAAAGTGCCGCTGAAGTAGTCTTCTGTCCCTAAAGATTACACCCGCTAAAGGGCAGATACTCTCCATCTTCAGGTACCAAACTATCCTCCCCCTTCCCTTATCTATGTCGAACGTTATCGGCCCTGCGACACACGTCTCAGGCTTCACCTCATGAACCAAGCACTTCTTAGTCTCCCTATTGTAGAAGATGCAGTACCCCTCTCTATCCTCCCTTGGATGCATATAATCTACACACACGAAGGGGTCCTCTATACGCAATTTACGCTCCCTAAGATACCCTTCTATAATCTCCCTACGCTTCAAAGTTATAGGGGGTCGGGCATCTCTGCAGCACTCAATCTTACACGCTTCACACACCTCAAAGTAATTCTCCTGCCTCGCCAACACCCAAACCCTCTAGAAGAAGGGCTCATTACGTATCAAACAGTTCGAAAGAGAGGAGTAAACATCGATTATCGCTTCTTTAAGAGAGGTCTTCTGAGCCCTCACCCTAACCCTCTTCCTAATGCTCTCAGATAAGCTTCCGCACTCTACTCTCTTCTGCACCAAAAGCAGATACTCTTTCTCCTCGTCAGTAGCATAGCTTAAAGCTGTTCGCAGAAGGTGTTGACAAACATTTCTTGCAAACGAGCCTATTGGATGATGAACCTCAGCGCTTAAACCGAATTTGATCACCGAGTTAAAATCGTGCACTAAGATTCTCCTAGGCAAAAGTTGTGCACCCTCATTCATCAACCCTCTAAGAAGCGCCCTTATAAAAGCGCTCAACGCTACATCTGATCTCACACACTCCTGCTCATCCATCACCCTAATCTCCAAAGCCCTCCTGTCAGACCTTAATATCACGCCTCTTGAGTTAACCCACTCTTTATAAAGAATGCAGGAATCAGCACCAGCTTTAGCCAGTTCGATAGAATATCTTTCGATAACCTTCCTTCGGTAATCTTCTAAGGATGATATGTATTCAGGAACCACGTCGCCAGCGACTGAAGGCACCTCCTTCTGCGCCTCCTTGTAAAAATATAGTCGGTTATCCAAATACTCACCAACCACCCCTTCATAAATAGGAGAAGAAGCAGTAATAGCTGGGAGGTATGCGCAGACATACGCCAGAAGATTATGCATTAAAACAGCATCAGAGGCATCAGAGTACGACAAGTTGAGTTGGAAACTTTGTATATTCAACCAGCCGTGCTGCATAAGGTCGAAGATTTTGCCAAACGCCTCATAGATCTGCCTATGGCGATGGGACCAAACAGACGTCTCAGAAAGCCTTAATGTCGGATGCATACCAGTCCCCAAAAGCCTACAACCATACCTCCGCCCAAGAAGATCAGCAACCTCAAGCACAGCACTATACATCCTTTCCTCAAAAACCGTAAGGGAAGTAAAGGGACTGTTCGGCTTGACTTCTAAAACGTGCATCTGCAACTCTTTACTTACCGTGAAGTCCCGAAACTCTACAGAGTTAGCAACCCTACCCCGCACATCTTTAATAACACGGTCCGCTATCGGCATACATTTCAAATTTTCATCAACCAGCGCGAACTCGTGTTCAGGACCGAGTGCCTCTAACGTCCTATAGGAAGAGCTAACCACAGACACGAACGTCAAAATAAATTCCTATTTAAGGTTTACAAGCAAAGATAGGTATTCCTCTACAAGAATGACCAGAGCCGCGTTAGGGAGCGGCTAGCATTAGATTTAAATAGAAGCATAACGGAGCACAGCTCAATAGCCTGGTGTTCTGTGTGCTGGTCGTCTCAAGCATCGACCTAGAAACAGACACACCAACAGTAAAACCTTCGACATTTCTTAACTCGTCTATTAAAGATGATGTAATTAACGTTAACAACGATTATAGGTATATGAAGACCGGCTACTACGTTTCGCTTCACGCAGAGATACTTGGAGATAGGGTTATACCTTCGACAAAGGATTGCGTTGATGCTTACAGAGTTCCTATCTTACTTCTTAGAGCGGCAAAAAGAGGGGTCCTCACTATACCTTTTCTTATTACCGACTCCCCTAAGCGAATTATACAAGAGTTCGGGTTACCTGTTATAGTGTTCCCACTAAGCCCCTTCACATTCAACAGATTAACGGTAATAAAGAGCAGAAGCACACTCTATAAATCTATTAAAAAACTGAGCTTCAACCACAGATACACCGTATGCGCACAACCTCTCTACGGCGAACTAATATCGTGCAAATCTTTCTTCGGGTACTGCCATCGTAAGGATCTCGATGTTAAAGATACCGCACGCAGAGTTTATCAGATATTCAGGATACCGCTATGCAAACTTCTTATCCAAAAATCTAGGGACAGTATCTACTTATGTGGATTACAACCACTCAACATGGATGAAATCACGGTAAGCGACTTTGTGAAGATTTCGAGAATACTCTCTTGCGGAGAAGGGTTATTCGATTGACGCGTATAGCGTGCTTTGTCGAAAAATACAACTTTCAACACGCAAGAGAAGCCGAAGCTCTGCATCTCTTCAAGCTCACAGCAGAGCAGATGGGGCACAAATTCGACTTCATCTTTAAGAGCGATCTCTCAGAGATCCCCAACTATGATGCTGTCTTCATAAGGGCTACAACAGACCCACTCTACACCTCATACCTAGTCTCAAAGACAGCTTGGGAACTCGGCTTAAGAGTCATAGATGACCCCAACTCCATAAGGATCTGCGCAAACAAGATACATCAGTACGCATTGTTCGAAAAGCACAATATACCACATATACCCACACTAATCATCAGTAGAGACGAGATACACCACAAGCAGATACAGGAACTATTCGACTTATTCGGAAGACCTATCGTATTGAAAGCACCTTACACAAGCTTCTCAAAGTATGTGGAGAAGGTCTCTTGTGAAACCAGCTTCCGCCACTTCGCCAGAAGGTTTTTCAGGAGATCAGATATGCTCGTAGTGCAGAAGTTTATGCCCACACGCTTCGACTGGAGAGTAGGGGTCTTGAACGACGAAATCCTCTATGTTTGCAAGTATATGATGCCTAATGGTGGATGGAAGCACGGTGTGAAGCGAAAAGGCAAGAACAGTTTCCGATGGGGCAGAACAGTTACACTAAAAAAGATCAACGCACCCTCGAAGCTAAAAGAAACTGCTCTCAAAGCGTGTAGGATAGTCGGCCACGGGCTCTACGGTGTTGACATCAAAGAGGTCAATGGTGAATATGTTGTGGTTGAGGTTAACGATAACCCGAGCATCTATAGGGGCTACGAGGATCGCTGGGATAGAGACATCTACGTGAAGATAATAAAGTATCTAGCGACATAACCGCTCAAGCAAGAAAGATTACGGGTTTATGCTTGTTTGCCTTAAATAGGTGCATAGAATAGATTATATCACCGATATAACGGAGGGGTACTCAGAATGATATACAACAACATACTCGAACTAATCGGCAACACACCAGTCGTGAAGATCAACAGCCTAAGCCCAAAGAAGAGCGTGGAGATGTATGTGAAGCTCGAAAAGTTTAACCCAGCAGGCTCTGTGAAGGACAGAATTGCGCTTTATATGATAGAAGCTGCTGAGAGAGAAGGTTTGCTTACCAAAGACAAGATCGTGATAGAGCCCACAAGCGGAAATACAGGCATAGGATTGGCATTAGTCTGTGCGGTCAAGGGGTATAAGCTCGCCCTAGTTATGCCTGAAACCATGAGTATGGAGAGGCGGAAGATCCTACTGGCTTATGGCGCAAAGATCATCCTCTCACCAGGTGCAAGGGGGATGGATGGGGCTGAGGATCTGGCTAGGCAGATAGTCTCAAAGAACCCAGAGAAGTATTTTATGCCGAACCAGTTTGCAAACCCGAATAACGTTAAGGCGCATTATGAAACAACGGCTGAAGAGATCTGGAGGGACTTCGGGGATAGACTCACACACCTAGTCGCAGGGCTGGGCACAACAGGCACAATAGTTGGCGTTTCAAAGAAGCTAAAAGCAAAGAATCCTAAGCTGAAGGTTATAGGCGTAGAGCCGCATAGAAACACCCCAATCCAAGGCTTAAAGAATCTTGAGACCCAGTATGTGCCGAAGATATGGGATCCCTCAGCTATAGACGAAAAGGTAGTTGTAACTTTACCTGAAGCAGAAGACACAGCCAGGCTGCTCACACTCAAAGAAGGGATATTCTGCGGACCTAGCTCAGGAGCCATATTCTACGCTGCTCTAAAGAAGGCTCAGGAGCTGGACTCTGGTGTAATCTTAGCGATCCTACCAGACGGAGGGGAGAAGTATCTGAGCACTACACTATGCGACCCTGAACGATGCCTAGAATGCATAAGAAAATTTGGTGTACAGAGCGCCTGTGTAGACCAAGAACTCGAATTGCTAACGAAGACCCAAAGCCTAGGGTTATAGAAGATTCAGAAGGTGAAAGGTGTAGGAGCATAGGAAGAGCTTAATTAACAGCGTCAAAAGAGGGTAGATTGTTGACACCCCTAAAAGAAACCAGAAGCATATGCCCAATCTGCTTCAAAGTTGTAAAAGCATCGATCTACCAGTCTGATGGTAAAGTGTTCATAGAGAAAAGGTGCCCTGAACACGGCAGCTACGAAGACCTCTACTGGAGCGACTACGAACAGTATCTAAGGGTTCAGAAGTTTAGAAGAGATGGTGCTGGTGTTGAAAACCCAAGAACTAAAGTCAACAAAGGATGCCCCTATGACTGCGGCTTATGCCCAAACCACAAATCCTACACCATCCTTGGCATAATAGATGTAACAAACCGATGTAATTTAAGATGCCCTATCTGTTTCGCTAACGCAGCCGCAGCAGGCTACCTCTACGAACCAACCAAAGAAGAAATCTTTGCAATGATAGACAATCTAGTAGCAAATAAGCCTGTCAGCACAAAGGCTCTGCAGTTTTCAGGCGGCGAACCGACGCTCCGCGAAGACCTACCTGAGCTAGTTAAAAGAGCGCATGAAGCAGGCATACCCCACGTTGAAGTAAACACCAACGGGATAAGAATCGCTAATAGTCTGGAGTATGCTCAGAGGTTGGCTGACGCTGGTGTGAGCACATTTTACCTTCAGTTCGATGGTGTTAGAAGCGAGCCCTACCTTATCACTAGGGGGGTTGATCTTTTGCAGACCAAGATGAAGGCTTTAGAGAATCTTCGTAAGATTGGGCACGAGAGCACAGTATTGGTTGTTACCTTGGTTAGAGGGGTAAACGACGATCAACTAGGTGATATAATCCGGTTTGCTGCTAGCAACTTTGATATCATACGCTGCGTGAATGTTCAACCGGTCTCCGTAACAGGCAGGATAGATAGGCAGAAGCTCAGAGAATATAGGATTACAATCCCAGACTTCATGAGGTTGGTGGAGGAGCAGACAGATGGGCAGATAACCAGAAACGACTTCTACCCTGTGCCCTCCGTAGTGCCTTTTGCAAGAGCGATGGCCGCGCTGAAGGGAAAACCGTATCCTGAGTTTACGATGCACGAGCACTGTGGTATGGCTACATTCGTCTTTGTCGAGGATGGTAAGCTCATCCCAATAACTCGATACGCTGATGTCGACGCTTTTATGGTCGCGATGGATGAAGTCACTCGACTCGCCTTGGCTGGTAAAAAGACTAGGGCCAAGATGAAGATGATAACCTCCTTAAAGCATCTTAAGATAAAGGTTCTAGGCTCCCTGCTCTCTGGTATCATAAAGGAGGGCAGCTACAGCGCACTCGGTCAGCTTATGCGCAGAGTAATAATGGTCAGCTCCATGCACTTTATGGATGGATACAACTTCGATCTGGAGAGGGTTCAGAGGTGCGGCATACACTATGCTGTACCAGACGGCAGAATCATACCGTTCTGCACCATGAATACCATACACAGGCAAGAAGTTGAAAGAAAGTTCGCCAAAGAGATTACCAAAGAAGAGGAAAAGCCACTCACACCGCACACCACCTAACACTTCAGTTAACCTTTATCCGCAGTCCTACATACACCAGACTACCATCAAGGTGAGAGCCTGTGGGTGGCAGATGGGTTTGGAGGGCTACACTGCGGCGTAAGACGCTAGCTATACTGTTACACAGCCTAGAGATACCGCTCGCTATGGTGGGGGCTTACATGCTCGGCAAAGGAGAACTACTACTATCTCTAGTATTGGTCTGCGCAGCGGTATTGGCTGAAGCGGCTTACAACTGGCTAAAGCCTTACTGGGAGCAACCCTAGGGGATGATGATCTTACCTCTATCCGCATCCACTATAATGTGCAAGCCGCTTTTGAAGTCAAAGGACTCAGGCCTATCAACGAGTGGGATATCAGACATAATTGCGCCTACCGCTACGATCGGCTCGGCTTCCTTCATGATGATCGCCCTAGGTGCCAGCCCTCTTTTGCTGAGCCCGTAGAGTATGTAGGAGCCGACCGTAGATCCTCTTCCAGTTGGGTAGATGAGTATCTTATCTGCTATCCTCTGCCCATAGAGGGGGTGGCTCTTTTCGATGACTTCGCTTGTCGTAGGATCTATTGTGCCGAAGAAGCTAATTGGTGCTGGTGAAAAGAGTGCTAATCCTTCTGCTCTACCAGGCGATATCTTTCTACAACTAATAACCCTCAAACCAACCTACCCTCAAGCGCTATATCAACACACTTCTCAAAAGTGGTAAAGACCACGTCAATCTTCGAGGCTGTTGGCGCATAAACCGCTGCCTTCGCCGAATTTACGGCCATTGCAGTGAAACCCATCTGCTCAAGTGGTGCTACGATCATGCAGCAGTCTGTGAACACCTTACCGCCAGCCCCCTCTATCACATCCACGAAACCTAACCTCTCAGCGAGCACCTTAACTGGTAGAGAAGTGAAGAACCAGAGTTTGGTGGTAGGTGAGATCTTCTTACCTTTTAACAAAGCGGCAGCAGCCTCCAACTCGACAAGAGACGCGTGAGGGCAGCCTATTGCAACAAGATCGATCTTACCAGAACGTATAGTTGATAACTCCTCATAGACCCTCTTAAGATCTCTATCATCTACATGGAAACGCTCACCAACCTCTCCAACATATGCTCTAGACTCTGGTGTGAAGCCTTCCGCGTGGAAAAGCGCCAGATTACCTGACGCTGCGGCTGCTGCTGAAAGAGCCTTAGCTTCGTCCACACTAAGGGAAGGTAAGCCTCTCAAGTAGGGGATAGTTTGCTGCATCATCTTACCCAACAAGTAACCTAAAGCGCTGTAGTCACTTAACCCCCCTAGCTTAGCGGAGAGCTTGACGACAGCGGTGGGCTTACGGTTCTCATCGAGGTGGAGACCGAAATTCGCTGTCAGACCCGTTATCGCCGAGGCTAAAGCAGAAGGACCTCCTTCTCTGTTGGTGCGAGCGCCTAAAAAGGAGTTTACAAAGCAGACAGCCGAAGACTCTGACCAAGCCACGTGCTCCCCGAACCTTGGAGCAAAACCAGCTAAGTAGGGCGTGCAGCTACATAGAGTGATGACACCCAACTGCTCATACGCTCTTATCACCCTCATCTGCTTCTCGGCAAAGTCTTCAGGCACACCCATCTCCAACCAGCAGCAAAGGTCCATGCCAGCTGGATTCAACGTGCTTGGCACAACCGCTTTAGCTGGCGCCAGTGACTCAACCCATTGTAGCCCGTACTCGCCTAGCGTCTTATAACTGACACCCGATATCTGGGTCGAGGCTACTGGTATGAGGCGGTCTGCGCCATACATTTCACCTAACCCGACTATGATCTCTAAGCACTTCTTCTTAGCCCAACCTTCTTCGCCTTTAAGGATGGCTTCTTGCTCATTCGTAAGATACAAGCCTTACCTACTCCCGAACCTTACGGAAGCGTTCTCTATCAGCATCCAAAGGTAGTGTAGCATCGATCAACCACTTTGATGTTACGCCCGACTTATTACTTGAAGGATCAAGAGAAGAACCTCTAACCCCACTTAATACCACAAGACCTCTATCAGGCTGAAACCTCGTAGCCAGAGCCCACTCAACATCCAAAGGATCGTATATGTCGATGTCATCATCCACCACAATGACCATCTTAAGGCTAGGATGCGCGGCGAGAGCAGCTAACCCAGCGTTCTTACCATCCCCTTCAACCATCTTCTTAATAGAAACAACGGCATGTAGCCAACCACACCCACCTTCGGAAAGCACAACATTCTGCACTGAGGGGACGGCATTCTCCACAAACGCAAGTATGCGTGGCTCTTGGGGCACACCCATAAGTAGGCGATGCTCTACACCACCTGGTAAAATGACTTGCCATATAGGTTCACTTCGATGGTATAGCTCATCAACTTCAAGTATTGGCTGCTTCCTCACAGCATCCCAAGTCCCGGTCAAGTCTACAAACGGTCCCTCATCAGCTTCTTCCAAGTGAAGAAGTCTACCCTTCATGACAACCTCGGCTTCTTTAGGCACGTTAAACCCGTCTAGCGTGAAGCATTCTAGTTCACCGTTAAGCAAGGTGTTGGCGAACTCCAATTCATCTAAGCTCGGGTGCGAGGTTGCTGCAGCTAGGCAGATGAGGGGGTGAAGACCACAGATCACAACAACTACCGTATCTAGACCACGCTCCTTATTCTTTTGATAGAAGGTGTAAAGATCTCTTGGCACAATTCTGATCGCGAACCTATTACCCTGCAAATGCATCAAGCGATGTATTGAAGCGTTCTGCCGCCCTGATTCAGGGTCCTTAGCTAAAACTATGGTCGCTGAGGCATATCTCTTTGGGTGCTGCTTATAGAAGGTAGTTAAAGGAAGCTCGGAAGCCAAATCCGGTTTACTGTGATGCGCTTCGAGCCAGGGCGCATTCCCAACCAATCTATACTTAGTAGGGTTAGATAGGGCAGACGCTAAACGCTTTGCCAAGCCGTTAACATCTACTCGCAGGAGGGATGCTAGCTCGCTTCTTGAAAACACCAGGTTACCAGCTATGCTGAAGCCGCTATACCCTCTTATCTTCCTAAATAAGACCGCTTTCCTTGCCTTCCTTAGGCGGTCTGCTACTTCTAGATCTGGAGACACTTCTTCATCCACAACTTCTACATCGGCTTTTTCTAGGTAGCTTCTTAGACTCAAGGTTTACCACTCGCTGGGGCGAACTCAGCACTCAAGCTGAGGGGCATCTTATATAGCCTATCCTCTTCACCTCTCAGCAGGGCTAGAGTCTTCACAGTCCGCCCGATTAATATTAGGAGCACACCTATATATTACCGCTCACCCAGCTTTAAGAAACGGGGTAAAACTAGCATCTAGTAAGGGTGGAGGGGATGGTGTATATAGAGACCACGGCAACACTGGAGAGCTTCAGACGATTCCTAATCAACAATACTTGCCGCTCCTTCATACCCGAGAGCTACCTAAGGGACAAGGAAGTCTTCCCAGAGAAGGAGGGTGAGCGGGGAGCTATATATGTGGAAGCGGCGGACAAGGTTACGTTAAAGAAGATTCGGGATATAACATTCGTTAACGCGAGAGATGTGCTGGGCATCATCTACGTCTCTAACAGCGGTAATTCGAGGTTGAAGTGGAGACAGATCAGAGGCAACATAGGTAAGGTTACTGGCGAAGCCTCAGCCAACTCTATCGCGAGCCTAATAGCGAGCGGAGCCCTATCAAAAGAATACGCCTCGAAGCTTGCAGGCTTAACCAAAGATATACCGGAAAACTCCAAAGAAGAGGGTCAACAAGAAGAGTTTGATCGAGAAGATTCAGGAGATATCTAAAGATAACAATCGGAAGGTGACCTAATAGTTAAGCATGAACTGGCTAAGAAAGCTTAACACGGCATACGTAGCGCCTGAACTGCTAAAATTGGAAAAAAGAATGGTGGAGACTTTTTAGTAAAAGAAGATTAGAATTGAAGGGGCGATAAGATTAAGAACCACGCACCAATCCACCCTAGTACAGAGGGCCGGTAGTTTAGTCTGGTAGAATATCCGACTTGCAAGCATCTTTAGCCAAGAGCTCGGAAGGTCGGGGGTTCAAATCCCCCCCGGTCCACATCCCCGTTTCAAACTATGCTTAAATATTAAGTTCACCAATTATTTTTGTTGGTGTTAAGGCGATCCATCAGATGATGTTGAGGTTGGTTGTGCTTCCAACTTTAGTAAGAGTTAGCTGTCATATGCGGGTTATGTTGACTTGAAGGAAGCAGAACAGAAGATTCAAATCGAATTCTTCCACGACGTGTTATGCGCTTGGTGTTATGCGGTTTCCCCAAGGGTGATAAGACTCGCAAAAGAGTATCCGGTGGAAGTAGTGCATAGGTGTTTTGCTCTTGCCCCAACCCCGGAGGCAATAGTTGAAATCTTTGGGTCAAAAGAAGGAGGAAAAAGGGAGATTCTAGACCATTGGCGAATGGCAAATCTTAACGACGATGAGCACAGGGTAAATGCAGATCTTATGGAAAAAAGAGATTTTGATTACCCCCACTCAATTCCCGGGCTATTAGCGTGCAAGGCAGCAGAAATAGTTGGAGGTCAGAATGCCCACTGGGATGTCTTTGATAGGATACAGAAAGCTCACCTTACAGAGTGTCGAAACATCGCGGACTTTGAGGTACTTATCAGCTGTGTGAAAGATGTGGGGTTGGATGTGGAAGCGTGGCATAAAGCATACATCGATAGAAAAACGTTTGATATGATGCTTTCCGACTTTGAGAGAGCTTATGGATATGGGGTAACGGGTGTTCCAACACTTGTTGCGAACTCTAGATATGGACTGGTTGGTGCTCAGAAATACGAAACAATAAAGAAGTGGTTAGAGAAGATAATTCAAAGAGAACTCCTAAGTCGATAGAAATAAATCTCTACTATGTTTGGCTCATTCTAATCCATAATGATGCTAGCCCAACGGTTTGATTTCTCCGTACGATCTAATGGGGCTTAGATATTGAACCTATTGAGGCGGCTCAGTGTAACGTTTTTGTTGAGGTTTAGGGGGTGTAGTTGGTGGGTATGATGTCTTCTTTGAAGAGTGTTGTTGACAGCTATATGCAGAGAGTTGCAGGGTTGAAGGAGCACTGTGAAAGGTGTCTGAGAACCGAGCGGTGGGGTGGGAGTGTTGTGCTGATGGTTGTTGATGCCGCCTTCACATCCATAGGTTTGAATTATTTTACGGCGGTCGTGCCGAAGGTTGAGGAGTTCAATAGGAGGTTTGTGGAGAGCGGAAGGATAAAGAATCTTCGAGATCTAGCGGGAGCAGATGTTGAGAAGCTAAGGGTGGTTTGGCGGAATCTACGCTCTTGGTTAGCAGCAAAGGGGGTTGCAGCCTATCTTTCAACACAAAGTAGCGATGATAGAGCCGCATTAAGGGATTGGGCTCAGAAGGCGAAGGTCGATGAATGGCGGGCTGATCCAATCGGCAGGGTGAAGGGGGTTGGCTTAGTCACCTTTCAGTATCTGAGGATGATGGGTGGTGTAGACACAGTGATGCCAGACAAGATCGTCAAGCGGGTGATAAACGAGATCTTAGTTAAAGCTCGGCTTCAACCTGTGTATGATGATTTGGAGTTCATAAAGAGGGCTGAAGAGGTAGCTTTAGCTTGCGGATATAGACCTATTGAATTGTGCTGGATGACTTGGCTCATTCAACCAGAGGGGCAGAGGATGAGGATGGAGAAGTATTCACATATGCTCTCAAAGATCTAACCGAACTACAGCAGCTCCTCTAAAGATTGGAGGAAGCGCTGTAGGGACTCTTTGGGTATGCGAGCTCCGCTAGCCTTTGGATGACCTCCTCCAAAGCCGCCGACTTCAGACGCTATGCGCTGAGTTATCAAGCCGAGGTTTCCGGGGTAGGCTGAGGAGGCTCTCAAGGAGATTTCCAAAAAAGGTGAGTCATTTTCGAGCTTATAAGCTACACCTACAGGTGTTCCAAAGAAGCATCTTACGAGATTGGCTGCAATACCCTTCGGGAAAGAAGCCGCATTTACATAGGCGTAGCCTCTCTTGACCACACCCTCTTTCTCCAACCTCTTTAAGAAAGCTGTAACATTTTGGGCTTGTTGTGATGACGCCTCAACTACACCCTTAATCTCGTGCGGATACTTTAATCTACTCAAACCATCTACTATGAGGTTGAGTTCCTTCGGCGCATCTCCTAGCCGCTCTATCGCATACGCTAGCATCGATGCCTCATAATAAAGGTGGATTCGGTCGTGCATATCCAATATCTTAGACGCTATGGGTCCATTCTCCAAATAGTCTGTCAGAGCAGCATAAGCTGCAATAGCGGAGGAGCTCTTCGGCAGAATGCTTCTGAATTTATCGTATGCCAAGGCTGCTGAGCAGTCCTTTAGGCTGTGAATAACCCTGAAATTCGTTTTTGGGGCATATCTGTAGCCCCTAACTTTTGGGTGATGATCTATGTATGTTACCCTAGCGAAACTTCTTATTCTCTCCACTTCGTTGAAGAAAAGTTGTGCCGTTTCTGGTGATAGTCCGAGGTCGCATATGTAAAGCTCGGAGGTGTTCGAGACATCCTTTAGAGCATCGATGAAGTCGCCGTAGTCCACAAGCTTCACATCCGCATTCTTTGCGAGTTTAAGAAGTGCTGCTGAGGCTATACCATCGACATCGGTTGAATGTGATATGCAGAGTACTCTACGCACCCCAAGCACCTTATTCTCTCCGCGCTTTGATCGCTTGCTCAATTCGGTGCAGGTACCAGAGTGTGTACGCTGAGATCGCAGCTAGAGCTGTGAAGAGCTTCGTAGCGAAGACGAGGTTCCAGGGTGTTTCAGGGTTAGGACTTTTGTTTACAAGTATGTCTGGGATTATGTTGCCTGTAGTGGCTTGGTAAGCCATTAGGGCGCTCCATATGCTGAAGTTGTAAAATACTTCGTATGCTGATATACAGAGGACCAGGAAGGCGATCAGCCTAAAGATGGATAATCGAAACATCGAATACCTCAGCAGCCTTGACCTGTTCAATTCGAGGACAGAGAACCAACAGAGCACCATTCCCACATACAGCCAAGTGACAGGCTTCGCATAAATCGGGAAATACTCTGGCTCAGGGAACTCAAAAGGCTTATTTTGGATGTGAACCAAGCTGTCTCCTACACCCTCGCTTCGATGTAAGAAGAACTCCAAACCAGCATATGCAAGTAACGCTACAACCAGCGCGAGCGAAAGGAGACCTAGGGTTAAATACAGAACCCTAAATCTTGCCTCCTCTTCCGCAGAGGTCATAAGATTGAAAGATTTCTTGAACCGCTTATAAGCATATCGGAGAAGTCGCTTGAGCCTAAGTGAGCGTCCACTCTATGAGTTGAAGAATCTTCGGAGAGGCTAGTTTATAAATGATCCACTTACCTTCACGCCTCTTCTTAGCTATGCCCTCTCGTTCAAGTAGGTTAAGGTGATGCGAGGCATTCGGTTGGGTAAGATTTAAAGCAGCCATAACCTCACATACACACATCTCCCTCTCCGCAAGCAGCTTGATTATCTTAAGCCTGGTTGGGTCACTTAACGCCTTAAAGAAGCGCGCTTTAGCATCAAAGAAGCTTTCTTCGCCGATTTCTTTAGCTAACTTTCTTAGATCACTGATATACTTCTCTAAGCCACCAGCTCTACAAACCTCGCTGTAGCGCCTCTTTAGCCTCTCTTGGACCGTTTCCACGGTTATTGTGTTAGATACATACTTAAATATGTTTTACGGGTTAGATAGACTAATATTTGGTGTACTTTATGTAGATATAGGACTGCGTTATAGAAGCCCACGCCGTCACAACCAGACTGATGATGAATGATATGATCGGACCTACGAACGGTATTAGGCTAAAAAAGCCACCTACTAACGCAGCTAACCCAAGCAATATAATCACGGCTAAAGTATTTAGCTTCTTATCTCGACCAAAGTATCTGCTGGCGGTCATAGCCTCTAACGCACCCTTATCCTCCAACATCAAAGCTGGTATAGTGTAGAAGAACCACGTCAAGAAGATCAAACCAGGCACTATAAACAGCACTAACCCTATCGCAACTATAATAGAGACAAGTATCGATGCTGCGATAAGTGAAATTAACTTCTTGAGAGCTGTGTTTGCAGCTAAAGTCAAGTTGGGGCTAACACCGTTTACCACGTCTTTCACCATAAGAGGATACATCCCTGAAACGACCGTGTAGACTATAAAACCAGCTAGGAGAAGGAGAAAAGTCAATGGGACGAGCAGAAACCAGCCTCCTAAACCATTCAATAGCTGAAGGATACTCAACCCCGACATTATGGTAAAGATGAGCGATGAAATGAGTTGTGGGATGAGGATCTTAGGGTTCTTGAGTAAAATGTTGAACGAGCTTGTTAGGGCTTCTCCTACATCAAACCCCTTTGCAGACATAACACCAAAACATCCGAATGCAAGTTAATAAACTTTGAGAGCGTGAAAGGTGTTTTAAGTGGTTTGATAGAGCTCTTTGCGCCTAGCCTCCAGCAACTCAACCCCTCTACCGATAAACTCAGCAGCAGTGGAGAGCCTAACACCCATCTCCTCTCCAACCTCATACACAGGCTTCACCCTCTCCTTATAATTAAGATCACGTAGCAGATGATGGTCCAAGATAACCGTATCCAACCCCTGAGCGACCAGGCTTCTAATAATCTTAGTAAGAAGCTGGTTTGCCAGATGCAGATCGTCTTCCTTGAAGCTGCTACCCAGCAGATAAGTCGGCGGACCATCCACTATAAGGGTCTGCGGTGCGTTTTCGAGAATGAACTTCACCTGCTCTTCGCTTACGGGTCCTTGCACATCAGAAGTAAAGAGTACTCTTTCACCCCCGCTTTCAACGCTAACTTCAACAACATATCCGAGTTTGGCATCTGCGCCATGGCTTACTGCGTGTGAAAAATGGATCGTGGTTTCGCCTACTCGACATCTCCTACCGTCAGCCGCCTTTATCTCTTTAGGTACCCCCTGTACGCTCTGGAGAAAGTAGGCTGCTCGCCACATCTGACTTCGATTAATGTTCAAGCTGGGATCCTTGATGAATAGCCGTTTCCCTCTAAACACTTCTAGATGGCGTGTGGAGTGGTGGTCGTAGTGGTAGTGTGTCAAAACAACTATTTCAGCAGAATCGGCGAAGCTCACTATTTTACTCCAAGATTCATCTAGCCTCTGCCACTCAACCGGATGAGGCTTCAAACCATAGCGCGCGGGAGCAAGAGCTGCACTTGGATCTATGAGCAAGCGCACGCTACTAGTCTCAATAAAGGTGGCCATAGACCTAACCCCGAAACTATCTGCTGCGATGGGTGTAACTCTAATCATGAAGAGCACCCAGCATAGATGAGATGGGCTTCAACTCTTAGCAGCAGAATCTAGAAAGCGAACTATCCTCCTGGCACCTTCTTCAACTTTGTCTAGAGAAGCAGCATAGGAGATGCGTATACAGCCTTCACCAAGGCTGCCGAAGGCTGAGCCCGGTACAACCGCAACGCCAATCTCCTTAATCATCCGCATAACCAGATCCTTAGAAGGAACGTTTACACCCTTTAGTCTGGGAAATAGATAGAAGGCACCTTGAGGCTTGTTAAATAAGAGACGTGGGCTTTCAGATAGAACATTACATAACAGATCCCTCCTACGCCTATATTCACGCAAAACATCGTCAAAGAAGCTTTGCTGTAGCTGTAGGGCTTTAATAGCAGCCCTCTGTATAAAAGAGGGTATGCAGGCGCAGCTGTACATTTGAACTTTAGCCATCTGCTCTATAACCTCAGGTGGGGCTGCTACGTAACCTATCCTCCAACCCGTCATAGCGTATACTTTAGATAGACTATTTACTGTCACCACGTATTTCTTAAATTCAGATAGACTAGCCGGGCTAAAATGCTGTCCCTCGTATACAAACTTCTCATACACTTCATCGGAGATGACCATCAGACCGTGCTCCACAGCTGTAGATACTGCCTCCTCAATCTTCTTTCTTTCACTAACAGCACCGGTGGGGTTAGAGGGCGAGTTAATTATGAGGAGCTTTGTCCGCTTAGTTATAGCCTTTCGTATGATGTCTGGGTTGATAGTATAATCTCCACTTAAACCAACCTCAACCGGCACACCGCCTGCAAGCTTGGTGGCTGCAAAATATTGCACAAACGCTGGGCTTGGGATTATAACCTCATCTCCCTCACGGAGTAAAACGGTTAAGGCGAGGAATATCGCCTGAGTGCCTCCAAAAGTAACCATGACCTCGGTTTCCGGATCGACATTCACACCATTATCTCTCCTGAGCTTTAAGGCTATCGCATCGAGAAGCTCAGGGTAACCCTTGGTTGGAGAGTAGTGAGTATACCCTTGATCTAAAGCCTCCTTCGCAGCCTCCTTTATGTAGGCTGGGGTATCTAAATCGGGTTCGCCGATAGAGAGGTTTATGATATCTTTGGATCTCGCGACCAGATTGAAGATAGCTCTGATCCCCGACTCCTTAATACCGAGTACACGCTCGGAAAAAGACATACATCTAACATCCTCCAACACATATTTAAGTCTAATAAGGGTGGCATAATCTTTTTTAGAAAAAAAATCAATTAACTCACAGATTGGAAACAATCATCCTTGCGGTTACAGGCGCAGCAGGCACAATTGTGTCTACAACTGTACTTAAGAAGCTCAAACAAAGGAGGGTTAAAACAGCGCTCATTGTCTCAGAAGCGGCGTATAAGGTTGCAGAAATTGAATTGAAGATCAAACCAATCGAATTGGATAGGCTGGCGGACGTATTTGTAAAAGATGAACACGAACTCGCAGATCTTCGACCAAAAGCCATGATCATAGCGCCGTGTAGCATGAAGACTCTAGCCGGAGTAGCTTGGGAACGCGCAGACAACCTAGTCTTAAAAGCAGCTAAACAGGTGCTTGAGAGAAAACTCCCTCTTATATTGGTGATTAGGGAAACACCGTGGAACATTATACACCTCAAGAACATGCTTCAGGCTTCGAAGAAGGGTGCGACTGTTATGCCGCTTACTTTTCAACCTAAAGCAGCTCAGAAGAACATAGCTGAGTTGGTAGATGGTCTAGCTGATAAGATAATCAGCTTATGTCTATGAGCGCCCTGGCCGGGAGATTCAGAGCCGGCTCGCTCTTTTGAACCCGGGTCAGAACGGTGACAGCGTCCTATGCTAGACCGGGCTCTTGGCGGGGCACGTTTAGGAGCATACCCCTACACCACCAGGGCGCAGATAAGGGCTTATATGTGGTTGAAGATAAAATTTTCTTTTAAAGGATGTGAAGCGTGGTGCCTAGTAGTTGATGGTTGAAGTTGCGGCTTCAAAAGGTGTGACGATTTCGGCACCTTCGGATGGCTTCGTCTCATTCTTTAACAGCCCCTACCATCCGCATATTAAACTCGCCGCATTAGACATCTACATTAGCTCCCGGCGATTCGGCTTTGAAGCACCTTCTCCCGTCAAAGGCAAGGTTCGAAGGCTGTACCCCTTTGAACCCCCTGTTCCAAAGTGGTTTAACGCCCCTAGAACCGAGTACGCGATTTTGATAGAGTGTTCTGCGAACCCTGAAATTTGGGCTAAGATACTCCATATCCAACCCTCTGTGAGAGAAGGTGATGATGTAGATGTCGGCACACCCTTAGGATGGCTCATAAGAGATGGCTTCTTTCACCCTTGGACAGATCCTCATATGCACATCGAATTACGAAACCGCTCTGATCCCATTAGGGCAACAGGGGGCTACCCGCTTGAACCCAAGATCTCGAACACATACTACGTTGATGGCGAATTAGATAGAAAAGAGGTCTATGGCGGAAGAGTGGTAGCGCTGGGTGAACGCTACGCTCTAGTGGAGCTACAAGCACCCTTCACATATCTTGAACCATTCTTCGGCTTATGCGGGCTGGTTGGTGACGAGTTTGGGCTGATTGACGGAGGCATACCACACTACCAGTGGGCCGGTTTACTACATAAAAAAGGAGGTGGATTATCTTCTGAAGCAAAGCTTCTCAACACACCTATAGGGCTAGTCCAATCATCAAACAGTTGGGCTGCACTCCTAACTTGTGAGGACTTCAACATAATGCTCGACGGTTTGATTTGCGTAGGCTTATCCTGCTACCTCAATTTAAGGAGAGAAAGACTTGTCAAGATCATACTACCCAAAGGATCAGACTTGCAAGTAGGTCAAAAAGTAAACCTCAAACTAACAATAGGTGGAGCAGGGTTTACAGCGCACCTACAGCAAGCATTCGAAGGGCTTGTGGAGAATGACATCTACTCAAAAAGCCTCTTAAAGGACAGAAGGAGAAGCATCGCATCTATTCTGACTTCTCTAAACACACAAGCCTAGTTTTGCTAAATCAACCTTACATATATGAAGTTCTCAAAGCGCAGGACCTACTGCCACTCAGGGTTTTAATTTTGCAGCCGGGTAAATTATTGCGTCAACCCCATAGAGACCATTTGTTAGAGGCTTATATAGAGAGGAATACCACGATATCCATAAATTACCTGAGTGCATTAAGATATGGTATGTCAGAAGGGTGGCGGTGTTCACACGATAAAGTGGAGTTGATTGGGGAGCAGAGGGGTGAGAAGGGGGTAAACAAGTACTTTAAGTGTCAGAAATGTGGTAACGTTCTTATATTGTCGGAAGAGGGAGTATTATACGAGGTTCCTGCGGCAAATAGGTAGTAGAAAACGGTTCGTCTCAGAAAGTTGTTTATTAAGAATGTTTGGTGCGCTTTATTGCATATGAAGCCCCCACCACAGCTACAGCAATCAATATTATGATTACGTAGAGGGTGAGGTCTGGTAGACCTACGCTGATTAGAGGCGGTGTTGTTGCTGTAGTTTGAGTTGTGATTTCAGCAGCTACAGTTTGAGTTTTGGTCTGGGTTGTGGATTCGGTAGCTGAGGTTTGGGTTGTGATTTGAGTCGTGGTTGTTTGCTGTGTTGTTGTGGTTTGTACGGTTTTGCTTTGAGTGATGGCGAGTATTGGGTCGCCTTGACTCAGGGTTGCTGTAATCGTCTTTTCTTCTCTGCTTATTTCATATTTTATTGGTATGTAGTTTTCGTGTTCTGCGCTGTATTTGTAGAGGGCGAGTTTTGCTGGGTCTGTGAAACCTAGGTCTGGGTATCTTATTTTTATCGTAACTTCTTTGGCTGCTTCGGTTATGTCGACCGCTAGGTAGACCGCTTTTTCAACACCGGCTATCTCCGCTTCTGGGTATGGGTTCTCTTTGTATAGTGTTACACGCCCTTCTATGTTTCCCTCTGAGGTGAGGGTTACGCCCTTTATGGGCTCTGCGCTTCTTACTCCGCTGACGCTTTTCGATTCGGTGGAAACTTTCTTGAATTCGATTGTGCCTGCGGTTGGGCTTCTGAATGATGTAGTTACAACTGTGACGCCGCTTCCTAAGATCAGCCCACTTCTTATTGCTTGGCCGTTCAACAGTAAGATGTAGTGGTCGCTTTCACTACCTTGGATGGCTAGTGTGAGGAAGGTGCTGTTTGTGATCTTTATCTTACCTCCGCTCAATGTCAGTGGTCCGTCGCTAACAGCAATTAGATTATCTTCTTTGGCTTCGAAGAGGTTGACGGGTGTTTGAATCTCGGTATCGACATCGTAGGCTCGCAATCCATTTACGTAAACACTTACCCTTATGAATGCGAGTGGAGGCGGTTTTTGTTTAAGCGTTGGTTTTAGGACTATGGTTGCTTTGTCGTTGGGTTTAATGGTTACTTCTTGTGATGTTGCTGAGGTGTAGAAGGGTGTTTCGACTAAACTTAGACTTATTTTAGCGTCTTCGCCTCCTATGTTATATGCTGTTATTTGGAGGCTGTCTTCTACCCAGAGTATGTCGCTTGCCCTTACGATTATGCTTGGTCCTTCTGGTTGTAGGAGAAGACCTTTCTCTTCCGCTGTTCGTAGAAGAGTGGAGGCTTGTTTGGTGAGGTTAGCGAGTTCGGATAAGGTGTCTTGGAGTAGGTTTCGGAATTCTTTGGTTGGTCTGTAGGATGGGTTTGCTATGAGGAAGTCGATTAGCAGACGTAGGTTTGTAACTGTGTAGATATATGTTAGTCTGTGTTCTGCCAGCTCTGCTGTTAGTGAGGGGTCGTTGAGGCTTTGGATTGAGGATGTTAGTATGAGGTCTGCTTCGTCGAGAGCGTTGGTGAGTTCATCGAGGTCCTTGGATTTGTATACTAGTGTTTGGGTTGAATCTAGTATCGCATTTCCTTTACTTTGGATTGTTTTAGCGATATTATCTAATGTGTTGGATCGGGCTGTGTTGAGTTGAAGGAAGGTTGTTTGAGGAAGCTGGGTGAGCATTCTGTTGACTTTTATGTTCGTTTGCTCGGTTTGGGTTCTGGTGAGAAGTAGAGTGTTGACTGTTTGTATCGGTGATGCTGTGACTTGGGCTGACCTGAAGCCGGTTTTAATGGGCACTCTACTTACGAGGAGGAAGGTGAAGGCTGGTAGTAGTGCTTGAACAACTGGGGCTGCTGTAGCTACGAATCTTTCGAAGTTGCCTCCTTTTATGAGGAAGTTGTAGTAGCTGAGGTTCCAGATTATCTTGGTTATGCCGTCTGAGATGAGTGCGGCTATTAGGGCTAGGTATGCTTTTGCTAAGACATCGTTAAGCTTTGTGGAGAAGGTCTTTACTTCGTTTTTGATGGTGACTTGGTATGTGATGGGTAGATTCATGAAAGTCAGCAGCTTTTCTGGTGCGCTGAACGAATCTTTTGCTAGCTTCTGTCTGATCCCGTCCAAGCCTCGTAGAGTTGACAGCACGATAGATGTGATGGGGTAGACGTATTCTTTGTATACGTTGGCGACTGCGTAGAAATCATCTTCTAGGTAATCCCATGAGCCGAGTTGAAGTAGGGCCCATTGCTCTTTTCTTACACCCCACGTCTGCTTTTGAGAGGGTGGTATGCTGGTCCTTAGCGGTGCTACGAGCTCAGCGTAGGTGGGGGACTCTTCAAACTGTAGCTTTAAGAATATGCCGAGGAACGGTGGGATGCCGAAGCCGCCTAACGAGGTTAAAGATAGTTGAAGCAGATCTAGGTTCTTTTCGAGTTCGCCTAGAGCGATCATTTGTAGGGCTGCGTTGTGGATTAGCATCATGGTGTGTGCTGCTACGAAGCTGATTGCTTGGAATATTACCTCGAAGGAAAATTCAGCCCAAAATTCTCCTCTACCAACCAAAAAGGCTGCCAAGAATCTGATAAGTTTGAATGATGCCGCGATCGCTATCGATGCTGCCTCTCTGCTACCGTAGAGGTCTGTTAGGTATTGGTTGAGGAGGGTCATGCCACCGAACCACTTGTTAGTGAAGCCTAAGACGTTGAGTACGTCTCCTTCAAGGGTTAGGAGTCCGATCTTGGCTGTGCCTGTGATTGTGCCCCATTTTTGGGGCAAGATCTTGCCTGGAAACTTGTTGTTGAACCATACGAAGAGGTTTCCTTTATTCCATATCTTTGTGTAGCTGAGGAAGCCTTTGTATGTTTCTAGGGTTGCTGCTAATGCCATAAGCCTTGCGGCTGCGAGTGTTAGGTATTGTGCATAATGGGAGTTCTTCAGCATGTGTGCTTGTAGTATGATGAGTTTGCCCATTTTGCTCCAGTAGTTGTCTGGGTTTAGAGTGAGGTCTTCTGGGGTGAGTCTATATCTGAAGTTTCTGTAGTTGAGGGGTTCGTTTAGGAATTCAAGTTCGGTTCCTTTGACTTCTTCTGTGCCGAGTTTCGGGAAGACGACTTTAGGTCCTACGTATAAGCCGACTTTTTCGATGTAGTTGACGATTCTTCTTATGATTTCTGTTAGCAGTGTGTCAGTGGGGTCTTTGGATTGTGGTTGTGTTTCGATCTTGAAGAGATTCTTTATAGCTTGGATTGGGATGGCTTGGTCTGCGAGGAGCATCCTGTACTGATTGTCTTCACCGAGTAGGCTCTTTTGTAGAGTGAAGTATCTGTTGAGGATTGAAACCGGGGCGTAGACCTTCACCCTCTGTATAGACACATCTTCTTTAGGTACGGTTATGTCTACCCCAGCGTCTTTGACTGTAAGATGGAACCACTCTCCATATCTGAGACCTTCTATAGCTAGGGTGTAGTTGATGATATAGGCGCTGCCCGGCTTCAGATCTTTGAGGTCGATGATCGCTCGCCCTGTTTCGTCTGGTTTAATAGGAGAAGCGATTTCCCTTGTTTCTTTATCGACTAGTCTTGCCTCGTAGTGAAAGTTGTCTCCTATCCTATCCGGTAGCGGCTTCTCTATAAGTGGATTGTCTGCGAGTGGGTTCCAGCGGAGGTTTTTGAGGAGGTTCTCTTGCTTAATGTTCTTAGGTAGGGGTATGTCGATGTCTCTGAAGTCGACTATGAGAAGCTTGCCTAAGATGCGGACAGGTGCTGTGAATATAGAGTTCTTTCCTCGCTCGTCTTCAGCGTAGATGTAGAGTGAGAGAGAGCTTGGTATTGGTTTGATCTTTAGTGTAGAGTTTATCTCTTGGATAGTTGGGGTTGTAACCCTAAAGAAACCTTCGCCCACCTCGTCTAGGGTCAGCGTGGTTGGTTCTATCTTAACCGGCATCTTTAGGCTCTCGTTATATGCTAGATAACCTCGAAGCCTCACCTTCAACCCCTTTGTGTTCTCTCCGTATGCTGCCACATATCCCGTAACATTCTCATTCGAAACGAGCCTACTCTTCTCTAAGTAGACGGTTAGGGTATCTGGCATCTTAATCTGAGGCGCCTCTCCCATTGCTCCTGTGACACTATAGATCTTTGTTCTGTTGAAAGGATAGAACATGTACTCCTCTACTTCCCATCTATCTGAAATCACCCTAGTTGAAGACAAAGGATGCCTGCTTGTTATCCTTCCCGAAACATATTTTCCTCCGCAGCAGGGATCGTAGAACCCTCTTATTTTTTCGAAATATGTTGTTGTAGATTCTATCCAATATTTGATCTCACGTCCAGAGGAGGTTCCAAGAAGCTTTTCCTGCTTCAGTGCTGTAACAACCTTTAAGGTAGAGCCTTCGGGTAGAATAAGCAGATAGTGATTCAGCTCTATTATATTATTAATCTGCTCATAGTAGTCTCTGCCTACATCGGCAACTGCATCTGGCCCTACCTTTGTTTCCAAACCTGCTCTCTCCATGTAATCATAAAGTTCCTGCTCCCATTCTCTCAATAGTTCTATACAGCGAGAAATATTTCCACACTCTCTCTCAGCTGGTGTATTTTCGATCCAGTACCACTGTTCATACTTATAGTAATATGTTAGTTTAATGTCGATGTCTTTTTTGATGGATACTTCAGAGCCCTTTAAAGTTACCTGCGACACCTCGATTAAGCTTCCCGGGGGTGGGGGGTTAGGGACCCAACCCCCTATCTTTACTTCACCGCCTCCTTCGGCTGAATACATTCTCTCAGCGGTACTTTCTAAGCGGCCTTCAGTGGGATTGAGCGGCTTGTAAACTAGTTTGCCACCCTCGCTAACTACTGCCATTAAAGTTGACGTCTCACGATATGATTCCCTTAGGTTGATGGATAAGATAAGGGAGCCGTCTTCATCATACCCCTTTTTCTTCACAGTTATGCTGCTGAACCACTCTTTAACCACTTTATTTTCTTGCGCATAACCTGCTGGCTCGCTGCTTTTACTTTTAGAGAGGTAGCCTTCTAGATAAACCTTAAACCGCTCCTCCCCAATATGAATAGTATACTTGTAGGTTAGGCTGAACCTACCTCTAACATCAGAGATAGTAAGCTTCAGATCAACATTCCCACCATAGGCAGAGGGGTCGATGATGAACGCAACCCCAGCAGCCAACAGAATGTTGGCTGGTGTTGTGTTGGAGAGGTCGATGACCGTCGAATACTCCTTAAGAGGAGCACCGATCGGGGCCAAAACTCTAGTAGAAAACTTCTCGAAATACAATTTTGGAGGCGTTCGCTCAAGCTCCTTCACTGCGTTTTCAACCGATCTCCTATACCAATCCTCGTAAGTATCGTTCGCCCTCCTCATTACGCCACTGTAGTATCCGGAAAGCGTTAGGTTGAGTGGCGCGATGTGCTGGTAGCTGACTGAAGCTAGCGGCTTAATGTAGCCCTTATTACCCTCCACAGACCAGTTGACTACTAAGACGCTAGCCATAGGATCATCCTTAGGTAAGGCGTCAAGTATGTTGTTGAGAGAGATCGGCATCGGCAGCGACCCATTACCCGTTAAAGCTGCGTAAAGAGCTGTGTAAAGATACTCTTCTTCAAATCTCACATCGTCAACCGGTAAGATGATGAAGTTGATGTTCTCACCCTTCGGCAAAGTAACCACAGCGCCATCCGACATCTTCAGATAGGAGTAGAGATACTGCGGGTTCGTTGAGAAGATCGGCTTAGCAAGAGGAAAGTAGAAGACAGCAGCAGTATATGGTTCTGCTTCACTTGTCATAAAGCCTTCTGAAGGCCTATTCATAGGGAAATAAGAGCCCCATAAAGTAGCCAGAGGGTCAAGAGGTACATTATAGATGAAGCTGAATCGAGGCCATTCCGCTACAATAGGACCAACCCTCTTGTATCCAAAATAGGTGAGGTTAACCCAAGGATTGACTAAGCCGCTCCTCAATTTACTCACATAATCGCTAAACTTATCCACCAACCCTAGACGGGCAGTCCCATTCGGGAAACTAAGCGAATATTTTATAAAAGGCTCTTTGTACGACCCAATCACATCATACCCCTCGCCTCTATACATAGCCAACCCATAAACACGAAGGTTTTTACCAAGCCAATCAGCCAACCGCTCATAAGGATCACTGACCTGGGAAGCACCCTCAGCCAACCCGCTAACTAGAAGAAGAGAGATGCTAACGAGCGAAAACAGCTTCAAACCTACCGAGATCGAAACTCCTTCCCTCAATTTACACTATATGAATACCTTCTAAAAACTAGCTATTAAAAATTACTTTGTAAAAGGATAACCTCCCTTTAAGAGACTTTCTGCCAATCGGATAAGTTGCGTAGGAAGGAGTCCTTCAAAGTATATTTACAACCAAGCCTTATCAGTTAGCTATGAGGCTGAGTTGGTGCCTTTCCTCTTCTTTTCCTGAACTGCTAAAGGAGGCTAGGTTATGTGAGACAGTTGATCTTGATGGTGTGTGGTACTCTGATTATCAAGCCCCATTTTCAGAAACGATTGAACTATATGTTGCATTGACATCTGTTGCTTTAAGAACACGGAGAGTATTTGTCGGATCTTTTGTCACGGACGTTCTAAGGCGTCACCCCATGGTTGCAGCGCACGCTTACGCCTCACTGAGCTACATCGCGCCTCAAAGACTCATTCTAGGACTTGGTGCTGGAGCTGGGACAAGCCACCTCAGCTACGGCATAAAACTCCACGATTTGGCAACTAAGCTCAAGGAGGGCTTAAAGGTGATAAAATCGCTCTGGAAGGCCTCTCCAGAGAAGCCGGCTGATTTTAAAGGAAGGCATTTCACGTTAGAAAGAGCAGGATCGCCTCTAAAGCCAGCTAGCATTATCCCGATATACATCGCTTCCTATGGACCGAAGATGATAGAGATAACAGCTGAGCTTGCTGAGGGCTGGCTACCTGAGTCCCATACACCACTAACCTACAAGATAACATTAGATAAAATCTATTTCTTGATGAGGAGGTTTGGAAGAGAAGCTGAAGAGTTAGAGCCTTGCCTTGCCGCTATATTTTACCCATTTGAACCTGATACAGAATCCTACCAGCGCATCCTAAACGCGGCGAAACACTATCTGGCTACTTATCCCGATGTACTATGGGCTGCAGGGTACGGGCGAAATCACCCTGGGTTAAGAACGCAGCACCTAATGGCGAAGCCAAATCTGTGGGATGAACTGGCCAACGAGGTTCCAGACGATCTAGCCGACTCCACAATTATTTACGGTAAAGTTGAGGAATGCATCAATAGAATAGCCCATTTCAGAGATGCTGGATGCCAACACATAATACTAGAACCATATTGGATAGAAAAGAGTAAGTTAAAAGAGGCAATTAGAATAGCAGGCAATAAGATCAAACCAAGCGTTCAGAGCCTATGAAAAACGAGGGTTCACGTTTACCCTTAGAAGAAAACCTAAACCCCTCTCTACCGTCTTGACGTTTAATGAGGTAAGTAAAGATTGTTTTAAGGTGAGTGGGCCGGGCCGGATTTGAACCGGCGACCTTCGCCGTGTGAGAGCGACGTCCTGCCGAGCTAGACTACCGGCCCTGCTGCTAAATTTTAGGTTGAGTGCTTATGTTAAGTTTACGCTACTTCTTGGCGCCTAGGGTTCTGTTCTTTAGCCTTAGGTCGTCGCTGCGGCATCTTCTACATCTGGTTGCGGTTATTGCGTTCTTCTTGCCACATCTTAAACAGATTTTGAAGAAGAGTTTCCTCTTTTGGGCTAGCTGCTTTTTTGCTACATCTGTTATCGGCATACCGCTTACCTCCCCTTTTCTCCATTTGGGGGAGGGTATTTCTATTTTGCGACTGAACAAAAGCATATATGGAGAAGGAGCTCACCTTCAATCAGCGGCTTTCAGAGCTGGAGAGAGCAAGATTTTAATCTAGCATCTGTGTGCTAGGTGTGGTGTAAGAAATGCCTAAAAAGAGGAAAAGCAGAGGAAGAGCTAAAGGCGGCAAGGGTAGATCTGATTTCGTTCACTGCAGCAACTGTGGGCACCTCGTACCTAGAGACAAGGCTAAGAAGGTGACATCTAGAATAAGCCTCGTCGAACCGACCTTGGCCAAGGAACTCAAATCTGCTGGAGCGTACATAGCGGCTCCAAAGACGATAAAATACTATTGTGTGTCCTGCGCTGTCCACTATGGTTTAGTCAAGGTTAGGGCGAGGGAAGAGAGGCGCCTCAAATAGTTCAAGAAGATCTCTTCAGAGCTTTAACTATATAGATGAACCTCTGTATGTAGGTGGCTACTGCTAAGATCAATACTACAATTATGCCCAAGTAAACGAAGCCGATTAGGGTTAGGGCTGCAAGCACTATGATCCTCTCAGCCCTTTCCCCTAAACCTACGCCGAACACTTTAACACCTAGAGACTCGCCCCTAGCCCTAGAATAGCTTACAAGCAGCGAGAAGGATAACGCTAATAACACTAGGTATGCAGGGGCGTAGCCACCAAGCATGACGCCTACAAAGACCAACACTTCAGCTAGCCGATCTAAAGATGAGTCTAAAAAGGCGCCCATGTTAGAAACTCTATTTGTGGCTCGAGCAACCGCCCCATCCACAACATCCAAGAAACCTGTGAGCAGCAGCATAACACCAGCTAATATCGTTGTGTAGACGCTTTGTATAGCGTAAAAGTAGGATGAGGCTAGCGCTGCTACTAAGCTTAGGGCTGTCCAGCCTGAAGGTGGTATGTGTGTCTTAGCGGCTGCTGCTCCTATTTTTGCTGTTAGAGGTTCTATGATTTGGCGTAGTCTGTTAAGCATACCACCCTCCTTACCCTCCTCTAAGTTATATATTCCTCTGCTCCACCTTGCTTGCGGTGGATCCTTGGGTAAAGTAGAGCGCGGCGTCAAGTGTAGTGTGGATGGGTGTGGTGCTGAAGCTGAGCGCTCGCTAAGTAGAGAGAAGGTCTCAGGCGCAGGTCTAAAGGTTGTCGGAGATGGTAGGAGAGTTTATCTCTGCACTCAACACTATAAGGCTTGGAAGAAGGCTACTAAGAAGGAGCGAGAGTTAGATAGGGCTAGGTTCGCTTAGAGGCGAGGGAAAACCTATAATCGCGGTTCACGGTAGGCGGGCTGTATGAAGATACTGCAGCTCCACGCAGACTATATTGAGTATGAGCCGATCAGAAAAGAGATAGATACGGCTGAAGAAGCTGAGCAGAAACCTTACCGCTTCGACGACATAGTTGTCCTCTTCACGGCAGTAGAGGAGCAAGATAACGAGAATACCGTCTTTCAAGCAGTAGCCTCAACCAAGGATTCGCTGCGCAACCTCGGCGCCAATAAGGTACTCATCTATCCCTATGCTCACTTAAGCAGTAACCTCGCCCCGCCAACTACTGCGCTTAGACTTATCAAGATGATGGTGGAGGAGTTCAGAAGACTGGGCTTAGAGGTCAGCCAAGCTCCTTTCGGCTGGAACAAAGCTTTCACTATTAAGGTAAAGGGGCACCCGCTCGCAGAGCAGTCTAGATCGATCCAAGCAGCCGTTTCTGCTGGCGAGGCGGTTTCACAAGCCTTAAAGGCAGAGGAGAAGCTGGTTTCAAGATGGTATATAATAGACTTGGATGGCAATCTGGTGCCTGCTGAGAGCTTCGACTTCACCAAATATAGGCGTCTTAAGGAGTTGACGGATTACGAGGTAGCGAAGAGTAGGGTTGTTCAGCAGGAGCCACCACATGTTGAGTTGATGGTCAGGCTTGGGCTTGTGGGTTACGAACCCGGCTCTGATGCAGGTAACCTTAGGTTTTACCCCAAGGGTAGGTTGGTTAAGGCGCTTCTTGAAAGATACGTTACACAGATGGTTCGTGAATACGGTGGTGTGGAGGTTGAGACTCCCATTATGTATGATATGAGACACCCAGCTTTATCTGACTACCTTAACAGGTTCCCAGCCCGGCAGTATGTGGTTAGATCTGAGGATAAAGAACTCTTCTTAAGGTTCAGTGCTTGTTTCGGTCAGTTCCTTATGGCTAAGGACACGCAGATTTCATACAAGCATCTACCATTCAGGCTCTATGAGCTAACAAGATACAGCTTTAGGAGAGAGAAGAGCGGTGAACTCGTTGGGTTAAGGAGGCTAAGAGCATTCACCATGCCTGACTGCCACGCCTTTTGCAAAGACCTTGAGCAAGCTAAGAGCGAAGTTCTGAGGAGATTCGAGCTCTCCATGACTGTGCTTTCAGGCATAGGTTTAACAAAAGATGATTACGAGCTTGCGATCAGAGCTACTGAAGACTTCTATAAGGAGAATAAAGAATTCTTCGTGGAGCTGGTTAGCAGGCTTGGTAAACCAGCTCTACTGGAGATGTGGAGTGAGCGCTTCTTCTACTTCGTCTTCAAATGGGAATTTAACTTTATTGATAACTTGAGTAAGGCTTCAGCTCTATCTACCGATCAGATCGATGTGGAGAACGCTAAGCGATATGGGATACAATATATGGATGAAGACGGTGCTATGAAGTATCCGCTTATACTTCATAATTCACCTTCAGGTGCTATAGAGCGGTGTATGTACGCGCTTCTCGAAAAGGCCTACAGAGTTGCCCAAAGCGGTGGCACACCTACTCTCCCAGTCTGGCTTTCTCCTACTCAAGTCAGACTTATACCAACATCATCCAGCTACGTTGAGGGGGCTTGCGCTTTAGCCGCCAAAATGAACGAATCTTGTGTGCGTTGTGATGTGGATGATAGAGAAGAAACGGTGCAGAAGAGGGTTAGGGAGGCTGAAAAAGAGTGGGTGCCCTACATTGTTGTGTATGGTGAAAAGGAGGCTTCCTCAAATACACTTCAAGTTAGGGATCGGGTGAACAGAACTATAAGGCAAATGGGTCTGGATGATCTTATCAAAATCGTCCACGAACAGACAGCTAATAAACCCTACTTACCCCTACCTTTACCCACCCTTCTCAGCCAGAGACCACGCTTCACTTAGAGACCAGTGCGATTAGCAGAGCAAGAGCCTTAGCTGCTAGAGCAGCCGAAGCACCAGTATCTAATAGGGGATCTAGCTCCACGATATCAAAGCCAACGAATCTGCAACCTTTTAAGGCACTCAAGACTGTTAAGAGTTCTCTAGAGGTTAAACCTCCTGGCTCTGGGTTCCCTACAGCAGGAGCGTATGCAGGATCTACTACATCGAGGTCTATGCTCACATATACGCTTCTTTGCCCAATAGTCGATCTAACCGCCTTAACATAATCTTGTAGGGAGCGATCATCTTGTGGTGGAGGTAATACCTTTACTCCATTCTTTTCAGCGAACTCCCACTCTTCTTTTGACGCTGCCCGTGCGCCTATCACTATCGCTTCAGTATCTACTTCCTCTAGTAGCCTCCTTAAGTAGGTTGCGTGGCTTAACCTCATATCTGCAAACTCGTCCCTAAGATCCAGATGAGCATCGAAGACTACAAGCGTCGAGCACCCTGTAGCCAGGTAAGAAGCATATGTGAGTGTATGCTCACCCCCAAGTATTGCTGGAAGCTTGTTTTGCTGCAGCAGCTCCTCTGTAACTTTCTGCACTGCCACAACCATACTCTGCACACTCCCTGTCTGCTTAAGATTTCCTAGATCTTCTATACAAACTCTCTCCAGATCTACATCCAAGTCTCTAAAGTAGACTTCTATGTTGAGGAAGGCTTCCCTTATAGCGTTTGGTGCGAACCTTGAGCCAGCCCGATAAGTAGAGGTCGCATCAAAAGGCACCCCAAAAACACTTACCTTCGGCACCTCATCTTTAAGGAAGTTACTAATATTTGGTGTAGGGGTTAGCCAAAGATCTCTATAGCTCACTTCTTATCGAGCCTCTCGAGAAGGGCTGCGACAATTATGGGTAGCGCTATCGTAACTTCACATACAACAACGACTTTATTCGCATCTGGCTTAACCTTGCCCCAGGATACAGCTTCGTGAGGAGGCGCGCCAGATAACCCTCCGGTCTCAGGTCTATCGAGAGTTATCTGGATAACGTAGTCAAGCCCCTTGTTGCTGAAGAAGAATGATTGGAAGACATAGTTCTTCGGCACGCCTCCTCCGAGAACAACTGCTCCGACCCTTTCGTTTCTTTCACGTATATCCCACATCTCCTGCAGATCTTCAAAGGCATCGACCCGCAAGTTACCATTATGTAGCCTATTATAGATGGCCATCTGTAGACCGAAGACGGAGTCCGCTATCGTAGGGCAGAACAATTTCACACCGTGCTCGTAGCACGCTTTGATTATGCAGTCGCTTGTTGGAAGCCTTTTAGCAATTTCGATAAGAAGCTCGTTTATCGAGATAACCTTCCCCTTTAGGCTTCGGTCGATATCGGCATAGATCTCCAAAATCGGGTTATCAAATTTTTCAGTAAAGTCTTTCTCCGTAACCAAGATGTCGTATATCCGATCTATCTTAGCATCGTAGAGCTGGGAGTCGTCAAGATAAGGCGAGCCTTGGTAGAAGCTGCCACCGAGTGCTTCCATAGTGTCGTGAACTAGGTTAGCTCCGGTGCTAACAATTGCGTTCACGAGCTTCTTCTTTATGAGCGTTAGTATGATCTTTCTCATTCCTGCTGGTGTAAGTGCGCCAGCGAGGCTCAAGAAGATGTATGCACCATCATTAACCATCCGTTCATAGATGTCGACAGCCTTAGCCAAGTTTCCTCCCATGAACACGCCAGCACCTTTCATCTGATGTACGAGTTCGTTTACGGTCATTTTCGGCCATACTTCTACAGGCTTAACCCGGTCGGTAAGTAGATAATCCATATCACCTTATCCCCGCTCTACTCTATTTAAGCCTACTAGAAAAGAGCTCTGACGATTTTTATGTTTAATCGGAGTAGCTTTTGGATGAAGCTTTAATAGCGGCTTAACCATAAATTTATACTTTGCAAAAAAGAAATATGTAACCGTAAACGATAAGTTGGGCGACTATGTGGGGCAAGATAGAAAAGAAGTTATCGAGCTACCCAGAGAGGCTTAGGGTGGCAAGAGTTCTTATAGAGAATGGCTTCAGCGTGAAAAACGGAAAGATATTTTGCAACAACATAGCGATATCGAAGGCTGAAGTAGCGAGGGTTGCTGGCGTAGACCGCAGGACTGTAACCCAGACTATCCAAACCATCGAACAAGACGAAACACTACGACCACTATTCCAACATCTACGCAACGCTGGCCACTCGCTAAAAGATTTAGTAAAGTTTCTCGGTTTCGGGGCATTAGAAATCGTGCCTAAAGATGCGCGAACCCCAGGTATCTTAGCCGAAGCAGCATCACAGCTCGCAAAAAGAGGTATTAGCATAAGGCAAGCTATAGTCGACGACCCAGAACTTTCACCAGAACCCAGACTCACTCTTATAGCTGAGAGTAAGATACCCGGCGAACTCGTACAAGATGTGCTTAAGATTAGAGGTGTTGATAAAGTTCTAATCTATTAGCTGCAACCTTCATACGCTGTAAGATCCAGTAGTCCGTGGCCGCTGAAGCAGAAGACTATAGTTTTACTTCTTTGCCTTCGCCTGCAGGCTTTTGCTTCTTCGATCACGTGTTTTATCGCGTGTGCTGTTTCGGGAGCTGGGATGATACCCTCAGTCTTCGCAAAGATTCTCCCAGCATCCAATACCTCCTCTTGGCTGTACGCTACTGGTTTGACAATACCCTCCTTTATTAAAATTGAAAGCGTTGGTGCTGCAGCGTGATATCTTAAGCCAGCAGCATGTATCGCAGGTGGGATGTGGCTTCTGCCAACACTAAACATTTTAAACATCGGTAGGAGACCAGCCGAATCACCGTGCTCATAAGCGTATTTCCCTTTGGTCATTTTAGGTGAGGCTTCTGATTCAACGGCGATGAAATCTGTTTGTTCATACGCTTTGCCTGCAAGTTTTTCCCCTATCATCGGGTAGCTAAAGCCTGCAAAGTTACTCCCACCGCCGACGCACCCGATGACGAGGTCTGGCTCCTCACCAATTTCTTTAAGCTGCGTCGCTGTTTCTAGCCCGATTATTGTTTGGTGTAGGAGAACAAAGTTCAGCACGCTCCCTACAGCGTACTTAGCGTCACTATCTTTCAGCACAGTCTCAACCGCCTCTGACATCGCTATTCCCAGTGAGCCGGGGTGCAGCGGATTTATCTCAAGAAGCTTTCGTCCCACCTCGGTCTTATCGCTAGGGCTTAATTCAACCTCAGCCCCGTAAAGGCCCATCAAGATCTTCCTATATGGCTTTTGGATGTGACTACCCCTCGTCATAAACACTAAGCATCTTAGGTTAAAGAGTGCACAAGCAAGGGCTAATGCCGAGCCCCATTGGCCAGCACTAGTCTCAGTTACAAGCATACGAACACCTTCACGTTTAGCATAGTAGGCTTGGGGTATTGATGTGTTAACTTTGTGGCTGCCTGTTGGGCTCAAATCCTCACGCTTATAGTAGATCTTTGCTGGTGTGTCAAGATATCTTTCAAGATTTCTTGCTCTGACGAGCGGGGTAGGTCTGCCTATCCTAGAGTAAACTTCCAAAACCTCTCCTGGTATTTCTACGAACCTCTCTGCGGTAAACTCTTGATCGAGCAAACTACTAGGGAAGAGTTTGGGTAGGATTCCGATTCTTGAGAAGTCCTCCTCTTCAGGGTCCCTGGGAGGGGGTAGGGGTTTTGGAAGGTCTGGCACAATGTTATACCATCTTTGCGGTAACCCTATCATTATGATCTCCCCAATAGGGCATCCTTTAACCCCGTGACGAAGCTTTTAAGCGTCGCAGCCTCAAACCCTCCTTCAAGAATCTTCAGAATAGCACTGCCCACAACCACACCGTCAGCACCTGCATTGATGCAGAGGCTAACTTGTTGCGGGTTATCTAAAGCAAAACCGACTAGAAGAGGTGTTTCACCTACTAGATTCTTGATTATCTTGATGTTTCTGTTGATCGCTAGGGGTAGGGGTATGCCTGTGGAAGCCATTAAACCGAGATAGATGAATGAGGGCTCGAGCTTTGCTAGTTTCACTATAAGGTGGTGTGGGAAGCAGCTTGTGACGAAGAACGCGTGTTCAAGATTGTATTTTTTGCAGATCCTCATGTAGTCTTCTAGACTTTCAGGATAATCTATTAAGAGGTCCGGAAAAAGAACGCACCGTACATCTGCCTCCGCTGCACTGTTTACTAAATCTTCTAAACCGCACTCTAAAGCAACCTCATAGTATGTGAAGAGTATGGGGTTAATCAAACCCTTAACTTGCTTAATTAGGGACATCGCGCACCTCTCATCAACTCCACTTCTCAAAGCTCTCCTATACGATGTCCTTATAGTCGGACCATCGTATTTTGCTAGGCGTGTCGGTATACCCAACTCGTAGGCGTCAACACCGCCTGAAGCCAAAGCATCCATTACTCTTCCATCCCAAGTTAGAGGATCCCCCACCGTTAAGAAGACGACCAACGCTTTCCTACGCTTTAGCGTTTCACCAAGTTTTTCAGGCATAATTCCTCAACTTTAGCCTTTACGTTTCCACTCTCACTAATGGCGGTTCCGACGAGAACCCCATCAGCATACTGCATAACGAATCTGACATCTTCAGCGCTTTTGATCCCAGACTCGCTCACCAAAAAATCCGCACTAACTTCTTTAGCGAGAACCCTTGTCTTATTTAGGTCGCGGTCAACCCCCTCACCATTGTTAATACCAACAAGCTTAGCAGAGGTCCTAGCCACGCGCCTTGCATCTTCGACTGAGTTGACTTCGACAATGGGCTCCATGCCAAAGCTTCTGCCGAGTTGGATCAAATCCTCAAGCCTACCATCATCCTCAAATTGATCTACAATTAGTAGATATGAACTCGCGCCTGTGGCTGCCGTTTCGTAAATCTGGAAATCCTCTAGAATCAAGTCCTTCCTAAGAAAGGGAACATCAAATTTCTTTGAAGCCTCATACAAGTAGTGGAGACTTCCTCGATAATAGACCGGCTCGGTCAAGATGGATATGGCAGCAGCACCGCCATCAATCATCTGAGAAACCGCCAAATCTAAATTGTAGTAGAAGTGGAATATCTTTGCTGGAGAAGCTGGTTTAAACTCAGCGATAAGCGGAACCCTATCCTTAACATCCTTTAAAGCGTCGAGGATGCTTACCCTCTCTACTCTCTTACGCGCCTCTTCAGCTAGCTCCTCGAGTTGCCTCTTATCTATACGCCCCTTATCATATTCGATGTGCCTACGCATATCTGCAAAAATCTCAGCTCTTGGCATTCAGAGCCACCCTATGTGAAGCATCGATTATCTCCTGTAGTTTCCTATACCCTCTACCTTCATCCAAAACATTCTTCGCCAATTCAACACCATCTCTAAGATCATCTACCAAGCCGCCAACAAGTAAGGCTCCAGCGGCGTTAACCAGTAGAAAATCTCTTTTCGCATCTAAGATTTCACCTTTAAGAAGTCCGCGGATTATTTCAGCGTTACATCGCGGATCATCTGATGAAGGTGTGATCTCGCTTAGGCGCGCTCTCTTAACTCCCATCTCTTCAGGGGAGATTTCATAAACACCCTTTACTCTGCCATTCTCTACATCACCTATGAGAGTCGGTCCAACATTTGAAATCTCATCTAACCCATCCAAGCCGTGAACAACTAGGGCTCGCTCGTATCCGAGCCTAGCCAGCACTTTTGCGACGGGTTCTACAAGAGACCTGTTGTAGACTCCTAGTATGTGAGCTTTCACATCAGCAGGGCTTACGAGGGGCCCTACGATGGTGTAAAAAACGGTTTTAACGCCTAAGAGGCTTTCAGGCCCCAATATTTTGTGCATCACCGGATGGAATCTTGGTGCGTAAATGAAGGCGAAACCAACCTCCTCAATCAACCTCTCCGCTTCTTCCTTGGTCAGCTCGATATTCACATTCAAGGCTTCTAGAACATCGGCGCTCCCAGACTTATGAGATATTGACCTACTTCCGTGTTTCGCGACTGGAACACTGGCTGCTGATGTGACAATGGCGTTCGCTGTGC
>Ga0209225_1000483_pt1 | contig 45606 bp, 43 predicted proteins | sample WasSprMetagenome_FD_184732 | JGI IMG/M metagenome (GOLD analysis project Ga0209225, IMG submission 184732) | Sulfidic aquatic microbial communities from Washburn Spring, Yellowstone National Park, USA - WS (SPAdes) (version 3) | ecosystem: Environmental > Aquatic > Thermal springs > Hot (42-90C)... | reverse complement strand
GGAGCCACAAGTCCATCTAATGTCCAAGCCCCTCTCCCTCAAGCCTTTAAGGAAGGAGTCGAACCACCTCTTGTTTATCGTGAGCTCGTCGTCGGTGAAGGCGAAGGTCTTGGTCTTGTACTTGTCGGCGCACTCGGCCACCTCGTCGAGGACCTGCTCGACTCTCCTGAACCTGACTCTCCTGCCGAAGTAGTAGCTCGTGGCGCAGAATACGCATCCGTAGGGGCAGCCCCGGCTCGCCATGATGTGGACCACCCTCACGGGCCTGTCGAACACCGTGTACCTGTCCATCGGTAACAGGTGCCTAGCAGGTGGAGGGAGCCTCTCCAAGTCCACGGGCCTCCAAGGCCCCGTCATCACGGCCTCTCCGCTTTCGTTCCTCAGCGCTATCCCCGGTATGCCTCTTGGCTTGGCCTCTTTCTCCAATGCCTCGATGAGCTGCGACATGGTCTCCTCGCCCTCGCCCAACACCACGTAGTCCACGTGGGGGCACTCCTCTAAGACCTCGCGCCACATGAACGTCGCGTGGACCCCGCCTACTACGACCTTCATGTCCTCGTCCACGGCCTTGACGGCCTTCGCGGCCTTGTAGGCCAGCCTAATGGTGGGGGTCAGAGAGCTCAGGCCCACGACGTCGGGGCTCCAAGACTCCACGATCTTCACGAAATCCCCTATCGAGAGGCCCAGGGTCGGGGAGTCAACTATTTTGACCTCATGGCCACGGCGCTCGAGCACGCTAGCGATCCAGGCCAGCCCTAGAGGAGGGGCCCTCAGGCCCATGACCTGGTAAACCTCAAGTTTATCGCAACCCGGGGGGACGGCTAAAAGGACCTTGGCGGCCAACGTCGTTTCGCCAAGGACTCAAATGCGGGCTCCGAGCTTTTACGCTTTTCCCTCCTCAAGTACACCGATACCCGCGCGGAGGCGACCCTCTTTAAACCGAGAAATAATGGAAGGGGCATCTGAGTCATCGTTGTGCCGACTTCTGCAAGGTCTCACAAGCTTAAGTACCGCCACGACAGCAACACGCCGATGACGGCGAAGACGGCGCTGAACGCGATTAGGTAAGCAAAGTCCCACGCCAAGGCCGTGAAGTTTGTTGGCAGTATTGTCAGTTGCCTGACGGCATCAGTCAAGTACGTAAGCGGGTTCACCTTGGCCACGGCCTGTAGCCAGTCGGGCATCAAGTTTATCGGGAAGAAAATGTTGCTCGCGAACATGAGGGGCATCGTTATCAAGGATATGAACTGCATAGGCCTCTCCAGCCTAGTGGACCTTATGGAGAAGGCTATGAAGATCGACGAGAGCCCAACGCTCAGCAGGAATATCGCGGCGTAGACCCCGAGGAGGTTCATGGGCGTGAACGTCGGGCTCAGCTGGAGACCCAGTAAGTAGGCCAAGGCTAGGATCACTGTCGCTTGAAACATAGCCCTCAGGGTTGCGTTCAGGATCTTGGAGAATATTATCGCCGCTCGGGAGACGGGGGTGGATAGGACCTTGCCCAAGAAGCCCAAGCGCCTGTCCCAGACTATGGACATCCCGCTGAACATGGTCGTGGTCACGACTATCATAGAGACCATGCCGATCGACATGAAGCTGAAGTAGTCCGTCGTGCCGAAGACGCCTTGCATCATCTTCGAGCCCAGCTCGTTGAAGAACTGCGAGAGCTTGGTGCCGTTGAGGACGACGAATCGAAGCCCCGGCGGGCTTAGGACAGCATCGCCTGGAACGTGTATTTGTTGCGGCAGGTTCATGTTGTTGGCCGAGAACAAAGCGTTTATGTTCATAGCCTTCCCCAAGAGCCCCATCCAGATGAGCGGCTGGAGCACTAGCATTACGACCATGACCGGGTCCTCGAGCCACTTCTTGAGCTCGCGAAACAGCAGCGCTCGCAGGCCTCGTATCAGGCTTGGGCGTGCCTCTTCGACGAGCTTTGAGGAGCTCAACCCCCAGCTCACCTCCTAGCCCTCATCAAGGTTATCCTGTGGGCTATGAAGGACTCCCTCGACTCCTCCGAGTCCCTGAGGGCCCTGCCCGTGTACTCTAAGAAGACCTCGTTCAGCGTGGGCTTCGTGAGCGAGAGCTTGACGACCGTGTAGCCCCTCCTGCGCAGGGCCTCTATTATGAGGGGGGCCGTGACCTCGCCGTCCTTGGCCTTGATCCTGTACGCCCCGTTCTCGTACCTCACCTCCTTGACGTTCTCGCAGCCCTTTATTATCTCCGTCACGTCGGCCCTCTCCTTTATCGCGATCGTTATTATGTCACCCCCCAAGCTGTTCTTCAGCTCATCCGGGGAGCCCATCGCGATTATCTTGCCGTGGTCTATTATTGCGATGCGATCGCAGAGGGCGTCGGCCTCCTCCAAGTAGTGGGTGGTCATGAATATGGTCATGTCGTACTCCTCCTTCAGCCGCTTTATGTAGCTCCATATGGCCGCCCGCGTGTGCACGTCCAAGCCCAGGGTTGGCTCGTCGAGGAAGAGCACCTTGGGCCTGTTAATCAAGCCGCAGGCCAGCTCGAGCCTCCTCCTCATCCCGCCGGAGTAGGTCTCGACCCTCTTGTCCTTGAAGTCTATCAGGTCAACGAGCTCTAGGAGCTCTAGCGCTCTCTTCTTCGCCACATCGCGGGGAATTCCATAGAGGTCGGCGCAGAGCATCACGTTCTCGTAGCCCGTCAGGTCCTCGTCGGCGGTGTACTCCTGCGGCACCACCCCTATGACCTTCCTGACCTCCTTGGCCTGCTTGACTACGTCGAAGTCCATGACCCACGCATTGCCCTCCGTCGGCCTCAGCACCGTCGTCAGCATGTTTATCGTGGTCGTCTTGCCGGCCCCGTTGGGGCCTAGGAAGCCGAAGATCTCGCCATCCCGTACGCTAAAGCTCACGTGGTCGACTGCCACGACGCTCCTGTTGAACACCTTCGTCAAGCCCTCAGCTCTAATCACATCCCCTTTCACGGCCCTCGCCCCTAAGCCTCCTCTCTATGTCCTCAAGCCTTCGAGAGGCCTCGTCGAGCACGTGGATGGCCTCCCTCAAAGCCTCCTCGGAGAACCTTTCCTCGAGGGCTAGGGCTAAGCCTAGCAAGGCCCTGAACATGCGCCTGAGGGAACCCCTGGCCTCCTCGAGCCTCTCGGGCGGCAATCGAAGCCTGAGGAACCCCAGCAGCTGGGGGACGAGCAACTTCTTGTCCATGAAGAACCGGGTATAGAGCCTCCTCTGCTCCTCAAGCAACTTCCTGCCCTCCTCCGTGAGCTCGTACCGCCTCACCCCCTCCCCCTGCGCGGGGACCTCGCGGACGAGACCGTTGTCCTGGAACCAGGCCAAGAGGGGGTAGACGGAGCCCGGGCTGGGCCTCCAGCAACCGTTAGTCCTCCTCTCTATCTCTCTCATTATCTCCGAGCCGGAGAGAGGCCTCTCGCTCAGGAGCTCCAGCACCTGATATCGCAGGAAGCCCTTGGGCACGGCGGCCATGTGCCTAAGCCAATGCCTGAGCGTCGGGGAGGGTTGTTGAGGCTCGAGCTCGCCTAGCATGTTCATATCACCGTCGATATCGAATTCGATAAAACTTCGAGCCCTGTATTTAAGGGTTTCGAAGGCCCTCAAGGATATAGCTAAATTAGTTGGAGAGCTAGGATACTCTAGGAACCGCCTTGCGCTCGGGGAGGGTGGACTCCGCCGAGGCGCTCTCGAGCCTGGGCTACGACTTCTACTCGTACGTGGAGCCCGCGGTCAAGCCCGACGAGGTCGACCTGAGGTTCGACGACTTGATCCCCGAGCTCTCCTCAGGCTTCCCGATATCTGGCAAGAAGCTGTACAGGCACCAGCTCGAGGCCTACGAGGCCCTCTCCTCGGGCCTCAACGTGGTACTGAGGTCCGGCACTGGCTCTGGCAAGACCGAGGCCTGGCTCCTGTACTCACTCAAGCACAAGGTCCCGACGCTGGCCGTGTACCCGACGTTGGCCTTGGCCAACGACCAGATCAGGAGGATCAAGGGTTACGCCTCCGCCCTCAAGCTGGAGGTCGAGGTGATCGACGCGCTGAAGCGAGATCAGCTGGTGAAGGAGAAGGGGCGCTCGAAGCTCAGGGCAATTATAACCGGTTGCGACATATTGGTGACGAACCCGGCCTTCCTCCTCCACGAGGTCAAGAAGGCGGCGACCACCGGCAAGTCCCTCTTGGACGGGTTTCTCTCGAAGACTAGGCTCCTCGTGCTGGACGAAGTGGACTTCTACGGCCCTAGGGAGATAGCCCTCCTGCTGGCTCTGATCGAGCTGCTCAACCTGATGTTCAGGTCGGGCCTCCAAGTCGCCCTCCTCACGGCCACCATAGAGAACCCCGAGGAATTCGCCTCCTTCTTGACCAAGGTCAACGGTAGGGGGACGAGGATCGTCGAGGGAAGGCCTTTCCGAGTCGAGAACAGGGTCTACGTCGTCTTGGGCAAGAACTTGAAGTCGCTGTGGGAGCACCTGAGGGCTAGGAGGGCCGAGTTCGAGAAGGCGCGGGTCGGAAAGGACGTGCTGGAGGCGTTAGACGACTTCGAGGCCTTCAAGGAAAGGGCCTACAACGTCCACGAGGTGGCGAGGGCCTTGGGGCTCCACGTGCCGAGCTTGGATTTCGACCCGATGGACCTGCTAAGGACCTACGTGGACGACGCCGGCGTGACCCTCGTCTTCACGAAGAGCATAGCCAAGGCCGAGGAGCTCGCCCGCAGGCTCAGGGCCGAGCTGCCGCAGGCGCACAGGGACAAGGTGGCGGCCCACCACCACTTGGCCTCCAAGGACTACAGGGCGAAGGTTGAAGAGGCAGCCAGGCAGGGCTTGGTCAAGGTCCTCGTGTCGCCGAGGACCCTCAGCCAGGGGGTAGACATAGGGACCGTCGTAAGGATAGTCCACGTGGGCCTGCCCGAGAGCCTCAGGGAGTTCTACCAGCGCGAGGGCAGGAAGGGCAGGAGAGAGGAAGTGGGCTTCTCGGAGACGATAATCCTGCCGGCTGGCAAGTGGGACAGGGACGTGCTCTCCAGGGGCCTCGAGGCCCTGAGGTCGTGGCTCCAGATGCCGATAGAGAAGGTCATAGTGAACCCCGACAACAAGTACTCCCTCCTCTTCAAGGCCCTCCTGAAGTTCATGTCGCCGCGCCTCAAGCCTCTCCTGACGAGGGAGGAGTACCAGTTCTTGGAGGAGCTCGGCATGGTCAAGCGGGGCGAGCTGACGGCCAGGGGCAAGGAGGCCTGGGGGAACATGAACTTCTACGAGTTCGCGCCCCCCTACAGCGTCAACAGGATAATGGTCGACGAGGGAGGGCAGCGCTACCTAGAGGGGATATCGCACTGCGACTTGGTCGAGAAGTTCCAGGTGGGCTGCTTGGACTACACGTCCGACGGGGTCGTCGTGGAGCTGAAGGTCGGGGGGAGGACCGGGAGGATGGTGACGGCCGTCGTCGAGGAGAGGCTGAGTCCTTCGGCCCTGTGGCAGAGGGAGGCCTTGGCGCTCGCGCTGGAGGAGTACGAGGAGGCGAAGGCCAAGTGGGGCGAGGAGCCCTCGATCTTCGGCGACTACCTCCACGGCAGGTTGCACTCGGAGGTCGTGTGCGTCGTCTACCCACCTAAGAGGGGCTTCGGCCGCTACCTGAAGATACCCAACAGGGTCCTGTGGAGGGTCGTCAGCTCGAGGTCGAGGCTAAAGAGCCTCGACGGAAGGACTCTGACCTACAGGGACTTCAGGGTCATAGAGGTCCCCACGGCCACCTACGGCAAGTACAGCGACTACACCTACGGCTTCTTCTTCGAGCTCGATCCGGCGGAGGACCTGACGTTGATGAGGATAGGGCTTGCGACGCTTATGATAGTCCTCAGGAAGAGGCTGAGGATACCCTTCGAGACCCTCATGTACAGCCTCGGGGCCGTCGGCGAGAAGAAGGTAATGGAAGTCCACGAGCCCGAGAGCGCCGGGCTCATAGAGAAGCTGGACTGGCTCGAGGTCAAGAGGTTGGTCGAGGAGTACCAGCCGGAGCCCTTGGACGAGGTGCTCATGGAGTCCTTCGACGAGTACGCCTACTCGGACTTCATATCCCTCGGCCTGAACTGGGAGCTGGCCAAGCGCTACGCCGTCAAGGCAGTCGAGTACGTGCTGTTGGAGCAGAGGATACCGCTGGAGTTCAGGGGGCTCCAGCTGTCGGTGCCGAGGCCCTCGAGGGCCCTGAAGATGGCCTCCCTGGACGCTATCTTCCTAAAGGTAATGGACCAGGCGGACACTGGCTTGCTGTGCTTGGCCGTGTACGACGGAGAGGACGTGAAGTGCTCGACCGTGTACAAGGACTTCGGCCTCGTGCACTTGGACCCCCAGGTGGAGCTGGCCATCTCCTCGCTCGTTAACGAGGACTTCACGGTGCTGGTCTACGGCTTCGAGCAGCTCCAGAGGTCGCTCACGGGCGGCGGCCTGAAGTCCTCGGCGTTGATGCTGAGGTCGCTGGCCCTTGAGGGCAAGGTCGTCGATGTGAAAGAGCTGGCGATCAAGCTCCTCGAGTTGCCAGCGGCCCCCCTTGAGGAGGTGGAGAGGGCCGTGGGCGCGCAGAGGACGGCGTCGATAGCGGACGTCATGCTCGAGTTGGAGAGCTCCAAGAGGAGGGTGGCTAGCGAGCCCCCGGCGTCTTGGATCAACTTCACGAAGTACCTGAAGGAGAAGGCGGAGAGCTACCTGAGCGACAACGTGAAGTCGACTTACCTGCTCTACCTAGCCCTCAAGGAGTACGAGGCTAGGAGGGAGAGGGCCGCCAAGGGCGGGAAGCGAGGTCCAGCGCTCGTCGATTCGTAGAGGTCGCGCATCCGATGCGCTGTGGGCTTCAGCATGGCGCGCAAGCCCTCTATCGCGTTGACCGGGAAGTAACCCATCTAAGCGCAAAGCTCGGCCAAGGCCCTCGCCCTCAGATACCTTTTTCCTCCTCGAGGCCCTAAGCCTCTCGTGGGGTTCCTAGGGCCCAAGTGCAACATGGAGGCCCAAGGCTATCCGCGAGGGGCGTGCCTCACCGAGACGCCAGAGGGCTTGAAGCCTGCCTGTCAGGCGACGCTTAGATTTGAAGGAGGCAAGTGGTACAGGCTCATAGAGGCCGCGCACCTCTCGAGGCCCGAGGACTACTTCTCCATATACCAGTCGGGTTGCAACCACACGTGCTTGAAGTGCCACTCTTGGTACTTCACTCAGAGGGCCTCCGGTACGTGGATGTCGACCAATGACATAGCCAAGATGGCGACGAAGTACGCGGAGATCGTGACCGTTAGGGAGCCGAGGTGGAGGGCCACGATGTGGCACGCAACCGACCTGTGCAGGCACTGCGGCATGTGCGTCCTGTGGGACGAGAGGCATCCGCTTTGCCCGAACGTCCTGAAGCCAGACCAAGTGATCTTGAGCCCGCAGGGGTGGGGCCCTGCGAGGAATATAATCGCCTTCACGGGAGGCGACGTGGCATGCAGAGCCGAGTTCTACGCTCAAGCGGCCGAGGAGATAAAGAGGGAGTGTAGCGACCTATGGATCCTCCTCGAGACCAACGGGTACGGCCTGACGCCGAGGAACCTCGAGATATTAGCCAGCGGAGGAGTCGACTCCTTCTGGCTTGACATAAAGGCTTACCACGAGGACGTGTACAAAAGGCTCTGCGGCACCACCAACAAGTGGATCCTAGAGGCGCCCAAGCTGATAGTCGACATGGGCTTCGTCCTCGAGGTCCTGACCTTGTACATACCCGGCTGGGTTGAGCTGGACCAGATAGCCAAGATAGCTGAGCTGATAGCCGATGTAGACAAGAGCATACCCTTCACGATACTGGCCTTCTTCCCCGAGTACAAGCTCAGAGACGTCAGGCCTCCCAACCTTTACGAGATGGTAGCGGCCTACTACGTGGCCAAGGGGAAGGGCTTAGAGAACGTGAAGCTGGGGAACATCCACGTTTTTGCTAAGAGCTTCGAAGACGTCAAGCTCCTAGTCAGCTTATTGGGGGCTAGGGCGCTAGGCTAAGGTCTCTAAGGTATGATGGGCCCGCGTTAAGGCAAGTCGTGGCAACTGAATTATTGACGAGCTTGCGAGAAAGCTTCGACGAAGACAAACCCCGTTGTGCAGGGCTTGCCTTCGTGACCTTTAGAGCCGTCCAAAGGTAGGTCGCGGCTTATTGTCCAGAAGGTTTATTTTGAACCCCTAGGATGGGTGTGGGGAAGGTTGGTGGTTGAGGTGCACCAATACCTCTGGAAGACCTCACAGCGCCAATTCAATTCGAGGCAGTAGAATCCCTCAAGAGGGTCTTGTCTCGCGCTCTCAACGAACACCAGTTGGTCATATTAAAGGAGCTCACGAAGCACCGAGGAAGCCTGACCTCCTTGCTGAGGAGGATGTCGCTGGAGCACGGGACGTCTCTCTCGACCCTCAAGTTCAACGCGAAGAGGTTGAAGGAGCTGGGGCTGATCGAGCTCAACAACAAAACGGCCTGCCTGACGAGCGCGGGGCGCCTGATAGTCAACATATTGAGCGACGACGCGCTGAAGCAACCCGATGTGAGCTCGTTGAGGTCCTGTTCCGTAACGTTGAGGGAGAAGCTCGTAGAGCTCTTGGAGCCCATTAACGGCTTCCACCTGACTTCATCGCTTTCCTGCCTAGACATAATACTGGCGTTGCTAGAGGGATGGCTAGCCCTGGGACTACTGAACGTCAAGGCCCTCATCCTAAGCAAGGGGCACGCCGCCCCAGCCCTCTACGTAGTCATGTGCAGGTACGGCTTGTTGTGCGAGCACGAGCTGAAGAGTATAGGCGAGCTCGGCTCTAAGCTTCAAACCCACGCAGAGCCCGGAGCGTCCATAGTCGCGGTGCCCACAGGCTCGCTCGGGCAAGGGCTTTCCGTGGCTAACGGCATAGCCATGGCGATGAAGATGAGGGGGGAGCATGGTTTCGTCTACGTCATCTTGGGAGATGGCGAATTGGACGAGGGACAGGTCTGGGAGGCCGCGTCCACGGCCTCTAGCCACGGCCTTGACAACGTAATAGCGATAATCGACAGGAACAATCATCAACTAACGGGCCCCACGGAGGCTGTGAAGAAGAAGGAACCCCTCAAGGCTAAGTGGGAGGCGTTCGGGTGGGACGTGGCGGAAGTGGACGGCCATGACCACGAGGCGTTGCTAAGGACCATGATCCGTGCCGAGCTCGATAGGAACGGGAGGCCCAAGCTCGTCATAGCCAGGACGGGAGGGATGTCAAGTTGAGGAGGGTTGAGAGCTTCAGAGACGCCTTCGCTAGAGCGTTGGTGGAGCTCGGCGAGCTCATGGAGGAGCTTGTAGTCGTGGACGCTGACGTCGCTTCCTCGACAAAGACCATTCTCTTCGCAAAGAGGTTCCCCACGAGGTTCGTAGAGGTGGGGATAAGCGAGCAGGACATGGTAGGGGTGGCCGCGGGCTTGGCTGTGGCGGGCATGGTACCCTTGGTGTCGACGTTTTCGATGTTCCTCCTGAGAGCTTGGGAGCAGATAAGGAACTTAGTGGCTAGAGGCGGGCTCAACGTGAAGTTCGTGGCGACCCACGCAGGGCTATCTGACTACTTGGACGGCCCATCCCATCAATGCCTGGAGGACATAGCTGTCATGAGGGCCATAACGGGGATGAAGGTCGTAGTACCTGCCGATGCACCGTCAACAAAGTCGCTCCTCCGTGACTCTTTAAGCGTGAAGGGACCAGTGTACATGAGATTGGGCAGGGACTACGCACCTCGAGTCTACGACGAAGAGGGTGAAGTGAAGCTGGGAAAGGCGAATGTGTTGAGGGATGGAAGCGACGTCTGCATCGCGGCGTGCGGCGTGATGGTTCGCTTCTCCCTCGAGGCCGCCAAGGAGCTGGGGAAAATGGGGATCAGTGCGATGGTGATGGACGTGCACACGATAAAGCCACTAGACGAGGACGCGATCTTAAAGGCCAGCTACAACACCAAGGGCTTAATCGTTGTGGAGGAGCACAGCATCGTTGGCGGCCTGGGAGGGGCGATAGCGGAGCTACTCGCGGAGAAGAGACCGACGAGAATCGTGCGCGTGGGGGTCAAGGACTCCTTCGGCACATGCTCGCGAGACTACCTCTCACTCCTCAACCACCACGGACTCTCGGTCGCGGGGATAGTCAGGGCAGCGAAGGTGATCTTGAATGAAGGCTAAGCTGGCCTTGAAGAGCGAGGGCAAGGAGAAGACCATAGTCGACGTCAAGGGAGTAAAGTTCGGCTCGAACTTCGTCATAATAGCAGGGCCCTGCGCCGTCGAGGACGAGGAGCAAATGATAGAGCTGGCTAAGTCACTCAAGAAGGCTGGGGCACAAGTGCTGAGGGGAGGGGCCTTTAAGCCTAGGACATCTCCCTACTCCTTCCAAGGGCTGGGCGAGGAGGGGCTCAAGATCCTCAGGAAGGCCGGTGATGAGGCGGGGCTACCGGTGGTGAGCGAGGCCCTCGACACGAGGCACGTAGAGCTAGTGGCCAAGTACGTCGACATGATCCAAATAGGGGCTAGGAACATGCAGAACTTCCCGTTGCTCAGAGAAGTCGGTAAGACTAAGAAGCCCGTCTTGCTCAAGAGGAGCTTTGGCTGCACGATAGAGGAGTGGCTCCTCGCCGCCGAGTACATACTTCTAGAGGGGGGCTGGGACGTAGTTTTGTGCGAGAGGGGCATTAGGACCTTTGAACCCTCGACTAGGTTTACGTTGGACATAGCGGCTGTCGCGGTGGTTAAGGAATTAAGCCACCTGCCGGTAGTTGTCGACCCCTCTCATGCAGCTGGGAAGAGCTCTTTGGTCAAGCCCTTGGCGAGAGCCGCGTTGGCCGTGGGAGCCGATGGAATTATGGTCGAGGTTCACCCTAGCCCGTCGACGGCCCTCTCGGACGGCCCCCAAAGCCTCACACTCAAGGAGTTTGAGGAGCTCATGGAGGAGCTGAGGACTTGGTTAAGGTGTACTCCTCACCAGAAGTAGGCAAAGTTATCGTCGGCAGAGGGTCGTTGTATAGACTCAAGGACGAGCTCGACTTGCTAAGGCCCTTTAAAGTCATGATAGTCACGACCGAGAACGTCGCCAAATTATGGCTCAATAAAGTGCTAACATTGCTAGACCGAGTGGCTGACGTCACGGTGCTTGAGGATGGCGAGTCAGCGAAGGACCTCAAGGTCGTGGAGCGATTGTTGGTGGAATTGCTTCGAAAGGGCTTCACGAGGAAGTCTCTTCTGCTGGCCTTGGGAGGAGGGGCTTTATGCGACGTAATAGGCTTCACGGCCTCTATCTACATGAGGGGGGCCCTGCTCTCGTTGGTGCCTACGACCTTGTTGGCCCAGATCGACGCTGCTATTGGAGGTAAGACGGGAATCAACCTAGAGGGGAAGAATGTCGTGGGCACATTTTACCCAGCCCATGTCACTATAGTAGACCCCGAGCTCCTCAGCACCTTGCCGAAAGAGGAGCTTGTCAATGGCATGGCCGAGGTCGTGAAGTATGGCATAGCGCTCGATCAACAGCTGTTTAAGTTGATTGAATTAATTGACAAGAGCTCCTTGACCGATGTGAGTTTCCTCGATAAGGTAGTGCACGAGTGCGTTGAAGACAAGATCAGAATAGTCGTCAAGGATCCAAGGGAAGAGACAGGAGAGAGGATGAAGCTGAACTTTGGCCACACGATCGGCCACGCCATCGAGAGGCTATCGGGACTGGAGCACGGTCGAGCAATCTCAATAGGCATGGTGTGCGAGTGCAGAGTGGCCGAGCTAGTGACGGGGTTCAAGGATACTGACAGGGTCAAGGCCGTCTTAGAGAAATTGGGCTTGCCGACTCAATTAAATGCTGACCCCAAGGCCGTCCTCAAGCTCATCAGAGTGGATAAGAAATCTTGGTATGGCAAGCCTATTCTTGCGCTTCCAACGAAAATAGGCTCTATCGCCATTAAGGAAGTGGAGGAGGAAACCATTCTTAGGGCCTTAGGTGAAGCCTCTTGAAAGTGTGCGTCAGCATAAAGGCCTCGACGGTCGAGGAAGCCCTCGCATTAATGGAGAAAGTTGCCGATGCCGATCTACTAGAGCTCAGGGTGGACTACTTAAAGAGTATGAGAGGGCTCGAGAGGGTGGCGCGCTATGCTGACAAGCTCGTCCTTACCGTAAGGAGGGTGAACGAAGGAGGGCTCTTCAAAGGTAGCGAAGCGAAGAGAGCGAAGATCATCAAAGAGGCGTTAAAGGTTCATCCAAGGTACGTGGATATCGAGGCAGCATCGCCTATAGCCCCGAGCTTGGCCAATGAAGCTAAACTAGCTGGTGTCGACGTCATAGCCTCGAACCATAACTTAAAGAGAACACCGAGCATGAAGGGGTTAATGAAGGCGTGGAGGCTCTGCGCTAAACTGAACCCTGACGTAGTGAAGGTGGTAACAAAGGCCCTTAGAGCCGCCGACAACTTGACAGTCCTGAACTTACTACTGAAGGTCGATAGGCCGACCATAGCGTTCTGCATGGGCCCCCTTGGCAAGCCATCTAGGATATTGGCTCCCTTCTTCGGAGCTCCATTTACGTATGCCTCTCCGGGAGAGGGCCTTGAGACTGCTCCTGGACAACCGAGTCTGCAGGAGGTCAGGGAGGTTTGGAGGATCCTAGGCTTGAACATCGCATAACGGCTAGGACTAAGGTATATTGCCTAATGGGCAAGCCCATCGAGCACTCGTTAAGCCCTCTGATTCACAACGCGTCCTTTAGAGCCATGAAGCTCGACTGCGTCTACGTGGCCTTCAATGTTGAGCCCTCTAGCCTCGCAGACGCATTAAGGTCATTAAGGGCCCTGGGGATCCAAGGAGCCAACTTAACCCATCCATACAAGACGGAGGCCCTTCGCTTCCTAGATGAGGCAGATCACGACGTCCTAGTCACGCGCTCTGTCAATACGATCAAGAACGAGAGCGGAGTCCTTAAGGGTTTCAATACCGATGGCTATGGAGCTTTAAGAGCGCTTATTGACGCCTTAGGCGACTTAAATGGACTTAGGATAGCAGTAGTGGGCGCTGGTGGAGCTGGTAGGTCCCTAGTCTACAGATTGTCGATGTTTGACTGTGAGGTCTACCTATTGAACAGGACGTTGGAGAGGGCGAAGGAGTTCGTGAAGGGGCTACGAAAGACGTCGAAAGCCAAGCTCTACTACGCAGGGTTTGACGATACCTCTAGCATCTCCAAGGCAGACGTCCTCGTAAACGCTACGCCCATAGGCATGACGTTGCCTGGGACACCGGTGAGCCCCAGGTATTTGAAGGATCAGTTGCTCGTCTTCGACATGGTCTACGATCCTCCGAAAACGCCCTTATTGATGGAGGCGGAAAAGAGGGGCATTAAGACGTTAAACGGCCTGCCCATGCTTGTCTATCAAGCAGCTGAGGCCGAGAAGTTGTGGCTCGGTGTCGAGCCTCCCTTGGACGTAATGTTCGAGGTGGCTTACAGGGCATGTCGAGAAAGGGCTACGCTGTGAGTCATGCGGCGATAACTGTAGTGAACGCACTGGCCACGGGGCTTGGAGCTGCCTTAGGCGTGGATTTAAAGCTTGAAGCCAAGGCCGAGTTAACGGACGAGCCAGGAATCGTAAAGGCCGACGTTATAGAGGGAGAGAGGCTGGTGAGAGCCGCGGCGCTAGAAGTGCTCAAGGCATATGGGGTCAATGGTCGTTATGGTGTGCTGGTGACCACGAGGTCCGAGATACCAATAGCCAGAGGGCTGAAAAGTAGTAGTGCTGCATCCAACGCTGTGGTGCTGGCCGTCGCAAGGGCCCTTGGCTACGAGCCACCCCCAAGAAAGGTGCTTGAGATAGCCGTTAAGGCCAGCATAGAAGCAGGGGTCTCGGTGACCGGAGCCTTAGACGACGCCGCTGCCAGCTTGCTTGGAGGTTTGGTGGTGACTGACAACTACAAGCAGGAGATCGTTAGAGTTTACGACGTCCAAGAAAGAGTCAAGGCGGTCTTGCTAATACCGCCGTCGAAGCGCTACACGAGCCCGAGAGAGGCTGAGCTCTTGAAGGTGTACTCGGACTTGCTAAAGCTGGCTTGGCTCAGAGCACTGAGCGGCGAGTGGCGAGAGGCCATGAATCTAAACGGCCTCGTAGTGGCCTCCGCCTTAGGCTACCAAGTCCAGTTGCTGGTCGAGGGGCTGAGGAGAGGCGCCCTCGCCGCCTCGCCCTCGGGCAAGGGCCCGGCCCTCGCTGCAGTCGTGCCCGAGGATAAGTTAGAAGAGGTAGTCGAGGTGTGGTCAAGGGCCGAGGGGGACGTGAAGGTAGTCGAGGTGTTGAGGAATGAAGGTAAAGATATGGCCAGCGAAAGGCGCGCTTGAAGGGACAGTGACGGCCCCGCCCTCCAAGTCGTACACTCACAGGTACTTGGCTTGTGCATTGCTGGCCAAGGGAGAGTCGAGACTGAGGAACCCTAGCATGTGCACCGACGCTGTAGCCAGCCTTAGGGCCTGTAAGTCCTTGGGTGCAACGATTAAGAAGAGGTGTGGGGAGCTAGTACTGAAGAGCGTCGGCTCGCTCAAGAAACCAAGGGATGTCATAAACTGCGGAGGCTCCGGCGCTACCCTCAGGTTCTTTACTGCCATCTCCTCGTTGGCCCCAGGCCTAGTGGTGTTGACCGGCAACAAGAGCTTGAAGAGGAGGCCCATGGCTCCGTTGATCGCCTCGCTGAGGCGGCTGGGCGTCGAGTGTTACGCACTTGGCAGCAATGACACCCCGCCAATTGTCGTCTTCGGCGGTGGCGTCGACGGGGGTTGTACATCGGTGGAGGGCGACGTGAGCTCTCAGTTCGTCTCAGCCCTGATGATGGCTTTGGTCAAGGCACGGAGGCCCTCAAGAATGGAGATAAGCGGAGCCCTTGAGTCCAAGGGGTACGTGGAGATGACCATCAAAGTCTTGAGGGAGTTTGGAGGGAGAGTTGAGGCCTCTGAGGACTTTAAAGTCTTCGAGATCGAGGCACCACAAGAATTGATACCAGTCGTGGCCGAGGTTCCTGGGGATTACTCGATAGCAGCGTTCTTCGCTGTCGCGGGGGCCATAGTTGAGGGGTCTAGGGTGAGGATAGAGGGGCTGGCAAAGGACGACGTGCAACCGGAGAGAGAGTTCGTAAGTGTCTTAGAGGAGGCTGGGGCCAAGGTGTTCGTGGGCCCTAACCGGTTAGAGATCGAGGGCTCTTCCGACCTGTCCGGCTTCAAGTTCAATGCCAAGGACAACCCCGATTTAGTGCCGCCGCTCCTAGCCTTGGCGAGCTTCTGCGAAGGGGAGACAGTGATCGAGGGGTGCTCGAGACTCAGGTTCAAGGAGTCCAACAGGTTGGAGTCCTTGCCAACGGAGTTGAAGAGAGTAGGGGTCGATGTGAGGGTTAAAGGTGATAGCATCGTGGTGAGGGGTCGCCGCAAAGTCGAGGGCGGCATCGTGAGCTCTTGGATGGATCACCGAGTCGCTATGTCCTTGGCCCTCGTCGGGTTGAGGAGCGAGCAAGGGTTGGTAATTGAGGGCTTTGAAGCGGTCTCGAAGTCACATCCCGGCTTTGCGCGTGATTTAGCCAAGCTGGGGGTTGTGGTCGACGTCGTCGGCTAACTCGTTCGGTAGGAGGTTCGTAGTCACTTGCTTCGGTGAGAGCCACGGAGAGTTAATAGGGGTAGTGGTAGATGGGTGCCCAGCTGGATTGTCGATCAGCGAAGACGAGGTGCAGGCAGAGCTAGACAAGCGCAGGCCCCTATCTACGACATACAGCACGACGAGGAAGGAGAGGGACAGAGTAAGGATCGTTTCGGGAGTGTTCAACGGCCGTACTACTGGAGCGCCCATATGCATGGTCATAGATAACGAGGACGTGGACTCGAGGCCTTACGAAGAGTTCAGGGTCAAGCCGAGACCCGGACACGCAGATTACCCAGCCATCATCAGGTACGGCGGGTTCCATGACTACAGGGGCGGGGGCAGGTTTTCCGGTAGGATAACTGCGGCTCTCGTGGCGGCCGGTGCCATTGCCAAGAAACTACTATCGCTCGTGGGGGTCGAGGTGTACGCTCACGTATCTCAGATAGGCAGGGCGATGGCTGGCAGGGAGCCGAGCGTAGACGAGCTGAGGAGGGTCTACGAGAACCCCGTGAGGTGCGCCGTGCCAGAGGCCGTTGAGGCCATGGAGGGGGAGCTCAGAAAGGCCGTGGAGGAAGGCGATAGCCTCGGAAGCATGGTTGAGGGGTACGCCTTCAACGTACCTCCAGGCTTGGGAGATCCCATGTTCCATGGGCTCGACAGCGATCTAGCGGCCCTGCTCTTCGCCGTGCCGGGGGTCAGGGCCGTCTGCCTAGGAAGAGGCTTTGAGGCGCCCTCACTGAGGGGGTCCGAATTCATCGATGAGTACGTGGTGGATCACGGACGGATAACCACTACGACCAATAAGTGCGGTGGCGTGATAGGCGGACTGTCCATAGGGACGCCCATACATGTGAAGGTGGCCTTCAGGCCCCCCTCTACCATAAGGAAGGAGGTCAGAACCGTGAACCTCATGACAATGGAGGCTACGACGCTAAAGGCGACTGGCAGGTACGACCCTTGCATAGGCCCGAGGGCCGTGCCGATAGTGGAGTCCTGCTTGGCCTTGGTCCTCGTCGACCATGCGCTTAACCAAGGACTAATAGGGGCGGTCTTGAAATGAGCTTGGAGAGCATAAGGAGGCAGATAGACGAAGTCGACTCAGAGATATTGAAGCTCCTTAAGCGGAGAGTCGAGCTTGCCTCGGCCATAGGGGAACTAAAGCGCAAGCTCTCCATGCCCATTAGCGACCCGGCTCGAGAGGCCAACGCCTTGGCTAGGATGGTCAGCGAGGCCCGAGCCCAAGGCCTCGACGCGGAGCTCACAGCGCTCACCTTCAAGGCCATAATGGGCTTGTGCAAGAAAGTCCAGGAAAGGACTAGAGTCGCCTTCCTCGGCCCTCGAGGCACTTTTAGCGAGGAGGCAGCCCTCAAGGCCTTTTTGAGCGAAGGAGCGTTACTTGAGCCCCTCGCGACGCTGTCAGGGGTCTTTGACGCCGTTGAGAGGGGAAGCGTGGACTACGGAGTCGTCCCCATAGAGAACTCGATAGAGGGCTTCGTTGGCGAGACCTTGGACTTACTGACTGCGAGCGACGTGAAGGTCTGCGGAGAGGTGGAGGTGAGGGTTAACTTGAATTTGATAGCTAAACCCGGGACCAAGCTTGAGGACATCTCCGTAGTGCTCAGCCATCCACAAGCCTTAAGTCAATGTAGGTCGTTCCTCAGACGCGTCCTACACAACGTCGAAGTCAGGGAGTGTTCGAGTACGGCAGAGGCCGTGAAGAAGGCCGTGAGCTCCGATCGAGTAGCCGCCATAGGCTCAAGCCTCGCAGCGGTGATCTACGGAGGCGAAGTGCTGATGAGAAACATCGAGGACTTCAAAGACAACTGCACGAGGTTCTTGATAGTAGGACAAAAAAAGATAGAAAGGGCTATTGGATGTAAGACTTCGGTGATATTTGAGGTCCCCAACACCCCTGGCTCCCTCTACAAGGCCCTCTCACCATTCGCCCTCAGGGGCATAAACTTAGCATGCATAGTCTCTAGGCCGGTCAAGGACAAGCCATGGAACTACATGTTTTACTTGGAGTTCGAGGGAGATGATGAGAAATGCTTGGAGGAGCTGAAGGAAAGGGCGTCTTACGTGAAAATTCTCGGGACCTTCGGGAAGCTAAACTGATGATACTTGGCACTGGTAGAATGGCCAAGTTACTCGCCAAGGCATTTAGGGGCGTGGCAGAGGTCTTCTTGGCATCGCCCACCCAAAGCGAGGCCAAGAAGTTAGCGAAGAGGCTTGGGGTCGAGTGGGCGCGAGTCGAGGACGCGGGAGATCACGACTTCGTAGTCCTGGCCGTTCCCCCTCTTCGCCTCAAGGAAGCGGCTTCGAGCATAGCTTGTCATCTAAAGCCGAGGGCCGTAGTAATGGACATATCGTCGGTGAAGAAGGGCTTCGTGGAGAAGGTGCTCGAGGTGTTACCAAGCAACGCAGGCTACGTCAGCCTTCACCCACTCTTCGGCCCTTCTGTCAGGAGGATCGAGGGGGAGACCGTGGTGGTAATCCCAGTTAGGGGCGAGTGGGCCCTAATCAAGGCCCTTGAGCTCGTAAAAGGCTCAGGGCTCAGAGCCGTCGTGTCGTCGGTGGAGGAGCACGACAGAGTGATGTCGATAATCCAAGTAGCGCATCACCTGTCGTATTTGGCCTACGCCTTGACGCTGACTGAGGCGATGGACCCGCAACTCATAGAGGGGTACGCGACCAGATCGCTTCGCGCCACGTTGCGGATGTTGAAGAGAATGAGCAAGAACTTCGGCGTTGTGAGGGAGATCCAAGAGCTAAACGTCTACGGACGAGCGGCCAAGGTCCATCTACTTGAGAGCCTGAAGAAGTTAATTGAAGCCGATGAAGATACTTGGAGCAAGGTCAAGACGTCGCTGGAGTCATTAGCTTCCTTGAGGCTTTGCCGAGCTAGCGAGCCGCTTCGCTGAAGCGACCCACTCAAACGCTCGATGTCGTCTCGTCAGTATAACTCCTTTCCCTTTTCCTTAACTAAAAGTAAGAGTTCGTAGCGACGTCGAGGCCACGTCATTGCGCGCAAGCACTTTAAGTCCGCACTAGCTGGTTCCCACGAGCTCATATATCTTGGCGGGATCTTTCATCAAGGTTGTTCCCACCAAGAACGCATCGGCCCCCTTCTTCGCGAGCTTTTCGACGTCCCTCTTAGACCTTATCCCGCTCTCGGCTATCTTTATGAAGCGCTCAGGTATATTCTCTAACAGACGAGCGGCTTTGTCCAAGGAGACTTCGAGCGTCCTCAAATTCCTAGCGTTTATGCCTATGATTCTAGCATCCAAAGCCATCGCCTTTTTCAAGTCACGCTCGTCGTGAACCTCTACTACAACCTCTAAGCCCATCTCGGTGGCACGCTCGTAAAGCCTCTTTAGCTCCTCCTCAGTCAGGATCGTGGTTATGAGCAGAATGGCGTCTGCGCCGATGCTGTACGCCGTCTCCACCTGCTTCTCGCACACAACAAAGTCTTTCATGAGAACCGGCACATTAGCCTCTGAAGCTATGGTAATGAGGTCCCCATAAGATCCCCCAAAGTACAACTCTTCCGTCAAGACGCTCAGCCCAGCAACGAACCCCCTGACCATCCTGACGTAGTCACGGCATGATATGCCGAAGCTGAGCCCTGAAGGAGACTTCCTCTTGTATTCAGCTATTATGGCGGGCCTTTTGCGAGCCTTTGAGGACGCTATGCTCTTCGTTAAGCTATGCAACGGCCTCGTTCTCTCCATTTTCAAAGTCTCTCTCTTGAGGTTGTGCTCCACTACGTCTCTGATCCAGCCCTCGACGTTGATTGGCATGACGTCACACCACGTCGAGGAAGTTCTTTAAAATTCTCGTCCCCCACTTTGTACCGACGCTTTCGGGATGGAATTGCACGCCAAATACGGGCCATTCTACGTGGCTGATGGCCATGATCTCTCCGTCCGTCAGCGAGATGGCATCAATGAGCAGGGTCGATGGCAGAGAATCTATCGCGAGGCTGTTGTAGCGGGTGGCCTCTATCTCGCTAGGAAGGCCCGCGAGTATTTTGTTGTGCCTCAAGATTCTGATCTTGTCGATCTTCCCGTGCAAGATCGACTTGGCCCTCCTGACCTTGGCACCAAATGCGTAACCTATCACTTGGTGCCCAAGGCATATGCCCAATATCGGAAGCTTCCCGGCGAACTTTCTCACGACTTCTAGCGACACGCCCACGTCTCTGCGCCTTTCCGGCGTCCCAGGGCCGGGCGAAATGATTATCCTCGTCGGGCTCAACTCTTTGATCCTCTTAAACGTCAACTCGTCATTGCGCACGACTATCGGCGTTGACCCGAGCTCAGCAACTAACTGCGCGATATTGTACACAAAGCTGTCATAGTTGTCTATTATTAAAGTGACGTCCACGAACCTCACCTAAGAGGTCTCGACGCTCTTTTCAACGCCTCCTTCAAAGGAGAAAGTTTGTGCTCCGTTTCCTCGAGCTCGGACGAAGGCTTTGAGTCGTAGACCACACCGGCGCCCGCCTGCACCCTCAGCAGGTCTCTATACGTGAATGCTGACCTGATGATTATGGCCATCTCCCCCTTCTTTGCAGAGCGCACGAAGCCTATGGCGCCAGCATAAGGCCCTCTTTTGAAGCGTTCTAGCTCCTCTATCAAGTTCAGGGCAAATGGCTTTGGGGCGCCGCTCACGGTGCCAGCTGGCAACATTGCCCTCAGCACGTCCACGAAGTCAAGCTCACTTTTGAGAACGCCCACTACCTTAGATACGATGTGTTGCACATGGCTGTACTTTTCGATGTACATGAACCTATCAACCCTCACCGTGCCGGCACAAGAGACCTTGCCCAAGTCATTCCTCGCCAAGTCCACGAGCATTAAGTGCTCGGCCAAGTCCTTCTTCGACGAGATCAGCTCTGCCTCCAACGCCCTGTCCTCCTCAGGACACGAACCCCGAGGCCTCGTCCCAGCTATTGGGTAGCTCTCAACGACCCCGTCGTCGACCGAGAACAGCAACTCTGGGCTTGAGCCGATTATTGACTTGTCCCCAAACTTAGCGAAGTAGGTGTAAGGCGAGGGACTCACGCATCTGAGAGCTAGATAGAGCCTCGCTAAGTCCCCTCTCACGACATATCGCTTGAACCTCGATAAGACTACTTGGAACACGTAACCGGATTTAATGTACTCCAGTGCCCTGCGAACGGCGTCCTCAAACTCCTCGCCACTTAACATTGCATCGTGGAATTTTGCATCCAAGGGCTCCATCATCCTGCGCCCACGCGCATCGTTTAGTACCTTGTCATCGACTACTTCTAGGAACGCCTTACCATTGGCGTAGTCATAGAGGACGACGTTTTCCGGCTCGAATAGCTCGACGTAGGGCCAAGGCTCGGGATAAGGCCTCAGGTCCTTGACCCTTTCCCACAACCTGACGGCGTCGTAGCTCACATACCCGAACAAGGCCCTGCGTAGCCCTGATCTAACCTCTATTCCTAAGCCCCTCAGCTTGCGCTTAATCTTCTCGAAGACCTCGAGGTCGCTACCGCTGATGAGAACCTCGGGACCCCATGCCACAATGCTACGCCCCCTCTTGCTTGCTAGGTCCTCGTAGACCATGAAGACGCTCTCCTCTGAGCTGAGGCGAGCGATTAGATCCTCAATGGGCGGAAGCTCTCTTAGCCCCCTCTCCTCCACGAGGAAATTGCCTCCTTCAACCTCCTGACCTTGTCCAAGTCCTTCTTGCCCACGCAAATCTCCACGCCGCTTGACACGTCTAGCCAGCCGGGCTCTAGAGCCAAGTAATCGTACACGTTCTCCGGACTTATGCCGCCGCCGACGCCTGCACCAGGGTGGTAGTCCAACAGTACCTTCAAGATTTTCGGATCCGACTTAAGCCCCTTCCTTGGTGAGTCGAGAAGTATTAGATCTGAGTACCTCTGAGCCCTCAATAGGTAGGGGATTGCTTCAAGCGATGTCGGCACGTATAATATGACCTTCTTGCTCATAGTCGAGACCTCCTCCAGCTCCTCTTCCCTCAAAAGCCTGTGTACCTGCACGTAGTCGGCCACAGAAGTGCGGGCTTTACTGAGAGGACTTGAGATGATGACCTCCACCACGGGCGAGTTCACGAGCCCTTTCAACTTGCTTATGAGTTCCCTCCCCACGCATCGCGGCGACTCCGGGTCTGTCACTACGCCTATGGCGTCAATGCCTATGGCATCCAGCGCCTTCGCGTCGTCCTTGTTCGTGACCCCGCATATTTTCAGCTTGGGCTTCATGCAACACCAGCCTTCTCAGCCAGTCGCCTCAGCTTGGTGACGTCGCCGTTGACCTTCACTATCTCCTCGATCTTGCCCAATAAGTGGGGGAGAAGCTGCTCGGCCACTTCGACACCGTCTCTGAAGTCCTTCGCTCGATCTATCAAGACAAGCGCTATGCTCGCATTGACTTTGATAAAAGTCTCCGCTGATCCGTCTAGACCTTTAGATGCCCTTATTATCCTGACCGCGGAGTCCTCCGGGCACGATGCAACAACCTTTGTGAGCGAGATGGGCTTTACCCCAAAATCAGTGGGCTCGACGCGATAATATTCAACGCCGCGCCTTTTGACTTCGTATATGTGAGTCATAGCCTCAGGGCTCGCTTCATCTACGCCCGGCTCGCCGTGCACTACGAAAGCTCTGTCCACGCCCAGTAAGCTCAAGACGTACGCCATCTTCTCTGCGCAACTTCTTGAGTACGCGCCGATCACAACCCTCTTCGGGGAGGCCGGATTTACCAAGGGTCCCAGCACATTAAATATGGTCCTGATGCCCAACGCCTTTCTCACGGGCATTACGTTTTTCATCGCTGGGTGATACAGTGGCGCGAAGAGGAACGCAAAGTTCGTCCTCTTTAGAAGCTCCTCGGCTCTCGAGGGCCCCACCGCCACTTTATAGCCCAGCACCTCCAACACATCGGCGGAGCCGCTCTTGCTACTGATGGCTCTGTTACCATGCTTAGCCACCGAGTGGAAGGTCGAAAGCAATATCGCGACCGCTGTGCTGACGTTGATGGTTGAATGGCCATCGCCTCCAGTTCCCACAACGTCTATAGCATCGCCACCGTCGATTTTGACGGCCACCTTCTTCATAGCCATCGCGAAGCCCGCTATTTCTTCAATGCTCTCGCCTTTTGCCCTCAGCCCGGCAAGCGCCGCCGAGACTACGACATCCGGCATCTTACCATTAATGACCTCCATTGCCAAGGCCTCGGCTTCGTCGAGGCTCAACGACCGTCCACTTACAATTTTCTCCAACAAGTCCCTATACTCCATCGATTACACCTCTAAGCTCCTTTAACACCCTAGACACCTCCTCGACCCCGCCTTCTTCGATAGCTCGGATCAGCAAGCTCCCCACGGCTATGCCGTCGGCGCCGTTCTTCAACACCTTCACGACGTCGTTCGGTGAGAGGCCGAACCCCACGACTAGCCTGTTCTTGACTAGTTGCCTAGCCCTTCTGACAAGGGCCACGACGTCCACCGGTATCGAAGTGCCGGTCGCTGGCCGAAGGCCATAGTACAGGAAGAGCTTGGACGAAGGAGAGATCTTAGCGATGAGCTTGTCGGGCATGGACGGGTTCGTGAATATCGTGAGCCCGACATCTCTCGCCTTTTCAAGGTACTCCTCAAAGGAGTCTACGTAATCTATCAAGAGATCGGGTAGCAACAGCGAGTCTGCGCCGACCTCGCGTAGCCTATTCAGAAAGTCGTCGAAGGCCTCTGAGTAGTCGTCTAAATACGCTAGGACTATCATGGGGATGTCAAGGATCTTCCTAGCTTCTCTCAACAGTCCCCAGCAGTTTGCGCTGACCTTGCGCGCCCGCTCGTAGCTCCTCCTAATCAACGGTCCGTCGTATTTGGCGAACTTGGGCGGGATTCCTAGCTCTACGGCGTCGACCCCGCAACTCTCGGCCTCCCTCAACAACTCTACGAATTTCGACTCCGTTGGATAGCCTACCGTGAAATAGGCAACTAGGAGCTTCATGGACGCATGCCTCCTCTATGGCCCTCGGTATTTAGTCATCATCTCTCTGTAGTTCTCGATGTCTAGAAGACCATGGCCGCTCAAGTTGAAGATTATCACCTTCCGCTCTCCGTTGTCCTTAGCTCTCCGAGCCAAGTCTATGACCGCTCTTATCGCGTGAGCTGACTCAGGCGCTGGAACTATCCCTTGCGTCTTTGCGAATATCCTCGCCGCTTCGAGCACCTCGCGCTCTCCGTACTCGACCCACTTGACGACGCCGCTGGCTATGAGGAGGCTAAGGCTGGGCGCCAAGCCGTGATATCTGAGCCCTCCAGAGTATATCGGCGGAGGCACGAAATCCCTTCCGAGCGTTATCATCTTCAGCATAGGCAACACCCCCTCAGCGTCCGGGAAGTCGTACTTGTACGCGCCTCTGCTGAACTTGGGGACCTCGGCGGCACCAGCGGCGACGAACTCCATCTTCCTCTTCTTTAATCCTATGAATGGATAGGCAAAGCCCCCGAAGTTACTCCCGCCGCCAACACAGGCTACGAGAACGTCTGGCTCCTCGCCCATAACCTCTAGTTGCCTCATGGCTTCTAGGCCTATCACGGATTGGTGCATCAAAACGGCGTTTAGGACGCTCCCCATGACGTACCTGAAGTCGTTGTCCAGAGCGTACTCTATCGCCTCGCTTATAGCTACGCCAAGGGATCCGGGGTGTTCAGGATTCTTCGTGAGTACCTCGACGCCCGTCCTAGTTAACCTCGACGGACTTGGGACGACCTCTGCTCCGTAGAACTCCATCAAGGCCCTCCTTCCTGGCTTTTGATCGTAGCTCGCCTTGACCATGAATATCGTGGCCCTCAAGCTGTAGAGCGCGGACGCTAGGGCCACTGCCGCGCCCCACTGTCCTGCCCCGGTCTCTGTGGTCACGTGGTCCACCCCTTCGGCGTGGGCGTAGAAGGCTTGCGCCACGGCTGTGTTCACTTTGTGAGAGCCACTCGGCAGGGCTCCCTCGAACTTGAAGAATATCTTGACCGGTGCGTCGAGGAGGTCCTCCAAAGCCCTTGCACGATATAAGGGGGTGGGCCTTCCAAGCACTTCATACTTCTCCCTGACCTCGTCGGGGATTTTGACAAACCTCTCGACGGTAAACTCCTGTTTCAAGAGCTCCCTCGGCAGTATGCGCTTAAGTAGCTCGATCCTAGAGCTGGCCTCAGGAGGGTCCATCGGCGGGGGAGAGGCCTCGGCAGGTCCGGCACAATGTTGTACCAGCAGTTTGGCAAGGCTTCGTCGAGGTACTTCTTTGGAACATTTACCATTGGCTCACATTAATCCCCCACGTGGGGAGAGTTCTGATCAGAGCATTTAAAGTTTGTCGCTTTAGCAGTTCAACGAACGTGTCTAATAGGATTTGTCCAGAGGGAGCCCATCTCTCAAGGAATAATTTCAGCCGAGGTCAACGCCTTTCGACCAGGCGAGTGACCGTGATGGTGATCGGACCTCGTTGGCTAAGATTTGAAGACAAAGCGCTCCTCCTCCCCCAAGAAGGCATCGCGCAAGAACCAAGGACACGGATTAAGATTGCGAAGGGTCCTTGTCGAGTCCTTAGGAGGACAGGAGGCTTCTCAACCACGGAGCCTTATCGAGGGCCCACCTCCTGTGAGCTTCCTCGAGATCCTCGCACCTGAGGACGTAGTTCCTGACGTAGTCCACGTGATCGCTTATGAGCGTCCTAAGCTCGTCGGTCGTGAGCTCTCCCCTCGAGCGCTTGATAATCATCACCTCTAGCGGGCTACGGAGATACGGCACCCCGACGACCCTGACGGCGACTTCGCAACCCCTATTTCTGAGCTCCTTGGCAAGCCATAGTCCCTCTAGCCCTGCCAGAATTATCGCTCTTGACCCCCCAGCGACATTCAACAACTCGGCCACGTAATCGACTCTTCGCTGACCCTCGCCTCCGTACTCGTCTAAAACTCGGAGCCACTCCTCAAGGTCGCGGTCGTCGACCTTTTTTATCGATGCCCTCAAGACGAGCTGTGCCACTTTCGTAGCGAGCTTTCGCTCTTCCTCGAGCTCCTCGGCCTCCAAGTAGCACACGACCTCGACCCCCTCCTTTACGAGCTGGTTTATGCATGAAACGATGGGCTCGTAGGCCCTCAGCACGCCCTCCGACCAGCGCAGTAGCCCAATCCTCGCGGCCGAGTCCAAGGCCTCTCTGGGGCTCGCGCATCGCCTCAAGAGCGCCTCGAAGCCCCGCGGCAGGTCCACAAGGACACGCTTCACATCGTGTCTCAGGGCGATAGACCAGACGGCCAGGGCCGCCTCGGCGTTCGCGCTCCTGAACTTCGTCGGCCTGGCGACCAAGAAGTGCTTGCGGGGCCTTGAGACTTCCTCAGCATGCATCTAATCTGTTAGCACCGCTCCGCCTATATGTGGGTTAGCGGCCGAGCCCGAGACTTAGGGGTTAGAAAGGGCATATAGAGCTGGCCTCGGGGAACTCTTTACTGATAGGAGTTGAAAGTGTACGCATTCAGGTCTAGGAGGGAGGGCTTGAGGAGGCTCGTCGTCGGAGGGCTCCACGGCAGGGAGGGCGTCGTCACCGGGAGGGTCCTCGAGCGCTTCGTGGGCGACGGTAGGCCTCGAAGCGGCACGCTGATCGTCGTGCCCTCTCTCTGCGTTGGGGCGAAGTACGTAAGCACCCTGAGCGGGAGGTACTTCGAGACCAAGGAAGGTAAAGCGCTACTGGGCTTGCTGAAGTATTACCGCCCCGACGTCTACGTTGAGGTCCACTGCTACTCAAAGAAGGCCTACAGAGCGCTCACGAGCCCGGCCAGGCTCGAGAGGAGGGGCGTCCCTAGGCTCGTGGAGCTCGAGAAGGGCGTGCTCATAGGCTCCTCTCCTCCGCACTTGCTGTCCACGAACTTCTTCAAGCTCGGCATAACCGTGGAGGTCCCTTGCGGAGGTCGCGAAGGCGATGACGTGTTGTTGACATTGCTCCGGGTCATAAGGGACCAAGACACCATCGAAGGGATTTTGAGCCAACTGGAAGCTATGTACCCGAGGCAGTTGCGCGAGGCGATCGAGCTCTACGAGCGCTACCTAGATTACTTGAAGAGCAAGAGAGGTCTTGCGCCTCCTTAACGCCCACGTTTAAGGGTCCGGGTCTGATAAACATGTAATTAACTGTGAATAGCTCTATGAACGGGCCTCAGCGGCTCCACACAGTCGCCGGCGCTGAAGTGCCCGAGTTGACCTCGAAACACCACGCATCGCTGTCGCATCCAACGCGGTAAACCACGCAACCACATCTAGACCTTAGGGTCACGAGCTAGTTCTCGACCCCCATTTTCAATTAGCCCCTCACGCTTTAAAGCTACGCCAGCAAAAAGTTGTTGTCAGCCCTGGAGCCCTTGTCCACCGAAGTGACTTGGAGGTCCTTGGGTGAGGAGTTGTGGCCTTAGAAGGGCTGAGAGGACGAGCCGATTGCTCGAGCTCGCCCGACGAGCTTGTCAGCTTCGTTCAGGAGACGCTGAGGAGGTTGGGCTTAGGCGACCTCGAAGTAGCGGTCGTCAGCGGCAGGCAGAAGGAGGAGCTGGCTAAGTACATGTACCAACTGGCTGAGGAGCTCAGGGACCCGTCGTGCAAGGCGGACGCCCAAGAGGTCAGGAGGGCGGAGGCCGTCCTTTTGTTGGGCTTGAGAGATGGAGGCGACGTGGCCGGAATGAACTGCGGGGCCTGTGGCTTCCGGTCCTGCGAGGACATGCTCCAGAGCAGGGTGGCTGGCCTTTTGTTCCCAGGGCCTACGTGCGTGCTCAGGGCGTTGGACCTAGGAGCGGTCGCTGGCTTGCTCATGGAGTCAAGGCCCGTTTTGACCAGAGGCAAGAAGACCATGATTAGAGTCGGAGTCGCCGCCAAGAGGATGGGACTCGTGAAGAGCGACATTGTGTTGGGCATACTCTTGGCGAGAGCCTGACAGTCAGCTATAGCATGTCTGCGAACCCGAAGCTCGCGCCTAGCCTAGAGACATATAAGCGAGGTTGCTCCTACTTTCATTGGGATGATGAGTGGCTACCGTCTTAGTTGGATGCTGAGGAGTTGCTCGACTGACTTACCAAAAACTACGTCGTTCTTTGACCTTGTCAACGCTTAAAGGGGGTCTCCAAGACCTCCTTGACCCTCTTGACTATGGTCTCCCCGATGCCGTCCACCATCCTCGACCAGCCGTCCACCCTCTTCAGGGCCTCGATCGGAGTCCTGTACACCCTGAGTATGGCCTCGGCCCTCTCCCTTCCTATCATGGGCAGGCCGCACATGAAGAATATCTGCTCCTCGCTTATGTCCTCCCTCTTAGTTAGCTTCACCCTGACCCTGACCTGTTGCTCCGTTTTCCTCTCCTGCCTCGCCAGCGAGGCTATTAACCTAGCCGTCGTGGAGGGCGACGGCGATGGGAGCACCGAAACCCCCATCCTAGCTATCGATGCGAGGGCGCCCAAGACCGCGTTCATGCTTATCGAGCTCATCATGGGAATGGAGCTTATGTCGCCTTCCAATATCAACATGGGCTTGCTGAAGGAGCTCTTCAGTTTGTCCAGTTGCTCAAAGAGGTTCCTCTTCGTCAGCGTCGAGACGAAGTCGCTCACGGTTTTTCGCTCTACGGCTACGTCTCTCGAGACCACGTAATCCCCGGCCTCCAAGAACTCTATTCGCACCCTCACGCCCAATTTCTTCAGCTCGTCGACCACGTGCTCGGCTGTCGTGGCCTCCCTAGAATCCACCACGACCTCCAAGTAGGCCTTTGAGGGCATGTACAAACCCATAGTTCCTACGCAGTGAAGCTTTGATTCGAGGTATTAAGCTTGCCTTTTAAGTGATCAGGGCTCGCATCAGGGCCGATTGGCATCGCAAGCAGTAGAGGACGTCCTTGAAGTCCGTGTCAAAGATTGTGTTGCTGAAGTGCATCACGCACTTCGGGTTGGAGCAGTGCCTCAGCCCGAAGGTGTGCCCGAGCTCGTGGACGACCTCCTTGCACGCCCTCTCCAAGAAGAGCTCCCAGTTGGGGGCCTTGCCGTAAAACTCTGGCCTGAGCCTGGCGAGGTACACAGCCGCAACGGGCCCTCCTAGCAACGCCTCGCCGAAGACGAAGTTTAGGCCCAGCACGTACGCGTCGACGTCGGCCACCCCCACGACTCTCTGGCAACCCCCGAAGAAGCCCCTCTCGTATAGCCTCACTAGCTCGTCAAGTATAGCTGAAGAGTTGTACTGCCTCCTGCCCTCGTTGAAGGCATGGCGTGGCAACTCGAGGTGCCTGCGGGAGATGGAGAACTCGAAGACCTTAAACAACTCATTGAGCCTCGAGGAGATCCCGTAGACCACATCGCTCTCCACAGGCTCTAAGGGCTGGAGGACGACCTTCACCTTAGCCCCGATGGCCAACGACCTCACGCTCCGCGGACGCTCTGGGTGATGAAGCGCTGGCTCATGAGCTCGGCCACCTTGAAGGCCCCGAGCTCCCTCACTAACTGCATGAAGACATCCTCAAGCTTCACGAAGCCGCAGGAGCCGTCGTCCTTCAGCACGGGCACTAAGTTAAGGTCCTCCTTGAACGCCAGCTCGAGCACCTCGTCGAACCTCCTAGCACCTCGCTCTACGAGCTTGCACTTACTGTAGACCTTGACCAGCTTGAGGCTCTCGAAGCCCTTAGTGGCTACCTCGCTGATCACGTCGCGGAGCCTGACGACCCCTACGACCTCCTCCTCGACTATGGGGACCTCATAGTAGTTCATCTCGGTCATGGCCCTGTAGGCCTCTGCAAGGCTGTTGTGAGCTAGGAGTGTGATCACGTCTCTCGCCAACAGCCTCCTCAAGTCTAAGTCGAGCCTTGTGCCCAAGAGGGCCCTCAGAAGGCACCTATGCGTCAACAGGCCGACGGCCCTCAGCCCGTCCACGAGGACGACGTGGCTCCTCCCCTCCTCGACCATTAGTTGTAGAGCGGCCTCCACGGGGTACTCGTGGTGCATCGTCACGGCCCTCTCGCTGACGAAGAGGCCCACGGGCTGGCCAGCTACCTTGGAGCTCATCGTGAGGGCTGGCAACAGGCTCAAGGCCCTTGAGGCAGTGACGAGTCCTCGAAGCCTGTCGCCCTCGTCGACCACCAGCACGGCTGTAGAGCCCCTCGACAGGGCGCTTATGGCGGCCGCTAAGGGCTCTTCGGCCTTAACCTTGTACTCGTTTGTGCGGGGTAGCTCGCAGAGCTTCATTCCACGCCATATATCTTCGCCTGACAAGTTAATATCGCTTTTCATCAATGTACACAAGTGTACAGAAAAGTTTTAAAAATTATCAAAAATGTCGCTTTCTAAGCTAGGTGAGCCCAGATGATGGAGATAGACCCGCTGATAACGGTAGGCTACGCGATCTCGATAGTCATGCTATTGGTGGGTGTGCTCTACGGCGCCTACAAGGCGAGGAGGGATAAGCGATGATTACCGTCGACTTGCTAGACGTCTCAGTAATAGTGGCCGTTCTGGCGATAGTGATTGTAATAGGGCTCCGGGGCTACGGCCTCAGCAGGTCGATGACTGGCTTCTTCCTAGCCAATAGGGAACTCGGGGCCGTGACCCTTGCCTTCTCGCTGATGGCCACGTACTTCAGCGCTGCCTCGTTCCTAGGAGGCGGGGGCGCCACGTACACCTACAACCTAGGCTTCGGGGCTTGGCTCACGGCTTGGCACGTGATAGGGGTTGTGCTAATGTGGATCCTAGTGGCCGAGAGGCTGTTCAAGTACGCCTCCAAGACCAACATAATGAGCGTGCCCGACTTCATAGAGCACAGGTACCAGAGCAGGGCGGCCAAGGCAGTTGCCGCGGTCGTCATGATGTTCTTGTTCACCCTGTACCTCACGAGCGTCTACAAGGGAGGGGCCATAATAATAGCCACGGTGTTCAACACGAGCTTCGAGGTGGGCTTGGTAGCGCTCGCGCTCCCAACGCTGGTCTACGTAGCCCTAGGAGGGCTCAGGGCCGCGGCCCTCAACAACCTGGTACTCGGCTCTCTGATGCTGCTTGCGGCCTTCCTGACGTTCGGGCTGGTGATGAGCGCGGTGGGCGGCCCCATCAGGGGGATCGAGGAGCTCCGGTCTATGACCATAAACGGGATGAGCGGGGATATGTGGCTCAAGTTCGACGGCGCTGGTCCTCCCTCGGCCATGAAGGCGGGCGTCGTTCCTCAACTGATAATGAGCGTAACCTTCTCGATAAGCGTGGCGCAGATAGCGTTGCCCAGCCTGTTGATGCAGTTCTACGCCGCCAAGGACGCGAGGGTGATAAGCAGGGGTAGGATCTTGGGGCCAGTCTTGGTGGCTGCCTACGCTATGGCCGTCTTCTCACTGGGGGCCTTCTGCCACCTGATCTTGGACCCCACGCTATCGCAGGGCGAGGTAGCCAAGCTCATGAAGGACGTCGATTGGGTCATACCTAGGACGGTGGGCTTGTTGGCTCCCTCGGGCCTGAGGGGCCTGATACTAGCGGCGCCCGTGGCTGCGTCGATATCGACCCTCGCAGTGACCCTCTTGGTGCTCTCGGCGGCCCTCACTAGGGACGTGGTCCGGCTGGCCAAGCCGAACGCGAGCGAGAGAACCCTCATGCTGTTGGCCAGGGCTTCACTCATAGCCTTCGCAGTAATATCGCTGCTGCTGACCTTGGTCCAGACGGGGATAATAGTCGACATAGTCGCCGCAGCCTTCGGCACGATATTCGTTTGCTTCCTAGGCCCTGTGACCATAGGGCTCTACTGGAAGGGGGCCACGAGGACCGGGGCCATAGCCTCCATGATATCGGGCCTCGTAGTAGGCCTCTCGTGGCACGTGCTCCTGTACAAGGCCACGAACGTACACTCCGTCATCCCAGCACTGCTGGTTGCGCTCCCGACGTTCTTCATCGTCAGCCTCCTCACTAAGAGGCCTCCGCGAGAGGTCCTCGAGCTCTTGGGGTGAAATGCCTTGAACTTCACCTCCTTCCTAGACTCGAACGCGATATACTACGGCGACAAGGAGGCAATAGTTTATCCGAAGGGCGGGCAGGCAATGTCGTACAAGGAGTTGCTGGAGAGGGTCTGCGCCCTGGCCAACGGCCTCAAGGGGTTGAACGTCGGGAAGGGCGACAGGGTCTTGGTCTGCCTCGGCAACAGGCCCGAGACGATAGTGAGCTACTTCGCTGTCTGGAGGATAGGGGCGATAGCGGTCCCCGCCAACCCGGACTTCAAGTCCGAGGAGATGACCAACATAGTAAGGGACTCGGAGCCGAAGGTCGTGATAGCGCTGGACGACGTCTTCCTGAACGTGTTGCCGAAGGTGGAGGCAGACCTGAGCAAGGTGACGATTGTGTCGCTCAAGGGCGTTAAGGGGACCATCAGCCTCAGGGAGCTCTTGGAGGGCTCTCCGCCGAGGTGCCGCCCCGAGAACTGCTCGCTCGACGACATCTGCCAGATACAGTACACGTCGGGGACGACCGGGAGGCCCAAGGGAGCCATGCTGACCCACGGCAACTGGATGGCCGCCGTCGAGGCCGAGAGGTGGGTCCTGAGGCTGACGGAGAGCGACGTTTACTTGGGCATATACCCCCACTTCCACGTGGGGGTCAGCTGGGGTATAACCGCCCTGAGGTACGGGGCCACGTTCGTGATCATGGAGCGCTTCAACCTCGAGGAGTACCTGAGGCTAGCGAGCGACTACGGGGCCACGGTCCTGTCAGGGATGCCCCCGGTCCTCTACTCACTGGTCCACGCGCCCCCGGGCTCCGAGGAGATGCTCAAGAGCGCGAGGTGCATAATAACAGGTGGCGCGACGACCCCCGAAGATACTTGGAGGGGGTTCGTCGAGAGGTACCCCCACATAGAGGTCGTCAACGCCTACGGGCTCAGCGAGACCATAGTCGTCGGCACGGCCACGGCGGTCCCGGCGTCGTTCCAACGACTTTCCAAGGGGTACAGGAGCGTGGGGGCGCCCGTCGGGTACTGCGAGGTGAAGATCGTCGACCCCCAAGACCCCTCGAAGGAGCTGGGGCCGGGGGAGGTCGGCGAGATAGCTCTAAGGGGGCCCGGCGTGGCAAAAGGTTACTGGAGGAACCCCGAGGAAACGGTGAAGGCCTTCACGTCAGACGGCTGGTTCTTGACTGGTGACCTGGGCTATCTAGATGAAGATGGGGTCCTCTACATAACCGCTAGGAAGAAGGACGTTATAATAATGTCGGGCTGGAAGATATACCCAGCCGAGGTCGAGAACGTGTTGCTGAAGCACCCCAAGGTCGCTGAGGCCGCCGTCTTCGCCAAGTACGACGAGAGGAGGGGAGAGGTCCCAGCTGCGGCCATAGTGCTGAAGCCGGGAGCACACGCCACCCCGGAGGAGATCATAGAGTTCTGCAAAGAGAGAATAGCAAGCTACAAGGTACCTAGGCACGTGATATTCCTCGAGAGCCTGCCTAAGATGAGTGGCTGGAAGGTCCTCTACAGGGAGCTGAGGGAGAAGTACGGAGGGTTTCCAAAGGGCAGGGAAGTAAGTGCCATTGCAAAAGCGGTCGAGAAGGCTTAGATGGCCGTGTGGCCTGCTATTCTCGACCTCTTCTTAATTGACCTTTCATGTTTCTTGCGGCCTCTTCATAACTGCGACAAGTTTGAAATTTAGCCCCTACTAAAAGGGATTGGGGAGGCCGTAGTTGAAGGAGGCTATGCTGTACTCCCAGCTCTCTGATGGAAGCGTCGAGTGTAACCTCTGTCACAGGGGGTGCCGAATACCGAAGGGCTCTACAGGCTTTTGCGGCGTCAGGAAGAACGTCGACGGCGTCCTTTACAGCTTGGTCTACGGGAAGTCGATAGCGGCCAACATAGACCCGATAGAGAAGAAGCCCCTCTTCCACTACTACCCGGGGTCAGCAGTGATGAGCATAGCGACCGTCGGTTGCAACTTCAGGTGCAAGTTCTGCGATAACTGGGTCATAAGCCAGAGCAAGGAGATAGAGGGGGTCGACTTCCCGCCAGAGAAGGTGGTCTCGGCGTCCCTGAAGTATGGTTGTCACGGCATAAGTTATACCTACACTGAGCCCACGATATTCTTCGAGTACGCGTACGACACGGCGAGGCTGGCCAAGGAGAGGGGGCTATTCAACACCTTCGTGACCAACGGCTACATGACCCCCGAGGCCGTCAAAGCCATAAGCCCCTACCTGAACGCCGCCACGGTGGACTTCAAGGGCTCGGGGGATCCCAAGTTCTACAGGGAGCTCATGTCCGTCCCGGACCCCGAGCCCATATTCGAGACCCTGAGGGAGATGAAGAGGTGCGGCATATTCGTCGAGGTCACGAACCTCGTGGTCCCGAAGTACGGGGACGACCTCGAGAGGGTCAGGGAGCTGGCGTCGAGGGTCGTCGAGGTACTGGGCAAGGACACGCCCTTCCACCTGCTGAGGTTCCACCCGGACTACCAGTTCTACGAGGTGGCCTCGACGCCCGTATCGACACTCGAGAAGGCCGCCGAGGTGGCCATGGACGTCGGGCTGAGGTACGTCTACATAGGGAACGTCCCTGGGCACAGGCTCGAGCACACGTACTGCCCCAAGTGCAGGGAGGTCTTGATAGAGCGGTTCTCCTTCGACATACTGAAGTGGAGGCTCACGGCAGAAAATTCCTGCCCGAAGTGTGGCGAGAAGATAAACGTCGTGGGGACTTTACAGAAAGGAGGGAGCAAGTGGCTCTCCTTGATATGACCGGCTTAAGATCTATCGCATGAGGCCATCGTGCGAGGGCGGGCTCGCGTATTGAAGGCCTCATCACTCGTCAGGCGCGGCATGCCAGCTCACAGCCCGATAGAGCCATTCGGTATCCCGGGCTATAAGGTTTGGCGGTAGGCGTGATAGTGGCCAAGACCCTGCTGGGCATGGAGAAGCTGGCGGCCGCTAGGATAAAGGAGCTGTGTCCGGAGGCTAAGGTTCAGGCGTCCCCCCAAGGATTTGCGGGACTGGTCTTGGTCGAGGCGCCGAACGAGGACGAGTTGCTGAAGAGGATCAATGAAGAGGTCGTCGAGGTGGAGAGGGCCGTAAAGTCCATAGCCGAGTGCAGGGCTGATCTGAGGGAAATCGCCTCCACCGCCGTCGAGGCCGTTAAAGGACTCATAGGGCCAGACGAGACCTTCGCCGTCAGGACCACGAGGCGCGGGAGGCATGGGTTCACGAGCATAGACGTGAACGTCGCCGTGGGCGCCCTCGTAAAGGAGGCGACGGGGGCCTCCGTGAACCTGGACAGGCCCGACAAGGTCGTGGCCATAGAGATAATAGGCGATAGGGCCTACGTGGCCCTGTACCCCGGAAGCGAGGAGTACAGGAAGTTGGGCCCCCAGAAGAGGCCCATCCTCAGGGTCCTGAGGAGGATGTCCGTCGTCCAGCTACCCTATCTAGGAGACGAGGAGGCCACAAGGACCATGGGGGTGAGGATAGGCAGGGCCGTGCAGACATTCGAGGTCGGCGAGCTAGTCATAGCCATCATGGGATCAGTCGATGCCAAGCAGCTCAGGGACTTCATAGACGGGGTCTACGAGGGCATAAGGACCAGGTACGAGATACAGCGCAGGGTCTACGGCAGGGAGGTCCACAAGGTCCCAGTCCTAGTTCAAGACCTGTTCCAGCTGGTCAGGGAGAGGTCCGGCGAGGTGATGATAGTGTTCGAGCCCGAGGGGGACTACGTGGGTTCGATGAGCGAGAGGTTGAGGTCGCTCCTGCTAAGCGGCAAGAGGGTCAACGTCTTGGTGGGCTCGAGGGAGGGCATACCGAAGGGCGTCTTCAGGTTCGCCTCGGCAGTCGTGGATCTATGTCCCGGCGTAACGATAGCGACCGACTTCGCCGCCTCGAGCGCCATAATAGCCTTGGCATCGTTGCTCCAGCCGGAGGTCGAGGGTTCTGAGAGCCGGAGAGCTACCAATGAGGAGTAAGACTCCTAAAAGGTCAGGAGGCGGCGCAGGCCCTCAAGCTCTTGAGCTGACATTTGCAGGTGGAGCCCCGCGCTCTTCAAGGGGTCCAAGCCTAAGGCTATGGCAACGAACTGGGAGACGTGAAGCGTGGGCACCGCCCTCTCGACCTCCTTGAGCTTCTTGAGCCTCTGCTGGGCTCTGATGAAGGTCCTCAAGCAGTAGGGGCACATGGTCAGGATCACGTCAGCCCCGCTTTCTATGATGCTTTCGAGCTTCCTTCGAGGTATGGAAAAAGTGACGTCCCTAAACCACTTGACGATCGTTCCTCCGCAGCATGTTCGCCTCTCCTCGTAGTCGACCACGTTTGCGTTGAATGCAAGCGCTATGTCCTCTAGAATGTCCTCGCCTTCTTCCCCTTTGACTATGTCGCCGTGAGGGTAGAAGAGATAGTGGCAACCCACGTGGACGGCCACCTTCAACTTTTCCATCCTGGTCCTCGCCTTCCTAGCGAGCTCATGCCTACCGTGCCATAAGAGCTCAGCTATGTGGGAGCACTTGGCCTTGACCTCCGCGTCCTTTCCAAGCTCATCAGCCTCTAGCGCTCTGCGAAGGGCTAAGTAGCAACCATTGCACACCACAACGACTTCGTCTGGATTGTCCATGAACTTGGTTACGTTGAAGCGAGCGAGCGCGTTAGTGTGCTCTTCCCCTATAATACCTATCCTCTCGAGCGGGCGCGAGCAACATAGCATGTTCGTCGGGAGCCTGACGTTCACGTTCAGGATCTTCAACAACTCGATCGACGACTTTACGATCCCGGGGTATTTGTTGAGGGAGACGCAGCCCGGGTACAGGACTACCTCCTTCGTCCCATCACTCCCTCTCAATTCCCATAGCCTCCTTCAGCCTAGCCTCTAGGTTCATCTTCTTCAAGAGCTCGTGGAGCTCCGACTTCAAGGGCTCCGTGAGCATCGGGATGTTGAGCCCGCTCTCAGACTTGAAGTCCTCGACTCTACTGCTAGTGACGAAGGCCATTACGCCGATGTTGAGCAGAGCCCTGACGAAGCTTGAATAGAACTCCGAGACCCTTTCTTCGCCGTGCCTCTCTAAGACTTTTCTCCTAGCGTCGAGTATCAAGTCCGAGATCCTGACCGAATTGGGGCACCTAGCCTCGCAAATGTGGCAGTTCAAGCAGAGCCATATGTCTTCGCGCTCGGTTATCAGCCCCTTCTTGGCCGCGTAAATCAATAGGCGGGGGTTGAACCTCTTGGTCGCCCTCGAAACAGCGCAAGCAGAGGTGCAAGCGCCGCATTGAACGCACTTGTTGGGCTCCGAGGAAAGCTTATCTATTGTCACCACCTCCCTTTAACCGAGCTCGCTATGAAGCTTGAGCTCGACTTGGTCCTAGAGGCCTTCCACGACTTCGAGAGGGCCAAGCGCTTGGGGTCCTTAAGCGAGGAGTACTTCAGAGAGTCAGCGACGATATACCTAAACCAAGAGGACGCATCCTCCATAGGGGTCAAGGAGGGCGACGTCGTGGAGGTCTCCTCTCGACATGGCTCAGTGAAGGTTCGGGCGAGGATAAGGGGCGACGTCAAGAGAGGGCTGGCCTTCATGCCGCCCGCGCCGCACGCGATGGCGCTTCTCGGGCCGAGCGAGAGTCCTTCGGTGATAAGGGTACAGGTCTCCAAGTCGAGCGGAGAGCCCACCAGCCTAGCCACCCTCTTCACCTCTTAGCTTCGAGAGTAACTTGTCGACCTCGTGACGTTCGAAGAGGACCCTCCCCGGCACGCTCGATAGCAACCCCAAGATCTTGTCGATGCCTTCTACGGCTTTGGCGAAGCCCCTCGGAGCTGGTGGGACGGGCGAGGGCTGTGGAGGGGTAGCCAGCGCCTCCTCCACCCTGACGAGCCTGTGGTAGACGCTAGGCTTAGGGGGCCTGTAGTCCTGCAGGACCCTCTTGAACCGTTCTTGGCTCATCTCGAGCCAAGGAGAGTTCGAGCCCTCGACCCTCATGCCCCTCCTGACCACTCTGATCGCGTCCACGGGGCAGGACTTCTCGCAAGCGCCGCAGAATATGCAGTAGTCCTTTGCGAAGGACATCTTCTCCTTGGAGGGGGGCCTGGCGACGTAGACAACTTTCGTAGGGCATATGTTGATGCAGTTCTTGCAGCCCGAGGGGTCGCACTCATTCGGCTCGACCATGTAGACGTCCCCCTCGAAGGGCTTTTCTACCCCGATGGCCTGCGTCGGGCACACCTCGCTACAGAGCCCGCACCACACGCACTCCTCGCCGACCTCTATCGAACCCTCGACCTTGGGCTCTCCCACCTCCCTGGGCGCCGACTCCGAGCACTCGACCTTTATCGCCCCCACGGGACAGATCCTCTCGCACAGGCCGCAGTAGTCGCACTTCTTCTCGTCGACGGTTATTGAAAGCCCCGGCTTGAAGTCGGGGGGCCGAGGGTCCGTCCACTCTATCTTTATCGCTTCGCAGAGGAGCTCGCACAGGCCACAGAAGCAGCACTTGTCGACGTCTATGCTTATCTCCCCCTTGCCCCAAGCCTCCTCCTCTCTGAGGTACTTGACGAGGTCTTCTTTCTTCTTGACCGAGACCTTGGCCTTTATAGCCCTCTTCGGGCACACCCTCTCGCACAGCAGGCACGGGATGCACTTGTCCCGCTGCACCTCTATGCGCCCCCTGACCCTAGGGTGCTCGAAGTCGAAGGGGGCCTCGACCCTCAAGGCCCCTGAGGGGCAAATCGATGAGCAGAGCGGGCAGACGACGCACTTGGTCTCGTCGATTATTATGTAGGGGGCCTCGACCCTTCCAGACGCTATCTCCTTCACCGGGCCCATGGATATTGCGTTCACGGGGCACACGATCTCGCACAGGCCGCAACCGAAGCACTTGCGGACGTCGTAGACGAGCCTCTTCTCCAAGACCGGGGCCTTCCACTTATAGCTTAAGGCCTCCTCTCCTACCTCGACCTCCATCGTCGGCTTGAAGAACTGCAAGGCCTACACCTCGAACTCTGAGCCCGTTGGCCCGAGCTTAGCCACCTTCTCCGTAAACGACCTCACTAGCTCAACTACCTTCTTACCTTCAGATGCAGCCACTCCGTCGATCACGAGCCTCTCCGGGTTTATGCCGACCCCCTTCAAGAGCTCCTTAAGGACCTTGACCCTCTCGTTGGCCCTTATCCTCCCGACCCTGTAGTGGCAGTCCTGTTCGTAGCAACCCACTATCATAACCCCATCAGCTCCCAGCCTGAAGGCCTCTAAGATTTGTTTTGGGGAGATGCTCGCAGTGCAGGGGACCCTGATTACCCTGATGTTCGTGGGGTAGAGCATCTTGTTGAGGCCTGCATTATCGGCCGCGGCGTAGCCGCACCACATGCACATGAACGCGACTATCAGAGGGTACTCGCTCTTCCTCGAGAGCAAGGCCCTCAACATGGCCGAGATTTGCTCGTCGTTCAAGTGGCCCGAGAGGACGAGGGCCCCTGTCGGGCACGCAGCTGCGCAAGCCCCACAGCCCCTGCACGTCACTTCGTCGACCTCCACGACCCCCTTGCCGGCCTTCAGCGCGCCGAAGAGGCACGCGCGGACGCAGTTCAGGCAGAGCTTGCACTTGGACCGGTCGATCGTTGGAGCGTGCACTTCGAGCTCTATCTCCCCCCTCCGCAAGAGCTCCGCGACTCTCGACGCCGCTAGGCCTGCTTGGGTCACAGACTCGGTTATGTCCTTGGGGCCCGAGCAGGCGCCAGCTAAGTAGACTCCCTTGATGAAGGTGTCCGCCGGGTTCAGCTTGAGGTGGTACTCCGAGAGGAATCCGTCCTCGCTCAGGGGCACCCCAAGCATCGAGGCCAAGTCCCTGAGGCCCTCCGGGGGCTCCATCCCCACGCTCAAGACCACCAAATCGAACTCCTCTTCCACGAACTCGCAAGTCAAGATGTTCTCGTAGAACACCTTCACCTTACCGTTCTTCGTCCTCCTCAGCTCGCCCACCCTCGCCTTGACGAAGTTTATCCCCAAGTCCATTGCCCGCCTGTAGGCCTCTTCAGCGAGCTTCCCCGTAGCTCTCACGTCGACGTAGAATATCGTGATGTCAACGTCGGGTTTCACGAGCTTAGTCTGGATGGCCTGCTTTATCGCGTTGTTGCAACACACTCTGCTACAGTATCTGCGGCCTATCCTGTCGCTCCTACTGCCGACGCACTGTACGAAGGCCATCCTCTTAGGCTCATTCCCGTCCGATATCCTGACGATCCTCCCCCTTGTGGGCCCTGAGCTGTTCAGGAGCCTTTCGTACTCGGCGCTGGTTATGACGTCTGGTATCCTGCCGTAGCCGTACTCCTCGAGCACCTTGGGGTCGAAGGGCCTGAAGCCCACGGCCACTATTATCGCCCCTACCTTGAGCTTGAGGACCCTGTCCTCCTCCTTGAAGTTTATGGCCTTGGGGTCGCAGACTCCAACGCAACAGTAGCACCCGATGCAGTGCCTAAGGTCTATGTAGGGGGCTTGGGGTACGGCCTCGGGGTACGGCTTCACCACGGCTGACCTAAAACCGATGCCGTAGCTGTACTCGTTGGGGAGCTGTATCGGGCAGACCTCGAGGCACCTGTTGCACCCATTGCAGAGCTTCTCGTCCACGTATCTGGCCCTCTTCAGCACCTCGACCTCGTAGTTGCCCGGGAAGCCCCTTACTGACTTGACCTCGCTCAATGTCAGCACCTCTATGTGGGGGTGGTTGTACACCTTGGACAATTGCGGCCCCAAGACGCATATGCTACAGTCGAGCGTTGGATACACCTTGTCCCACTTAGCCATGTGCCCCCCAATGAAGCCCTCCCTCTCCACCAAGTAGACCTTGAAGCCCATCTCCGCCAACGAGAGGGCCGCCGTGACCCCGGCGACCCCTCCGCCTATTATCAGGACGGACCGCTCTGCGGGCACCTTAATCACTTTGGCCGGCGAGGCGCGCGACGTCGCAGCCAATGCCATCTCTATGAGATCTATCGCCTTGTTGGTGGCCCTCTCGGGGTCGTGATAGTGGACCCACGAGCACTGCTCCCTTATGTTCACTATCTCCACGAATCCCCTGTTCAAGCCGGACTCTTCGGCCACCCTCCTGAACAGCTCTCCGTGGAGCGACGGGGTGCAACACGCTATTACGAGCCTGTCGGCCTTCTCCTCCCTTATCGCCTCCCTTATCCTCCTGATTCCCTCGTCGCTACAGCAGTGCTCTTGATCCCTGACGACTACCCCCTCTCTCCCGGAGAAGTGCCTAACCACCCTCTCTACGTCCACCACACCAGCTATGTTGGTCCCGCACCTGCATACGAAGAGCAGTACCCTCCCCGGCTCCTTGCGGCCCGGCCCTTCGTCGCGCTGGAACATCTCGGGCCCCTTAGATGAGGGCCAGTATGCGGCTTAAGACTTCCTCCTCGCTAGGGACTTCTCTGTTGACGACGAAGGGCCTTAGCTCCACCTCGACGCCGTCGGTCCTCGTCACCACGCCGCCTGCCTCGACCCCCAGTACCTTGACCGGTATCGCAACCTTCGAGTACGCCTGGGTCACGCTCCTCAGCTCAGTGGTGCAGCAGACCCTGCCCCTGAGCCTCTTCGAGGCCTCCAAGGGAATTTGGACCAGGAGGTCGCTGTTGATGGCTAGGACGAAGTCCACTGCCCCCCTCGAGATCAAGGCCTGCGCAGGCTCCGCCAGCCCCCTCTGCTTGAAGTCGTAGGGGAAGCAGGTCTTCAAGGCCCTCCACGTAGCTTTTGCCTGCCCGTAGGAGTTCACGTTCTCGGCCATAGGGTGGACCGAGCACTTGCACCTATTGCTCAGCTTGCGCGCGAGCTCTAAGACTGCCTTCGTGCCCTCCCCGCACCTCAAGACGCCTGAGCCAACGAACAGTGCCGCGAATGAGGCCCTCTTGAGGTCCGAGGCCAGTAGGGCTAATTGCCTCGTCACCTCAGCCCTCAGTCGCGGAGCGCGCCCATCCAGTAGTTCCATAATGGCCCTCGCCACCTCGACGTCCGAGCAAGGGTCTATGACGACCCTGTGCTGGGCTATCCTCATGCTCATCGATTCCCTTATGTCGATCGACGCCACTATCCTGCTCTCCCTGCCCATCTTCGCCACCCTGCCCCGGGGCATGACCGCGTAGCGGCTGGCGTGCCGTAGGTGTGTGTCTGCTGCGCTGACCCCCCAGTAGACCGCGAAGTCGGCCTCGTCGAGTACCTCCTCGAGCCTCGAGCCCTTGACCCCAAGCTCTTCCTGGAGGGGCAGCAAGGCCCTGCATATCGACTGCGGGGCGTCGTAGTAGGCGCCCAGCTTCTCGGCGATCCTCAGCGCCAGCTCTATGGCAACGTTGCTGGAGCGCTCTCCCCCGTATATCAAGGGCTTCCTAGCCGACTTCAACATCTCGACAAGCCGCTCGATCGCCTCATCAACGCCGACCTTGTTGCCATCGACCAAGGCCTCCCCGAGCCTATTCTGCTGAAGGCCCTTGAGCCTAGCGTCTCCGTGGCTGCAGGCCCCCCTCGTCTTGCTTATCGAGGAGTCCTCGACCTCGACGTCCACGTCGTCGCAAAGCAACGAGCAACCTGAGCACACGACGTTCTCCACGATCATCCTCACGCCACCACCTTTATCGCCCCGCTGTAGCAGACGAGCTCGCACACGTTGCAGTTCATCCTCGAGGGCGGGTAGCGCCTGCACTTCTCGATGTGCAAGACCTTTATCTTGCCGTCCTCGACGGTCCACAGCGCGTTGGGGCTCTTGGAGTTGCGCCCCCCAGCCGACGGGGGGTCTAGAATCACGTTCTCAGGGCACGCCACTATGCAGTTGCCACAACCTATGCACTTCTCCGGATCAACCTGTACTAGGGTCTCCGCGGCCGAGAGCAGGGGCGCCAAGAGCTCCCTGAGCTTTGCAAGCCTATCGGAGTACTTGGGGTCGCCGACCAGCGGGGGACAGTCCTCTATCTTGGCCTCTCTTCTGATGAGCTTGACGGCGAAGCCCATGCACGTGGTCCCGCACTTCTTGCAGTTTATCCCGGGCAGGAATTTGTAGACTTGGAGGGGCGATATCCTAGTGGACAAGCTTCATCCCCGCTAGCCCGAGCGTGGACGAGTAGTTAAGCGTTTGTCGAGGTTGAAGAAATTCTGAAAAGGAGCTCGATTACTGGGGTTTAGTGCCCTCGTCCTTCCTCTCCTTCGCCTCGCCGCCCTGCAACCTCTTCATCACTTCCACGAAGTCTTGGCTTAAGGCCTCCAGGACTCTCTTGCATATGACGTTGAGGGCCTCTTGGATGCCCCTCTTCACCCTCTCGGGCTCGACGGCCTCGTACTTGTAGTAGTAGCCCCCCCTCTCCATTATGCAAGGCCTCCTGATCAAGAGGCCCATGTTCGTGAGCTTGACGGCTATCCTGTAGGCGGTCGGCTTGCTCTTGCCCAACACTTCGGCTATCTCCTCGACGGTCATGGGGTTCTTCAGGAGCATGAAGTAGACCTTGACCTCGTCCCTGCTCAAGCCTAGCAGGCACCGCATGGCGTCCTCGATGGTTATCCTGTCGGTGAGGGCCTTTACCCTAAGGGTCCTCAGACCTTCGAAACAAGGCGCCCCAAGAGGGTTATGTCTTAACTATGCTTATAAGTTTAATGAAGCTGGCTTGCCCGACGTTCATTGCTTGGCCTCGCGCCTGTGGAGGTAGTACTCGTACCCCTCGACCAGCGCCTCCATGCTCGCCTCGAGTATGTTGGCCGAAGACCCGGTCGTAGTCCAGTGCTCGCCGTCGCCCTTGAACTCTATGAGCACCCTGACGACGGAGGCCGTTCCCGCGCTCCTCCCGACTATCGACACCTTGTAGTTTATCAGGCTGACGTGCTCCAAGTCGGGGTACTCGGACCTCAGGGCCCTCATGAGGGCCAAGTCCTGCGCGTGCACCGGGCCCAGCCCCTCGGCTATGCTTGTGACGATCTTGTCCTTGACCCTCAGCTTTACCGTGCAGAGGGACCTCAGACCTCCCTTGCCGCCCCTGCTCGTTACGGCCCAGGACAGTACCTCGAAGTGGGGCCTGTACGCGTTCATGGCCTTTAACAACAGCAAGTATAGCGAGCCGTCGGCGTCCTCAAATATCTTGCCCGAGGCCTCGAGCTCCTTGACCATTTTCAAGGCCTTGAAAACGACGGAGTCGTTCCTCTCAAGGCTGAGGCCGAACCTCTTGGCCTTGTAGGCTATGGCTGACCTGCCAGATATCTCGGAGACGGCTATGAACCTTTCGTTGCCCACGAGCTCCGGGTCTATGTGCTCGTAGGCCCTCGAGACCTTTATCACCCCGTCGCTGTGGGTTCCGGCCTTGTGAGCGAAGGCGTACTGCCCAGTGTAGGGCTGGTAGGGGTTGGGCTCCATGCCGATCAAGTTGTAGACGAACAGCGATAGGTCCCTCAAGCCCCGGAGGCCGTTGAAGCCCGAGTTCAGGGCCTTGTAGCCCATCTTGACCTCCAAGGCGGGTATTATCTGGCAGAGGTCCGCGTTTCCACATCTCTCCCCGATGCCGTTGACGGTCCCTTGAATGTGGACAGCCCCCGCCACCACGGCCATCAAGCTGTTGGCCACCGCCAAGCCCGAGTCGTTGTGGCAGTGCACCCCCACGCAGTTCCCGAACTTCTCGCACACCTTCCTGGTTATCTCGTAGAACTCGTGGGTCAGCGTGCCTCCATTGGTGTCGCAGAGGACTATTCTCTCGGCCCCCGCCTCCCGGGCAACCTCTAGGACCTTGACCGCGTACTCCGGGTCGTCCTTGTAGCCGTCGTAGAAGTGCTCGGCGTCGAATATCACCTTTATCCCGTGGTCCCTCAGGTAGCTTATTGAATCGTAGACCATGTCTAAGTTCTCTTCGGGCTTGACCCTTAGGACCTCCTTGACGTGGAGGATCCAAGACTTGCCGACGAGCGCCGCGTAGTCCACGTCGCACTTGACTATGGCGTTGAGGTTCTCGTCCTCCTCTGGCTTAGCGCCTTTCCTCCTCGTGCTCCCAAAGGCTACGACCTTCGCCTGCCTCAGAGGGTAGTCCCTTATTGCCTTGAAGTACTCCTCGTCCTTCGGGTTCGAGAAGGGCCAGCCCCCTTCGATGAAGGGGATACCGAACTCGTCGAGCCTCAGTGTGAGGCTTATCTTGTCTTGGAGCGAGAAGGTAACCCTCATTCCCTGCGCTCCGTCTCTGAGGGTGGTGTCGTAGATTTCAACGGACCTTGATTTGGCGATCACCCATATTCCCTAGGCCCCCGCGGGCTAGAGCTCTCTAGAAGAATGTTAATAAGCCTTCCGCTTAATTATTTGCCGTTTGTCCCTAGATGCTCATTCTCATCAATTTATATTTATTCGTTGCACCTAAGGACTTCCACCTCGCCCACAAAGCTCTCGTGGCTACTGTGGGGTCATGGGCGGCCGTCGAGCCCAACGGAACGAGGCTCCCATCCACCTTCAACCCGCCCAGGCTTGGAGCATCGCCCCCATCGCCTAGGCGAGCTCAAGAAGTGTTGATAGGGTCAGAGCTTATAAACCTAACTCCTAAAACATCAGCTACGAAACAGCCCCGTCCTTCAATCACGTTTACGAACCCAGGATCGCGTCGCTGACTGTTACAACTGAAAGCCTCGCTCTTCAGGGCGGGAGGAGGTCAGGTAGTCCGCGGTTGAAGGCTCGTCGCGACTGTCAGGGATTGAATAGCGGACGTGGCGCTAGCGGAGAAGGTCGTGCTTCAGCAGGAACATCTATCGAGGCGCAAGAGTTTTTAGCCACTCCTTCACGCCTTTTAACGCACTTGAAGCCACGCGAACGTGGACTAGCAGATTGAAGGGCTTAAATGGAGGGCCATGCCCCTGCGCCTAGCCAAGGCGGGGGAGAAGCTCAGGTCGTTGCGGCGGAAGCTGGACGACTTCGAGAAGATGCTGATGATAAGTGGAGTCCTCGAGATATGCAGGAGGTACCTCGTCATGAACATGTTTGACGGTGCTCTAGCGG
>Ga0209225_1000473_pt1 | contig 46196 bp, 47 predicted proteins | sample WasSprMetagenome_FD_184732 | JGI IMG/M metagenome (GOLD analysis project Ga0209225, IMG submission 184732) | Sulfidic aquatic microbial communities from Washburn Spring, Yellowstone National Park, USA - WS (SPAdes) (version 3) | ecosystem: Environmental > Aquatic > Thermal springs > Hot (42-90C)... | reverse complement strand
GTTCTTGGAGGCCATTTGATGAGGAGGAGTTTAAGAGTTTTGTTGGTGGGTGGGGTATGCATCCAAAGGTTGAATTGGATTTCAATAACTTAAATTTCATACCGAAATTCCCAAGGGAGAAGCAAATATTCCTTCATGGCGTTGGCCACGATTATTTAGTTCACCCATATTATGAGGTTTGGCAAGATTATATTGTTCGATTCTATAAGCCACCTAAATCTAAGGATATAGCCTTATTCCTTCCATGCGCTTATAGGAAGCCTTACACTAGATCTAAAACTTGGAAGGCAATTCTAAATGCCATATATAGCCTCCCAATATTCCCAAGGATACATTTGATTGCTGTTAGTAGTCCCGGGGTTATACCATACGAGTTCATAAACTATTATCCATTCCAATCCTATGATTGGCCTGAATGGCTTGAAACTCAAGAGATTAAGAAGGAGTATATTGAAGTTACAAAGCTTAGGGTTAAAAACTATTTGATGAAGCATGCTTCAAACTACAAAATCTTCTATGCATATTTCAGATATGGTGCTGAAACCCTTACGGCTATAATTGAAGCTTTTAGGGATCTCGGTTTATCTGATAAGCTTAGGGTGGTTATTGATGAGGGTTTAGCCATGGAGATTGAGGCTGAAGGGTTTAAGCCCATGGTGGCTCACCCAAAAGCTTTAAATAAGCTTAGGGAAATGCTTAGTGAGGCTTCATCCCATTTGAGTCTATGATGTAAAGCACATTCTTCCTAAAAACTCATTAATGGTTAACATTATATTTATGTTGGCATATATGGTAGATTGACTTTTATTGGTGAATTCAGTTTGATGCATCCACTTCTATATCCACCTGGTAGTGTTGTATTGCTGTTGGGTAATGAGGCTATTGCTAGGGGGGCTATTGAAGCTGGTTTAGGGTTTGCTGCAGCCTACCCTGGAACGCCATCCACTGAGATCTTGGAATCCCTTGCAGGTGTGGCTGAGCATTATGGTTTCCATGTTGAGTGGAGTGTTAATGAGAAGGTTGCCTTCGAATCTGCATATGCTGCATCTCTTTGTGGTGTTAGATCTCTGACTGCTATGAAGCATGTGGGTTTAAATGTTGCTGCAGATGCTCTTATGAGTAGTGCTTACACTGGTGTTGAAGCTGGATTTCTAATTGTTAGTGCTGAGGATCCTGATATGTGGAGTAGTCAGAATGAGCAGGATAATAGGTATTATGGTTTACATGCATATATACCGGTCTTTGAAGCTTACTCACCATGGGAAGCTAAGGAGCTAGTTAAATATGCCTTCAATTTCAGTGAAAAGTTTAAGCATCCAGTAATATTTAGATCTACAACTAGGGTTAGCCACTCCAGTGGACCTGTGAAGTTTGATGCTGTTCCAAGTGTTAAGTCCAGTGGGAGGTTTGTTAAGGATCCAGATAGATTTACGCTTGTGCCAGCTCATGCTAGGAAGCTTAGGGTTAAGCTTATTGAGAAGTGGCGTTCAATTTGTGAGGAGGTTAACTATTCCCCATTCAATAAGTACATTGATAATGGTTCTAGGAAGCTCATAATATGTTGTGGGACTGGTTATGGCTACTTGATGGATTGCCTGAAAATATTGGGGGTTGAGGGTAAGGTGAATGTTTTGAAGATATCCACAAGTGTCCCAGCCCCTAGGAGGCTTATAATGGATGCTCTTGGTAGGTGTGATGAGGCTCTAGTGGTTGAGGAGCTTGAACCAATATTGGAGAGGGATGTTAAGGTAATGGCATTTGAGGAGGGAGTTAAATGTAGGATCCATGGTAAAGACTTCATACCATTAATTGGCGAACTAAACATTGATAAATTGATCCATGGTATAGCAAAGTTCATGGATGTTCCAGTCCCATCAAACTTCCTAAACCCATTGAAGCTTAGTATTGAGATTCCAGCTAGACCTCCAACACTATGCGCTGGCTGTCCGCATAGAGCATCATTCTTGGAGTTGAAGTGGGCTTTAGCTAAATCTGGGGTTAGGGATGTGGTTTATGCAGGTGATATTGGCTGTTATAGTTTGGGTGTTGATGAGCCATTTAGAGTTCAAGATATAATGTTGGAGATGGGTGGTGGGATAGGTTCAGCCAACGGTTTAGCTCATGTTTCAAATCAATTTGTAGTTGCAATTATGGGTGATTCAACATTTTATCATGCATGTATACCAGCCCTCATAAATTCTGTTTACAATAAGTCTCCAATGCTCATAATGGTCTTAGATAATAGGATTACAGCTATGACTGGTCATCAGCCACATCCAGGTTCAGGTTTCACAGCCACAGGAGCCAGAACTTATGAGGTTAAGATAGAGGATATAGCTAGGGGTGTGGGTGTAAGGTATGTTGATACCATAGATCCATTCAATGTTAAGGACTCCATTGAGAGGTTGATGAAGGCAATAAAGTTTGTCTTGGAGAATAGGGCTGTGGCTCTGGTGAATTCCCGTAGAGCATGCACACTAATGGTTGTATCCAATGCTAGACGTAAAGGTGTAAGTGTACCTAGATATGCTGTTGATGCGGATTTATGTAGAGCTTGCGGAATATGCTACAACCAGCTTTCATGCCCAGCAATAACACCAATGCCGGATAAGAAGGCCAGCATAGATCCACTACTATGCTTCGGATGCTCAGTATGCATGCAGATATGCCCATTCAATGCAATAAAGCCATTGGAAACACCATCAAAGGATTGGGAGGAGGTTTGGAGGGTTGATTAAAATGAAATCCAAAAACATATTACTAGTTGGCGTTGGGGGTCAAGGGATACTAACCATGGGTAGAATACTGGCATCATCAGCCATAAGGAGGGGGATTAAAGCCCTAACATCGGAAATTCATGGTATGGCTCAGAGGGGTGGAAGTGTAGTTGTGCATGTGAGGATGGGGGATGTTGAATCACCATTAATTGGCACTGGAATGGCGGATGCAATAGTGGGATTAGAGATGATGGAAGTTTTGAGATACATACAATACGCCAACCAGAAGAGCATACTAATAGTCAACGATAGGATAATTAGACCACAAACAGCAAAAACAATCCCAACAAAAAGCCAAATCATAACTGAATTGGAGAGACTAAAACTGAAATACATGATAGTTGACGCATTGAATCTAGCATTAAAAGCTGGAAGCGAAATAGCTGAAAACATAGTCCTCCTAGGATCACTAATGGCAACGGAAACCCTATCAGAATATATTGAAATAACGGATCTAGAAAACACGTTAAAAGAGACATTTAAGGGGAAAGCCTTAGAAGTAAATCTGAAAGCCTTAAAATATGGATATGAAGCATACAAACAACATGTAGTAAGAGAATATTAAACTTCATCTTTCTAAGGTAGTGTCTTTAAAGGGGAAAAGGAAATTAATTTTAGGGTTTTAACTTAATCGTTGCATAATTGTTTTCTCATGTAGCTTTATCGCTGCGAAGATAAATGCCACTGTGAAGGCTATGAGCGCTAAGAAGTCCAATGCCAATGGATAAAATCCCCTATTTATGAAAAGCTGCCTAACCATGTCTGTGAAGTATGTTAATGGGGATACTGAAGCTATGGCTATTCCCAATTGGGGTAGCTGCTCTATGGGTATGAATACCCCACTTATGAAAACTAGTGGAAATTTGACGAGGGATGAGAGCATCATTGTGTTGCCTGGTATATCCGTTGGTGGATAAGCAGAAAGCAGTACGCTCAATGCTGCAAAGCATAGATTTGCAATTATCAATCCGAAGAGGAGGATTATGAAGTTTAATGGTTGAATTCCAAAGTATAATGTTAGGGCTAGCGGAATAACTGATATGACAAAGCCGAAGATAAAGGATGATAGCATATCCCCAACCATAATTGTCCATAGGGCAACTGGACAGCATAAAAGTCTTTCAAGTGTTTTTGAACGGGTTTCCCAAGGTACAATTGAAGGTCCAACCGATGTGGATGTAAAGAATGCAGTCATACTAACAAGTCCTGGTAAAATCTCTTCAAGTTGCACATTTCGTCCAATGACGTATGCTAATGCTAGGAAAAATGGAAAGACAAGTCCAAATAGTATGACAGGCCCCTTTAAATAGTATATTTTAATGTTCTTTTCAGCTACAGCTATGGAGCGCTTAAACTGTTCTATAATACTGCTCATCGGGCGGTCACCTCCTTCTCCCTTATGAGTTTTAGGAATACGTCTTCTAGGGATGGCATCATGGTGTTTAAACTTAAAATGCGTAGATTATTCCTTTTAGCATACTCCACTAGATCCTCTATTACTGTGGATGGATCAGCAGTGTAGATGCGCACTTTATTCCCTGCAGGCATAACCTTATTAACGCTTGTATTTCTTGAAAATTCCTCTACATTTACGTTTTTATTGAAGGCTACTTCAATGTACTGGAGCTCCATACTTTGAGCTCTGAGGTTTTCAGGGGTATCTATGGCTGCTATACGGCCATGGTTTATTACGGCTATTCTGTGACAGAGCTGGTTTGCTTCCTCCATGTTGTGGGTTGATAGGAAAACAGTCTTCCCCTCCCTATTATAACTAATTATCTTTTCACGTAGAATTCTTGCACTCTCGAGGTAGGCTCATCCAAGAAGAGAATTTCTGGATCGTTAACTAAAGCCATGCATAATAGGAGTCTCTGTCTCATCCCCTTGGAGAAGGCTCTGGCAAGTTTATCCTTAACCTCATATAATCCAAACTCCTTCAGTAGATTTGTGGCGTTCTCCCTAACTTTTTGCATTGGCATACCATAAAGCTTTCCTATTAAAACCAAGTTTCCCATGCCGTTAAATCCACATAGACGTTTGAAATTTCCGGAACAACCCCAATGCGTTGCTTCACTTTAATGGGATCTTTCAAAACATCAAAGCCGGCTACAAAAGCCTTACCACCATCAGGCTTTATCAAACAAGTTAATATTCTGATAGTCGTAGTCTTTCCAGCCCCATTTGGCCCTAGAAATCCGAAGATTTCCCCCTCCTTAACTTCAAAGCTTATATGATCCACTGCAGTTACATCCTCATAACGTTTTATTAATTCCTGGACGGTTATTGCGTACTCCATGTATAAAAACCTCCTACCGTGTTTTCTATACGCTTAAAACAACAATTTGCTCTTTGCATTTTATAGCAACATTTACACATTTCCCTTTTCACCTTCCTTCTGTTTTTCAAAATTTTCATAATAGAAGTTTATGAGGTCTTCAAACAGCCTCTTACGCTTGACTATTGATGTCAATCCCATCTTCAGAGCCTCAACACCCTTACTGGTCAACTTATAAACACGCCTATCCAGCCCTCCCTCCCCTCTTTCCCATTTTGACTCTAATAGGCCGCGTTCCTCCATCCTCCTCAGGAGAGTATAAATAGAGCCAGGCTCAAGTTTGTGACATCCCTCACTCCTTCTCTCAATTTCTTCTAGGAGTTGGTAGCCATGCATTGGCTTTTCATAGAGAATTCGCATTATGAGGAATTGTATCCATCCCCGCTCTGGATATTCATGCCAACATCCACAGCTTCTCCCATTACACATTTTAATCACCCATATGTAACAATGTTACATATATAAATGTTATGTATTAGATTCTTTGGACACAAACCAAGTCTGTAGAATTTGAAATTGAATAATCAAAGTATCGTTTTTTCCATCATCACAGCATGGTTCATTTATTTGTGGAGAGCTAGCTATAAAATTTGAAGAAATACTTATTACACCACTTCACCTTTTAGGAGTAGATTTATAACTTCCGGTGTGGAAGTTACTTTCGGGGCGGAAGTTGCTCTTCGATCCACGACCAAAGATGTCCAAAAGCGATCTATACGATTTTGAGGGGGAATTCGAGAAATTGACTCGATACGTAGGGGAACCTTTGGTGGTGGTTTCAGGGTTGAGGGGGACTGGGAAGACTTCCTTAGTCCTTACAGCATTGAATGAGAGTGGTCGACCCTACATATTCATCGACCTTAGGGAGGGATTTAATTCTTCAAGAGAACTTTACACATTGCTTTCAAGAAGTTTTAGTGATTTTGTTAAGAGGGCTTCGAGGTGGAGTGGTGTGAGGGATGCTTTTCTCAAATTGCTTTCAAGGTTGAGGGGTGTATCTGTGCTTGGTCTGGAGGTGTCGATGAACTGGCTACCTGATAAGAGACCCCTTTTAAGTGAACTCTTCACCGTACTCGATGATGTGGGTGAGAGAATTGGAGAAAGGGTGATCGTGGTCTTTGATGAATTTCAGAAGTCTCGAGGCCCCATTGGATTAGCCCTCCACAATGCATTATCACACTCCTACGACTTTCATAAGAATCTATCATTTATACTTACGGGTTCAGAGATGGGGATACTCTATGGAATCTTAGGGGACCCGAAAAACCCACTTTACGGTAGAGCTTACCTAGAAGTGAGAACACGCAAACTATCTAGAGAGGAGGCTTTAGACTTCCTAGGAAGGGGGTTCGTGGAAGCAGGGATAAAGGTAGAGGAAGATGAAATTGAGAAGGTCGTTGAAGAGTTGGATGGTATAATTGGTTGGCTCACATACTACGGCTATCTGAAGGTTAGTGGTAAGGGGGATTTCCAAAATATACTCAATGAAGCTGTTGAATTAGCTAAAAGTGAATTGGAGTCCTTCCTAAAAACCAGAGTTAGTAAGAGGTATAGGGTAGTCCTAAAGCTACTTGCAGAGGGAGTTAGAGAGTGGGGGAAGCTTAAAAGGGCAATTGAAAATGCCGAGGGAATAGAATTAAGCGATAGAGTATTACATGAGGTACTTCAAAGCTTAAGAAATCACTCAATCATAGATGATGAAAACAACTTTACAGACCCCATTGTTAAGAAGGCAACTCAGCTCCTCTAAAACTTGGCTTTATCATAATCTTACTTAAATAGCAATTATGAGGAAAAGAATGTCCCTCCTATCTAAAGTGAAGTTTTACCTGGTACTTTATTAGTAGTCTTCATGTTAGCATTAAAGTAATGTCCATAGTTCTGAATGGGATAAACTTCCAATGACAGCAAAATGACTATTTAATCTAGATTAGACTTTTCTCGCCACCATTAATATGTAGCATTTTGGATTTCCAAATTTTACGTCGAATATGGATGTCTTCTCCCTCCAAACATCCCTTTCAAAACCATACTTCTTTACATTAATAACATTGAACCCTGCATTCGTTAAAATCCGTTTGAAATCCTTCTCAGTATAGAAGAAGTGTTCTTCCCTCATTTCTTCTTGCCATCTTGATGCACCATATTTAGTCAAGAATTCAAGGCAATCAGATATATCTAGGCTTATCCACTCACCCTTCATTTCATAATTCACCTTCCTCGGAGCGAATTCCTCCACAAATTTTTCAAACCTCACTTTATAAGCATCATGCTTTATTCTGAATTCAACTTTCCGGGGGTTTGGTTTTAGGAGTTCGTAGATTATTAGAACACCATCATTCTTCAAAATTTCATGTGCATTACGTAAAGCTTTATTAACACCCTCATTACCATTTGAAGAGTAAACTTCATGTAGAGAGAATTTAAAGATAACTGTATCAAAGGATGATGATGGAAAGATCTTTTGCGTTACATCCCCATTTACAACTATGATATTTCCCAATCCCCTCCTATTGGCGATCTCTAAACGATCCATCCTACTATCTACACCAACAATTACACTCCTTGGGAAAGCTTTTGAAAGAATTGATAATGTAGCACCAGTACCGCAACCAAGCTCAACAATCTTACCCTCCTTAACATATGGAATAATACGTTTCGATCTCCTCTCACTAATCCCTGAAAACTCAACAGATTCTCTCATCATGCCCATTAGTATTCTTTAATTTGCAAAGTTAAATTTTAACTCCACATATATGTATCGATATGCATAGCGCATGAACACACTCATATAAATTAATTTCTAAAACTTCACTAATGACAAAATTCTCAAACATCACTTATTTCACAATTTACTAACCTTATTTTATGGGGTTTGTGAGGGTATGGGAAAGAATATATGATGTGCCTTTGCAAGGTGTGAATTGTGGAGAGGAGGGAGAATTTTCAAAAGGTTAAGAACCTTTTTGATCGGAAACTTGCTGAGATAGGGTATTATGGAATTATTGGAGCGGCTGAGTTTAAAGGGGTTTATGATGCCCTTATGCCAGTGCAGAAAGCTAAATTGGAAGATATTTGTGGTGAACGATTTCATAATCTTATTATGAATGGTTCCTTCATATGTATTGGAATTGCTTTCCCTGAATATGCAATTGATTGCATCGATGCCAGGTTAAGTGATGGGACAATTGATAAGGATAGATGGAACATATATGCAGATGAATATAATAAGATAAATGGATTTCTAAATGCCATAGCCGAGGAAATTGCAGATACATTTGGCGGCATACCTATACAAGCAACTATTGAGGGGATAAAAGTCAAGAATGTTAGGGAGTATTATGGTATGACAATTTCCCATAGGGTTATAGCGGAAAATGCTGGTTTAGGTTGGAGGGGGAAGAATGAGCTCATCGTCAACGAGAAATTCAGTTGCGCCATAAGATTCGCCTCAATAATAACTGAACTCCCAATAATCCATGGGAGGAGGGTTGAAGCTTCATGTGGAGAATGCAATGCATGTTTGGAGGCTTGCCCATTCCTTAAAAATAAGGATAAACTTAAAGATTATATGGAGCATTGCCGAAGATACATCCTCGAACTTGGCTTAAAAGCTGAAGTATGTGGAAAATGCATTAAGGCATGTTATCGCAACAGCATATTCCGTGGAAAATTTAAACTAAAATAATTTCACAAGCCCTTAACCAATACCACTTCACCTAAAACCAATTATACATAGAAACAAATGGTCGTCATACCATGCTTATCGTCAAAAAGCTTATTAAGGACTAAGAATAGTATCAAAACTTGTTTTAAAGTTTCGCAAAAGACATTTACAAAATTAGAGAGCAAGCGAAAGATTTTTCTTCCTATTGAAAATGTTTTCACATTTCACCTTTAGCGATATATATATACATGTTTTTCCAGAAGTTTATTTGGTAGGTAGCATGGTTATGTATAGGAATCGAATTATATTTGCAAGTATAATATTAATGGTTTTGATCGCAATACCCATAACTCCTGCAATCATTTTGAGAACCCCAATTGAAGATACGCTGCTTGCCGAGCAATTACTATTGGATTTGGTTCAAGGTAAACTCACAGGATTCGTAAAACTAACAATAAAACCAGTAATAAATGGAACTCCAGTTCAAGATACTGTTTGGTTCATAGCTATACACAACTTTACTGGAAGAGAACATAAGTATAGTGGCTTATCAGATAGAATAGTGTACGATAAGTTCGTTAAGCCAGGAACATACAACATCAAAGTAAACAGAATACCCATAAAATCCACTGCCACAGGCAAAACAATATACAAGCCCGTTGAACTATACATCCACGTGGCAACTGAACATTATGCTGGAGGCATATACATTGACATTGAGCCAGACCAACCAATAAAGAGCGTTGAAATCACAGTCCCACTACATAAGAGGGAACCTGCATCCATTACATGCACCTCATGCAGTAGAGGCTCAACGGCAAATCTAGAGAGTGGCTGCCCACCAGACGCATACGAAGTTAGTCAACAATTACAATATGCTTACGTCAAATGTGGTGAATGCCACTCCATAAATGGCATAGAGGCAAGGTGGACGATTACCACGGAAACACACATGTACTTTTCCCATCACAGTAGAGATTTAACATATAAATGGTGGGACATGTACGCACCATGCTATGCACTATTAGAGAAAACCGATACTGGATGGTACGATTCTGGGAAGGCTCCAGTCGAATCAAGTAAAGAAGATTACGTCATCCAAAATAATTTCGGAGCAGTCAAAGTTTTAGCAGATGTGGGATACAAGTGTGAGAGATGGTATGACTCAAACTTCGTTGGCTTAGATGGAGAGCATGTCGATTATGAATATTATATAATGACTCCTGTTGATTTAGATGATCTAAAAGCTGGTGATCAAGTAAGCTGTAGTGAATGTGGAAGTATGCCTCCATCAGATTATCATGTTATCGCTGAATCCACTCCTGATGTTAAAATCGAATTTGAAGTTGGTGATGAGAGTTATTGGGAGTGGACTTCCGTATCCTTTACCTTCAGTTTCTCCAGCGGTAAGACTATTAGTTTTGGTGCAGGTATATCTGCAGTTAGAAAGTCAATAAATCCCCCCTATCTCCGTGTTATAGTTCATAGTTGGGGTAATCAAAATAATTGCTACTACTATTGGTTTGAGGATAATAGTAAGCATTCCTACATAGTTCATATGTCTTGGATACCACCATCATAAATCATAACATCCCCTTTTTTGTTGAGTATCGTTTAAACATTGCTTTTTCCTTGTTTGGAATGGCAAAAGTCAGTCTAACGCATCTTCTTTGTGAGTCGCTCAATAACATCTTGGCAGAGAGTTTATACATTCTCATGGGAAAGGTTTAGATGGTGTTTGCCGTGGCTGAGAGGAGACCTAGAATAGGATATATAAAGCCTATGTTAAGACCTAGGATTGATCATATAAAGCCTAGGGATCTAGCTGGATATTTGAAGGTGGAGGATTGTGGGTGTTAGGGTTCGTGTGAGAATCAAGTATGGGGGAATCTGCTGGAAACTGTAGCCCTCGTAAATACTGGTTTTGAAACACCAAACCCGCAAATAAAGTAGCCACTCCATCACAAAGCAGAACGAACTATACTGATTTCCATGAATTAACCCCCTTTCCACAATTTATCCTTGTCTCAAGTTCATTTTTATTCTCATACTGTGTTTCTTAGCGCATTTAACGAGCTGACTAATTATTTCCTCCTCTTTTGGATCTATTTCAATCTCCCTCCAAATCATATTCATCAAATTTTATGCTGTAGCCTCCACTGACTTCATTTTTCCATTTCCGCCAGTGGATTTCTTCAATCTGTATTCTAGGCGGCTTTACTTCCTCAAATCTTCTCCCCTCAAGAACTGTTAACCTAAAGTATTCATGCTGTCTCTCATAAATCTCCAATATCTTCTCAATTGAAGCCTTACCCTCCAAATGGACTGGGGCACCACCAATATATCTATCTTCAAGCTTTATGCCTTCTAGCTCTCCAACTTTAATTGCCTCTTCAGAAATCTCCTTTCCGCTAACGATGAATTTAATGTTTGATGGCTCACCCAAGATTTCAAGCAAATCCCTTAATAATTCCGGCTTAAATATTGGAACAATTTCCATATAAGATACCATTCAGCCCCCATTTATTCTTAGACCTAGACAGACTTATATCTTCTAATTTACACATTATTGCTTGGTGATTTTATTGGTTGATTCCCTGCTAGTTATTGATATGTTGAATGATTTTGTTTATGGTGCTTTGAAATGTGATGCCGCTTTGAAGATAATCCCAAACATTAAATTGCTTGTTGAGGGCGCGAGGAAGATTGGTGTCCCCGTAATTTACGTTAATGATTCGCATCTACCCAATGTTGATGGTGAGTTTAAGAAGTGGGGTCCTCATGCCATTAGGGGTTCACATGGAGCTATGGTTATTGATGAATTGAAGCCAAGTGGCTCCGATTTCATTGTTGAGAAGAGGAGGTATAGTGGCTTTTATGAAACAGATCTAAACGTCCTCTTGAGGGAGTTGAATGTGGATACATTGATACTTACAGGTATTCATACGCATATCTGTGTTATGCATACTGCGGCTGATGCATTCTATCATGGATATAAATTGATAGTTCCCTCAGATTGTGTAACGGCATTTAATGTTGAAGATCACAATATTGGTTTGAGATTTATGCATGAACTCTATGGTGCTGAAATAGTTAATTCTAGGGATGTTCTTAAGAGGTGGGGGATTTCTTAAATTGGATTTATCATTATTTTTATACGCTTAATCTCTCAATCTATTGGTATTGTATTGGTTCTGCAATATATTATAATCACTTCGCTCCATCCATATGTTTCTAAGCTTTTAATTATGGCGATTCTTTCCGCTTTCATGGCTTCATTATTGCTGGAGCTTCTTCTAACCCTATAAAGTATAAATATTGCTTTGTTATTACTTGGTTTGCGTATTGATGGTTGGATATGAGTGGGATGAGGGAGGCTTATAAGAGGGTTTTGGAGCTTGATGAGGCTGTGAAGCGTAGGATGGGTGATGTTAGGTATAAGATTGCTGTTTTGAGTGGTAAGGGTGGTGTTGGTAAGAGTGTTGTTACGGCTAATCTTGCATTGACTCTTGCTTCTAGGGGGAGGAGGGGGCTTGTTGGTATTCTTGATGCCGATATTACTGGGCCAACTATACCTAAACTTCTAAATCTTAGGGGTAGGGAGCTTTTGGCTGGGCCTAATGGTATTGAGCCCATTATAGGTCCATTGGATGTTAAGGTTGTTTCAATGGATTACCTACTACCCAACGATTATACTCCAGTTATTTGGAGGGGGCCTTTGAAGAGTACTGCCATAAAACAGTTTCTCGGCGATATTAATTGGGGTAAACTTGATTTCCTCTTCATCGATCTTCCTCCAGGTACTGGTGATGAACCTTTAACTATAGCTCAATCCATACCAAACATTACTGGAGCCATAATAGTCACAATACCTTCTGAGGTTTCGCAGATTGTTGTTAGGAGGGCTGTGGGTTTCTGTAGGGTTCTGAATATTCCAATAATTGGTGTTGTGGAGAATATGAGTGGGTTTGTATGTCCAAATTGTGGTGCTGAGGTGGATATATTCATGAGGGGTGGTGGTGAGAGGATTGCCTTGGAGATGGGGTTGGATTTCCTTGGTAGAATACCATTGGATAGGAGGCTTTGTGAAGCTTCTGATAGGGGTGAACTGCTTGTTCTTAGTGGTGAGGATACTCCAACTGTTAGGGCTTTCATGAATATAGCAGCTAAAGTTGAGGATTATGTTAAGAGGGTTGGTGGGTCTAGCTGAATTCCAAATTACTCTTCAAGATGCGCTTTACCATAATATTTCTCTGTAGGATACTTCTTTGCATTTTTCTCAATCTTTTCAATTATGGATTTTGATAGATCTATATCGGCAACCTTTGCGAAGCTTAATATGTATATGATTATATCCGCCAACTCTTCTCTAACCCTATCCTTATAGTCTTCTCTATTCATTAGCTTCTCCACTTCTTCGTGGCTTCTCCATTGGAATAGTTCAAGTAGTTCTGCAGCTTCTATGCATATGGATTCAGCTATATCCTTTGGTTTATGATATTTCCCCCAATTCCTCTCTTCTATGAATCTCCAAACCTTCTCCTCCAATTGGCTTATGGTTAACTCATCATCCAATTTCATTACAATCATTTAATGTTGATGAATCTTTTAAATTTCAAGATTTCCCTTCTCTCAATATTGGTTTTGCAGTTTCATATCTTGGATGTCTCCTTATGATTATTAGCTTCTCTTCCCCTTCTTGTGGGACATTTAATTCAACTATGTTTAATCCATACCACTCTTCTTCACTTAATGATGCGAATATTGTGTATTTCCCTTCATTCAAATTTAGTGTTATCTTCCCATTTTCAGGTGTAACCCCCTTCCATATTTCTCTACCATTATACATGACTGTGATCTGGGCTGACTTCACAGCTCTATTTTCATTATCCTTTACCAATATTGTAACCTTATACTGTTTTAGCATTCTACCAAAATCTAGTTCTATGGAATTCTTCTTGTAGTATTCATCAGTTTTCTTCAGCATTTCCATGAAGCAATCCTTAACATCGTTTGGGGCTGATATGTATAGTCTCACCAGCATTTTCATGGCTTCCCTTATTTCATCAATACTACTACATCCATACAATTTATCTCTGAAGAATAGTAGGTCTTCCCTAAGCTTCTTATCAAATTTATTCCAATTTGTTGATAGCCATGGATTATATACGCTTCTCATATACCCCCATACTATATCTTGAACTCTCATTTCAGCTTTCACCTTCTAATTCTATCACTTTTGTGTAATAAATGTTATCATAACTGAATAATGTCTAAGTATGATTTTACATAATTATATATAGTATTTTTATGTATGAATACCTTTATATGTATGCGTCACCTATCTGGTTATTTGGTGATTTAAAGTGGTTGTTAAAGTTGTTAAGAGGGATGGATCTGTGGAGGAGTTTGCCCGTGAGAAGCTTGTTACCTCACTTTTGAAGGCTGGTTCTGATCTTCGTACTGCCCGTGAATTGGCTGATAGGGTTGAGAGGCATTTTGCTGGTAGGGAGGAAGTTAAGAGTGAGGAGATTAGGTCGAAGGTTCTTGAACTTTTAAGAGAGAAGGATGTTAAACTATATGAGAATTGGATCGTCTATGATAGGGCTGTGAAGAAGAGGAGGTTGTAGACTTACCCTGCAATTATAACTTCATCAATTCCCATTTTTTATTCCTTTAGTATCATGAAGTCTGATGGTTTCCCTCCTAAAACCATTCTATGGTATTCTTCCCCGCTACTTGTGGTTACCATTTCAATTTTCCCTTGAGCTATAACCCACTCCCCCCTTCTGGCTTGTTCGCAGAATCTACCTCTAAATGACGTTATTTCCACCAACTTTTTCGGGTTGCATTCCCCCTCAATTAACTCTACATTGGATATACTGTACTTGCATGGTGTGAATATTGCGTATTTATCGTCTTCAATTAATGCTTTTACCCTTGCATAACCAATAGTTCTATATAATTTATCACCATACTTTTCTTCAACTTCATCCCAATCCAGTATGAATCTTATGAAGAATTCCCTGTTTAGGAATCCCCCTTGTGAAACCTTTCTCCTCTCAATTTTTTGGAAGTCTTCGAAGGTCATCCATGTATCCTTCACCCTAAATTCGTATAGTTTTCTTAACTTTTCCTTATCATACTTTCTGAATCCCATCTTCCCTTCTTCCAATAATTTTTTCAGTTCTTCGTATACTGTTGTGCAGTTCTTCCATCCATAAATCGTTATGTCTATGTCTGAGTCTTTTGTGTGTAGGTTTACGAGTATTGAGCCTGTAACCCCCATCTTCCCTATTGGTACTTGTGTTGTGTCATGTAGTGTTTCGATCATTTTTAGTGCGCAGTTTTCAGTTTCATCCAATACATCTTTACCCATCAATTCCATAACCTTCCATTCTGGTTTATAGTGTTTCATTATTAGGTTTGTGGGTATGCTTTCCATCCATTCCCCGAAGATTTCATCGTAATGTATGTATTGTGGATACTTATCCCTTACAATTCTATCTCTATTGGTTAATGAGTAAACCTTCCTATATCTCCTTCCACCTCTAACCCTTTCACCTAATGGGTCTTCTATGTATCTTAGGTATGCGATAATTCTTCTTGGTGGATGTATTAACCCCTTTACGTCGAAGATTAATCCTTCTATGGTTTCTATGAAATCTCCTTCACGGGCTTTTACTTCCTCCATTCCTTAATCATCTCATGAACTTTTAATATTTTAATCCCATTAGTAGGGCTATCATTATTGATGTTGCTGTTAGGTCTGCTGTTGTTCCTGGATTGTAATCGTCACCCAACTTTTGTAGTTCGTCGTCGAATTTCCAGAGTTTCACCCTTCCCTCTTCAGTTGTTAATCCACCTAAATTCAGTATTTCCCTTGCAGTTTCCGATATCCATTCCGTTTCCTTTATTCCAATTTCAACTGCCCTCTTTATGTCTCTAACCTTCTTTAATCCAATCTTCCTAGCTATGAATGTATCCGGATACTCTGATAGTATTCTTAGGAATGTGTGTACTATTGCTATGTTTATATCCCTAGTCTTCTGATATACTTCCATCAATTCTTTGTATCCCAATTCTGATGATATTTCTATCCCATTTGATAATTCCTTTGCAACTGTGTCGTAGGATGATGATTCCCTCATGACATCTATTAATTTGATATCCTCATTGATAATCTTCCTCCTAAAATTCTTGTCATATATGTCTGGGAATTTACCATCCTTAACTTCGCCTAAGTCTTTTGGTGTGCCAGCTATTCTTATGGCTTCATATACGTTTATAGTGTCTGTGGCTGTTGTTGAATTCATTATCCCCATGAAATTCTTCCTCAATTGTGGTATTGAAATTTCACCCTCCTCCATATATGTTTTCGCTGCTGCTGTGGATAGTGGTATGAAGAGTAGGCATATCCCCAGATGGGTGTTCCCATCCATATGTGATTTTGCAACATCAATTACAGCTTTCCTTATAAGTCTACCAACACCTATCTTTGAAATCTCTATCTTCCCCCTCGAAGCCATAACCCCCCTCTTAGCTGATAATTCCACTGATGATCCTAAGGCTATGGCTCCAGCTAAGAAGTGTTCATAACGTGTATCGGGGTGATCTCTAGTTCTATGGACATTTCCAGGTTTAGGGTATCCGCTCACTTCAAGTATTGATGCCAATTGAGCTGAATTTCTAATGTGTTCAATTACCCCCTTCACCTTCATACCATCACACTCAACCCTAAACTTAATTGTAAACCCCTATTAATAGGGTTTAGTTTTAAACCTTTTCAATTGGTTGAAGCAATAAATATATTTGGAATTAACCATTAGTAGGTGGGGGTTTAGTTTGAAGCTTTATGAGTTTGAGGGTAAGAGGATCTTTTCAGAATTCAATATCCCTATTCCAAGGGGGGCTTTGGCTTCCAGCGTTGAGGAGGCTTGCGTTAAGGCTTTGGAAATTGGGTTTCCATGTGTGGTTAAGGCTCAAGTGCTTGTTGGTGGTAGGGGGAAGGCTGGTGGGATAAAGGTTGCTAGATCCACTGATGAGGTTAAGGCTGTTGCTTCAAAAATGTTTTCTGAGGGAGTTAAGGGGGTTCCTGTTAGGAGGGTTCTTGTGGAGGAGGCTGTTAACATTGTTAAGGAATACTATGTTTCTATTACTGTGGATCGTTCTGCTAGGAGCTATGTTTACCTTGCATCCATTGAGGGTGGTGTGGATATTGAGGAAATTGCTGCCACTAAACCTGAATCTATAGTTAGAGTTTACGTTGACCCATTGATTGGGCTTAGGGATTATCATGTTAGGAGGATTGTGGATGCATTTGGTTTTAAGGGGGATTTGGCTAAGCAGTTTGATGGTATTGTGAGGGCATTATACAATATAATGATTCGTTATGACGCTGATCTTGTTGAGATAAATCCTTTAGCATTAACTGATAAGGGACTTCTAGCCTTAGATTCCAAGTTAACCATTGATGATAATTCACTTTATAGGCATCCGGAATTCTCCGAAACCCTTAAGAGTGATTCTAGAGACCTCTCCCCAGAAGAGGTTTTAGCTAGGGATTATGGTTTCAGTTATGTTAAGTTGTATGGTGATATTGGGATTATTGGTAATGGTGCTGGTTTAACCATGGCTTCACTTGACCTCATAGCCCACTTTGGCGGTAAACCTGCAAACTTCCTCGATATTGGTGGTGGCGCTAGGGCTGAAAGGGTTAAAGCTGCATTGAAACTACTTTTAACCGATGAGAGGGTTAAAGCTGTATTCATAAATGTTTATGGTGGAATAACTAGATGTGATGAAGTTGCTAGGGGGATTGTGGAAGCTTTAAATGAATCTGGAATTAAGAAGCCTCTCTCAGTTAGACTTGTGGGTAATAGGGAGGAGGAGGGTGGAAAAATACTTAAGGAGGCTGGTATAAGTTACTTCACCAATGATGAGGATGCAGCTAAACATGCTGTTAAAATTGCATATGGGGGTGTATGAATATGCCAATAATTGTCGATAGGAATACAGTTCTATTGGTTCAAGGGATTACTGGTAGGGAGGGTAGCTACCACACTGAAGCCATGCTAAAGTATGGTACTCGTATAGAGGCTGGTACAAGTCCTGGTAAGGGTGGCATGAACGTTTCAGGAGTTCCAGTATATAATACTGTTAAGGAGGCTGTCGATAAGCATCCAAGCATAAATACCTCCATAGTCTTCGTTCCAGCACCCTTCGCATGTGATGCAGTTTATGAAGCTATAGATGCTGGTATAAAGAGGATCATCATTATAACTGAAGGCATCCCCCTCCACGATGAATTGAAGTTGATAAGTTATGCTAGACTTAAGGGTGTCATAATAGTTGGACCCAACTGTCCAGGTGCAATATCCCCAGGTGATAGGGTTAAGGTTGGAATTATGCCTGAAAGATCCTTTAAACCCGGTCACATAGGTATAGTTTCTAGGAGTGGAACTTTAACCTACGAGATTTCCGAAGCTCTGAGCTTAGCTGGTTTTGGGCAGAGTACCGTGGTTGGTATTGGTGGAGATCCGATTATTGGATTGGATTTCATAGATGTTGTTGAAATGTTCTTCAATGATAATGAGACTAGGGGGGTTGTGGTTGTGGGTGAGATTGGTGGTGATGCTGAGGAGAGGTTGGCTTCATATATTAAGTCTGTTGGTTTGAGGAAGCCTATAATTGCCTTCATAGCTGGTAAAACTGCTCCTCCAGGTAAGAGGATGGGTCATGCTGGTGCAATAATAAGTATGGGTATGGGTTCAGCTGAATCCAAGATTAAAGCACTTGAATCTGTTGGTATACCTGTGGCTTCAACGCCAATGCAGATAGTTGAGTTGGCTAAGTTGAAGTTTAGGTGGGCTTAGCCCCATTCCTCAACCTCATTATACCACTTTTTGCTTGTTCCAACTTTTGCTCGCATCTTCCAACTTAAACTTTTAGGTTCCTCCTCGATCTTCTTCATTAACCTATCTATCCTACCAAGAATGGTATCTGCCAGTTCAGCTTCCAATTTGTTGTTGCGCATCTCCTTTACGGTTTCCTTAACTTTCCCTAGGTTTGTTGTGAATGTGTAGTAGAATCCCCAATCATTGCTTAATAGTTTGGCTATGTAATCTCCATTTATCCCGTTATCTGAGTTTGTTACTTCGAAGGCTGCTAGTAGTGTTATGCTATCCTTTATATCCTTCTCATTTATCTTCACTATTTGCAGTTTTGTGAGTAGTAGTTCTGTTGGTGGAAGTGTATACTCCCCCTTCTCCAATCTATCTTTGAATGGAACTTCATGATTCATTCTAAGTTTATCGAAGAATACTTCCACCATTGGTATTCTGCCAACAATCTTCCCCTTATACTCTTGCTTTTCAGGTGAACCATAGAATATGAGTCTCTTACCAGCATAGAAGGCTAGTGATGGTTGCCACACTATATATATCCCCTTCCTCCTCTCTTCAGTTAAGTATTTCAGTATCTTCTCCCTATCCCTCCCATACGCTGCTAGATCTATATCTGTGAAAACTCTCTCTCCAAGTCTCTCCATCCTTTTCCATAGCTCTTCATATTTTGTTCCACTTATCAGTAGGTATATTGCTAGTCCACCCATAACTCTCATTACAATATTCCTTTCCCTAGCTTCATCCACTATCGATTTTGCTTCTTCAATGAATTCCATGGGTTTCGGATATATTTCTATCGGTATTTCTGTTGGTAATTTGAATTTTGCTAAACCCAATTTTGATCATCTCTGAATATTAAATTGTATTGTATTTACAATATTAACCTTTCTTGTTACCTGAATGCAAATTCACATTACACTTAAAACAACCATTTTATAAAAAAATGTGGGATTTTATTTTTATGCGGGTGGTATCTCTCCGAATATCAGGTTTGGATCTATCCCCCTCTGCTTATTCTTCCAGTAGTAGTATGCGAATACTATTGTTCCAATTCCATACCATATTGCTCCGAAGGTTAATGCTGTAATGCTGGTTGTTGAGACACATAGGTAGTATATTATGAATTGTATAGCAACAGTAACTATTCCAACTATTGTTATCAATGGGACTCCCTTAAACTCATATCTGTATCCAGCTTTCCAAGCATCTTCCTTGACGAATGGGTATATTAGTGCTCCCATCATTACCAGTAGTAGTAGGAATTGGTCGAAGAGTGTTGCGCTTACTGCAGCTGCATATATTCCTAGGTAGTGGGCAAATATTATCCCTGCAATTCCGAGGATGAATGATATTGTGTCTGCCACTAGTGGGCTTCCAGTTTTTGGATGGACGTATGCAACCTTTTCGGGTAGGAATCTGTCGAAGGACATTGCGAACATAGTTCTTGAAGCCACTAGGAATCTTGTGGGTGGGGTGTTGAATAGCCATAGTAATCCTGCAATGTATAGGAATATTTGTAGTGCAGGTATTCCAGGTATTAGTGATGCTGCCAAATGTGCGACGAATGGGGATTTGGCTGGTGGATTTATTACTAATTCCTTAACACCTTTAGTTATGGCTATATTGTACATTATTATCCAATCACCATAACAACTCCAGCTCAGTATTGCAGTTAATGAGTATAATATGAATAGTAGTATTGTGCCGCCAAACATGCTGTACATTATTGTCTTCTTTGGGCTCTTCACCTCCCCAGCCACGTATGCTGATCTCTCAAAACCTTGATATGCGAAGACTGCTGCGCTCATTATTGAGAATGTTGCACCCCACTGGAATGCGAAGGCTTCTGGCGTATACCCATACTTTACACCAAGTCTAACAATTTCATCGTATGCTCCAGCCCCCCATGTGGCATCATACAATGCCTTTACACTTCCTGGTGGTGTTGCTATGAATAGTATTAGGTTTATTACGAATCCTATTAATGGTATTATAAATATTATGTCCATGAATTTACCGTAAACTCTAGCTCCAAATGTTAATACTAGGTAGAATACTAAGACCATGATGAATGATGTGAGTAGTATGCCTGTATCGGTCATTAGGAATTGTCCAGCCCCTATTAGGCTATCTGATTTAGCAGCCCTACCAGCTAATACTAGGAATGGTCCTAGATTTACAGCGAAGGCTCTACTCAAGGTTCCAATTACGAATGCTGAGCTCAGTATAATCCCCCATCCACCTAGGAATCCAAGTAGTGGATTTACTGTTCTTGATACGAATACGTATAGGGATGAGCTTCTCGGTAGATCTCCAGCTATGTGTGCAATTACGAAGCTTAATGGTATTGTCATTAAGCCAACTAAAACATATGCTAATGGTACATTGGCTCCAGGATATAGGTTAGCTCCTTGCAATACGAATATATTTATCCCTGCTCCAATGGCTCCAGATAATGCAACGGAGAGTGATTCCAATATCCCTAGTTCTCTAACAAGCCCAGAAGCTCTCCTAACATATACAGTTTCTCTAATTACTTCCCCCATATTTAATCACTCAATTTATAAATTTATTTTGTACAAAATATAAAGCTTATCATATTTTCATAGTTATATTTATCAATTGATTTTGTCTTTAAACCATTTTAGATTCTTTAACCTTAAGGTTTATATTCTCCATGAGATTTAATTGTATTTGTGGGATTATGAGGATTGCTTTTGCAGCTGATGTTCATGGTAATGAGACTACTTGGAGGAAGTTTATTAATGTTCATAAGTATATTAAGGGGATAAATGTCCTAATCATGGGTGGAGATTTGACTGGTAAGATGCTTGTACCAATATTTAAGCAGAGTGATGGAAGCTACGTTTGCCATTTCAATGTTGATTACCATATTAGGAGTGAGAAGGAGCTTAATGATCTATGTAATACGATAAGGTTTAGTGGTGGATACCCATATGTGACTACTGAGGAGGAGTGGAAGAATCTCACGCATGAAGATAGGGATAGGATTATGGAGGGGCAGATGAGGGAGACTCTTAGTAGGTGGATTAGGATGGCTGATGAAAATGTTCCGAAAGATATTCAGATAATTATGAATCCAGGTAATGATGATTCCCCAGTTGTGGATGAAATAATAAAGGAGAGTGATAGAGTCATATATCCATTGGATAAGGTTGTTAGACTTGATGATCATCATGAAATGATAAGTTGTGAATACGTTAATCCCACTCCATGGAAGACTCCTAGAGAACTCCCTGAAGATGAATTGCTAAAACTTTTGGAGAGTAAGTTGAATGGTGTTTCTGTGGATATGGATCATTTGATATGTAATTTCCATGCACCACCATATAATAGTGGGTTGGATAATGCCCCTGAATTGGATAAGGATCTTAGACCAAAACATGGAGTTAAGGGTATAAGTATAATTCCCGTGGGAAGTAAGGCTGTTAGAACATTTATTGAGAAGTATCAGCCTAAGCTTGGTCTTCATGGACATATACATGAATCTTCAGCTGCAAGGAAGATTGGTAAAACCCTATGCGTAAATCCAGGTTCAGGGTATATGGAGGGGACTTTAAGGCTATATGTTATAGATGTTGAGAAGGATAGGATTAAGGATCATTGGAGGATTACTGGGTAAACTTCGCAATGCAATCATTTAATCCATTAAACTGATATTTTTGTGGTTATTGGGCGTTCCCCGAATATTCTTTCCGCAGCCTTCTTCACATTCTCCCTATATTGTGGGAACGTGTATACTCTTAATACATCCACATACCCCTTTAGCACACTTGCTATGTTTGATATTTCGCTCATCCTCATCAAGATCTTCTTATCGTCAACTTCTTCAAATACGTATACCTCCATTGGATCTAATTGTTTTGGGCTGTATGGTATTGATGGTAGTGTTGGGAGGTCTATGTAAACTTGCCCCTCAGATATCTTTGCTTCTTCAGCTAGCTCCCTCTCCACCTCCCTCCTTATGTTTTCGTTGGATAGTATGCTTGATATATACTTGTCCTTTGTATGTATTGTTGCTTCATATGCGCATTTGAGTAACTGTCTTCTCTCCAACATTTCAATCATCTTATACGCTAATCTCAAGTTTTCATCTTTCTCATTCTTTGCTTCCCTTATTTTGACTATTATGTATGGGTCATCCATGATTATGTAGTCTTCAGGGTCCCTTATGCTTTTTAACCCTATATATTCTGCAGCTAAATCCATTGCCTTACTCATCATCATGTTTGCACTTCTCACGGTTCTATGATAGTATACTGCTTTGAACATTTCGTATCTAGCCATTATGAATGATTCAAGTGCATATAATGCTCCTGGAACTTCTATTGCTAAATGTTCTTCCACAATGTTCATGGAATATATCAGCCTCTTCACATCCACTAAGCCATATTGAACTCCTGTGAAGTGTGAATCTCTAATTAGGAAGTCCATTTTGTCCACGTCAAATGGGCTTGATATAACTTCATCTAGGAATTGTTTAAGTTTACTAGTCCTCCTCCCCACTGATAATTGTGATAGTTCCCTAGCATCATAACCATACTTTTCAACTATATCCTTTATTTCGGTTTTCTCTATCAGCCATACAGTCATGTCTTCATGTGTTTTATTCAAGTACTTTACCATTACATCTTCAAAGGTGTGTGAGAATGGTCCATGGCCTAGGTCGTGTAGTAATGCTGCTAAGCGTATATATTGTCCATCTTCTTTGCTTATTTCACCAAGGTTTAAAAGGTGTTGAGCAACTTCCCCTGCAAGGTGCATGGCTCCAATGCAATGTATAAATCTTTTATGTTCAGCCCCTGGATATGTTAGGTATGCCATTCCAAGTTGATTTATCCTCCTCAACCTCTGGAAAACCCTCGTATCTATTATCTCCTTCTCCAACTCATTTGCAAATATGTATCCATGTATTGGGTCTCTTATCTCAATCATTTTATTCATAATGAAATCCCTTCCTAAAATAATTTAAATCTTTGTAATATATATTTGAAGCGTTGATGGTGTTTTGGAGTTGAGATTGTTCATAGATTTTGAGGGTATTGATAAGTCTGGTAAAGCCACTCAAGCCTCCCTCCTTAGGGATTGGCTTATTGGGAGGGGGTTTAAAGTTGAAGTTATATCCTTCCCAGACTACACCACCGAAATTGGTTTGGAGATTAAGGCATTTCTTAGCGGTTTAAAGCAATATTCTCCAGAAGTTAGACAATTGCTTTACGCTGCAAATAGGTGGGAGAGGAAGAGTTTAATTGAAAGTTGGCTCATGGATGGGAAGATAGTTATCGCCGATAGGTATACCCCATCCGGTTTAGCTTATGGTTATGCCAATGGGCTCCCCCTAGAATGGATGATTTGCATTGAAAGGGGGCTTCCACAACCAGATGTGGTAATAGTTCTCGACATCTCCCCAGAAACATCTTTGAAGAGATCTAAGGGAAGGGTTGATAGATATGAGAGTGATTTAAAGTTTCTGGAGAACGTTAGATCCAGCTACAAGTTCCTTGCAGAGAAGTTTGGATGGTACATTATCGATGGTGAGAGAACTCCATCGGAAGTTTTCAATGATATAATCAATATAGTTTCAAAGTATTTGAGCATCACTAGGTAAATAGTATCTTCTTGCGCTACTTCTCTTCATAAGCCCCTAGCTTTATTCCCTCTATTAATTCACTGTCAGGTACTCTTAAACATGTTTTCCTCATCACAATTTTTATATACTACCAGATATATACTACATCATGTGGAGTATATAACTGTGTCTGCAAAGGTTAAAAGAGATTTTTATGAAAAATTGAAGAAATACAAAATTCCAATTAGTAGTGTTATTAGGAAAGCTTTAGAGGATGAGGTTAGAAGGAGGGAGGAGGAAGAGGTAAGGGAAAAGCTTGCTGAAGCTCAAATTATCCTCAAAAAGATTCCCCCGGAAGAGCTGGTTGAAGCTGTGAGAGCAAGCCGTGAGGAGAGATGATAATTTTTGATGCATCAGCTTTGCTGAATATTATTAGGTCTCTTGGTTCAGACTCATTCAACTATCTTAAGGGAAACTATATACTTACTCTCACTCCATATGAGATTGGAAACGCTCTTTGGAGGGAGTCAACTCTCCTCAAAAGGATATCCAATGAAGAGGCCTTCAAAATATTGAATTTGATATCTTCATCATATAAAATTTTAAACATGGTTTCACCTAAAGACATGTTACTCGTATTAAAGCTGGCACAGGCTCTAAGGGTAACCTATTATGATTCATCATACTTGGTTGCATCGAAGGAGCTTAATGCTGATCTCGTTACAGACGATGAAAATCTTAGTAGGAGGGTTTGGGAGAAAGAAGACTTGGTTGTAAGTATGCTTGGGAGGAAAATAGGAATTTTCTCAACAAAGGAATTGATTCACACTTCAAGGAAGTGATTGTTTCCAATTTTATGACGAAGTGTATATTTGTGGGGATCATAATTGCTCTTCCTAGTTTTATTAAGTAGCGAAGCCCTTCTCCATTTCAATATATAATATTTTAGAAGATCTTTGCAACTTTTATCATTGTCTTTCTCAGCAAATTAATGTAATTGAGATGGTTTAAAAATATTCGGTTTGTCAAGTAAATTATATTTTCTTACGTTACCTTTCTTCGCGAAATTCCCTTAGTTTTTCAGCGTATTCCCTTAGCTTTTTGTCCACTAGGTAATTTATTGTCCCCTCTTCAAATTTGCCGTCAGGCATTCTTTCTCCAGCTTTTACTCCAGTTAATATTTCTATTCCCTCATCTACTGTTTTTACTGGGTATATGTGGAATACCCCCTTCTCGACGGCTTCTATGACTTCATCGTTTAGGTTTAGGTCTTCCACATTTCCTTCAGGTATTATTACCCCTTGTTCCCCATTTAATCCCTTTATTTTGCATACTTTGTAGAATCCTTCTATCTTTTCATTTATCCCTCCTACTGCTTGGATTTCCCCCTTCTGGTTTACTGAACCAGTTACTGCTATTGATTGTTTTATTGGTATTCCTGATAGTGCTGATAGTAGTGCGTATAGTTCTGCGCTTGATGCGCTGTCGCCTTCAACCCCTTCATAGCTTTGTTCGAATACTATTCTTGCTGCTAGTGTGAGTGGTTTGTCGTAGGCGTACTTTTCTGTTAGGTAACCGTTTAATATCATGACCCCCTTTGTATGTATAGGTCCGCTTAATTCTGCTTCTCTTTCAATGTTTATTATTCCCTCCCTCCCCAATCCAACAGTTGCTGTTATTCTTACTGGTTTTCCAAATGTTAATTCTCCCAATTGTATTACTGCGAGTCCATTTACTTGTCCAACAACCTTGCCATGCACATCTATAAGTATGGTTCCACGTTTAATTAGTTCAAGTATTTTCTCTTCTATTAGATTTATTCTGTAGAATTTTTCTTCGAGAGCCCTCTTCACATGTGCTTCAGTTATGTAATTTGAGTTCTCCCTTCTAGCATACAAATCTGCTTCCCTAATTACATCTGAGATTTCTGCAAAGATTGTTGAAAGCTTTTTCTGATTTCCAGCTAGTCTTGAGCTGTATTCAATCACCCTCTTTACTGCTGATATGTCTAAGTGTTTAAGGCCTTCCTTTTTGCATAGTGTGCATATGAATGATATGTACTTCTCAATGTTCTCTCGGTTTAAGTCTATTTCTGTATCGAATTCTGCTTTAACTTTAAATAGTTCTTTGAAGTCTGGGTCAAACTTTATTAGTAATTCATAGGTTAATGGTGTTCCTATCAATATTACTTTGAGGTTTAATGGTATTGGTGTTGGTCTTAGGGTTTTTACTGTGGTTAATCCAGCTAATTCGGATGGTTCTTCTATTGATACGTTTCCTTGTCTCAAGGATAGTTTTAATGCTTCCCATGCCAATGGATTTCTCAAGATGTCTTCAGCATTTATCACTAGGTATCCTCCATTTGCTTTATGTAATGCTCCTGGGCGTATCATTGTGTGGTCTGTGTATAGTATTCCATGTCTTGATTCCTTCTCTATCTTTCCTATCACATTTGTGTATGTTGGGTTATATTCTATTACTACTGGTGCACCTTTAGTTTGTGAGTTGTCCACTATCACATTTACTTCATACTTCCTCATGAATGGTATCTCTTCCTCCTCGGCTCCTCCTTCCCTTTCTTCTTCGAGGAATTTGTTGTAGTTCTTTATAATGTCGTTCTTCACTTCTTCAAGATACGTTTTTACATCTTCGTTTTCCCCGTACTTTTCTCTAAGTAATGTGAATAGGTGTTCTATTGTGTATGCGGTTATTTCATTTGCTAATCTCTTTATTTCCTCATGGGTTTTCAATTCTATCATTCTAATTTGCCTCATCCCCTCCCTGACTTCTTCAATCATCTTTGATTGTGCTTCAAGGATCTTCTTCCTATCCTCTTCCCTCATCTTCATTAATACTTCTTCACTTAATGGTTTCCCATTTATTATTGGTGTAACCATTATTCCAGTTGGGCCGCTTCTTATTATAAACCCTTGTCTCCTAGCCTTCAATTCCAATTCTTCCAATATTCTCCTTTGCTGTTCTTCGGCAGCTTTTATAATTGCTTCTCTTCTTTTTGCATATTCTTCACTTTGGAAAGCTTTTGGAATATTTATTTTAATGTTTTCCATGAGTACTTCCATGTCCCGTTTAAATTCTATGCCTCTCCCTGGTGGTAGTTTTATGGCTTTTGGTCTATATGGATCTTTAAAATTGTATACGTAGCACCAGTCATATGGTGCTGGTTTATTTTTTGCTTCCCTCTCCAAATATTCCTTTATTGCTGTGGTCCTACCTGTTCCTGGGAGTCCAGATAAGTATATGTTGTACCCCCTCTTCTCGATTTCCAATCCAAATCGTATGGCTTTCTCAGCTTTGCTCTGCCCTATTATCCCTTCAAGCGGTTTAACTTCTTCTGTGCTTCTACATTTTATTTCGCTTACATCCAATTTTAACTTGAGCTTTTCTGGCGGCAACCCCCTCTTTATTTGTGATGGTTTTAGACTCAACCTAATTATACCTCTCCTATTACCGTTAATCTTTAGCGAATTTACGTTTAAAGTTTTGTGTTGCATTATGTTTATATTCTAATTGTTAATTGACTTTTATTTATGATTAAAGCTGTTTTTGTGGATTTTTGGAGGACTTTGGTTGCTCCTAGGGTTAGTGAGGATGAGTACTTTGCTTTTAGAGCTAAATGTTTGGCTGAGGCTTTAATGGGGTTTGGTTACACTTTTGATTTTAATAGGGTTTTATTTGCCCATAAATCTTCTAGGAGGATTTGTGATGCTGTTCGAGAGTCTTATTTCATAGAAGTTCCATTGGATTTGGAGTTGAAGGTTTTCTTATCACTTTTGGATGTTTATGAGCGTGGTCAAAATTTTATGGCTTCTCTTAGGAATGCTTATATGCGTCCACTATTCAATTTGACTTCAACGGTTGATGGTGCATATAGCTTCCTTAAAAACGTGAGGGGTATGGGTTTTATGGTGGGATTGATTTCAAACGTTTATACTGATTTGGAGGTTTTTGATGTTTTGAAGAGGTATGGTTTATATGATTTCTTCGACTCGATGATTCTCTCATATATTGTTGGTTTCAGGAAGCCTAAGCCTGAGATCTTCAAGTTTGCATTGAATTCGCTTCATGTAAATCCAGATGAGGCTGTGATGGTTGGTGATGATTATAATGCTGATATTATGGGTGCATTGAATATTGGTATGAAGGCCATATGGTTTACCAATGATCATAGCGTTGAATATCCGTTTAAAGCTGACAACTTTAACTCAATATTAAACATTATTGTCAATTTTTCACGGAACCACCATTCACTGTCTCCTAGTTAAAGTTTCCCGTAGTATTAGCATTGGTATTGCAAATATTAATCTCATTGCGGAGTTTAGCATCATAGTTTCTCTAAGCCCTATTTGTATGGCTATCTCCCCACCCACATATTGCCCTATGGCTTGTGAGAATCCTGTGACCGTGTTGTATAATGCTATTAGTGTTGCTCTACTACGCCTGTTTGGTGTTACATCTAGTAGGTATATCCATGGGATAATGTTGATTGATGATCCCAATATGCTTCCAATGGTATTTAATATTAGTAGTTGAATGTAGTTTTGGCTTATGGCATATGCTAATGACCATATTGATGTTGATGCGCATGCCAATACGATTAGCTTCCTCCTCCCATACCTATCTGCCAGTTTTCCCCATACTGGCATCATTATCATTTGCCCAGAACTCCCTGCCACTGATATTATTGCTATTTCCGTCTTTGTTAGGTTGAATACTTTAACTTGCATTAGTGAGAATAAAGGCCATGATATTGACATTACTCCCCACCATATGGTGCTTAAGGCTAGGTACATCTTGTAATCTCTTGTTACATCTGTTTTCCATGAAGTTTTTTCGCCGCTAATTTCTGGTTCGGCATTTTCCCTTATGGTTAGTATTGGTATTACTGCTATTGCCGTGCACACTACTGATGTTATTAATGCTGAAATGTATCCATAAGCATCTATTAGTGATCCTACAATTGTAACTGCGACTATTGCTCCCATTCCACCTACAAATTCCATTGACCCTATCATGCTACCCCTCCCAGATTTTACTGTTATGTCCCCTAATAATGCTTGTAGGCATGTGTATGCTCCACTCCACATGATCCAAAGTATTGCTGATGCCAATAGGTATTGTGGGAATGATTTTAATGTGAATGTTAATGCGATGATTATTCCTGCTCCAAGTTCACCTATGGCTATGAAATACTTCCTAACATTCTTCTTGTCACTTATACGTCCCCATATTGGTTGTGTTAATTGTGTTAGTATTGTGGATATGGCTCCAACTATTCCAAATTCATCTGATTTTAATCCTATAACTTCAGCTGCGTAAACTCCATTGTAGCTCATCCCTATGTTCATTGTTGCTCTGCTGAAGAAGTTGTATATCATTAATGCTCTCTGATTTTTTGCTGAATCGCTCTTCAAGTTTCCTCCTCCCAACTAATACGTTCAATTTCTTTGCTCATTATTCTTGTAAACTTCACTATATAGTTTATGTGGGAAGTTTATCTCACAATTATCGATATTTGTTCAGTTATGTCTTTATCAATTTTAGAATTTGTTTAAAAAATGGGGGTGTTTATGGTTGAATTCCCATTGTTTTAGAATTCAGTTACACCAGTGAATAGGAATTTCCTTATCTTTAGTGGTGGTACTACTACGCTATTACTTATTCCACCCAAAACTTTTACTTCCTTCCCTATTAGGTCTATGTTTCCATAGGCTTTTAGCATGCTATCTGTGAATCTGAGGTTTTTCACTGGATACTTTATTTCCCCATTTTCAATGTACCATGTTCCATTCCTAGTCATTCCAGTTATAGTTATGGTTTTTGCATGTACTGTTCTGACGTAGTGGAAGTATGTGACTAGAATCCCCCTCTTAGTCTCCTTTATCATCTCCTCTTTTGTTGCATCTCCCGGCTTTATGAACATGTGTGATGGCATTGGTGCAAATCTCCCTGAATGTCCTGTGGACTTCTTCCCCTCCTTATGTGCTGTGAAGCTGTCATATACAAGTCCCTTTGGCACTCCATTTTCCACCAGTATTACCTTCTTTTTAGGAACCCCCTCTGCATCGAATGGTACTGCCATCCCCCTCTTATCTGTCCCATCATCCCATAATGTGAAATTCTCACTCATAACCTTCTTTCCCATAACATCATTCATGAAGCTCATTCCATTTTGGTAGGCTTCTGCACTGAATCCTTGTGCTGTGTATGCTAGGGCTGTTTGCACAGCATATGGTTCCAATATTACTTCGTATTCACCTGGTTCTAGTGTTTTTGGGTTTAAGCTTTTTACAGCTCTCTCCGCTGCTTCCACCCCTAAGGCTTCTGGGTTTATGTTTTTCACGTTTCTGGATATGTCTTCGCTATATCCAAATCCCTCTGAATCTCCCTCCTTAGCTATTACGGTTACATTTACATCTGCTGCTGTTAGTTTTGTGTATGCGTTTATTCCAAGTGAATTTACTATGCAGTATTCGTTGGCTGTTGTGGTTAATGCTCCTGAAACTGAATCCACTTTACTTGATAGTGAATGTGCTGAGTCTATTATTCCTTTAACTATTTCAGCTCTCCTCTTTGCTGTGCATTCTGCGGTCTCCCTAACATATAATCCTGTTATTCTTGGTATTGGTTCTGGTTCTGGTAGACTTACAAAATCTGGGTTTTCCTCAGATATCTTTGCAAGTTTTATGCCTGTTTGTACTAGGTTGGCTAAAGCTTCATTGGTTGTTTCATTTGCAGTTACATTGCTAATCCTCTTACCAATCACAGTTTTCAATATTATGTTTACCGTTTTCTCTCCAACGTTTTGATGGATTACGGAATTTGCGAATCTCGTTAGGTAGCTGGTGCTGTTTATCAATGTTACTTCTGCTTGTGTGGCACCAGCTTTTAATGCTTCATTGAGAACTTTACTTGTTATTTCTAAGCATGCATCTTTACCTAATATCATGTTCTGACACCTCCAAATACCCTTATATTCTTAAATCTTGCTGGGGCTGTTCCATGCCCCACATACATCGTTTGGCCGGGTTGGCCTTTACCACAGTTTGGTGTACCATACATCTTCCAATACTTCTTATTGCATATTGCATCGCAACTCCTCCAAAACTCGTATGTTATTCCTGTATAAATGGCGTTTTTGACCAGCTCCTTCATCTCTCCATTCTCTATTATGTATGCTATTTGTGTTCCGAACTGGAAGTTTAGTCTTTTGTCATCTATGCTCCAGCTTCTATTGGTTTCCATGTATATGCCATGCTTGGTTTCTCTTACGAGTTCTTCGAAGTCCCAGTCTCCGGGTTCCAAGTTTATGTTGGTCATTCTCACTATTGGTATCCTATTCCAGCCTGATGCCCTTGCAGCTCCAGTGCTTTCCAATCCAAGTTCCCCGGCCGAAGTCCTATCACTTAGATAGTTTACGAATATCCCATTCTTTATTAGGTATACTCTCTGTGCTGGGACCCCCTCATCATCATATCCAAAGGTCCCCAACCCTCCTGGTACAGTTGCATCTGCAACCAAGTTTACTATATCGCTTCCATATCTGAATTTACCAAGTTTGTCTGGGGTTAGGAAGCTTGTTCCAGCATATGCTGCTTCTGCCCCTAGAGCTCTATCCAGTTCTGTTGGGTGTCCGCAAGATTCATGTATTTGTAGTGCAAGTTGGCTTCCCCCTATTATGACATCTGTAATCATTGATGGGCAGTTTTTGGCCTGCAAAAGTTTTACTGCTTCAACAGCACTTTCCCTTGCCTTTTCAGGTAGGTTTATTGCTTCTATTATCTCATATCCTCCAGTGTTGTAGTTTCTTCCATCAAAGGATCTATCTTGCATATCTCCATACCCTATTGCCACTGCTGTTTGTGATGCTCCGCACCATGTTATTTCTTGGATTATGTATGCCCCCTCACTGCTTGCGAAGATCTTGTTCTCCCTTCTAGCTTGCATGGTTGATGATGCAACTCTTATCTCCTTTCCAACGGCCATTGCCTCCTTATCGCTTTCAATTAGGAGTTTTATCTTCTCCTCTATTGGAACTTTGAATGGATCCTTCTGGTATGGTGTTTTATAGCTGTCTTTTACAGGCTTTACTGGAGCCAATTTAACATCCTTCTTCTTGACCATTGCACTGGCTTTAGCTATCTTCAATGCCTCTTTAGCAACTTTTTCAGCTTCTGTTGGTGTAACTTCATAGTTGCTGGAGAATCCCCATGCACCTTTGTATAGTACTCTAATACCCATCCCCCTACTTTTTCCAACAACTAGATTTCTCACTTTAGCATTTCTTGTAACTATGTTTTCTGTTGTTATTTCCACAATTCTAATGTCTGCGTATGTTGCACCGCCTTTTAATGCCGTGTCCAGCGCTCTTTGTATTACATCTTCCATCATGTTTCACCTTAAATAATGTATTATTGAATTTGTGTTGTGAAGAGTAAATAAATTTAACCATTGGAAATTTGTTCCTTATTGGTGAAGATGTTTTTACCGATTACATTGTATTCAACTTTTAATGAATTTTTTATTATGTAAAACTATAATTGTATGTTTGTATATGAAAATTAATTTATATCCTTGATTGTTTTCATCAATTGGAGGGGTTATTTCTCGGGTTGGGCGATGTGGCTTGTCGTTTAAGAACGTTGTTAAATTCCTTTTAGGGCCAATTCTATTCATAGTTTCAATCATACTTCCACCTCTCCCAATGGTTTCTGAGGCTGCTGGAATTGTTCATGCACCTATCACGAATGCACCTCAAGTGGCTTTGGCTGTGATGATATGGATTGCATCTTGGTGGGTTTTTGAAGTTGTCCCATTGGGTGTAACTGCTCTACTGGCTCCAATAATCTTCTCCACTCTTGGTTTTGTTTCATGGCAGGATTCACTTACATCTTTCATGGATCCAATAATATGGGTCATTATAGGTGGTTTTGCCATAGCTAGTGCCTTCCAAATTTGGGGTTTGAATAAGAGGATTGCATTCAATTTGTCCACAATTTATAAGGGTGGTAACCCGATGTTTGCAGCATTCTTTATAGCCTGTCTCCCAGCATTCATATTAACCATTACTGGCTCCATCACTGCATCTACCACAATAGTTTACCCGATAGCTATGGCATACCTATCTTCCATAGGTTTTATGAAGGGGAGCTCCTTTGCTGAAGCCACCATGCTATCCCTTGCTCAAGCATCCACTGCTGGTGCAATGCTATTCCTAATAAGTACTCCACCAAACCTTGTGGCTAAGAAGGTTATCGAATCTTGCTACCCAAATGTAACTATAACATTCTTCGATTGGTTTATTGTTGGTGGTATTCAAGCTTTCATTGGTTTAATTGTAAGTTGGATTTTAACCTTCAAGTTAATTGGAATTGAGGTTTCTGAAATAAAATTGAGTAGAGCTTCCATTGAGGATAAAGTTAAATCGTTAGGTCCCATGTCCACTGGGGAGAAGATGGTTTTACTGGTATTCCTAATAACGTTATCTCTTTGGCTTACACCAGGAATCTTAATGATAATATCAAACTTTTATCCACAATACAGTTATGTTGCTGGTTTAGTTAAGAATGCTCTTCCAGAAGCTCTTCCAGCAATATTGGCAGTATTCTTGCTATGTTTATTGAGGGTTAATGGTAGACCCCTACTCACTTGGGATGATTTTGAAACTGGTGTTGATTGGAATGTGATATTCCTCCTTGGTGGTGGGATTGTCATGGGTAAAGCCTTAACTGGTAGTGGATTCTCTGAGTGGATGGCATTGATAATGTCCAGTTCACAATTTGAGTGGGCTAGGAGTGTTTGGGGTGTTTCAGCTTTAAGCGCGATACTATCATTCCTAATCACTTACCCTGCCTCCAACACTGCAGCTGCACTTATAGTATGCCCCTTAGCGGCAACTATAGCTCAAAGTGTTGGTGTCAACCCAATACCCGCTGTTTTGTCAGCTGCTCTTGCCGCTTCCATTTCAAGTGCTCTACCAAGCACGACGCCTCCAATGGCGATAGTTTATGGTTCTGGTTATGTTAGGTTGTGGAGTATGTTTAAGGTTGGAATGATATCAGACATAGTTAGGCTTATTATCTTAATACTTTTGGAGCCTTACCTTGTGAATATGATGTTGGCTTTGAAGGGTTTAGCTTAAAAGCTTATTTACTATTCCAATAATATTACTTTTCGGCGAATTGTCAATGGGTGCATATGATGTGATTGTGGTTGGAGCTGGAACTGCAGGTTGCTATGCTTCATACCTTCTTGGTAAGGGTGGATTGAAGGTTGCATTACTTGAAAGGAAGGGGTTTAATGATATTGGGTATAAGGTTTGTGGTGATGCCATTGGAAAGCATCATTTCGACAATTTAGGTTTAAGTTACCCTTCTGGGGAGGAGTTGGATTGTATTTTCAGTGGTGTTAAGATATATTCTCCTGATGAGGAGCACTCCATAATTGTTCCAGGTGAAGGGTTTGGCGTTAATAGGAAGGCTTTTGGTAGGAGGCTTTTGAATATGGCTTTGGATGTGGGTGTGGATTTATTCCCATCTTTCCATGTTTCAAAACCATTGGTTGAAGGTGGATTTGTGGTTGGGGTTGAGGGGGTGGATCGTGAAGGTCATACTGTTCAAATTAAATCCAGTGTGGTGATAGATGCTTCAGGCTTCTCATCAATAGTTAGGAGTAGACTTCCATCTGATTGGTGGATTGGTGAGAAGATTAGGGGTGAAGATACCAATATCTGCTATCGTGAGATCGTTGAAACTAAGGTTGATTTCGACACCAAGTATGCCATGATCTATTTATCTAAGAGGATTGCCCCTGGAGGTTATTGGTGGCTTTTCCCGAAGAGGAGTAATGTGGTTAATGTTGGTTTAGGTGTTCAACCCACAGTGAATGCTCCAAATCCAAGGGTTAATTATATGCGCTTCATAGCTTCTAGACCTGAATTTAAGGGTGCAAGGGTTATTGATTCTGGTGGTGGTATTGTTCCAACTAGGAGACCTATATACTGCCCTGTTGGCAATGGTGTTTTAGCTGTGGGGGATGCCCTTGCTGCATGTAATCCAATTCATGGTGGTGGGATAGGACCTTCACTTATCAGTGCAAAGCATGCTGCTGAAGTAATTTTAGAAGCTTTGGAGCATGGTTCACCATCCATGGATAATTTATGGAGTTACTGTTTGAGGTATATTTCGGATTATGGTTTAAAGCAGTCATCACTGGATTTGTTTAGAATGTTTCTTCAGAAGCTTTCAGATGATGATTTAAATTTCGCATTTAAACAGAATGTAATTTCCGGTGATGATGTTGATAAGGTTGGGAGGGTTGGTGAATTGAATTTGGGTGTTGTGGGTAAGGTTAGTAGAGCTTTAAAGCTTATTTCAAGACCATCCCTACTATATAAGTTGAAGGTCGTCGTGGATTATATGGGTAAAATTAAAGCTTTATATGGGGAGTATCCCAGAGATCCTAAGGGGTTCCCTGCTTGGAGGGATCGTGTGGAAAAATTGATATGTGAATTTATGGAGCATATTTCATAGCTCCACGAATCCCACACCATTCTTTATTGATATTTTTGTATTGTACTTTTCAGATAGTTTAGCCACAGTCTCCAGTATCTTGTTAGCCTTTGCTCCTGTGGCAAGTATTGGTCTCCCCCTATTAGCTCTATTCCTCTCTCTACATAGGTCCACTGGGTATAACTTAATTTCCTCTAAATTTCCATCATTGAATGTTACATATGCCAATATACTCTCCCAATACTCTTCCTTATCCGTGAACCATTTGAATCCCATGAATGCTGTTTCCGGACCCCCCTTCTCTCTAGCATCATATAGGTCTGCTGGTGTTGAATCCCAATTTAATCCATATCTTTCATATAGGTCTGCTGGCTGCTTTCTTATTAGATCGTTTTGGAATATGAAGTTTCCTAGACTGTAGAATATTGGTTTCTTCTTGTAGATTTCTATCCCCCTTAACACGTGTGGTCCATGTCCAATGAATACATCGACACCTTCATCTATGCATTTCCTAGCGAAATCCTCTACGAATTGTTGTGGTTCGAATATGCTTTTACCTCTCTCATGGTCATGTAGGGAGAATAGTACGTAATCAGCCATCCTCCTTGCATTTCTAATAGCCTTAATATTCCCCTCCAAATCCCTCTTATTAACCTCATATTTCACTTCAATTTTAGTTGACTTCTTGAATTTCTGTTCAAGAATCCTAATTTCCTCTGCATCCTCTTTAACTTCTATTCCCATCATCTTTGCAATGATCACTAGGTTTTTGAAGATTTCCTCAGTGACTTCTATGGTTATTGTGTATCTGAGGGGGTTTAGTCCAGGTCTACCTTGCATGTCAGGTCTAGCTTCACCTGCTCTGGCTTCTGTTGGGAATGATGTGGCTGCCGATATTAATGCAACTCTCCCCTTTGATGTTTCAAGGTATTTTGGTTCCCTAGCTTCTCCAAGATTCATCCCTACACCTGCATGTACGATGCCTACCCTATCTAGGTTTTTTGATGTTTCAATTAAGCCTATCTCCCTATAATCCATGGCATGATTGTTTGCTCTACTAACAATGTTGAATCCCATCCACTTCAATTCATCTGCAATATAACTTTCATTGCCAGCATACGTTCCACCACTTTGAACTGCTGGATATCCTTTGAAATCATTTATTAAAACTTCACAGTTTGTGAATCTCACATCTGCAGACCTTATTATCTCCACTAGTTTTAGGAATAGTGGTTCTGTGAATGCTGAGATTCTTGTGGCTATGAATGAGTCTCCAGTTAATGCCATGCTTAAACGTTTACCATTTGATTGCATTACTCATCGCATTTATTTATTTAAATTCTCTTTATAGCCCTTTTCATACTCGAAATATACTTTTAAATTGGTTGAGTAAATGTATTATTGGGGTTGTGTGTATGGTTAAGATTGTGGCTTTAGGTTTCCTCACGAAGTATGTTGGGGGGAGTGTTGTCGAGGTTAAATTGAATTCCCCGAGGAGGATTAGGGAGATACTTGACATCCCACTTGAAGCTCAGAGTAGAATTATAATTTTAGTTAATAATTCTCCTGGAAACCTAGATTCCATTGTGGATGATGATGATACGATAACCTTAATGCCAATAATAGGTGGGGGATAGCTTCTAACTATACAAAAATTTTTCTACTCTCCATACACCACTATATTTGGTGGAGTTTTTGTCTAAGAGGTTTACTTGGCTTGAAAGGTTGGAGCTCATCCTTCCTGGGTTTAGTGGTTATAAGAAGAGGGAGCTTGTACGTGAGGATGATAGGCTTTTGAGGGGTTATCTTGTTAAGCTCCTTACGGATGCTAAAAACTATTTGGAGGAGGCTGCATCAATTATGAGTGAATATGATTTCGCATTGGCTAAGAAGATTAATACTTTAGCTTCTAATGTTAGATTGGCTTCAGATAAGTTGAGGTTTGCTGAGTCTGGTTATGCTCCACATTACAATATAGTTAAGGTTGATCTGCCAAATCTTGAGGAGATGAAGCGTTTAGATGAGGAGCTTGTATCCATTGTCAATGAAATTTTAAACTTGTCTAAAAATGTTAAGGAAGCTGCATCCGTTTCAACTGTTAAGGTTGAATTGCTAAATAAGATCAGCGAATATTTATCCAAGGTGGATGACATTATGGGTAGGAGGATTAAGGTTTTAAGGGGGGTGGGGTAGTTGGCGAACATCTTTGGTAAAGGTTTGGGGAAGGCTGCTAGAGCTACTGGATTGAAGCCTAAGCTAATTGAATGGGTTAATCCATCTGATACTGAGATTGTGTGGAAATATCCAGATGAGGTTATACCTTGGGGTAGCGTTGTCATTGTGAAGGAGTTTGAGAATGCATTATTTTATCGTGATGGTAAACTTTATGGTTTACTTGGAGCTGGGAGGCATGTTCTAGATACACAGAATGTCCCATTTCTAAGTGGGCTTGTGGAGGGGCTTTATGGAGAGAACATTTTCCGATGCATGATAATATATGTTTCCCTGAGGAGGTTTCAGGGTAAGTTTGGTGGTAGAACTCAAACAATTGAACTTGCACCACTATTATTCCATGGAAGCTTCTACTTTAGGATTGAGGATCCAAGCCTCTTCGTAAATAAAGTTGTTGGACCTCAATCGGTTTTCACCACAGATGAATTGAATGAGTATTTGAGAGGGTACTTTAATGAGAAGATTATGGCTTACTTGAGTTCCACTAGTATTCAAGATGTTTATATGAAGCAAGCTGAAGTTACTGAGCGTGTAACCATGCTTTTAAGGGAAGACTTCAAAGATATAGGGGTATCCCTTGAAAAGGTGGTTTTTGAGGGTGTGGATACTGAGGGGCCTTGGCGTGACAGATTATTCTGGATGATGCGTGGTGGAGTGCAAACTGGATATGTTCTACAAATGGAGACTGTTAAGGAGGTTGCTAAGGAGCTTGGTAAAAGTCCTGGTGCAGCCATTGGAACTGGGATGGTTATAGTTCCACCATTGATGCAGCCTCCTCCACCCACTCAGCCCACAACTGCGCCTACAGCTGCCCCTCAACCTGCAGCCCCTGTAGCCGCTCCATCCTTCGCCATATGCCCATATTGTGGTAAACAAGTTCCAATTGGAGCAAATTTCTGCCCATACTGTGGTAGGAAGGTTAAATGGTGTTCAAAGCAACATATATGTACTGAGGAAGCCAGGTTCTGTCCAGTTTGTGGGGAAGAGTTGAAGTAGAGAACCCCTTCCCTCGAGGGGTCAATTGAATGTCCACGGTGGTTCAGGAGTTTAAGTGTAGGAATTGTGGTGGTAAGCTTGACGTCACCCCTGAAACCATAATGATTGTTTGCAGTTATTGTGGTACTCCCAACTGGTTTGTGGATTCCACTGAAGGTATATTGGTAGTTCCATCCGTGGGTAGAGATGATGTTGTTAAAAGCTTCCTAACTAGGGTTTCTGAAGATTTCGATTTGAAACGTATTGCAGATAAAATTCGGATTGTTGAAGTTAAGGGGGTTTATATCCCATTCTACTTCTTCTCCATTAAGGTTGAGGGTTTCTATGAGGGGTGGAAGATTGAGAGGGTTGTGGAGACTGTGGGTAGGAGGACTCAAGTTAAGACTAGGAGGAGGCGCGTTTCAGAAAGCTTTTCCACCATATTAAAGATACCTGTTTTGGCTAGGCGTAGTGCTGAGGACTTCTCATTAAAGGAGCTTACATCACACTACAATTACAGTAATCCCCAAAGCATTCCAATTGGTGATTTGAAGGATTTAAAGAATCTTAAAATGACCTTCTTGAGGTCTGAGATTGGAGTTGAGGAGGCTTCGGTGATTGCTAGGGATGATGCTGGGGATATAATGCTTAGGAGAGTTTCATCTAAAGTTGATGAGTTGACGAAGTTTGTTTGTAACACTAAGATTGTTGAGAAGTCTAAGCTGACGTTGCTCCCATACTGGTACATTATTTATAGTTATGGTGAAGCACAGTATAGGGTGGCATATGCTGGTTGGGATTGCCATCTACTATTAGCACAGGAGCCTGTCATGGTTTATCATAGGGTTAGCTATATGCTTGGGGCTGTATCTGGATGCTTAATTTCAGCTTTGGGTTTAGCTTTCACATTTGCTGGAGGGTTAAATCCAATTTATAGTTTATTCAGTTTAGCTGCTGGATGTGCTGTAAGCTGGTTTTTTGGTGGGAAGATAGTTGAGGATGTTAGAGTTGAGGGTGGTTGAGAATTGAATTATACTTGTAGTAATTGTGGTGGAAGTTTTGATGTTCCTGAGGGTGTAAGTATAGTTACATGTCCATATTGTGGATTAACCGTTAACATTAAGGTTGGAAAACTTGATTTTGAGCATTACTTCTATCCAGCAGTTTATGATGATCAGGCTGCTTATGGTAGATTGAAATCCATTTTATCAAGGCAGTTTGGTGTTCCAAGGGGTTTTAGTGATCAAATTAATCTTGTGGGTAGAGTTTTACATTATATTCCACTTTACGTATTTTATGTTGAGGGTAAGTCTAAGGGTGGTCCTGAAGTTCTTGAGGTTGGTTATGTGGCTTTACCAGCATTGAAGATGCTTCCAGTGCCCATACCTCAAGGGTATAGTTTCCCAGTTAGGGGTAAAATATATTTCAAGCCTCAAATAATTAAGGATGCAAAGTTCTATTCACCCACAGTTTCCATTGATGATCTGGAGAAGATTGCTAGGGCGAGGGTCTATAATAGGTTTTCTAGGGAGCTTGATCTTGCTGGTAGGGGGTTGGAGGCTAAGATTGATAGTAGATGTGAGGGTCTTGTTCACTACCCTATATGGGAATTCAAATACAATTATCTGAATTATCAGTTTAATGGGTTTGTGGATGCAGTTAATGGTGAAGTTCTTTATGGTCAATACCTTGTTTCAACTATGCATAGGACTTTATCAATGTCTCTAGGTGCTGGACTTATACTTGCTGGCACTGTTATTGGGTTAATTTCGGGTTTAGCGTTGTCAGCTCCATTGATTGGTTTGGTTGGAGGGGTTCCACCAGCATTTGTTGGGGCAATTCCACTATTCATGAAGGGTGCATATAAAGTTCAAACATACACTTTGAAGGTTTTTGGAACTTATGAGAGGGAGGCCAGTTTAGGTAGGGAGATACTTGAAGCCATAAAGTTCATTGGCAGAATACCAATTTAACGTGATGGCAACGCTTATTAGTAGAATGTTATCCTCAATTCCTCAATTGATTTAAGTGATTTTTATGCGGGTTTCCAGCATAGTTTTCCTCGGTTTAGCTCACGCCATTAATCATAGTTTCCTATTGGCTATACCCGTTCTACTTCCACAGATAGCCAGCTCCCTCCATATAAGTATTTATGATATGGGTTATGTAACTTCATTGGCATACTTCCTCTATGGTTTTGGATCCATATTTGCTGGCCCCTTATCTAGGCGGTTTTCCAGTAGGAGACTAGTCTTCCTCAGTCTACTTTTCTCTGGACTATCACTATTCCCACTACTTATATATGTGAATGTTTATGTTTTCACATTCTCCCTAGCCCTTAATTCATTTTTTGCAAGTATATATCATCCCATAGCCAACAAGTTGATTTCAGAAGATTATTATGGTAGTGTTGGTAGGGTTATGGGATTGCATGGTCTTGGTGGAAGTTTGGGTTCCGTTGTTGTTCCAATGTTCTCCATAGCCATATCGCAGATCTTTGATTGGAGAGCTTCACTTATACTCTTGGGTTTTCTATCAATGCTTTTATCCATTGCCTTCATCACTGGTGGATCTAAGCCTATTCGCATAGAAGCTGAGGGTTTGAAGATTAAGTTTCCTTATAGTAGGGTTAAGTGGATAATCCTATTTTCCATTTTTATTGGATTGTTTTCCCGTGGTTTTGAATTGTTCTTACCATCATTACTTATTTCAAGGGGGTTTGATCAGTTTTATGCTGCAATGGCCATGTCACTATTATTGCTCACTGGGGTTTTTGGGCAAATTTTCGGTGGCTTCTTCGCTGACGCTAAAGGTTCTTTGAAAGCTTTATTTTTAAGCTTCGTTCTTGTTCCCATAAGCTTAATATTCATAGTTTTCGGTCGATGGAGTATTTACATGAGTTTGTTTGGAGTAATCCTTTATGGTTTCTCCTTTTATGCTCATCAACCCCCATCGACGAAGATTCAAAGTGAGCTTGTGGATTCATCGTTAATTGGATATGTTTATGGATTATTCTTCTGCATAAACTTCTCCCTAGGATCTGTTTCCTCATCTTTAACTGGATTTTTGGCTGGGGTTTACGGTTTGGAAGTTGCATACGTTTTCCTCACCGTATTGACGATGCTATCCCTTTTAACCGTAATTATCATGTATGCTAAGTATTCAAAACTTTTAATGGAAAAGCGTTATATGTAATTTGCATATACTTGTTTTGGTGGCATATATGCTCTTAACATATTTCACTCCATTGAATCGTAGAAAACCCTCTTCAGGCATTTTAGTTAATGATGTAATTATTGATTTGAATTCAGCTTATCAGAGGATTTTGATGGATGAAGGGTTAAGCTATGATGTGGCTAAGCGTAGAAGTTATAAGGTTATGCCTAGAAACATTATGACTTTGATTAGTAGAGGTCCCATAATAATTCCCCTATTGCGTAAGATTGTTGAGGATTTGAATAGATTCATTGACGTTGAGGGGGTTTCATATAGGTTGAGTGAAGTCAGATTTTACGCCCCTGTGCCTAAACCTGGAAAGCTTATTGGTATTGGATTGAATTATAGGAGTCATGTTGAAGAGACTGGTGGTAAAATTCCAAGTGAACCTATTGTATTCAGTAAGGCTATAACATCAATAGTAGGACCATATGATGACATAATCCTACCAAAAGTCTCCAATCAAGTGGATTTTGAGGGTGAACTTGCAGTGGTTATTGGTGCTAAGTGTAAGTATGTGTCGAAGGGTGAAGCTTTAAATTATGTTTTAGGTTACATGGTGGCTAATGATGTTACTGCTAGGGATTTGGAGTTTGCTGGTGGTTCACTACACTTCTTTAGAAGTAAATCCCTAGACACCTTCTGCCCCATGGGTCCAGGGATATTGTTGAAGGATTATGTGGATGATTGGCGTAAGTTTAGGATTAAAACCATTTTGAATGGAACTTTGATGCAGAATTCGCTGGTTGATGATATGATATTTGGAGTTGAATATTTAATTAGCCATCTATCTCAAGATATGACTCTAATGCCTGGTGACGTTATATTGACTGGTACGCCTAGTGGTGTGGGCTTTAGGAGGAATCCGCCAGTATTCCTCAGGGATGGTGATGTGGTTGAAGTTTGTATTGATGGTATTGGAAGAATTATTAATAAAGTTAGAAAAAAGTTAGAAAATTAAACAAATAACAAAGCTTCATCAACATCATTATGTATATAATTTTATGGTAAAGCTTAAATATGAGGTATGCCCTATTATTATTATTTAGGTGTTTCAATGCCTGAAATCGCATGTCTAAACTGTAAACATGCAGAGGTAAATCGCAGCGAACTTTCGCCAAACAATATATTTGTGAAGTGTGGTAAGGGGAATTTCGGTGGTAAATGGAAGTTCATGAAGATAGGGAGGGACAGCCACAATTGCTCAATGTTTGAGCCAAAGTAGGGGTTCAATCCCTTTAATGGGTAAGCGTTAAATACACACCATATAATACACATTTTTTGGTGATTTCTTGAAGGCATTTGTTTCTGTGGATTTGGAGGGTATGCCATACATAGTTACGCCAGCTCAACTCAACCTTAGAGGTACACTATATAAGGAGGCTAGGGATATAGCCACAAAGATTACGAATATTGTTTGTGAAGAGCTTTATAAGTGTGGGTTTAGTGGTGTGGTTGTGGCTGATAGTCATGGGCCTATGGTTAACTTGAATGTTGAAAACATTCCCGATTACGTGGAGATTGTTAGGGGGTTTCCAAGACCTTTAAGTATGATTGCAGGTTTTGAGGGTTGTGATGCTGCTTTGTTTCTTGGTTATCATGCAAAGTATGGGACTCCTCTATCAACCTTCGATCACACGTATAGTGGTGGAACTATTAGGGAGGTTAAGGTTAACGGTGTACCTGCCAGCGAATTCCTATTGAATGCATATGTTCTAGGCGAATTTAATGTTCCAGTTATACTTGTGGCTGGGGAGGCTAAGTTGATTGATGATGATGTGAAGAGGTTTGCACCATGGATTGAACCAGTCGTTCTTAAGCATTCATTAAGCCGTGTTTCTGCTAAGAGTCAGAGTATGTCCAGAATTGAGGGTGAATTGAGGTCTGCTGTTAAGCGTTCCGTTGAGAAGTTTAAGAATGGAGCTGTTAAGCCTTTAAAAGTGAATCTTCCAGTGGATTTTGAAATCACATTTATTGCCAGTCATTTTGCTGATGTTGCTTCCCTAGCTCCAAATGTTAAGAGGGTTGATGGTTTAACTGTTAAGTTTTCATGTGAGAGTATGGCCTCAGCATACAAGTTCTTTGAACTCCTAATATTGGCTGGTTCTGCTGTGGCAAATATTCTTCAAAGGGATGCTGGCTGATCTTAGATTTTGAAACTTTAAAAAATAAATTATTTTTCAAAGTTTTACTTCTCTTCCAACCTTGTTTTCCAATGCTTTTTCATAAACCTTTAATGCTGTTGCTGCATCTTGTATCGCCAATCCCACTGATTTGAATAGTGTTATCTCTTTATCGTTTACTCTTCCACTCTTTAATCCAGCCACAATCTCCCCCAGCTCTGCATATATTTTGTCCTTTGTTATCTCCCCCTCATTTATGGGTATTATTAATTCCCCTGCCTCTTTTAAGCATGCTTCATATGAGTCTACCACTACCTTGCTCCTCTTTATGGTGATTGTATCCAATTCCCTTGCGTCTGGTGTGTGAGCTCCAATTCCATTGATATGTGTGCCCTCTATAAGCCACTCCCCATTGAATACTGGTGTTTTTGATGTTGTGGCTGTGCATATTATTTCACTTTCCTCAACAAGCTTCTTTGGGTCTGTGACTGGTTTTATGTCTATTCCAAGCTTCCTTGACATTTCTTCCGCATATTTTTCCATGACGTCCCTTTTCACGTCGTATACGTATGCTTTCTCTAAATCTCTAACCTTCGTTAATGCCCATAATTGTGTTCTTGCTTGTATTCCAGCTCCAAATATCCCTGCGGTCTTTGCATTCCTTTTGGCTAGGTATTTTGTTGCAACTCCACTTGCAGCTCCAGTTCTCATGGCCGTTATGTATCCCCCCTCCATTATTGCCAGTAGCCTCCCAGTTTTTGCTTCATTTAATAGTATTGTGGCTTGTGTTGTTGGTAAATTGTATTTGTAGTTTTCTGAGTGTACTGAAACCACTTTTACTGCTAATGCATCATTCTCCTCTATGTATGCTGGCATGTAGTATATTATTCCACTATACTTCTTTAGTGGTATGTTGCTTCTAATTGGCATTATAACTTTTCCAAGTGAGAGGTTTTTGAATGCCTTTTCCACTTCATTTATGGTTTCTTCCATTGTCAATATTTTCTCAATATCCTCTCTACTTATTATTAGAACCACGAGTATTCACCAATTAATGTTATATTGTCTTTATTGGCTTATTAAATGTTTCATATGATTATGGATAGGATTAATGGTATTATGATTGTTATTATGAGTCCATGATATAATGATATCATTATGTTTTCTTCGCCTAGACTTTTTGTTATTATTGGTAGTGTTGTGTCCATTGTTGTGGCTCCACCAATAATTATTCCAGCTCTCCTCATCTTTTTTGGTAGTATTGGTGTTATTATCATTGTGGCTGTTTCCCTAAGCATGTTTGCTATGAATGCTATTGCCCCATAGTATGGGTTTACCTTTGCCGTTACATATGCTCCTGTGAAGCTGTACCATCCCATCCCCAATGATATTGCTAATGCTAACCTGTAATCCATGTTGAGTATTACTGCTCCAATAATTCCGGCTATTGCGGATGTAGTTATGGTTATTATTGGTAGGTAAAGCTGATTTCTCAGAGTTTCTATGGATTTCCTTAAATTTTCATACTCCAACCCTACTTCGATTCCCACTTGCAATATTAATGCGAATAATAGTATGTCTAGGAATTGCATGATAATATTTGCCCCTCTTATTATTGCTCCCGCCAATATTCCAGTGATTAAAGCTGTAATGGTGTATGTTGCTTTCATATTCTCATCTTCATTGATGCTTCAATTAATACTGGGATTACTATGTTTAATGCGGTTATAATCATTATGATTTTTAGTGTTTCAATGCTTATGGAATGTAATTCTAATCCTATCCCAACTCCTATCACGAATATTAGTAGTAATATTGATGCAGTTGTTGTTTTATCAAGTATGTTCT